>QWCN01000117.1_pt1 | contig 151576 bp, 123 predicted proteins | sample 1972711 | NCBI WGS metagenome assembly QWCN01 (sample SAMN09866707, study PRJNA288562) | Human gut metagenome isolate term1_stool, whole genome shotgun sequencing... | isolation source: gut | host: Homo sapiens | place: USA: California | reverse complement strand
GAGAGGGGTGGGGTTTGGGGAGGGGAGAGGGAACCTTTCTAGAGAAAGGTTCCCTCTCCCCTCCCCAATATTTCTCTATCCTACCCAATTACTTCTGCTGTTCCTTCAAGAGCTTCAGGTACTTGTTGGTCGCATACTTGCCGTCGGCAACCTTGGCGGCTTCATCGGCAGTGATGCGGCCCACGTTCGAGAAGAAGGCGGCGATGTCGGACTGGTGGAGCTGCGCCTGGCTCGGGCCCTTGGAGTCGTCGAAGATGGCGAGCTGTTCGTCGATGTTGCTGAGAGGATGCGTCTCAAGGTCGAGCAGGGCCTGATTGTAGTTGTATTCCTTGCCCACGAACTCCAGATAGAACTTCTGGTATTCCTCGACGAACTGCTTGGGCGGCGTATTCTTCATGAGATCCACGGCGCGCATGTACACACTGAGGAACTTCGCGGCCACGTCCGGATGGGCTTCGGCATACTTGGTGTCGGCGATGAGCACGATGGGGTTGGACTTCTTGCAGTGCACGATGTCGCCCGCGAAGACCACGCCGCCCTTTTCCTGGACGATGAAGGTGTGCGGGGCCCAGATGGCGATGCCGTCGCCGATGTTGTTTTCAAACGCGCCCACGACCTGCGACTGGTCCATGTTCTTGATGACCACGTCGCTGTCCTTGAGGCCGAGGACGTTGAGCCACGTGCTGAGGGCGTAGTGCGACGAGGTCAGCGTGGTGGCGAGGAAGGTCTTGCCGCGCACGGTCTCGGGGCTGCCGTACACTTCGGGGTAGTCCTTGTTCCAGCCCTTGACCTTGGCGATGGGGCTGTCGGCGCGGACGACGACGGAGGTGCAGAGCGCGGCCTCGTTGTTGGCCTGCGCGATGATGGAGGTGCCGTAGCGCAGGTTGCCGAGCATGGCGGGCAGGGCGCCCACGGCGGCGAAACGCCATTCCCCGGCGGGCAGGGCGTTGAGGATGTCCGGGCCGGAGTTGAACAGCTTCATCTCGATGTCGAGCCCGGCTTCCTTGTCCCAGCCCTTTCCTTTGGCGTACCACATCAGAAAGGTTTCGTGCTCGTCCAGCCACGCGGTGGGGACTTTGACGAGATCAGCCGAGAAGGCGCTGCCTACGGTCAGGTTCAGCACGCAAAGGGCCGCGGCCATGATGCCTAAAAAGCGCTTCCACATAAGGAACTCCTTGTTCATGGGGGACGCTTCCCATTCGCGGGGCGTCCTTTTTTCGGCAAGAGGGTTGTCTCACGATGAAAACCTGACTCTTCAAACGCTTCAAAACATCCGCCCGTTCCTTTTCAGGGGAACAAGGGGGGCCGCCGCGCCCGTTGCGGGGGATGCGGCGCGGCGGCCTCTAGAGGGATTCGTAACGCCGCATGATCCCGCGCACCTCGTCGAGGGGCAGCGCGTACATGCGCCGCCCGAGGATGCCGTCCGTGTCCGTCGCCGCGCACAGGGCGTTGACGATGGCCTCGTGCGTGGCTTCGACCGTGGCCCTGAAGAGGGGGTCCATGCACCCGTGCGACAGGGTGCGCACGGTATGCTCCCGGGGGCCGCCCCCGGCGTTGCTGCCAAGCCGGTTGGCGGTGGAAAAGGCGATGAAAATGTCTCCCGATCCGTCGAAGGCGAGGCCCCCGGTGCGCCCGAGGCCGAGCCCGGCGCGGCGGGCCAGCCGCTTGCACTGGTCCGGGGTGAGCGGGGCGTCCGTGGCGACGACGATGATGATCGAGCCGTCCTCTTTGGGCGTGGGCTGGAGCGCCTGCTCCTTGCCGGGGATGCGCGAGGTGGGGATATGCCTGCCCACGGGCACGCCGTTGATGAGCAGATCCTCGCGCTTGCCGTAGTTGCCCTGGATAAGCACGCCCACGGTGTAGCCGCCGAGCTCCTCGGGGAGCACGCGGGAGCTGGTCCCGATGCCGCCCTTGAATTCGTGGAGGATCATGCCGGTGCCGCCGCCGACGCAGCCTTCCGCCACCGGGCCGGACGCCGCCGAATCGAGCGCGGCGCACAAATGCTCGGGCCGCACGTGCATCCCGTTGATGTCGGAGAGCCAGCCGTCCCACGTCTCGCCCACGACCGGAAGCATCCAGTACGAGGAGCCGTCGGTCTGCTGGCGGCGGGCGTAATAGTCGATCATGGCGTCGCGCACGATGCCGAGGCTGTGCGTGTTGGTCAGGGCGATGGGCGTGGTGAGCAGGCCGGATTCCTCGATCCAGTGGCAGCCGGAAAGCTCGCCGTTCCCGTTCAGGCTGAACACGCCGGCATACATGGCGTTTTCCACGATATCCCCGGCGGGGAGGACAACGGTGACGCCCGTGCGGGCGATGCCTTCGACGGGGCCGGCCCCGTCCTTGATGACGGTGGAATGCCCCACGCGCACGCCCTTGACGTCGGTGACGGCGTTGTATTCCCCGCAGGGGAATCCGCCGATGCGCGCGATGTCTCTGATTCTCATGACTCGGTTCCTTGCTGCCAGTTGAACGACCAATGGACCTGCGTGACGTAGCGGGAAAGCTCTTCGGCGGTTCCGGATTCGAACAGCTCGATGATCCGGTCGTGCTCGGCGTGGTTGACCGCGCAGAACGCCTTGCCCCAGTCCCTCAGGGAGAACTGGAACAGCCGCAGCCGGTTGATGCGCAGGATCTTCTTGAGGAGGGAGCTGGTTTCCAGCTCAAGGTACGTCTCATGGAAGGCCAGATTGATGCGGTTGTACTCGTCGTTGGAAATGTCCTGGGTGCCGGGGCACATCCGGGCGTTGAGTTCCTTCAGGCGGGCAATGCGCTCCGGCGTTACGCGGGGGAACACGTTGCGGATGACCTGCCCGTCAAGCACGCCGCACACCTCGTAAATCTCGCGCTTCTCCTCTTCGGAGAGGGCATTCACCATGACCCCGCGCTGCGGATAGAGGGTAACGAAGCCTTCCGCCTGAAGTTCCAACAGGGCGTCGCGCAGCGGCGTCTTGCTGATATTGAGGGTTTCGGCCAGCTTGTTGAGGCTGATGGTTTCGCCGGGGGCGATGGCCCCCTGCTGGAGATCCGAGAGGATCCGCTCGTAAACAGCCGTCCTCAAAAGGCCGGAGTTTGTATTCAGTGTGATCATGCTGGTGTTCCTTACTATTGAGATACTAGTATACTAATATATTACTCGGCACAAGGCTTGCGTTCCTTTTTTCCCAAAATATTTTTAGATTTCCCATCCATCTCTGTTTTTTGATGAAAAAGCAGCCTTCCTTGTCCACGGCCTTTCCCGGAAAACGCGAAAACCCCGCGAGAGGCGGGGCTTTCGGCTGGATCGGCCGGATTGCTTTGAGCTGTTTCCTGTCGGCTCTTTCGGGAAAGGAGCCGGTGATATCCCAACGTCAAAACCTTTATGCCGGGTCAGGGGGGCGCCCCTTGCGGAGTGCAGGGGTGGAGCCTCTGCCGGGGTATGGGGCACCCGTCCGAACGGACGGCAAAACGGGCCTTCCCGCTAGTGCGCGAACAGCGGCGCGACGTCCGGGCTGCGGAGTATCCGGGCGCAGGCGCTTTCCGCGTCGCGCAGGCATTCCCCGAGGTCGAGGGTCGTATACTTCCCGTCCCGGTACAGGAAAACGCCGTCGACCATGGTCGCCTCCACGTTCTCGTGCGTGGCCTGATAGACCACCTGCGCCACCGGGTCGCGCCCGATGCGGGGAGCCATGTTCAGCCTGTCCGGGTTGATGACGGCAAGGTCGGCCTTCTTGCCGGGTTCGAGGGAGCCGAGCTCATCCTCTTGCCCCAGCGCCCGCGCACCGCCGAGGGTGGCCATTTCCAGCGCCTGAAGCGGGGACAGGGCCGTGGGGCGGTTGGTGCGCACCTTCTGGAGGATGCCCGCCTGCCGCAGCTCCACGAGCGCGTCCATATGGTTGTGGGCCCCGTCGAGCCCGAGCGCCACACGGCACCCGGCGGCAAGCATCTCGTCGATGCGGGCGATGCCGGACGCAAGCTTCATATTGGAGGACGGGCAGTGCACGGCATGGGTGCCCGTGTCCGCGAGGATGCGGATCTCGTCGTCGTCGATCCAGATGCAGTGGGCGAGGATCACGTCCTCCCCGGTGTAGCCGATGGAGTGCAGGTAGCGGAGATTGCGCATGTGGACGAGGCTTTCCACATAGGCGCACTCGCCCTTGTTCTCGGAGGCGTGGGTGTGCAGGCGCACGCCGTTGGCCCTCGCCATGTCCCGGGTGCGCGTGAGGAGCGTTTCCGTGCACGAGGGCACGAAGCGCGGCGCGAAGGCGTAACGGAGCCTGCCCCCCGCGCTCATGTGCCAGCGGTTCATGAGCCGTTCGCTTTCGCGGAGGCAGGTTTCGGTATCCTCCATGAGCGCGGCGGGAACGTCCGTGCCGCCCAGATCGAGCATACACTTGCCGAACAGCCCGCGCATCCCTACGTCGCGCATGGTTTCGAAAATGGCGTCCTGACAGTGGGCCGTACCCATGTCGATGAAGGCCGTGACCCCGCTGCGCAGCCCTTCGGCGGCGGCGAGGCGGGCGGCGGCCGCGTTGGTTTCGGGCGTGTGCGCGCCTTCGAGGGGCCAGATCCGGCGCTGGAGCCAGTCCATGAGTTCCATTTCGTCGGCCAGCCCCCGGAACAGCGACTGCGTGACGTGCATATGGCTCTGGATGAGGCCCGGGATGACGATGCGCCCGGAAAGGTCGACCCGTTCCGCATCGGCGTTTTCCGGACGTCCGGCCAGCCCTGGCCCCATGTCCGCGATGACGCCGTTTTCGATGAGTATGTCCGTGTCCAGGACGTCCCGCGCGGGGTTCATGGTGATGACGGTTGCGTTGGCGAGCAGTGTGCGCATGTGTTTTCTCCTGTCGTGAATCGTGGCGTCACGTTGTGGTTGTCTGGTATGGTGAGTGGGGGTGGGATGCCCGGAGGAAAACTCAAGGCTCCCTCCCCCGGATCCGCCGCGCGGCACCCCTCCCGCAAAAATTCCGGCTGGCGGGGAGGGCGGAAGGGGCAGGGAGGACGCTTCCGGGGTGCCCTTACTCCGCATACTATGCCGTATCGTGTGATAACGGAATGTGCGTTTCGTTGCCATGCGGGGCCGGGCCCGCCCGTTTCCCGTGTTGGCATTCCGAGGCCGCCGCGCCCTTTTTCAGCTTGCGGCCCATCGCCTTCGTCTGTACCGTGTGGTTATTCTTTCAGGATCGCTTGCGGCAGGCTCTCCGGAGCCGCAAGCCGGGGGTTCGGCGTTGTGTTGGCTTTTTGAACGGCTTTCACGTGTTATCCTCAAGGAGTTCCTTATGCGGTGCATTGAAAAGACGCTGTACACGAATGGGCGGATCGTCACGATGGACGCCGCCGGGACCGTCGCCGAGGCGGTGCTTGTGGCCGGGAACGTCATCGAAGCCGTGGGCTCGAAGGACGGGCTGGCGGCGCTGGCCGGGCCCGGCTGCCGGACCGTCGACCTCAAGGGCGCGTCCCTCTACCCCGGCTTCATCGACACGCACAGCCACGCCTCGCTGTACGCCATGTGGAAAACGCACTGCCGCTGTCCGGGCATTGCGCACCTCGAGGACGTGTACCCCCTGATCCGCAGGCAGGCCGAACGGGTGCGGGGCGACGACGGGATTGTGGTCTACAATTTCGACGATACCGACATCCCCGAACGGCGCGGCCCGACCAAGCGGGAGCTTGATGCGGTGATGCCCGACCGTCCCGTACTGGTCTTCCACATTTCGGGGCATACCTGCTACGCCAACTCGAAGGCGCTGGAGCGCATCGGCGTCAACCCGGACGCGCCTTTCGACGACGTGAACGTGTTCCTCGGCAAGGACGGCCTGCCCAACGGGTACATTGCGGAAGAGATGGCTTTCAAGGCCATGGGCGAACTCATGCCCGCGCTGGATCAGGAACGCCACAAGGCCCTCGTCCGCGAGTGCGTGGCGGAGTACAACGCGCAGGGCTTCACTTCCGCGCACGACTCGGCGGTGGGCATCGGCAACCTGAGCGCCGAAACCGTGTACCGCACCTATAATCAGCTCTACGAATCCGGCGAGCTGAACATGCGCGTCTATCTGGCGACGATGGAGCAGCCTTTCCGCAGGCTGGAGCCCACGGGCCTCCTCGACGGGCCGGGCAACCGCTTCGTGCAGTACTCGGCGGTCAAGACGCTTGCGGACGGCTCCATCCAGGCCGGGACCGCCGCCATCCCCGAAGGGTATTTCTTCGACCCCTCGCTCAGGCCGGGCATCATCGGCACGCAGGACTACTGGGACGAGATGGTCTACCACTGGCATTCGCGGGGCCGCCAGCTTTCCATCCACTGCAACGGCGTCGGGGCCATCGAAACCATCATCACGGCGGTGGAACGGGCGCAGGCCCGCTGCCCCCGCAAGGACGCCCGGCATCTGATCATCCATTGCCAGATGGCGACCGACGAGCATGTCCGGCGCATGAAGGAGGCGGGCATCCTGCCCTCGTTCTACGGGCTGCACGTCTGGAACTGGGGCGACCGGCACCGGGACATCTTCCTCGGCCCGGATCGGGCGGCGCGTCTTGATCCCGCCGGAAGCGCGGTGCGGGCTGGCCTGCCTTTCTCGCTCCACGCCGACACGCCGGTGCTGCCGCAGATGACCATGCTCTCCATCCATACCGCCGTGAACCGCGAGACCAAGGGCGGCGCGGTGCTCGGCCCGGATCAGCGCATCTCCACGCTGGAGGCCGTGCGCGCCTACACTTCCTACGCGGCGCTGTTCAGCCACAGCGAGGCGTGGCGGGGCACCATCGAGCCCGGCAAGGTCGCGGACTTCGTGATCCCCTCGGAAGACATTCTGGAAGCCCCGGCCGGGCGGCTCAAGGGCATCACCTTCGCCGCGGCCATCGTGGACAACAGGGTCGTGCACGGGCAGCTTCCTTAAAGCGGAAAACAGAGGAAATAGGGAAAGGGGGGAACCCTTTCTGAAGAAAGGCATTTCCCTTCCTTCCCCAAACCTGTCGGCGCTCCAATTTTCAAAGACTTTTGACTTTATCGAATCCCTGTTCGCAGTATTCCCCGATTTCTTTTGAATCGGGGCGGCGCATCGGAAAACGGACGTCCTCCGCATTGGCGGGGACGTCCGTTTTTGTTTTGCAGGGGGAGATTATGTGATGCGGCCCCGCCCTTTTCATGCGGAGGCCGTACGGAGGACGGGATTCTCAGCGCAGCTTGTTTTTCTCGTATTGCGGGCCGATGACCTTCATATACAGCACGGCGGAGAAGAACAGCATGATCAGGCCGAGGATGAACGCGTCGTCAAAGCTGGATATTTCCGCGATGAGCCCGCCGAGGAGCACGGCCGCGCCGATGCCCACGTCCCACGCGATGAGGTAGGTGGCGTTGGCCGTGCCGCGCCGGGTGGGTTCGGCAAGGTTGATGAACAGGGTCTGGTAGGAGGGCGACATCATCCCGAAGCCGAGCCCGAAGGCCACGGCGGAACCGAAGAACACGGTTTCCGTGGGCACGAAGAGGAAGAGCAGGGAGGCCAGCAGGATGGTGCCCTTGCCGCCGAGGATGAGGCGGCCGATGTAGCCCTTGTCGATCATGCCGCCCGCGAAAAGGCGGCTGAGGATGAGCCCGAGGGACATGAGCAGGAAGAAGTAGCCGGGGTTCGCCATGACGTGGCGCTCCCGGGCGAAGACGGACAGGTAGTTGACGAGCAGCCCGTACACGAAGGCCATGAGCACCAGCCCGATGAAGGCATAGGTGCCTTTTTTCAGGAAAAAGCGATCCAGCGAGATTTTTTCGCCGCGGCTGACGGTCACGCGCTGCTTTTTGACCAGCAGGCCGAGCAGGATGCCGCCCGCCGCGCAGCCCATCGCGGTGATGAACACGGCGTCGTATGATCCGGCCTCAAGGACGAGCATACCGATCATGGGGCCGAGGGCCATCGCGAGCGATCCCATCATCCCGTACAGGCCGATGCCCGTGCCGAGCTTGGCGATGGGGATGACGTCGACGGCGAGGGTGGCGGCGGAGGTGGAAAGCGCGCCGAAGCTCATGCCGTGGAGTGCCCGGACGATGCCCACGAGCGCCAGCGCGTTGAACAGCAGGTATCCCTCAAACTGGGCGGCGAACAGGATACCGCAGACGAGGAACAGCATCTTGCGCGGGAACTGGTCCGCCAGAAAACCGGAAATGGGACGCATGACCAGCGCGCCGATCATGTACGCGGAGAGGATGATGCCCACGACGGATTTGGAGGCGTGCAGGCCGTCGAGCAGGTAGATCGGCAGGACGGGCACCATCATGAAGCTGGCGATGAAGAACAGCAGGTTCGCGGAACAAACGGCAATAAAGCTCGGCGTGAACAACGCCTCTTTGGGACAAAGGCGACGGCGCATCAGGGCTCCTTTGTGTTGTCCGCGAAAGGCGGAAAGCCCTCCCGGACTCTCCGGCCTGGCAACGCGCCAGCCGTGAAGGGATCTGCGGCCCGCCCGGAGGCGGCCTGCAATGACGTTACGTGTTTTGAAACGGAGCCGCAAGGCCGCAAAAAGGCGAGTGCAACCCGCCATGATCCGGCGTAAACGCTAGTTCTGCGTCGACAAAGGACATTCACCCGAAAAGCGTTGGAAGGCGATTTTTCGAGGGGTGTGGAACATGGCGTTCAGCCCGGCAAAGCGGTGCTCTGGAGGGCGAAAACCCGCCCCCATGCCCGGCAGCATGGGGGCGGGTTCCGCTGGAGCTGGCTCCGCGCCGGGCGTCAGTCCTTGATCCCCCGTAGGTATGCAGCAGGTCCTTGCCGTCCTCGCGGACGGTGCGACCCCGTGAGATGCGGGCGATGAACAGGCCGGCCCGTACCCCGCTCAGAACAGGGCGTAGAAGATGGTCCAGTCGCGCGGGAAGGAGCCTTCGGAGAACGGGTTTGTCCAGAAAGCCTTGTTCCAGAAGTTGCCGAGCATCTTGCCCACGGCGTTGGTGAAGATGTCGAACAGCGAGGCCGTGGGGCCGACCAGCGCGCCGTAGGCCACCATGGCGAGCGCGATGACCACGTTGATGTCGCTGAGCCGCTTGATGCCCTTTTTGCGGAAGCCCGCGAACGCCTCGCAGCCTGTTCGCCCGGCATCCCTGAGGACATCGGCAAAATCCATTTCTACGAGGCCATGATCCTCACCTGCGAAGGCACAATCCGCTCTCTTCGTTTCAGGAGGCGCTGCAATCCGTGTGGTTCGCGGAATCGCTGTTCACGCTGGAGGAAAACCAGACGGGAATCTCCCTCGGAAGGGCCGACCTGTACCTGTATCCGTTCTATCGGCACGACATCGGCAACGGCGTGATCACCGAGGCTGAGGCGTCCGAGCTGCTGTGCTGCTGGCTCATCAAGGTGAGCCGAGGTATGTGGCTGTGCAGCAAGGAATCCGCCATGTATTTCGTGGGATACCAGCCGTTCATCAATCTGGTGGTCGGCGGGCAGAAGCGGCACGGCGACGCCTGCCACAAGCTGACCTACATGATCATGGATTCCTTCAAGGATCTCGGCCTGTGCCAGCCCGCGCTGACGACGCGCATCCACAACGCCTCGCCCCGGAAATACCTCAGGAAGATCATCGAGGTCGTCAAACTCGGCATCGGCTTCCCGGTCTGCCACTTCGACGACTGTACATCAAGCACATGGACGACGAGGCCCGCAGGCGGCTCACGGGCGCGGGCAACCGGCGGATTCTGGACAACCTGCGCGGGCTGTTCCACATGGGCAAAAAGGTCCTGATCCGAATGCCGCTGATCCCCGGACTGAACGACGATCCCGCCGGGCTGGAGGCGGCTTTCGCCATGCTGCGGGAGGAAGCGGTGCAAGGGGCCGATATCGCGGGCGTGGAACTGCTGCCCTACCACCGCTATGGGGAGGGCAAGTATCGACAGCTCGGGCGGGCGTACCCCTGCGGCGCCGCCCCCTACCCGGAGGAATGTCTGGAGGAACTCAAGGCCTTTCTCGCGGCCCGGGGCACGGAGGGATTGCCCTTGCGGCTTGTCCGGAACGCGTGAGTCTGTGCTGGAACACGCTGAAATTTTTTACAAGGGAGGAAAAACGTGGGGAGTCTCCAGAAACGTTTTCCCTCCCTTCCCCAATATTGCCTTAAACCATGATCCCGCCGGGGGTGAATGTGGCCGAAGCGGACACCGCCACGGACGGCAGGGCGTCGATGCGCGCTTTCCAGTGGATGAGCTGGGCAAGGAACGCATTGATGGCGGTTTCGAAGTCCTGATAGTCCGTGAAGGCGTCAAACCGCTTCCAGAGCACGATTTCCCCGGTGCGTTCCCAGACGGAGAGCGCGCCGCCGTCCGTCTCGGCCCCGAGGAACGAGGCAGTGAGCAGGATGCGGAGATTGTCGGGATTGGACAGGCAGCCCCCGTCCCCTGCGATCCCGTGCAGGATGACGGCATTGCCGTCCCGCTCGATGGTCACGTCGTGCTCCCCGTCGAAACGCAGGGTGCAGCGGCCTTCGTCGAGAGTCAGTTCGAGTCCGCAGGCTTTTCCGAGATCTTCAATAAGTGATGCCAGTTCCATAATCTTTCCTTATACGGCTGTGGGAGTGTCGTACCCGCGCCCCTCGGTGGAAGGGCGCGGGGAGGCTGGTTCATTATGCCAACGGATCGAGGTAGTACCTGGTGAGCAGGGGGAACATGTCCGGATGGGCGCGGATCTTGCCTTCCACGAAGGCGAGGAAATCCTCTTCCGCGTCAAGGGCGAGCTGCCCGGCCACGGCTTCGGACGCCGCGCGCTGGACATACACCATGTCCTCGGCTTCCCCGGCCTGAATGAGCTTCATGCGCAGATCGCGGGTTTGCGTCAGGGGGTCGGTCATGCGCGCGAGCAGGTCGGCTTCCTCATGCAGAGCTTGGCGCAGATTCTGGTACTCGGGGACAAGGGCCTTGGGGCCTTCCTGCTCCCCGCCGCGCAGGAACGGGAAATACTTGAAGTCGAATTCCGTCACCCGCCCGATGTCCAGCGAGTCCGCCGCGTTGAGGAGCATGGATTCCAGCGTGGGGCTGGCGTGCCCGACGATGGCGGCGGTGAATTCGCGCTCGTAGTCGTCCCCGAACGTGTCCGCCCCGAAACGCTCGTGCATCTTCTCAAGGGCCAGCCGGGCGCTTTCGGCTTCCTGCTCGGGCGTGTCCGCGCCGTTGCGCTCGCGCCCGGCGTCGTGCCCGACTATGCCGCACAGGAGAGCCGTCCTGTCCACGGTATGCCCCATTTCCTCCATGAGCCCCGCCATCGTCGACGCGAAAATGAAGGCCCGGCAGATGTGCCCGCGCCCGTGATAGGCCGCGCCGTGATCAAACGCGCCGGGGCGCTCGTGATCGTGATAGATCGGCAGCATGGACAGCAGGAAATCGCGGTGCTGCGCCGGGGTTGCGGCCAGCTTGCCCGCTTGGGCGGGCGGGAAGGCCGGACGGGCGGGGAACGAGGCGTCGAGGGTGTCCGCAAGGCCCGGCAGGGCGGCGCGCAGGCGGTCGCGGTCGGCCTGCGGGATGAGGGAGAGTTCCCCGGCAAAGGCCGCCGGGGTTTCCGCCTTGCCGCCGAGCGCGGCGCGCAGGCCGGACTGGAAGGCGTTGAAGGCCAGCGCGTCACGGAATCCGGCATCTTGCGGGAAACCGCGTTCGGCATCCCCGAGCCGGAGGAGCACGCCGGAAAGCCCCCGCATGGCGGGGCTGTTCAGCCGCTCGGCGACCCGGTCGGACACCTCGGGCGAGGCGTCGCGCATCAGGGAAAAGGCCAGCCCGCCGAACGCCTGCAACAGCCTGCCTTCGCCCGCGGCAGCGCGCTCCTCTTCAGGCATCGCGTCGAACGAGCGGCGGAACGAGGCCGCCGCGCCGCCGAATTGCGTGATCATCGCCGTATCGTCCAGCGGTTCGCCTTCCGCAGGGGCAAGGCCGTTCAGAACCCCGGCCCCCTGAAGCGCGGCGGAGGCCAGCGCCCGGAACGCCTGCCCGCTCATGGGCGGATGCCCCATGACGAAATCCCTGAGCGTCGCCCGCTGCGCGGGGTCAGCCGTCAATTCTTCAATGGCGGCAAGGGAATCGAGGCGTCCTTTGCCCATCACGTCGGATACGGCCTGCCACATGGCGTCTTGCAGCACGTCATTTTCCGTGTGCTGCCCTTTCAGGGGAACATGCCGGTATTGTTCTACATAGGCGGCAAAGGCTTCGCGGACGTTTTGCGCGTCCCCGCCCGTTACGAGGGGCACGGTGCCGAGTGTGCGGGAAACCGCCGCTCCGCCGGGGCGTATACTGAGCATCTGGCTGATGAAAGCCTGAAGCCCGGCGTCGTCCTGCTGCACGTCGTGGAGCTTCGCGTCGATGCGGGCTTGATCGAGGTGCGCGGCGTAGAACGTGCGCTCTTCGGACCTGACGGTATTTCTGAGCTCCATCTCCGGAATCTGCTCTTCAATGCGCACAGGGATAACCGCGCCGCCGAGCTGTTCCCGGATGGCGGCAAGTTCGGCCCGCTGCTCCGCCGAAAAACCGGCCATGTCCGCGGCGGCGGGCTGCTTGCCGCCGAGCACGGCGACCACGGCATCGAACCATGCCTTTTGAGCCTGCGGGAGCTGATCGAGCCCGAATTCCTTGTTGATGACGATTTCCGCCACATCGCGGGCGAAAACGATGGGGCCGTGCACTTGTGCTTCGATGTAGTTGCATTCGCTGGCGACGCGGCCCATGCCGTGCTGCTGCCTGTCCAGCGCGGCGCGCGCGAGGCTGACGGCGTCCATGTCGCCCAGCTCGGGCAGCAGGGTTTCGAGGCTGTCGAAAGAGGCCATTGCCTTGCGCGTGGACTGGGTATCCTTGAAAACCTTGATGAACAGCCCGGCGAGGGCGCTGTTTTCGTCGTCCTCGAGCCCGAACAGCTGGAATTCGTTCTTGAATAGGTCCGCCCGGAATTCCCCCTTGGCGGCCATGCCGTCGAATATCGCGTCGAGGCGCCGGCGGAGCTCGCTCCCTTCGGTCATCAGTTCGAGCTTGTGTTTCTCGCTGATGCCGGGGGAACCCGGAAGCAGGTCGAGGACGGCCTGACGCCCCGCTCCGGTATAGCGCAGGCGCAGCGCGACGAAGGTATCGTCCACGGTGTAGGTGGCGCGCCGGGCTACTTCGGGCTTGAGGTGCAGGGCCACGGTGCCGTAGGTGGGGGCCGCCCCGGTGCGCTGGCGCAGGAGGTTGAGCGCGGCGTAGGTGGGGCGCTCGTTGGCTACCGCCGGGCGGTCCTCGCTCAGCTCGGGGAACAGCCCCCGCTCCACGTTGTCGCGTTTCTGGATGTAGCCCGCGCCTTTCACGTCGATGGCGGCCTGACGGCTGGCCTCGTCGGGCGCGGATTCGATGGAGTGGAAAATGTGCTCCCACGCCCCCCCTGCCTTGAGCAGGGGCTTGGGCCCGTTCATGCCGAACAGGAAACCGAGATCCACGTTGATGGTCAGCCCGGCGGAGCGGAGCACGTCCCCAAACTGCCTTGCGTCGATGTTTCCAAGGTTGCGGCGGCTGGCCATATCGGCGACGAGCCCGCCCACCCGTTCCCGGCGCGCGGAGTTGTCGATGGCCACGTCCATGAGCACGTGCATACTCACGGCGCTCATGTCCGCCGGGGCCTCGTGTGGCCGGGCAGCGCCCATGCCTTCGATGCCCGCGCCGTACTGGGCGGAGAGAGGGGGGATCTGTTCGGGCTGCGCGAGGCCCTGAGCGATGATGATGCGGTTGCTCGCCTCTTTGGTGACGAGCGCTTCGAGGCTGAACAGGTTGGCGGCCGCGGCCATGACGTCCTCATTGCGCGGATTGGCGCTTATTTCGGCTTGCAGCGCCCGCTTGAGCAGGCTCATTTCCGGGGAAAGGAACTGCTGGTAGGCGTTGAGGAGTTCCGTATTGGAAAGGCTTTCCACCTCGGGCGCGAAGGCGGCGAGCACGGCGTCGTCCATCGTGCCGCGTATTTCTCCCATCGTGCCCAGCCGGTTGAGGTGGGTCTGCATGGACTTGGACGCGTTGAGGAGGGCCTTCACGTCCAGCTTGCCGTCCGGAGAGGCCAGCGAACGGAGGACAAGGGCGGCGTTTTCACGCGCACCGGTTTTGGCGTTGACCACTTTGGTGGCGGTTCTGAACCCGGCGAAGGGAATTTTGTTGCCTTTGATGGCGTCAAGGCGGACGGGCGGATTGGTTCCAAGCTGCACGCTGTGGAGGCCGAGCCTGCCGACGGAAGGAGAAATTCCCGTGGCCTGCGGCTGTTGCGCGCCGTTGATTCCATGAAGTTGCGACATGATGAAGCTCCCTCGTTTCTGAAAAGGGTGTACGATGTTTTCCTATGCAGCAAGAAGCGGACCAGAGCTTTGCCGGTCCCGGCGGCCTGTCCGGGAGGACTCGTGTGGGCCCCTATGACTCTGCATTACGCGCTGTGCGGAGGCTGGTTCCCGCTATGGGGCAGGGGCGACCACTCCCCCTCGTGCCGAACGGCCGGTTTCCGTGTGCGGGGCAGGCGGACCGTTCAGGGAAAAGGGACGTCGCGGCAGGTTCAGCTGCTCCGGGGGCGGAAAAGGCCCGTTCCGCCGGAAAGCGCCTTTTTCGGCAGAATCCACACCGTGTTGCGGGGCATCGGGGCTGTTTCCGAGCGTTATGTCACTTTAAATTTGAAAAGGTATAGGGCATTTTTCCCTTGACTGAAAGGGGGCATCGGGCAATCCGCAAAAACAGGAAACCGCGGAGGGCCATGTGCAGGCCCGCCGCGGTTCATGGTGAGGGCGGAATAGAGCGGGTGTGTTGCAAGAAGAAGGCGTTTTGCCGTCGTTTCCGCTCGGGATGGGCTCGGCGGTCGGCGTTTTGGGGGAAGCCGGGAACGGTGCGAAGACGCCGCGCATTCCGGTTTGTTTTCCGGAGGCGTTGCCCGTGCCCTGCCATTGCGGGCCGCCTTTCCCGTGAGGGCTTTTGCAAAAAACAGACAGGATCGCCCCGGCAAGAGGTGATCCTGTCTTTTGGGAAAGGGGCGGCACGCTTGCCGTCCCCCTGAAGGCGGGTTGCCCGCCGTTTACTTCACGAGGCCGAACGCCTTGTCCTGTTCGCGGCGCAGGCGGAGCAGCGTGGATTCTTCGGGCATGTCGAGATCGCCGAGGGTGATCAGCTTCCCGGCGGGGACATCCCTGCACAGCGTCCGGTGGCTGAGCAGGTAGAAGGGCAGGGCCGCATCCGGGCCGATGGCGGCGGCGGGGTTGAGGACGCCTTCCACGCCGTCGATGGTGTGGTGGTGGCCGCCCATGTCAAGGACGGTTCCCTTGGGCAGGTCGCGCACGGCGCGCCCGCACAGGTCGCACAGCGGGCGCAGGTTGTCGCCGCCGGTGGCGTGCTTCATGAGGGCCGCCGCGAGGACGCTGGTGCCGGTTTCCACGCCGAGCAGGTGGGCGGGATGGTACAGCGCGGCGTAGCGGTCGTTGCGGCTGCACGGGTGCCCCTTGGCCTTGAGCACCTGCCACGATTTCTTGTCCTTGCATTCCACGACGATGAAGACGCCGCCCGCCATGCTGGCCTCGTCGGGGCGGCGGAAGCAGTTGAAGATGTCGAGGCGCCCCGGCGCGTCGAACAGGCCGCCGTCGGCCTTGGGGCAGAAGAGATCGGGCATTTCGTCGATGCGGGCCACCGGCGCGTGGAAGAGCGGGCGATCCGGCATCATGCCCGTGGCGTTGGCGACCACCGCCATTTCGCAGAGGTCGGGCACGGAACGGTGCGAGAGCGAGGTGAGCATGGCGCGGCGCTTGCCGACGACCTCTTCCGCCGGGCGGTCGCCGAACTGCCACAGCGAACCCATGCCGGGAGTGGCGATTTCCTGCTTCTGGCCGGGGCACAGCACCATGTCGCGCGCGGGATCATAGATGAAGTCGTATTCGCTGGATTTGCCCGCGCCCACGATGTTCATGCCGAGGACGCGGCCCCAGCTGATGAGCCCGATGAGCAGGCTGGGCTGGTCGCCGTCGCCGGTGGTGTAGACGAGGCCGCGTTCCGCCGCCTTGCGCGCCAGGATGGAGCCGACGACGGAGTCGGTTTCCTTGGAGACCATGACGACGTGCATGCCGCGCTCAATGGCGAGTTCGGCGGCGGCTGCGCTGGCTTCGGGCGCGCCGGAGCTTTCCACCAGCACGTCGAGGGGGAGATCCGCGATGTAGTCAAACCGATCCACGACGACGTTGAAGCCGTCGGCATAGGCCTTTTTCGCATCTTCGGCGGATTCGCACACGCGGACCTTGGAGGCAGGGATGCCCGCGTTTTCATAGGCGTCCACCGCGCGTTGAACGGTGCGCGTGCACACGGCGGGGACTTCGAGCAGGGGCATCCCCTGCGCCTGGAAGAGGAAGGACGCCCCGAATTCGCCAGCACCCGTGAGGCAGGCCTTGACCGGGCGGTGTACGGAAGGGTTGAACAGCGATTCGTAGAACATGATTGACTCCCTGTGGTTGCGGATGAAAAGCAGGCCCCGGCGGGAGCGCGGCGCGCTCCGGGCGGAGGGGGACTTTCGCGGCCAGTTGCAGTCAGCCGCGGTCAGTCGGCGTTTTCGAGAAGGCCGAGCGCCTGCATGAAAAAGTCTTCGCCGCCGAAATTGCCCGACTTGAGGGCAAGGGCAAGGTGCGGGGCGTCGGGTTGGGCCGGGTTGAGCAGCGTTTCCGTCCACGGCACGCCGGGCGCGATGGTTTCGCCGATGCGCAGCGCCCGCACGCCAAGGCGGGACACGACCGCGCCGGAGGTTTCGCCCCCCGCCACGAGGATGCGCCTGACGCCGGTTTCCACCAGCGCGGCGGCGATGTCGGCAAGCGCCCGCTCGATCATGGCTCCGGCGGCTTCCCTGCCGAAACGGGCCTGCGTCGCGGCGACCCTGTCCGGGGAGGCCGTGGAGTAGACGATGCACGGCCCGTCCGGGCAGTGCCTGCGGGCGAAGGCGACGGCCTCGGCGACGTACCCGCCGTGATCCTCGGCAAGGGCCAGCGGATCAAGGGCAAAGCCGGGGCGCTGCCGCGTGAACCGCGCCACCTGCGCCTGCGTCGCCTGCGAACAGCTCCCGGCGAGCACGAGCGCGAGGCCCGGCGCGTTGACGGGGGCCGGGGGCACGGGGCCGTCCGCGCCGATGCCGAAGTTGACGCCGAGCCCGCGGGCCACGCCGCTGCCGCCCGTGACCAGCGCGTGCCCGGCGCAGGCCGCGCCGATGGCCCGCAGATCCGCGTCGGAAAGCGCGTCGCAGACGAGCCACGGCGTGCCTTGCGCCGCAAGTTCATCCATCCGGGCTTTGACGGCTTCGGCGCCTTCCCGGACGGTTTCCAGCGGGATCAGCCCGCTTTTGCGTGAAGACTGGGCGTCCATGAGCCGGATGAGGTTCGCGTCGGTCATGGGCGTCAGCGGGTGGTTGCGCATGGAGGTTTCGTGCAGCAGCCTGTCGCCCACGAAAAGGTAGCCCTGATAGACCGTCCGCCTGTTTTCGGGGAAGGAGGGGCACACGACCGCGCGGTCGCCGCCGAGGGCCCGGAGCAGGGCCTCCGCCACCGGGCCGATGTTGCCCTTGGGGGTGGAGTCGAAGGTGGAGCAGTATTTCCAGAAGAACTGGCGGCAGCCTGCGGCGCGCAGGGCTTCGAGCGCGGCGAGGGCCTGGCTGACGGCCTCTTCCACGGGGACGGTGCGGATTTTCAGGGCCACGACCAGCGCGTCGGCTTGTGCGGCGGCTTCCGAGGCCAGCGCGGTATCCGGCACACCCAGAAGCTGGATGGTGCGCATCCCGTTGCGGCTCAGGGTTTCGGCAAGGTCGGTGCCGCCGGTGAAATCGTCGGCGATGCAGCCAAGAACGGCAGTCATGGGATCAGGCTCCTTTGGGGGGAAGAAGTTCGGCGGTCTGCTCCGGAGTCAGGCAGCGCACGGGCAGGCCCCGCAGCGTCAGGTAAAGGCGGCAGGTGGCTTCCAGCTCCTCAGCCGCGTCCAGCGCCCTGGTCAGGCTTGCGCCGCCGGTGATGGAGCCGTGGTTGGCCATCAGCAGGGCCGTGCGTCCGGGGGCGAGGCGGGCGACGCCCGCGCACAGTTCCGCTGATCCGGGTTTCGCATACGGCGCGACCGCAAGATGCCCCAGCTTCATGAGCTGGTAGGGCGTCAGCGGCGGCAGGGGGTCGCCGGGGTCGAGATCCGACAGGCAGGAGACGGCTACGGCCCACGGCGAATGCAGGTGCACCACCGCGAGGTGATCGGGGTTGGCCTTGTACCACGCGAGGTGGAACGGCGCTTCCTTGGTGGCCTTGGGGCCGCTGACGAGGGCGCCCGTTTCGTCCAGCAGGGAAAGGCTTTCAGGCGTCAGCTCGCCGAAGGGGATGCCCGTGGGCGTGGCGAGGATGCCCCCCTCGACCCGCAGGCTCATGTTTCCGGCGGAACCGCCGGTCAGGCCGCGCCGGAAGACGGAGCGGCAGGCTCCGGCAAGCAGGTTCCGGCCTGTTTCGCAGTCAGGGCAGGTACTCATTGTCTTTTCCTTGGTCTTCCTTGCACGGCGCGCCCGCGGGTGCGCCGGGGGCCTTCCGGGAAGGCCGCACGATCCCCTTCCGGGAAGGCGGGAGCGGCGGCCCGGCCCCGTTACGTCCGGTTCGTCCGGTTACGGCCTGAATACGATCTTGATGGCGGCATCGTCCTTGTCCGCGAGGTCGAACCCGGCCTTGATGTCGTCCAGCCTGAATTCGTCGGTGATGAGCGGCCTGACCTCGACGAGCCCCTGGGCCACCGGGCGCAGGGCTTCCGGGCACCAGACATAACGCTGCTGCCACGTATGGTGGACAAGGCAGGTGTTGATGAATTCCAGCCCGTCGTCGTGCCAGCGGCTGATGTTCAGCGTCACCGGGGTGGTGACCCAGCTGTAGAACACGAACTTGCCGTTGTGCTTGATGATCTCGCTGGCGGTGTTGAAGGATTCGGCGGTTCCGGCGGCTTCGACCACCACGTCCGCGCCGATCCCGTTGGTCAGATCCTTGACGGCCTCAATGACGTCGTCCTGTCCGGGGTTGAGGGTGATGTCCGCGCCGAGCCTGCGGGCGAGGGCCAGCTTGCCCTCAAGCACGTCCACCACAATGACGCGGTACGCGCCCTTGCGCTTGGCGCACTGGGCGATGATCTGCCCGGCGAAGCCGCCGCCCATGACCACCACGGTGTCCCCAAGCTGCACCCCGCTGTTCAGGCCGGAATACATGGCGCAGGAGATGGGCTCGCCCAGCGAGGCGATGTCCATGTCGAGATCATAGGGCACGGGCTGGAGCTGGAAGGATTTGGCGGCGAAGTATTCGGCGAAGTTGTTGTTCCAGCCGAAGGCCATGACCTTGTCCCCGACCTTGTAGTCGGCTACGCGGCTGCCCACGGCGACGACCGTGCCGCCGCTCTCGTGCCCCAGCAGGAAGGGGAACTTGGGGTCCTGCCGGAATTCGGCGGTTTTCGGGGGCAGGTAGCCGCGGTAGAAGTTCTTGTCGGAACCGCAGATGCCCATGAGGTGGTTCTTGACGATGATGTCGTCCTCGCCGCAGACAAGTTCACGCTCGATAAGCTCGATGTCGCGGGGCCCGTTGAGGCGGGCGGCCTTGGTGACGAAAGTTTCCATGTCCGTTCCTTTATGACGGAAAGAGGCGGGGACGGTTTTGATGCGTTCCCGCCTTTCCCATGCCATGCGGCCTTGCATGGCGCATTGGGGGCTCCGGCCGCCGGGGGGAGGCAGCCGGGCCCGCCCGTTGGTTTAGATGATCCCGGCGAAGTGCAGGATGACCGTGATGGCCGCGCCGGTAAACCCGGCCACCGTGGAGCCGCCGCCGACCGCCCGGATGCCCTGCCGGATGTCCATGTTGGACATGGTGACGGTCACCCAGAAGCCGGACGAGTTGGCGTGCTTGAACATGAGCGCGCCCGTGCCGCAGGCGAGGAAGGCGGCGAGCGGCGAGATGCCGAGCGCGCCGAGCATGGGCTCGACGAGGGCCGCTGCGGTCATGACGCCGAGGGCGTTGGAGCCGGTGATGACGTGGATGAGCGCGGCGATGAGGATCGGGATGATGATGCCGGGGATGCTGAACTGCACCACGGTTTCGGCCACGGCGTTGGCGACGCCCGCGTTCTTGATGAACGCGGCGAGCGCGCCGCCCATGGCGGTGACCATGATGGGCATGGCCGAGGAGCGCAGGGCGGATTCCACCCAGTCGTTCATGACCTTCTTGGAGCGCCATTCGGCGCCGGTGAGCACCAGCGAGAACAGGCAGCCCGCGAGGAGCGCGGCGAGCGGCGAGCCGACGAACTTGAAGACCTTCGCAACGGTCGTGTCCGGGAACATGGCGTTGATGCCCGTGTTCAGGAAGATGAGCACCAGCGGCAGGATGATGGGGGCAAGCGAGGTTCCCACCGAGGGGAGCTTCTTGTCCTTCGAGGCTTCGGCGGACTTGATATACTCCTCCTGCGGGGCCACGGGCTCCTTCAGGGTGAGGCAGTACAGCCCGGCGGCGAAGACGGAGGGGATTGAAATGAGGACGCCCCACATGATGGCGTCGCTGAGCGGCAGGTGGAGCAGCGCGGCGGCGGCCACGGGGCCGGGGGTCGGCGGCACCAGCGAGGCGGTGACGAGCGCGCCCATATACAATGCCGTGCCGTAGGACATCATGGACTTGTTGGTCTGGAGGGCCAGATTGGACACGATGGGGATGAGCAGGATGACCACGGTGTCGGCCCAGATCGGGATGCCGAGGATGGCGGAGGCCAGCAGGATGGCCCAGAGCACGCGCTTTTCACCGAAGAGCTTGACGGTCGCCTTGGTGATGCTGACGGCGGCTCCCGTCTCTTCAAGGACTTTACCGAGGATGCATCCGAGCACGATGACGATGGCGATGCTCTTCAGCGTGTCCGCCATGCCCTTGTTGATGATGCCTTCAATCTTGTCCCACGGGGTTCCGATGGATATGGCCAGAATGATGGTTGCGACCAGAATACTGGTGACGGGGTGGATCTTCCATTTTGAGATGAAGAGTATCATCAGCAAAATACAGACGGCAAAGGCTATCAATACATAGGCGCTCGACATTTCTATCTCCTCCGCAATAATAGAAACAGACATTCTCTCCGGGCGTTATTTAGCAAGTTCGGTGCCAGAGCGGTGACGGCAGTGTGCCGGGAGCGCGCCTTCCGGAGCCGCCGGATGGATTTGGCAAACATCGGCGGCCTTCTGAGAGACGTTTGATTGTTCAAACAGAACGGGGGGGACGGGAACGCGGCGCACCCGTGAAACGGCGGGGAGGGGGGCGGCGGGCTGTTGCAACGGAATACGGTTGCAACGGATCGTTGCAACATATACGCAACAATCCGTTGCAGCGGCGGCCTTGCGCCCAAAAGGGCAACCTGTTGGATATACAGGTTATTTCTGTATATATTTCTGGAGTTTGCGCCACAGTGTGGTTCGGTCCATGCCCAGTTCGCGGGCGGCACGGGTCCGGTTGCCGCCGCAGGCGCGCAGGGCCGCGAGCAGCCTGTCCTTTTCGTCGTCCGGCCCGGAGGCTTGCGGGGCCTCGGGAGGGAAGGGCGCTGGCGTTGCCGCAAGAAGGGGCGGCACTTCCTCGATGTCCTCGGGATGCAGGGCCCTGTTGAGATCCGCCGAGGTCAGGACGTCCCGGTTGCGGCGCAGGACGGCTGCCCGCTCGACGACGTTGCGCAGTTCCCGCGCGTTGCCCGCGAAAGGGTATTCCCGGAGCAGGTGGAGCGAGTCCGGGGCGACCTCCGGCAGGGCCTCGCGGTTCTTCCAGCAGAATTTCTTGAGGAAAAAGTGGAACAGCTCGATGACGTCCTCCCCCCGTCGGCGCAGGGGCGGGATCGTGATTTTCAACACGTCGAGGCGGTAGAGCAGATCCTGCCGGAAGCGTCTGGCGGCGACGAGCTTGTGGAGGTTGACGTTGGTCGCCGAGATGATGCGCACGTCCACGGCGGTCACCCGGTCGTCGCCGATGCGCCGGACCTCGTGCTCCTGGAGCACGCGCAGGAGCTTGCTCTGCATGTTCAGCGGGATTTCGGATATTTCGTCGAGGAACAGCGTCCCGTTGTGGGCCAGTTCGAAAAGCCCCATCTTGCCGCCCCGCGTCGTCCCCGTGAACGCGCCCTCCACGTAGCCGAACAGCTCGCTTTCAAGCAGGTTTTCAGGCAGGGCCGCGCAGTTGATGGCCACGAACGGCCCGTTGCGGCGCTGGCTGGCGTTGTGGATGCCCTGCGCGAACAGTTCCTTGCCCGTCCCCGTCTCGCCCACGATCAGGATGTTGGACGACGCGGCGGCGTAGCGGCAGGCGTCCTCGATGGTCTCGTCGATCAGCCGGCTGCAATGCACGATGTCCGAAAGGTGGTGCTTGGCCGTCAGTCCCTTATTGCTCAATTTTTTGCGGATATTCCCTTCGAGCTGCTGGACCTTGTCCACGTTCTGGAAGCTGATGACGACGCCCGCCGCGACCCCGTTGACGGCTACCGGCGTGCAGTCGAAGGTAATGGAAACGCCGCGCACCTTGCGGACTTCGCCCTGAATTTCCGCGCAGTCGCGCATCGCCCGGCTGAAGCTGTCCACCATGCAGGGGAAGGCCGTTTCGAGGGGCACGTCCTTGAGCGGGGCGTCGCGCATGAGGCAGGCGGCGGGATTGTCCAGCCGTATGATCCCGGAGGCGTCCACGTAGAGCAAGCCGTCCTTCACCGACTCCGTAATGATTTTATAGGTTTCCGTCCGGATGCGCTCCTGTTGGACGAGGGTGACCGCCCGGATGGCCTCCTCCAGCGACTGCGCGTAGGTTTCCCGGCCCGTGCGCAGCAGGATGGCGGGCAGCCCCAGAAGGCCCGCGTCCTGCTGCACGGAATAGCCGCCGACGATGACGTCGCAGCCGTCCTGCTTGGCCAGTTCCAGCGCGTGCCGGATCTCCGCCGCGCATTCGGGGATGTAGACGCGGATGTCGCAGCCGAACATGCCGGAAAACTGTTCGATCCCGTTGAAGGCGTTGTAAAAGCCGACGAAACCGATGCGCCGCGTCTGAAACCGCCGTTGGCATTCCTGAATGGAGCGGATGACGTCGTAGCCGGAAATGGCGATGTCGATGACGGGAACGCCCAGTTCCTGCGCCTTCAGCCGCCGGGCGGAATAGCCCCGGGCGATGATGGCGTCGCAGTCGCGCAGTTCCGAGAGGTCGAGCCTGTCCACGGTCGCGGTGATGATGCGGTTGTCGATGCGCCCGCGCTGAGGATGGGCCGCAATGACATCCTGAACGATCCTTTCCATTTCCGGATAAGGGGAAATGCTGACGATACGGATTTGAGGCAACGGCGTACGCTCCTGCGCGTTCGTTTGAGGGTCACGGGAATTATGCATGTTGTCTTTCAGTAACAAGGGTGGACGGGACGGGGCTTGCCGGAGGGCTTCTTCGAGGAAAGGCCATCCGGAAACGGAAGCCGCGCGGGAAACCGCCGGTACGCGGCACAGCCTCCTCACGCGGGAAGGTCCGCCGGCGCTGCCCGCGTGAGGAGGCCCTAATCCCGCAGCAGTTCGTCGGGCTCGGCACAGGCGTCGTGCAGGGCCTGAAAGCCTCGCCGTGCCTCGGCCTGCGAGGAGGCACGGACGGCGTCGAGTTCGTCGGCATGATCGCACAGGAGTCTGGACAGGTCGCCGTCAAGATGGCCCTGCTTCACCATGCCCTCCACGATGCGCAGGGCCTCGGGCGGCGTCATGCCCTTGCGGTAGGGCCTGTCCTCGGTCAGTGCCGTGAACACGTCCGCAATCGCCATGATCCGTGAGGGGAGAGGGATTTCCTCTCCCTTCAGGCCCAGCGGGTAGCCCTTGCCGTCCAGCCGCTCGTGGTGCCCGCCGCCCCAGACGCTCACGCGCTCGAAGCCGGGCACGGCGTCCAGCCACAGGCGGCTGAGGTCGGCGTGGCGCTTCACCTTGGGGAATTCCTCGTCGGTGAGCTGCCCGGGTTTTTCGAGCAGCGCCAGCGGGATGCCGAGCTTGCCGATGTCGTGGAGCATACCCGCGACGAACAGCGTGTCGAGGTCATCCTGCCCCATGCCCGTCAGACGCCCGAGCGCCACAGCCATGTGGGCCACGCCCGTGGAATGGGTGGCGGTAAAGGGGCTGCACGAGTCGATGATGTGCCCGAACAGGGTACTGAACCGGATGGTTTCCTGCGGCGTGAGGATCTGATCGCCGTAGCGCCGCCGGACGAAGGAGGGGAGGCGCATGTGCGCCCCGGCGAGGTCATTGAGCGTTTCCTCGTCGTGCAGGATGTCTTGCATGGCCTTGATGTGGTCGGGCGAGTAGATGCCGGGGCGGCGTTCGCGCATCTTGTGTTCCGCGCCCTCCACGGCTTCCCGGAAATCGTTCTTGGCGCGCAGATCCACATCCACGCGATCCGCGATATTGATGAGGCTGCCTTCGCGGGCGGCGAGCCCCCTGTCACAAGCCTTTTCCCAGTACATGTGGTGGAAGCGCACCCGCTCCGCCTCTTCGGCCAGCGTGGGGCAGTTTTGCAGGAACAGGCAGCCCGCTTGCGGATGGAGATAGCGCTCGCGCTCGAAGACGAGATCTTCCGCACTGGTTTTTAGGGGGATGACCCCCACGTCGTGCATGATCCCGGCGAGGAAGAGCCGTTCCCGCTTCTCGGAGGGAAGGCCGAGCCGTTCGGCCAGCCTGTCGAGAAGGAACCCCACTCGCCTGTGGTGGCCGGTCAGGGCCGGATGAACCTGGTCCAGCGCGTTGGCGAAGGCCAAAATCAGATCGTAAAGCTTGATGCGCAGTTGCATGGCATACCCAAAGAGGAGCAAAGATGGCCGCCGGCGCGGGTCATCGGCGGAAGATTGCCGGAGAATATGGGGTCTGCCGCAAATGTCAACGGGGGATATGCGTAACGTGTCCATCGGTATGGGCGAATCCGTGGAAGCGATCTTCCCTTCGGCCTCAGTGCCCGGCGGCAGGAACGTGGCCGGGGGCGTGGACGCCGAAGACCCCTAGCCGTGGCTGGGCGCATCATAAGCGGGGCGTTACGGAATCTATCCTTCCCGCAGTAAAGCACATGGCAGCGCCCGCAACCCGGCGTTGTCCCAAGGCGTGTCGTTGCCCCATCCCGCAAGAAAAAGGGGGATTGACGCCGCCAACTGTTGTGGCTGGCGACAAAAACAGGTATATCATCACGGATAGTTTCAATCGAAAGAGAGGTGAAGTCCTTGTCCGAAGGGGTTTCGGCGGGGATAGCGCCAGTGTGAAGCGGCACAACGGCCTTGAAGTCGGAACCGCTACGGGAGAGGCCCGTGGAAGGGGCCATGCGCCGCAGCTTGTTCCGGGATGAAGGCCGCTCTTTTTTGTTGAATCGTTTTTTGGACAGGAGCGTTGTATCATGCAACCAGTCTTGCGCCCCGCGCGGATGTGCGATGCGAAGAAGATCCACGGTTTGCTCATGGAATGTTCGGCGGAGGGCCTGCTGTTGCCGCGTTCGCTGTCGAACCTGTACGGCCAGATCAGGGATTTCCGCATTCTGGAAACCGGCGGCGGGGAATTCATCGGCTGCGCGGCGCTGGCGGTGATCTGGGAAAACCTGGCGGAAGTCCGCTCCCTCGCCATTGCCAAGCCGTGGCGGGGGAACGGGTTCGGCAACATCCTTGTGGATGAGTGCTGTAAGGATGCCCGCAGGATAGGCATCGACCGGGTATTCGCGCTGACGTATCAGGTACGCTTTTTCGAGCGGAACGGCTTTGGCGTGGTGAGCAAGGATCTGTTGCCCCAGCGCGTCTGGATCGTCTGTGCGAACTGCCCCCGTTTCCCCGACTGCGATGAAGTGGCGGTGATGCGCCATCTGGATGCGGGCGGCGCCTGAAGGCACGCCGACTCTGAGGGCGTAGGTTTCCTCCGCCATATTTTGTGAGCCGTTATCTGCCGGAGGAAGGCAGCGCGGCGGGGCCGGCACAGGAAAAGGGCCAAGGTTGGACGGAATTCCGCCCAGCCTTGGCCCTTTTCCTTCAGTGTCGGTGCGCCGCTAGGCGGACAGGCTGCCGCGCAGGAAAACGCCGCGCCGGGCGTCGTCGAGGATTTTTCCGTCCTCATAGGCGACCGCGCCGCGCAGCAGCACGGTACGATGCCTGCCGAGGCAGCCCATGCCCGCGAACAGGCTGTAGTCCACGGCCATGTGCTCGTTCCTGTCGGGGATGATCCAGCCGTCGCCGGGATCGACGATGACCACGTCCGCATCCGATCCGGGGAGGAGGGTTCCCTTTCTGGGGTACAGGCCGAAGCATTTCGCGGGGTTTTCGCACAGGAGCCGCACAAGGTCGGGGATGGCGACGCGGCCCTTGGCAATCCCTTCGTTCCACGTGACGCAGAAAAGCGTATCCACGCCGGGCGCGCCGTGCGGGGCCCGGAAGGTTTCGGCAAAGAGCGGTTCGTTGGCGGCGGTGGCGTGCCCCGCCGCATCGGAGGCGACGACCTGTATTTCGCCATTGCGGATCGCTTCCCAGAGCGCCTCGCGGTCTGCCTCCTTGCGCAGGGGAGGGGACATCTTGGCGAGGTTGCCGCGCAGCGCAAGCTGGCTGTCGTCCAGCGTCAGATAGTGGGGGCAGGTTTCGGCGAAAAGCGTGGGCACCGTGCCCCACTTCCTGAACAGCCTGATGGCTTCAAGCGATTCCTTGCAGGTGACATGCGGCAGGTAGATGTTGCAGCCCGCGACAGAGGCCAGCGAAAGCACGCGGAAGATGGCCTCGGCCTCGGAAATGTTGGGGTGCGTCGCGGGGTAATCGCGGGGGTGCTCGCGCCCCTCGGCAACGGCCTTGGCTTCCAGATGTTCAAGGATGGCGTCGTTTTCCGCATGGAAGGCGAGGAGGGCCTTTTCGCGCGCGACCAGTTCCATGAGATGCAGGATCTGGTCGTCCTCCAGTTTCATGCCCCGCTTCCTGTAGGATGTGAACGCCTTGAAGGAAATGACCCCGCGCGCGACCAGCTCGGGGATGGCGTCGTCGGCCTCTTCCATGACGTTGGCGGTCAGGGTGCAGTGCAGCCCGAAGTCGATGCAGGAACCGGTTTCCCCTTCCCTGATGAAGTCGTCGATGGCCTGAACCAGCCCGCCCTGTTTGCCCCATGCGGCGACGGCCCCGATGTAGGGGATGACGGTGGTGACGCCGCCGGACAGGGCCGCCCGCGACAGGCGGTCGATGCGGTCGGCATAGACGGGGTGGTTGTGCGCGTCGATGATGCCGGGCAGCACGTAGCGCCCGGAGGCATCGATGACCCGGTCGGCCCGCACCTCGGAGCCGCGCGGGAGGAGGCTTTCCACCCGTTCCCCGGAAATGAGGATGTCCAGCGGGCGCATGGTTCCGGCATCAACGACGATGCCGTTTGTGATCAGAGTCGTACTCATGGCGTGTCCCCAGTGAAGCACCCCTGCCTTGTCCGGCGGCCTGATGGCTTCCCCCTCCCGTTGGCGGGAGCCGCCCCTCATGCCGCCCCCGGAGGGGTTCCGCCGAGGGGCGCGTCGGGGCGGTTCACCTTGCCGCTTCATCCCATCCCCGGAGGGGCCTCCGGCAAGGGCATTGCGGGAACCCCGGATGCCTCGCGGCGGGCGCGTCCTGAACGGGCGCCTTTGCCGGGGGCGCGGGCAATCCCAAGGCGGTCGAGGCCCTCGGGTACAGGAGGGCCTTTGCCGGGATGCGGGCGAGATCCGGCGTCAGGCGACGGGCGCGGCGGAATAGCCTGAGGTCATATCCCAGACGGCCTTTTTCAGATGCTTCACGATGTTTTCCACACCGTACTCGCGGATGACGGAACAATGCCCCGAAAGGCTGATGGCCCAGAGCCCGCCGTGCGGGGTGAGGATGGGCACGGCGACGCAGTGGAGCGAGTCGCTGATTTCGGAGATGTCCTCGGCGTATCCCTTTTCCTTGGCGGCGAGCAGGTCTTGCTTGAGGCGCTCCCCGTCCGTCAGGGTATGCAGGGTGTAGGCCGTCCGCGGGACGGTGGCGATGTATTCGTCGATTTCCTCTTCGCTTTTCGTCGAGAGGAGAGCCTTGCCGAGCCCCGTGCAATAGGCGGGGAGCTGCTGGCTCAGATCGATGCGCGTGACGCAGTTGCGGGGGTATTCGCGGCGCAGGACGAGCACCTGCTTGTCCATGAACGTGGCGAAGCTGACCGTGGCCTGATCGAACGTGGCCACCAGTTCCCGCATGTACGATCTCCCGGTTTCCACCATGTCGATCTTGCTGCTCACCATGGCGCCGAGCTGCACCACCTTGAGCGTCACCGAAAAAAGCCCCGTCTGGTCGTCCTTGCGGACATAGCCGAACTCGATGAGGCTGTTGAGGAAGCGGTGCACCGAGCTCTTTTGCAGAGACAGGGCCTTGCTCACCTCAAGGGCCTTGTGCGGGCCGTTGGCGCAGAGGAATTCCAGAACGTCGAAAACTTTTTGTGATGATGTCAGCATGGGAATCTCCGGAAAGGGATATGCGGCGGCGGGGAAAGCTCCGTCCTCCGGCGTGAAAGTATGCCTACCCGTCATGAGAAAGGCAATACGCTCCGGCACCTGAAAGCGTTCCCCCGCCGTCCGTCTCGGCGCAGGGATCCGAGTATTGTTTCCGCAGCCTGTTATGGCTGCCCGCGTTCCGTACGGGCAGCCGCTTTTTGTCCGATGCGTCCGGCCTAATCCCTGATGACCCTCCCGGGCCGTGCGCCCGTGAGCGCGGCGTCCTCCACCACGAACACGCCGTTGACGAGCACATGCCTGATCCCGGCGGGATGCACGCGGGGATCGTCATAGCTGTTCTTGTCGATGACGGTATCCGGGTCAAAGACCACCAGATCCGCGTCGTAGCCCTCGGCGATGACGCCCTTGTTCCGCAGCCGGATCTTGCGGGCGGGGAGCGAGGTCATCTTGCGGACGGCCTCCTCAAGGGAAAGGACGCCCTGCTCACGCACATAACGGCCGAGGATGCGGGGATAGGTGGCGTAGGCGCGCGGGTGGGGCCTTCCGCTCATGAGCCCGTCGGTGATGAAGCTCACGGCGGGGTGGCGCATGATCGCGGTGATGTCCGCCTCGTCGAGCCCGAACGAGATCATGCCCACGGCGAGCTGTTCTTCCACCAGCAGGTCGAAGGCGGCGTCGGCGGCGTCGGCATGTCCCCGTTCAGCGGCGATCTGCGAGATGCTCTTGCCCACGCAGGGCTGGTTGGCTTCGCTGACCACCGAAGAGACGAAGATTTTTTCCCAGCCCACGGACTGCGAGAAGTTTTCCCAGTCCATGCGCGTGTCGAGGTCATGCTTGATGGCGCCGCGCTCCTCGCGCAGGGCCCGCAGCAGGCCGTCCACGCCCCGGCTGTGGTACCACGGCGGGATGACCACATGCAGGAACGTGCTCCCCGCCGTATAGGGGTACTGGGCCATCGTGACGTCGATCCCGGCGGCGCGGGCCTCGTCGATGCGCCGGATGAGCGCGGCGGAGCGGCCCCAGTTCTTTTTCCCGCGGATCTTGAAGTGGGTGATCATGGCGGGGATGCCGGAGCGTTCGCTGATGGCGATCACCTCTTCCACGGATTCGGCGATGGCGTCGGCCTCGTTGCGCATGTGCACGTCGTAGATGCCGCCGTGCGCCGCCGCGGCCTTGGCTACGGCCACGGTTTCCTCAAGGCTCTGGTAGCGGCTCGGAGGGTAGATCAGCCCGGCGGAGATGCCGCGCGCGCCCTCGTCCATGCACCGGGCGACCAGATCCCGCATGGCCCGGATTTCGTGGCCTTCCGCGGGCCTGTCGGTCATGCCCATGACGCTCAGGCGCACGGTGCCCAGCCCCACGTACGAGGAGACGTTGAGCGGCGGCTTTGCGGCCTGCAGGCAGTCGAGGTATTCCGCGAAGCTGTTCCATGTCCACGGCACGTCGAGCGTCCCGGCGAGGCCGGAAAGGTGTTTCTTCCAGTCGGCCTTGTCGCCGTCCTTGATCGGCGCGAGGGACATGCCGTCCAGCCCGAGGTTTTCGGTGGTCACGCCCTGCATGATCTTGCAGTCCATGATTTCCCCGGCGAGGAGCGGCAATTCCGAATGGCTGTGCCCGTCCACGAAGCCGGGGCAGAGCGCCTTGCCGTCCACATCCTCTACGCGGCGGGCGCGGGCCGTGGAGCCGGGGGGGAGCACGGCGGCGACGGTGCCGCCTTCCACGCCCACATCACCGTAGAACCACGGGTTGCCCGTGCCGTCGATGACCTTTGCATTGCGGAACAGAATATCAAACATGGGAATGTTCCCCCACATGCCGCGGGACCCCGCGGCGGCGTTAGAACGTGTGGTTCAGCCCGGCATCGAATGCCCGGACATTGAGATCCCGCACTTTGGGCGCGACCCGGTCGGCGATGACGGAGCGCCAGACGTCGGCGTCGCCCCCGACGAGCTGGGCCAGCCCGCCCATCATGACGCTGTTGAACACGCGGGCGTTGCCCATCTCCACGGCAAGGGGCGTTGCCGGGATCTGCCGCAGGCCCGCGCAGCGTTCCCGGATGGCGGCTCGGATGCCGTCCTCGTCGGGATAGTCGGCCTGCCCGGAGCTTACCGATACGGGGTCGATGCGCCAGTCGTTGGCGAGCACGACCGTATCCTTATTCGTATAGACGAGCCGCCGCAGGCCCTCCAGCCATTCGAAGCTTAGGTAATAGTCGGCAGTGCCCCGGTCGATCATGGGCGCGCGGACGTTTTCGCCCCAGATGATGTGGCTGACCACGGAGCCGCCGCGCACGGCGAGGCCGAGGATGTCGGATTTCTTGGCGTCGTGGCCGAGCCGGAGCCCTACTTCGGCGAGAATGTCGCTGGCGAGGATGGTTCCCTGCCCGCCGACCCCGGTGATGAGGAAACGGATGGTCTTTTTCATGGGGATGCGCTCCTTAGGCTTGTTCGGGGCCGGAGATGGCGTGGACGGGACAGATCTGGGCGCAGATGCCGCAGCCGACGCAGGTCACGGGTTCGATGCGGGCCTTGCGCTTCCCTGTCTTGGGGTGCTTTTCGTCGGACAGCACCACGGAGGGGCAGCCGCTCTGGATGCACTTGCCGCAGGCGATGCACTTGTCCGCATCCACCACGCGGGCGGGCTTGGGGCTGCGGGAGACGAACACGCAGTCCCCGCGCGTGATGAGCACGGAAACCCCGTCGTAGGCGGTGCACTCTTCAAGCGCCTTGCGGACGGCGGCGAGATCAAAGGCGTCCGCGGTGAGCACCTTTTCCACGCCGCAGGCGCGGCACAGCCCGGCGATGTCCACAGGCGCCACGGTGCCGAGGGACAGGGTCGCCTCGATGCCGGGGTTGTCCTGATGCCCGGTCATGGCGGTGGTGCGGTTGTCCATGATGATGACCGTGCCCTTGCCCTTGTTGTGGACCATGTTCAGCAGCGGCGCGACGCCCGCGTGGAAGAACGTGCCGTCTCCGATGGTGCACACGGCGGGTTCCGGCAGCCCGGAAAGGCCCATGCCGTGCAGCACGCCCACGCTCGCGCCCATGGCCCCCATGGTGTGCTGGGCGTTGAAGGGCGGCAGGGTGCCGAGGTTGTAGCAGCCGATGTCGCCCGCCACCGGCACCTTCATCTGGGAAAGGTTGTAGAACGTGGAGCGGTGCGGGCAGCCGGAACACAGCAGCGGGCTGCGGCTGGGGAGGGATTCGGACGTATCGCTGAACGCGGGGGCCGTATCCTTGAGGATGCCCGCCCTGCGGCAGCTTTCGGCAATGTCCTCCGGAAGCAGTTCGCCGCAGATGGAGAAAATATCCTTGCCGCGCGCGGGGATGCCCATAGCCCTGACCTGCTCCTCGATGAAGGGGTCAAGCTCCTCGACCACGATGACGTTGCGCACGCCGTCCGCGAATTCCCGGATCAGCTTTTTCGGCAGGGGGTAGCACATGCCGAGCTTGAGGATGGAGGCTTCGGGGAAGACCTGCTTTACGTATTCGTAGATGATGCCCCCGGCGATGAAGCCGTATTCGCGGTCGCCCCATTCGATGCGGTTGCCGGGCCACGTGTTGCTCCATTCCTCGATGTCCAGCAGGCGCTGTTCAAGGATGTAGTGCCGCTTGCGCGCCCACGTGCACATGGAATTGTACTTTTCGATGTTGCGGGGGAAGGGGCCGACCTCGCGCCCGTAGGCGCCGGGGGTGCCGAGCTCCACCACGGACTTGGAATGCGAGGTGCGCATGGTCGTGCGGATGACCACGGGCGTGTCGAAGCGTTCGCTCATGTCCACGGCTTCGATCATGAAATCCTTGCATTCCTGGCTGTCGCAGGGTTCCAGCATGGGGAACTTGCCGAGCTTGGCATAGTGGCGGTTGTCCTGCTCGTTCTGGGAGCTGAACAGGCCCGGATCGTCGGCGGTGACGACCACGAGCGCGGCTTCCGCGCCGGTGTAGGCGGTATAGAACAGCGAATCGGACATGACGTTCATGCCCACCTGTTTGGTGGTCACGAGCGAGCGGCGCCCGGAATAGGCCGCGCCCGCAGCGGCGTCCATCGCCACCTTCTCGTTTACCGACCATTCGGAGTATATTTCTTTGTACTTGCTGACGTTTTCAAGGATTTCCGAACTGGGTGTCCCCGGATAGCCGCAGGCGATCTCTATGCGCGCTTCCAGCGCGCCCCGTGCGAGGGCCTCGTTGCCGGACAGAAGTTTCTTCATCGGCTTTTCTCCATCAAGATTAGTCGGTTTCCCCGCAATGCCGTGCCGGAGCCACCTGCATCACGATGTCCACAATGCGTACGCCTTCCCCTTCCGGCAGCACCATGACCGGGTTCAGGTCGAGCGAAACGAGCCTGTCGCCCAGCGCGCAGCACATGGCTGCCACCCGGACGAGCACATCGGAGAGGGCTTCCACGTCGGACGCGGCGCGCCCCCGGAAGCCGGTAAGCAACTTGGCGGCCTTGAGCCTGCCGATCATGGCGCGGGCGCCTTCGGGGGAGAGCGGGGCCAGCTCAAGCGAAACGTCGCGCAGCAGCTCCACGAACACGCCGCCGAGCCCCACCATGACCGCCGATCCGAACCCGCCGTCACGGTTCACGCCGACGATGGTTTCCACCACGTCGCCGGATTTGCCGCCCGCGCTCCGTACCATGCCCTGCACGAGCATCCCCTCGCGCCGCGCGCCCGCATGGTGCTGGGCAAGGATGCCTTCAAGCTCGCGCCATGCCGCCGCGAATTCCGCGCCGGTGCGGAGGTTGAGCTTGACGAGGCCGGTTTCGGTCTTGTGCGCGATGTCGGGGGAGGCGGCTTTCAGGGCGACGGGGTAGCCGATGCGCGCGGCTGCCGCCATACCTTCCTCAAGCGAAACCGCAAGCTCCTCGTGATCTATGGCGATCCCGAAATGGCGCAGCAGGCGGGCGGAAAGCGCGTAGGGCAATACGCCCGAACTGGCGTCGAGTTCCGAAGCCAGTTCGGGGGGGAGTATGGAAGGAGTGGAGGAATCCTTCCGGGGGTAGGGAGATGCCGTTTTCGCCGCGCGCGCAGCGCACCAGTCTATCCAGCGCCGGACGGCGGGGATGCCCACGCCGCTGCCCTGCACCACGGGGACGTTGCCCTGTGCGAGGATATCGCTGATGGCCGGATCGATGCCGCCGGAGATATTGGAAACGACGATGACCGGCTTGCCGGAGGCGGCGCGCACGGCGACGGCGGCGCGGGCCACGTCCGAGAACTGCTCCACCTGTTCGGGGGCCATGTTGCCGGGGATGTCCTGCGAGACGATGAGCGTTTCCACGTCTTCTTCGGCGGCGAGGATGCCGAGGCTGGCGGGGTATGCCTCGCGCAGATCGCCGCTGCCCCACGCGTCGAGGGGGTTGGCGATGGGGGCGTAGGGCGGGAGCACCTTGCGGAGCCGTTCCTTCCCGGCCTCTGAAATGGGCGGGAAGATGAGGCCGCTGTCCGCGCACACGTCCGCCAACATGCCCATTTCGCCGCCGGAAACCGTGGCCATCCCCACCTTCGGCGAACCGGCGGAAAGGCCGCGCAGCCCGCTGAACAGGACGGCGGTTTCGAGCAGGTCGTCGAGGGTGTTGACCCGCATGACGTTGGCACGGCGGAAAAAGGCGTCGAGTATCCGGTCGCTTCCCGCGATGGCCCCGGTATGGGTGGCCGCCACGCGGCAGGCAAGCTCTGAGCGCCCGACCTTGAGCGCGATGACGGGCTTGCCCTTTTCCGCGGCGCGGGAACACGCGGCGGCGAAGGCTTCCGGGTCGCGGATGGTTTCGATGAACAGGGCGATTACATGCGTGGCGTCGTCGTCGACCAGATAGTCCATGTAGTCGGCCAGCCCGAGGGCCGCCTCGTTGCCGGAGGAAATGAGGCGGGAGAACCCGGCCATGCGGTTGGCGTTGCCGAGCGCCAGCAGCACCGCGCCGCTCTGGGCGATGACGCCGATGTCGCCGGGGCGGAACGCCTGCGGGAGCGGGGCGCTGTACATGCAGGTCTTGTCGGTGATGTTGGCATAGCCCACGCAGTTCGGGCCGCAGAACAGCAGGCCGGACTCATGGCAGAAATCGTGGATGCGCCGCTGCATGGCCCGGCCTTCCCCGCCCGTTTCGGCAAAGCCGCTGGCAAAACCCCAGACCCCCTTGACGCCTGCGGCGTGCGCCTCCTCAAGCATGGGCAGCAGCGAACGGCTGCCCAGCAGCACGGCGGCGCAGTCCGCCGGGGCGGGGAGATCGCGCAGGGACGCGTAGCAGGGATATCCAAAAATCTCTTTATACTTTGGGTTGATGGGATACACCGTGCCCGTATAGCCGAGGCGCTGCATGTTCCTGAGGACGATGGAACCCGCCCCGCCGTTGGGGGATGCGCCGATCACCGCGATGGAGCGTGGCGTGAACAAGGGATCCAGTTTCCAGGGGGATTTTTTCACGGGAGACTCCTTTGTCCGGCAGTCGGGGGAGTGCCTTGCGGCGTTCTGGTTTGGGACACCGGCTGTTTTTTATTGTTCACTATATGAACTAAAATTCATAATGCGAAAATATGAGGTTCGCCAAAAGAAGTCAAGCGGCAGGGGCGAAAAAGGGAAGCCTTGCCGAAAGATTTTTGCTTTTCCTTATCCACATGCAGGAAAAGCGTTTTTTGCCCGGAAGGCGGGATGTGGGCAGGCTGCCCGTTGCCGCCGCGCTTGGCGTGGGGGAAAGGCGGCCCGTCCTTCAGGCAGGCTATGCACCGCTGGAGGAAAGGCGGCTGTGGGGGGATTGAAGAAATGCGCCGTAAAATGTAATATTATTAAATAGATATGATCTTATATCGCCAATTTGATAGCGTGCGGTGCGGCTTTCCGGGCCCTCCGGCTTGGTAGGCACCTTTGCCGGCCTTTTGCATCCTGTGGGGTTTCGACACTTCACTGTGGGTATCTTTGAACGTCTGTTCTTGCCGACCTGTGGGGGGGCCATACCTTCCAAGGCGCTGTCCGCCGGAGACATTCCCGTCGGGGATGCCGCCGTACCGCCTCCCGGTGGCCTGTATGGAGCTTCATCCTGCCCCGCAGCGGAAGCCTTCCGTTGGCGGGGATGCCGCCATGCCCCGCTGTATTTTCCCATTGAAATTTCGTGATGGATACGGTGCCGCCCCTCTTGACATCACGTTAGGAACCAGTTTAGTTTTATATTACAAAATGAATTTCATATAGTGAACTAAGGAATACCACGGCAAACACCAGCAAGCGGGCCTCCCCACGCCTTGGGAGTGCCCGCGCAAGGGACAAGGAAACGCGAAAGCGCCTCCATATGCGGTTGATGCAAGCCGGGAAGCCCCCTTGGTTTCCCGGTGCGAGAGAACCCTCAACAGAGGAGTCAGTATGAACCGGTTACATGTTCTTGTCTTGTTGGCTGCAATGGCCTGTACGGGGCTCGTGATGGGGACGGCGAAGGCCGAAGCCGCCGATTCCGGCAAGGAACTGCGTGCCGCGGTCAACGCCACGGCCCCGCCTTTCGCCTTCATGGAAAACGGGAAGCTGGTGGGCTTCGAGGTGGATCTCCATGCGGAAGTCGCCAAGCGCATGGGCAAACAGCTCGTGATGACGAACATCCCCTTCGCCGGGCTCGCCCCGGGGCTCCAGGCCAAAAAGTGGGATGCCGCCGGGAATACGTGGATCAACAAGGAACGCCTTGTCATGATGGACTTTTCCGATCCGTGGGTTGACGCCCAGCTCGCCTTCGTGACCCGGAAGAACGACGCCATCACCAGCCCGGAACAGCTCAAGGGCAAGACCGTGGGCGCCGAGGCGGGCACCGCCGAACAGCGCTGGCTTGACGCCAACCAGGAAAAGTACGGCCCGTACACCATCCGCACCTACGACCGCTCCATCGACATCCTCATGGATCTCATGAACAAGCGGCTCGACGCCTACCTGCGCGAACAGACCCGCGCCCTCTATCAGATCAAGAATTACCCCATGCTCGGCGTGGCCTTCCCCGTGGGCGACGTGTTCGTCCAGGGCGTGGCCTTCCGCAAGGGCGATCCCCTTCGCGACGAATACAATACGATCCTCAACGGCATGAAGCGGGACGGGACGCTCGCCGCCCTGTATGAAAAGTGGCTCGGCGCGAAGCCCGGCCCCGATTCCTCCACTGTGCACGTGTACACGACCCCCTGGCAGCCGAAATAACCTTTTTGGGGCGGCGTTTCTGCGCCGCCCTTCCCGGCGGAGGACGCAATGCAGGCAGAGAACACACACTCGCGGCAGAAGCGGCAACGGCTCTGGTATCAGCGTGACGGATTCCTGTGGGGGCTGGTGGCCGCCCTCATCGCGGCGGCGTGGGGCCTTCTCCCACCGGCGGGAACCTCGCTCGGCATCGGCGGCTGGCTCGGCATGGGCCTGTATATGCTGCTCGCCGCCGTCCCCATGATTGTGACCACAATGGACAAAAGGCGCCCGCAGGTGGCGGGGACGGCTGCCGCGCTCGGTTTCCTCGGCTTGCTCGGGCTGGTGTTTTACCGGTACTCCGGGGCACAGTGGGATATGCTCGGCATGATGTTCTTCAACAGGGAACTCATCGTCGAAACGTGGCCCATCCTGCTCGGCGGGCTTGAGAATACGCTGCTGATCTTTATCTGTTCGGCCGTGCTGTCCGTGACCATCGCGCCGATCATCGCGATCATCCGCACCCTGAACAACCCGATCTTCAACTGTGCCATCGACGCGTTCGTGGATGTGTTCCGCTCGCTGCCCATCCTCGTGCTGGTCATCTTCATCTACTATGCGCTGCCGTTCCTTGAAATCAACAGCACGCCCTTTGCGGCGGGCGTGTGCGGGCTTTTCCTCAGCGCGCTGGCCTTCATGATCGAATACTTCCGGGCCGGGATCGAATCCGTGAGCCGGGGGCATGTGGAGGCGGCCCGTTCCCTCGGGCTCGGCGTGATCCAGACCATGCGCTTCGTCATCCTGCCGCTTGCGATCCGCGTGGTGCTGCCGCCGCTCACGGGGCATCTGGTGGGGCTGCTCAAGGCCACGGCCTTCGTCTCCGTGGTGGGTATGCCCGAGCTGCTCAAGCGGGCCATGGAAATCGTGGAATGGAAGGCCAACCCGACCCCCCTCGTCACCATCACCATCATGTATCTGATACTGCTTCTGCCGCTCATGTACGGAAGCACGCTGCTCGAAAGGAGACTCGCGAGATGGACAACACCGCATCGTGCATGATCGAAGTCTGCGACCTGCATAAGCATTATAAGGATGTTCATGTCCTGCGCGGCATCAGCACCACCGTCGCCAAGGGTGAGGTCTGCGCGGTCATCGGCCCCTCGGGATCGGGCAAGAGCACATTCCTGCGATGTCTGAACAGGCTGGAGGAAGCCAGCTCCGGGGAGATTTTCATCAACGCCCAGGAGATCACCGACCCCCACCTGAACCTCAACAAGATGCGCGAGAACATCGGCATGGTGTTTCAGGGGTTCAACCTGTTCCCGCACATGACCGCCATCCAGAACATCATGCTGGCTCCGGTCAACGTGCGCGGCCTCTCCCATAAGGAGGCCGAAGCGTACGGCATGGAACTGCTCTCCAGAGTCGGGCTCGCCGACAAGCACGCCTCCTACCCCGACATGCTTTCGGGCGGGCAGCAGCAGCGCGTGGCCATCGCCCGCGCGCTCGCCATGCGTCCCGAAGTCATGCTCTTCGACGAGCCGACCAGCGCCCTTGACCCGGAAATGATCGGGGAAGTCCTTGAAGTCATGATTGATCTGGCGAAACAGGGCATGACGATGGTGGTGGTGAGCCATGAAATGTCCTTTATCCGCGAAGTGGCGGATAAGGTGCTCGTGCTGGCCGACGGCGTGATCATCGAGGAAGGATCGCCGCAAGAGGTCTTCACCAACCCCCGGCACGAACGCTGCAGAAGTTTTCTCAGCAAGATCCTGTGAGGCCTGCCATGTCCAGAGATCCGCATCCGGCAGAGGCCGGAGGGGTTCCGCGTCCGCGCCGCCGCGCACGTATCGCCGGCCCCTGGTACCATTCTCCGAAAGCCGCCCTGTCCGGGCTTGCCGTCCTGATCGCGTGGGGGCTCCTCCTGCCCGGCGCGACGCCCGTGGGCGGCGGCATGAGCACGCTGGGGAGCCTTTCGCTGTTCGGCTATGCCCTCTTTTCCATCGTCGGCGGCATCGTCTTCCTGTCCAACAGGAATCTGGGGCGTGTGCTTTCCTCCTGCGCCGCCGTGGGGCTCCTCCTGCTCTGGGGCTGGCTCTTCGTCCGTTATTCCGGCGCGGACTGGTCGCGGCTGGCCTATGTGTTCTTCAATTTCGAGATCCTCGGCGAAGGCGGGATGAAGGCACTGGCGGGCGGGTTCATGACCACGCTTGAGGTGGGGATCATCGCCACGCTGTGCGCCTTCTGGCTCGGCGTTTTCCTGACCCTCGTGCGCTTCTTCGAGAACAAGGTCATGACCGGGTTCGTCAAGGTGTACGTGGATGTGTTCCGTGCCCTGCCCACCATCGTGCTGGTGTCCCTTATCCACTACGGCGCGCCGTTCATCGGCATCTACCTGCCGCTGATGGTATCCGGCATCCTGACCCTCACCCTGAACCACAGCGCGTTTTTCAGCGAAATCCTGCGTTCGGGCGTCAGCGCCGTGGGGCATGGGCAGCTTGAGGCGGCGCGCTCCCTCGGGCTCGGCACCTTCAAGACCTTCCGGCTCATCGTCTTTCCCCAGGCCTTCAAGACCGCCATGCCGCCGCTGACCGGGCAGTTCGTGGCGCTGCTCAAGGAAACCGTCATCTGTTCCGTGGTCGGCATCCCGGAACTGCTGCGCGAGGCGCTTGTGGTGCAGTCGTGGACGGCCAACCCGACGCCGCTGATCATCGCCACCATCGGCTACCTGCTCCTGCTCGTGCCGCTGACCCGGCTCTCCCGGTATCTTGAGGCGCGCATGTCCACCGTCCGCCAGGCCTGTTGACGGGGGCAGCGGGATTTTCGTGAAGGGCGGCAACCGCCGCTCAACAGGCAACACTGTGTGAACACAAGGAGTATACATGCAAGCATCCATTCAATCCCGGCTCGCCGGAGCCATGCGGGAGCAGGGTATGCGGAGCCTCCTGCTGGTCGATCCCGAAAATTTCGGGTACGTTGCCGGCCCCATGCTCCCCTATGTCAAACAGACCCCGGACAGGGCCGTCCTCGCCCTGTTCGAGCCCGGAACGGACGAGGCGGCCTGCACCTGCTGGCTTTATCCCGATCTGGCCCAGCCCGCCGAAGCGCAGCTTGCCAAGGAGCCCTCCGCCGTCTGCGTGACCGTGGCGGAAGATGCCGTGGGCGCGGATTGCCTTATCCGCCGCCTCAAGGAAAGCCGCCCCGATCTGGACGGCGTGGTCGGCGTTGATTTCAGCCAGACCGCCGCTTCCGTATTCGACGCCCTGCGCGCGGCCTTCCCCGGCTGTTCGTTCAAGGATGCGGGCCCCATGCTGCGCGGCCTGCGCCTTGTGAAGCTCCCCGAGGAAATCGACCGCATCGAAATGGCCTGCCGTCAGGTGGATACCGGCATCATCGGCGCGATCAACCACATGGAGGGCGCGCATTCGGGCAGCGCCTACCGCAAGGGCTTTTACACCGTGCCCGAATTCATCGAGCGGGTACGCATCCACGCCTATGAGGGCGGCACAAGCATGAGCGGCAACATGGCGGCGGTGGCCGGGGAGGCCATCGGCGCCAACTACATGCCGCAGCGCGGATTCCTTCCCTCGGAAGGGCTCTGCCGGATCGAATATGCCTGCTGCCACGGCGGATACTGGGGCGTTACCGCGCGCCTGATCCACATAGGCGAGGACATGGACCCGCGCGTCCGCAGCGCCTGCGCCGACAACCTGAGCCTCAAGATGCTGGCGCTCGACATGCTCCGCCCCGGCGTTGCCTGTTCGGATATCCACGGCGCGGTGGTGAAGGAAGCCGCAAAGCGGGGCATCCCGCTTTCCAGCGCTTCCGGCATAGGCCACGGCGTCGGGCGCGGGGAGATCGAAGGGCCGTACCTCGCCGCCGACGATCCGACCGTGCTCTGCGAGAACATGGTCATCGCCCTTGATGTGGCGACACTGGGCCCGGAAGGGGAACTCCTCCGCTCCATCGACATCTATGCCGTGGAAAAGGGTGGGCCGCGCCTCCTGAGCTGGCATCGGAACTGGGATATGCCCTACATGATCACAGGGTTCCGCAGCGCCCACTAAGGGAGCACGCGCCCGTGGAAGATCGAGCGGCCATCCCCGCCCTCCCCGCAACAGGGAAAGGCACCGCTACACGACCGCCAGGCCGGGCGGGAATGGCCGGCTTCCGGCTTTTGATGCCGGGAAACGGCAAGCCATTGCCGACAGAGCCAAGGAGAAGAACTTGAATACGACCGTACTTGAAAAGATCCAGTCGGAACTGGAGCGCTCGGGCTGCGATGCGTTCCTTTTGACCGGCGGGGACAATATGCGTTACGCGGCGCAGGTGCACCTTCCGTTCACGGACGAGCATCCGGGCCTCGCATTCGTCCTGTTCGCCAAAGGCAGGCTCCCCCTCGTCCTGAGTCCGTCCCTCTGGGCCAGAAGCTGGGAACGGGGCATCATTTCGGATGTCCGCGCCTATCCGGGAAGCCTTGATGCCACGCACGCCGCTGCGGAACTGGCGGCTTTCCTCCGCCCGCTGGGGCTGGCCTCCATAGGGCTGGACATGAACCGCGCCAGCGTGGCCCTGCGCGAAGCCCTGGGCGAATGGGCGCTTACGGACATTTCCGCCGCGATCAGCGCCATACGCCAGATCAAGAGCGCGGAGGAGGCGGCTTTCCTTGAGGATCTCGCCTACCGCGCCGACCATGCCATCCTGGGGGCCGCCCATCACAGCCTCGCCTGTGACGCCCGTGCGGAAAAGGGGCAGGCGGAGCTCATCCGTATGCACGCCCTTGAACGGGGCTTTGAGGCCGTCGGCTATAACGGGATTTCCCAGTCCGCCACCGGAGCCCATGCCAAAGACTATTGGGCCGAGTCGCCCAAGTTCGGCATCGGGCAGGGCAAGAAGACGGCCCGCGACGAAATGAACCGCCTTGACCTTCAGGCGTCGCTGAACGGCTATTGGGCGTTCGGCTCGCGGCTCATGACGATGGGCTGGCCCCTGCCGGAACAGACGAAAGCGTATGAAGGGCTTGTCGCCATGCGCAAGGCCGCCCTCGCCGCCGTGCGGCCCGGCGCGACCTGCGCGGATCTCTACGCCGCCATGCTGGACGCGGCGGAGCGGGCGGGCGTCACCCCCGTCACCGGCGTCCACTGGGGGCACGGCATCGGCGTCGCCTCGCAGGAGGCCCCGTGGATCGCCCCGGGCGATGCCACCGAACTCAAGGAAGGCATGGTGCTGGTGCTGAACCCGCATGTGCAGGGCCCCGGCGGAACCATCCTGTACTCCCGCGACACGGTGCTGCTGGATTTCAACGGCTGCAAGATCCTCGGCTGGTACAAGGACTGGCGCGAGCCCTACGTTGCGTCCGACTCCTATTACAGCGGCGGCGGTTGATATGGGCACGGTTACGCGTATCGGGCGCGGCCCCGCAGGGCTCCCATTCTCGCGCATGACCCTCAAGGACGGCCGGTTCTTCCTGTCCGGGCAGGTGGCCCAGAACCCCGAAACGGGGCGCATCGACCACCCCGGCTGCTATGAGCAGTCCCTCACCGTGCTCGGGAATATCCGCGGGATCCTCGCCGAAGCCGGGTTTGTCCCGGAACAGGTGGCGAAGATGACCGTCTTCCTCACGGACATGGGCCAGAAGGATGCGTTCGACCGGGCGTTCGAGCGGGTTTTCCGCCGCGTTCCGGAGAAGGGGGATGCCCCCTGCTCCCCTGAAGGTCCCGGCACCGGGGAAGGCGGCGCGGAGCTGTCCTGCGCCCCGGCCTGCACCTGCGTCGGCGTGGCCGCGCTTCCGAACCCCGCCGCCGTGGTTGAAGTGGAACTTGAAGGTTTTGCCGGATGACGGCCGTTCGTGGCAGCTCCCCCCGCCCGAACGCATCCGGCTTCCCGCCCGCAGCGGTTGTTTTTGGAACCGCTGCGGGCGGGCCTCCTGATCCCCGATGCGCCCCTTTCCGACGTCTTTGGAGGGCCCTTTTCCGCGCCTCCCTCGTGAGGGGAAGGTTGCCCGCAACGGCTGCCTCCGGGATCGATGCTTCAAACCGGGTTTTCGCCCATGCCCCGGATTGGGTTTGCCATACTTTTTTCACTCCTTTTTCCACGGGATTGGTTCCGCCCGTGCCCCGGATGAAGGCTGTCCCCGCGCGGCGCTTCCCATCCAAGCCAGCCTGATGTGCGGCGCCGTTCCGGCCGCTGAGTTCGCCCCTCCCCCATCAAAAGCCGTAACAGGCTGCCCCTAAAGGAATATGTTATGCCCAATTGTACCTTCCATATTGTGGATGCGTTCACTGCGGAGCCGTTCACCGGCAACCCCTGCGCCGTGGTGACGGATGCCGACGGCATCGATCCCTCCGACATGCTGCGCATCGCGCGCGAGACCAACGCCCCGGAAACGGCGTTCGTGTTGGCCTCCGACAAGGCGGACGTGCGTGTCCGCTATTTCATGCCGCGCGGGGAAATCCCCTTTGCGGGGCATCCCACCATTGCCACGGGGCACCTTTTGCGGGAACTGGGCGTGCTCAAGCCGGGCACCGCGCGGTTCGAGTTCGCCATCGGCGTGCTGCCCGTGGACATCCGCCCCGACAAGGTGATCATGACCCAGCCCCCCGCCGTCCCGGACACCTGCGTCGACGCCGGGACAACGGCCCAAGCGCTCGGGCTTCAGGCTTCCGATCTCCGGGAAGGGCTTCCGTGCCAGCTCATGCGGGGGGGCGTCAGCTTCCTGATGGTTCCCGTCCGGGAGCTTGCGGCGCTCCGGCGGATCAATATGGACAGGCCCGCCCTCAAAGCTGTTTTGGCACCCCTCGGCGTGTCGGCGGCGTACGTGTTCGCCCCCGAAGGCGTGGAGCCTGAAACGGATGTGCACGCCCGGCTTATCGATCCGGACAACGCCGGGGAAGATCCTTTCACCGGATCGGCCGCCGGGTGCATGGCTTCCTACATGCACGCGCACGGGCTGTGTTCCGGGACGCGCATCCGGCTTGAGCAGGGCCATATCCTCGACCGCCCGGGAACCGGAGAGCTGGAACTGATCCTTGCTCCCGATAGCGGGAAGCTCGATGCCGTGCGCCTCGGCGGAACGGCGGTGAGCTCCGCCAGCGGCACGCTCCGCTGGTAAAGGCACGAAGCCAAAGACGCCATTCGAAAGGCACGATAACGCATCAGGGGAGCTTCCGCGAGGAAAGCTCCCCTTCATTATGTCTGCCCGCGGGGAGGTCATCCCAGCCCCTCTTTTTTGTGTCCGCTTCCCACGACTAAAGCTGTTTTAAGGGCATCAGCCCTTGCGCCATGCGCCGATCAGCCTTTCAAAAGGCCCCATGAGGCTGGCGAAGCGGGTTTCGGCGTCCGCGCCGAAGGAGCCGGGGCGGAGGCTGGCGAGGATGAGGATGGCGTGCAGGCCCTGCTCCGTATAGAACGGTTTGGCGAAATAGGAGCGGATGCCGTGGGGGGCGAACAGCACCCAGTCGATGGACTTGATGCTGTCCAGCGTATCCTCCACGGTGAGCGAGCGCAGGCCGAAGCGTTCGATGTCCTGTGCGATGGTGCCTTCGTAGGCGTGTTCCGCCCCCCAGCGCAGCTCGCGGAAGGCGGGGCCCGCGCCGTACACGACGACCTGCCCCTTGTGGGACTGGATGTCGGAAAAAAGGAGGCCGTCCAGCTCTCCGGCGTAGGGGGCGAAAAGGCTTTCCAGCCCCTCGCGGAGCGGGCGGGGCGCGGTTTGGGCGTTTTCCTCGGAAGGCGGCCAGGCCGCGCTTTTCCGGTTTTCGGGGATGTTCAGGAGCGCCACGCGCACGACCCGCCCTTCCCCCGCGCCGCCGCAGGGGGTGAGGCGTACCTTGGCGCTGAACAGGCCGCGCTGGGCGTTGCTGAACGTGAGCGTGCCCGCCCACGCGTCGTTGGCAAGGGCTTTGTTCCCGGCTTCAAGCAGCTTTTCGGCAAGCCCGCCGGGGGCGATATCGGCGAGGCTCAGGGGGTTGGGATCGCGGGATGCCGCCGCGAACAGGCTGCGGGCCGCGTCGTTGATGATCAGCAGCCCGCGCGTGGGGATGTCGAGCGCGAAGACGGGATAGCCGATGCCGCCGATGTCCATCTGGCAGGTCCCGGGCCGCCCGTCCGCCGAATACGCCGCCGGGAGGAAGGCTTCCTTGAGGAACCCGTAATAGAGCGTGTCGTTTTCGCCGGGCCAGCCTTGCAGGATGTACGTCCCGTTGCCGCTCGTCAGCCGGAAGGTGACGGCGGCGGGGCGGCGGGCGGTGAGCATGTCCCAGAATTCCATGAGCAGGGCGTAATCTTCGCGCCGCACGGCTTTTTTCCGGTAACGGGCGTCCTTGAGCAGGCGCGGCACGTCGAGGCCGGGGATGCTCCAGCGGTTGAAGACCTTGAGGCGGGAATGAGGGATGTCGATGCTCCAGATCAGGCCGGGGAATCCGGCGATCCACGGGGAAAACTGCTGCATGCGAAGCTCCGGTGTTTGGGGCATTGTGATAGATTTCGAAAGAAAGGCAAGAGTGGGCCGAGGGGGGATCGGGGCGCCGGGTTTCCCGGGGGGCTGCCGGAGGGGAAGGAAGAGGTGGGAGGCCGGATACTATTGGTTCATCCAATTGAGGGCATACCCGGCAAAAAGGCCTGTTAGAGCCCGAAAAGGAGGCCTTCCGGTAAGCAAAAGGTGCCATATGGCCGTCTTTTTTGTTTTTCAGCGGTTATCTGGTACAACCACTTTTTTCATTGAATATATGGAAAAACAATAGGTTGCATATGTATAGCGCAATTTTGAAAAAAGGGTTGATCGGATTTGCCGGGGGCCCGTATGCTGAAGGCATGAGAATCATTCCATAGCCGTTCCCATAACAGCGGGCAAGGACTGCATGGACAAGCAGGAATGCATAGAACGACAGCTGGAAAGCGCTCTCCTGGAAGGCCGCTGGGGGGTGTTTGAGCGCCTCCCGTCCGAGCGCGGCCTCGCCGAGGCTTTCGGCGTGAACCGGGCCACGGTGCGCGCGGCGCTGCGGGCGCTGGCGGGCCGGGGCATCCTTGAAACGCGGCGCGGCAGCGGGACCGTGGTCCGGGCCCTGCCGGGCGATGCGCGCCATGCCGCCGGGACGTTCGCGGATTATCTCGCCGCGTTCCGCATCCTCATGCCGCCTCTGGTGGCCGCATCTCTGCCCGCCGTGTCCCCGTCCGTGATTCTCGAACTGGAGCGTTTGCTCCCCTCCGCCGGAGCCTCGCTCCGCAACGGAGACATGAAGACCTTTATCCAAGCGCAGATCCGCTTTTTTTCCATATTGATCCGGGTATTGGGCAATCCGCGCCTCGAAGACGCGGCCAGCCGCGTGCTGCCTGACGGTCTGGCGCTGGCGCGGCTGCTGCAGGAGTGCACGCTGCCCCAGTGCGAGAACGTGTTCGCGCAGCTGGCGCGGCTGTTGAGCGCCCTGCGCCACGCCGACGCCGGGGCCGCAGCCAAGGCCGTGGAGGGGTATGCCTCCATCCTGCTGGCCTTGCAGGAGGCGCGATGAGCCGTATGAGCCGCCGTGCCTTTCTCGGGTTCCGGTTCTCCGAGGAGGATGCCGGGACGCGGGACGTGCCGGGAGGGTTTCCCCCGGAAACGTCCCTGCCCCCGGAATTCAGCCCGGCGATGCTGCGGGCCGAGGCCGAGCGGCTCGGGCTGGACCCGGATCGGACAGGAGCCGGGGAACTTGCTTCGGCGGTTATGCGCGCCATGTATGCCCGCGCTCCGGAAGGGGCCGGGCGGACCGGATAAGGGAGCTCCGCAAGGGCGGGGCGCAAGTCATGCATCCGAGGAGGATAACGATGTCAGGACAGCAACAGATTCCCTATCTTGAGGAACGCAAGCTCATCAAGCGGTGGAGCGGCCCGTGGCCCATGTTGGCGAACATGGCGTTCACCCTGCTGATTTTCGCCGTGACGTGGTGGGTGTTTCAGGACCCGCGCGGGATCATGCGTTTCTACACGCCCTATGTCGGCTACAACTATTGCCGCTGGTGGCTGATCATCCTGATCTGGATGGCCTACATTTTCGACTTCTGGCCGTTCCGGCGCGACTGGGTACGCAACGCCCACCCGCTCCAGAAGGGGCTCGTGCTGGCGCTGGTGTCCGTGGGCATCATGATCGCCATGATCCACGGCTTCTTCGAGGGCGTGCTCGGCAACCTCGCCTTCGCCTATTTCAACCCGGCGCAGCTCCAGAAGCTCGGCCTCACCGACTTCTACTCGACGGAATACGCGGCGCAGGCCTGCATGATGTTCGCGGTCATCGCCTCGTGGATCAGCCCGGCGTGGCTCGTGGCGCTCGAGGGCCAGCCGTGGGCGGGGCTTTCCCAGCCCGTGCGCGGGTTCAGCATCTGGCTCGGCACGTTCTGCCTCAGCCTGCTCATCTATTTCATGACCATGCACAACCACATGGGCATCCTGTATTACCCGTGGCAGTACTTCACCGCCATCTGCCCGCCGTATTGGGAGCATTTCGCGGAAACCGTGTCCGCCAACTTCCACGTGGCGTGGATCATGTGCTGCACCGTGGTGGTGTGGTTCATGGAAGGCATCTGGGAGCGCTTCCCGTTCACCATGATCAAGACCCCGTGGCTGCGCCGTCTGGCCCTGTTCTTCGGGATCATCGCCATCTCGTGGGCGCTGTGCATGTTCTTCTGGTACATGCAGGAACTCGTGTGGGGCGACGCCATCCGCGGACACCGCCGCGACGCGGCCCCCGACTGGCGCTGGCTGCATGTGGGCGAGACGGCTATCTTCTTCCTCGTCCCGGCCCTGTTCCTCCAGTTCTACTGCGGCAACTGGCCCAACCGCTTCAGCACGCCGATCAACGTGCTCGTCCGGTCCCTGCTGGTGACGCTCGGCGGCATCGCGATCTACTGCCTCTACTACAAGTACGCCCATTTCGTGCTCGGCACCCAGAAGGGCTTCTCGCACCCGCAGCAGTTCCCCATGATCCCCATGATCTGGCTGATCAACATCTGGCTGATCAACTGGTGGTTCATGGACGGCTGGCCGGGCTGGCGGCGCGAATTCAAGACCGCCGAGGACTTCGCCGCCGAGGAGCGCCATCTGGCCGCCAACGCCGCATGGAACCCCGCCATGCTGCCCGGCGTGATCATCGGCCTCGTCGTGGGCGTGATCGCCTACTTCGCCATCGTGGTCCTGCTGCCTCTGGCGAGCGCAACTTTCACTCTGGTTCAATAGGAGGGACGATATGGACAGACGCGAATTCATGAAGGGCGCCGCGCTCGGCGTGGGCGCGGGCGTGCTCGGCTCCATGGGTCTGTACTCGTATTCGCCGCTCCGCAGGGCCTTCCTTCCCGAAGTGAAGCGCGGCACGGCGGACATCGGGGTGTGCAAGTCGGTCAAGGTCACCAACATCTCCGAGACGAGCTGGTTCGACAACGGCATCTTTATGAACGACGTGACCGGCGCGGGCGGGCTGCTCGTGGATCAGTACACCTTCAACTGGGCGCCCTTCGGCAACGGCAAGGGCGTGGGCAAGGGGACGTTCGAGGAGGGCCTCAAGCGGATCAGGCACCTGCTGCCGCACAAGATCGACGAGGCGTGGGCCATCGCCAAGGAAAACTGCGTCCATGCCGACAACGCGGGCGGCTACTCCTGCCTCGTCGAGATCGAGAGCATGGAAGGCGAGACAACCCGTTACCTGTTCGATACCGGGTGGAATTACGACTGGATGGACACGTGCTTCAAGCGCGAGGGCATCGACGTCATGCTTGCCGACAACAAGATCGACGCCTTCATCCAGACCCATGAGCACATGGACCACTACTGGGGCTTCCCCGTGGTCACCAAGTACAATCCCAACATCCACGTCTACACGCCCAACACCTTCTACCCGGCGGGCAAGGAATACCTGAAGGCCTGCGGGCATGTGGGCAAGTGGACGGAAGTGCCGAAGGGCCTGCACACGCTCCAGCCCGGCGTGGCGCTCTATCAGTTCGACTGCCCGATCATCTTCAAGGTGTTCGGCGAGATGTCGCTGTACTGCAACGTCAAGGACGTGGGCTTGGTGAGCATCACCGGCTGCTGCCATCAGGGGATCATCCTCTTCGCGGACACGGCCTACAAGGAGCTTGCCTACGAGAAGGATCAGTTCTACGGCCTGTACGGCGGGCTGCATATCTCGCCCTTCGACGACTGGGACCCGAAGTACGACGACCTCGTCATCGGGCTCAAGAAGTGGAACCTCCAGCAGGTCGGCTGCAACCACTGCACGGGCCTCATCACCGCCCAGAAGTTCGTGGACGCGGGCTATCCGGTGGTGAAGGGCACGGCCCGGTTCCGCTCCAAGACCACCAACTACCTCGGCAACGGCGACGTCATCAAGTTCCCCGCCTAAGATGAGAAAGTATTGGGGAAGGGAGGGAAAACGCCTCTGAAGAAAGGGCCGCGCTTTTCCCTCCCTTCCCCAAACCCGCCGGCGCGGAGCCCAGCCCCCCATTTCCCAAGTTTTTTGTGTACCGGCTCTCTGTTCGCGTGCGTTTTTACTTGCTGAAATGGTGTTCCTGTTTCGTTTTCCCATTCGGTTTGTGTCTGGTTGCTGCCTGTTTCATCCGCCGCTTTTTGGCGTGGATCGCTTTTGAAAGAATGCCGTTTCAAAACGGAACGGCTTAGACCATGACGGGGCGGGGCCGTGTCCCACGGGACGGGCTCCTTCCCGGCCCCGGAGCCCTCGATGCGACTTGAAACACTCCTTCCCCGGCCCCTCGACCCCTGCGGCGGGTCCGAGTGCGCCACGCTCATGGGGGCCCTCATCGCCGCCATCCATCTGGATCGCCGCCGCGCCCGCGCGCTGGGCTGGCGGGGGGTGCGTCCCTCCGGTTCTCTGCTGCCCGCGTGGACCTGCCGCGTGGCCGGGAGCGGGCTCGTGTTCGGGCTCGTCTTCTTCGGCGAGGACGCGGACGGAGGCGCACTGCGCGGCACGTTCGCGGCCTACGCCTTCCCGCTCCCTGACGATCCCCTCCTTGAGGTTTTTCCGCTGGAAGCCCTGCGCCTTGCCGTGGACCCCGGCTACGGCGACCGCATCCGGGCGCTTTCGGAGCACGCCGAAACGCTCTCCCCATTCCGGATCGGCACGGTTTCGCTGCGGGCCGCCGTCGACGGCTCCGGGCTGTCCCTGACCCTGTCCGCCCCGGCCCGCCTGCGCATGGCGGCGCTGGACGGCGTGGCGACTTCTCCCGGCGGGCAGCGCTGGCTCGTGGAGCCGGGCGGCTGGGAAACGGACGTGCCCGCCTTCCGGCTGCTCCTGCGCCCGTTCGCGGCCTTGTCGGCCACGGCTGAAAGCCTGCTTGGGGACCCCGCCCGCGTGTCGTTGGACGGCGAGGCGGCCCCGATCCCCGGTTTCGACGCCGCCGGGAACATCCGGCACATCCCCGGCGGGACAGGGCGGGAACTCCGGCTCACGGCGGCGTTCGGCAGCGCCGGAGCCCAAGGGCGTCCCCTCGCCCGTCTGCCCCTGCGCCACAAGCCGCTTGAGGAGGAATCCGGCCTGCCCGTGCTGCACATCCTCACCGGTTTTCTCGGCTCGGGCAAAACCACATTCCTGCGGCAATGGCTGGATTTCCTGCACGGGCGTGAGCGCTATACGGGCGTCATCCAAAATGAATTCGGAGAAATCGGCCTTGACGCGGCGCTTCTGCGCGGCGAAACCCAGGTGGAGGCGCTTGATGAGGGGTGCGTGTGTTGTTCGCTGGCGGACAGCCTGCGTCCGGGGCTGCTGCGGCTCATCGGGGACATGCCCGCCGAGCAGTTCATATTGGAAACTACGGGGCTGGCGAACCCCGCCAACGTCATGGACGCGCTGTCCGAGCTGCGCGACATCGTGCAGCCCGGCCTTGTGATCACGGTGGCGGACGCCCTTGATCTGTGCCGCTCGGAAGGGGACATTGCGGGCATCCGCCGGGCGCAGGCGGCGCGGGCGGACGTGATCGTCCTGAACAAGGCCGACACCGTGGAGCCCGCCGCGCTAGAGGCGTTGGCGGAACGGCTGCGGGCGCTGAACCGTCAGGCGCTGATCCTGCCCGCGCGCCACGGGGCCATCGCCTTCGCGGAACTGGACGCCTTCTATGCGGACTGGGCGGATCGCCGGGGCACGCCGCTGCCGTCGCATCGGCCAGCCCTGCCGCGTTTCGGCGAAACGGTGACCCACGCGGATGAGGGGTTTGTCTCGGCTGCGCTCCGCCTGTCCGCCCCGCTGGACGAGGCCGCGCTCCTGGCGTTGCTGGACAGCGCCGGGCCGGGGCTGTGCCGGGCCAAGGGCGTCGTGGATCTGCGGCTGGACGGCGGCGTGATGGTGCCCGCGACGGTGCAGTACGCCGCCGGGCGGCTGGGCTTCGAGCCCGCCCCGGAAGGCGAGGAACGCTATCTGGTGTTCATCGGCACGGATATTTCCCTGCCGGAAGCGCCGTCTTCGTAAAGGGGGAGCTTGTGGGGCTGATCGAACTGGGCGGCTGGATGATGTGGCCGCTGTTGGCCGTCTCGGTGGCGGCGCTGGCGATTGTCGTCGAGCGGGCGCTGGTGTTCATGGGATGTCCGTTCCCGGACTCCCGTTTTCCCGGCCTCGTGCTGGAGGCGATGCGCACGGGCGACGTGCGGCCTCTGGCGGCCCGGCTGGAGGCCGTCCCCTCCCTGCGGGACTTCGCGGCGCTCCTGGGCTCGCCCCTTCCGAACCGTGAAGCCGCCTTGCGCCTCGCCGGGGAGACGGTGCTGGAACGGCTGGAAGCGCGGCTTTCCCTGCTGTCCGTACTGGCGCGGCTGGCCCCGCTCATGGGGCTGCTCGGGACCATCCTCGGGATGATCACGACCTTCTCGCGCATTGCCGAGGCCCGCTCGGGCGTGGACATGTCCCTGCTCGCCGGGGGGATCTGGCAGGCCCTGCTGACCACGGCGGCGGGGCTGTGCATCGCCATTCCCGCGCTGTTTTTCCTGTCCTGCTTTCAAGGCAAGGTGCGCCGCGTGGCCGACGCCCTGAACAAGGCCGGAAACGCGGCTTTGCTGGCCGACGGCGGACGGGGCCTCACCGTTCGGGCCGGGGCGGAACCGATTCAGCCCGGAGACATTCCCCGTGGGGGCGGCACGGCACGGCCAACGCCGGAAGGCACGGCGGAAGGGGACTCTTGCCCGGAATCGCCGGAACCTCGCGGCAGCGCTCCGGAGGGCCGGGAAGCCCCGCAATGCCGGGATAACGCCGGGGAAGGGCTGCCGGACGGAGGGCGATCATGCTGAACCTGCGGCCCAAGGCGGCGCGGGACGACGAGCCGGATCTCACGCCGCTCATCGATATGGTCTTCATCCTTTTGATTTTCTTCATCCTCGCCGCGTCGTTCGCGGTGCGGGGCATCGACCTCGACCTGCCTCCGGCGCACAGCGGGCAGGCGCTTTCCGGGCGCGTGGTGGAAATCCGGCTGCTCAGGGACGGCTCGTTCCTGTGCGAGGGCATACCCGTGGCCCGCGCCGACATCCGCGCGAAGCTGCAAAGCCTCGTGCGGGACTTCCGGGCGCGCCCCGGACAGCTTGTGCTCAAGGCCGCGCCCGACGCGCCGGTGGAGGCGCTGGTCTTCATTGTGGACGAGGTGCGGATGCAGGGCGGGGAAAAGCTGCTCATCGCCACGGCTCAGCCCGACGAGGCGGGGCGCCCATGACGGAAAAGGAATGCCTCGCCGCCGGGATCGTCGTGTCCCTGTTCGCGCATTTCGCGCTGCTGATCGCCCCGAGGCCTCCCGAGCCCGAGCCGTCCTTCACCACCGTTGTCCAGATGGACATGGCGTCCCCGGCAGTGGCAACGAGCCGGGAAAAGGGCATCGGCATAGCCGCCGCCAGCCCGCGCGACATGGACAAGGCCGATGCCGCCGACCGCAAGCGGCAGGCCTTCCTGCGCTACCTCGACGACATCGACGAGGCCGTGCACGCCCGGCGTCTGGACGGCGGCGAAACCGGGCTTATCGGCGTTGCCGAATATATGTTCACCGTCCGGCCCGACGGGACGTTCACCGATCCCGTGCTCCGCGCATCCTCAGGATCGGCGCAGCTCGACGCCTCGGCGCGCCGGGCCGTCCTCGCCGCCAGCGGCAAAGTCCGCCGCCCCGCCATCATCGGAACGGAACCCATCCCCGTCATTCTGCACGTCAAATACCAATACGGCCTCCGCTGATCGCGCCACCGCCCGGCAATCCAGCAGGATCGCACGGAGAGGGCAGGGTGTGGGGCTGACGGTGCAATGTCTTTTCAGGTGCGTTCCAGCGCGGAGGCAGGCCGTTCCCGGGCGCGGCCACGGGCGGTTGCCGCGCATGAGCCGGGCCTGTCCCGCCCTCCCCGGACGGGGCTTTTCGGAACATTACGCCTGCAACATGCCCTGAATGCCCTTGACCAGAAAGGCCGTATCCGTGCCTATGGCCGCGCCCTGATAGCCCTGTGCGAAGTACGCCCGGGCTTCCGGCATGGTATTCGCGTAGATGAACGCCAGTTTGCCGGAAGCCCGGCAAGCGGCGATCACCCGGCTGAGAGCTTCGGTGAACCGCGGAGTAGCGAACCGCGCCGGAGCGCCCAGCGCCACGGAAAGATCATACGGCCCGACAAAAATGCCGTCGATGCCGTCCAGAGCGGCGATCTCCTCAATATGTTCCAGCGCTCCGGCTGTTTCGCACTGCGGCATGAGGATTGTGCGCTGGTTCGTGGCGGTGAAATAGTCGCCTATCTGCTTCAGCTCGGGCAGGAACTCGAACGGGAACCTGCGGCAGGCCGCGATCCTCCTCGGCATTTCGCGCAGCACACTGTATTTGAAGATAAAAAAATCCAACCTGAGCCGCGAGGAGCTTCTCGGCTCCTCCCCTGACTGAAGACAATCCCCGCCCTCGGTGCCTGTGCGCCATGATTGGCCCTTGTAACATGTCCGGCGGGTAACATCAGCCGGGCACGCTGCAAGGGCCGGTTTTCCTGCCGCTCCGTTTTGCCGCCGCCGCTTGAGCATCGCGTTCGTCCCGGGCCGGGGATGGGTATCCCGCAGGCGGGCGATGGCGCATCGGAAGATGGCGAGGTTGATGCGCCGCATCGGGAAAGCTCAAGGGCTGGCGGGAGTTCCGCAGGGGATAAGGCCCGGCGGCTTCCCCTTTCGCGTGCCCGGCCCTGTTCCCCTTTAAGAGCGTCTGGTCCCCCAAAAGGCGCCTCCCTAAAAATTTCTTCACAATTTTTTACAAAAAACCCATACGCGCTTTACACTCGTACGCTATCTTCCCTTCAACAGGCATCTTGCATTGACTCATAATCCTTCGGAGTTTCATCATGAAAAAGCTTATGTCCTTTGTGTGCGCGGCCCTGTTCGCCTTTTCGTTTTGCGCGGTTATGCCTTCCAATGCGTTCAGCGCCGATCCCAACCGGCAGGAAGTGGAAAATCGTTTCGAGCTGAACAGCGCCACCGCCGAGGAGCTGGCCGGGACCGGCGCGGTTTCCCTTGAGGTTGCCAAGAAGATCGTCGAACTGCGTGATCAGCTCGGTTCGTTCCAGAGCTACGACGATCTCAACGAACTGGAACTCCCCAAGGATCAGATGGACAAGCTGCGTTGGAACACCACCATTCAGGGCATCGCCAGCGACTGCAACTGCTAGGGCGGGTGATCTGTAAAACGGCATGGAGGGAGGTCGGGGAGGGGGGATTTTTTTGAAGAAAGGGGCGAGCGTTCCTCTTTCCCTTCCCCGAACCTGCCTGCGCTGGGCCCCTCGTCCCAAAGGCTTTCGGTGCCGTCGAATTCCTGCTCACAGCCTTTTCCACCCCAGAGTTATGGAAATGCCACGGCCTCCGGCGGTGCGGGCGGCCTATCCGCCGCTGGCCGGGTCCCGCCCGGTGCGTGCCTCTTCAGGCCGTTTTCGGGGAACCGCTTCATGGCCCGATGTGCGGGGCGCTTCCCGGAGGCCTGCCCATAATGTTGCCGATAGGAAACATGCGGCCACGCGACGCGAACACTTTTATCCGAGAGGGGCATCCCATGCCTGACAGCTATTCCAGACGCCATTTCCTGAAATTGAGCGCGGCCCTGCTGGCTGGCGGCGCGGCGATCGCCGCGGCACCCGACGCGCGGGGCATGGGCTTTTCCGGAGTCCCGGACGTCGGCCCCGTGACCGAGATGAAAGGGTACTGTCCGTTCTGTCAGGTACGCTGCACCTACCGGGCGCGGGTGTCCGGCGGCAAGGTGCTGAGCCTCACCGGGGAAAAGGACAATTACTGGACCGGCGGGGCCATGTGCCCCAAGGGGATGTCCATCGTCGAGCTGATAGGGAGCCCTTACCGCATTACCGAACCCATGCGGCGCAAGGAAAACGGCGAGTGGGAGCGCGTCACCTACGCGCAGGCCGTGGACATGGTCGCGGAACGCATGGCCGAGGTCATCAAAAAACACGGCAAGGCCGCCGCCAACCGCGTCGGCATGACCATGCCCCTGTGGGACTGCCGCGAGAGCGAGATCGCCGCGCTCATGACCCTGCGCATCGCGGGCAGCGTGCACGCCATGCCTCCGGGCGAATCGTGCGTGTCCAGCGCCTCCAACATGCTCGGGATGATGATCGGCGTGAACTGCGGCTCCACCAAGGTGGACGAGCTGCTCAACACGAAAACCATCGTCCTGTGGGGGGCCAACGTCTGCGATCTCTATCCCCCGTACAGCCGCTGGCTGGAAATGGCCCGCGAAAAGGGCGTGAAGATCGTCTATCTCGATCCGCGCCGGACCCGGACGAGCCTGCTTGCCGACATGCAGCTGCGTCCCCTGCCGGGCACGGACGGCGTTCTGGCCATCGGCGCGATCCGGTACATGCTGGAGACGGGCGCGTATGACAAGGAGCGGGCCAGGTTCCAGATCGAGGGATTCGACGAGCTGGCCGCCGAAACCGAGAGCTTTACCGTGGAGAAGGTCGCCTCCGTCACCGGGCTGAACCCGGAAGCGATCACGGCCTTTTACGGGACGCTGGCCCAGAGCCCGCGCACCGTGGTCTGGCTCGGCGGCTCGCTGTCCCGCTACTCCAACGGGATCATCGGCCTGCGGGCCATCATCCTGTTGCAGGCGCTGTGCGACAACCTCATCGGGGAAGGGAAGGGCATTCTCACCTTCCAGAGCGGCAAGCCCGAAGGGGACGAAGAGTTCGTCGATCATTTCTTCGGCGAGACGAAAACGCCGAAGATGAATTTCCGCCGCCTGCGCAATGCGATGGAAAAGGGGACGCTGGACATCCTGTTCCTGAACTCCAGCTACCGCCGCTATCCAGACAGCAAGGGCGTGCGCAAGGCCATCGACAAGGTGCCGTTCGTCGTGCACTGCGGGTTCTTCCTGACCGAGGAGACCGAAGCGGCGGATCTGTTCGTGCCCGCCACCTTCGGCCCGGAAAGCCAGGGGTCGGGCTACGGCAACGAGCAGCAGGTGGTCTGGCGCGAGAAGATGGTGCAGGCCCCCGGCTCCTGCGCCCCGTCATGGCAGTTCTACCGCGATGTGGGCCGCAAGCTCGATCCCGGGCGCTACCCGGACTTCAAGGACCCGGAGGATCTCTACCGCCGCTTCTCGGCGCTTGTCCCTTCATGGAAGGGGATGACCCTAGAACGCCTGCGGGAATCCCCCGACGGTCTGGTCTGGCCCCTCTATTCATTGGAGGACAAGGAACGGACGGGCAGCGTGTTCGCGGAAGGGAAACTGCTCACGCCGTCCGGCAAGATGAAGGCGGTGGATACCCTCTTCGGGCGCTTCCCCCAGTGGGACTATCCCAAGGGCAGCCCGCTGGGCAAGGGCCGCTCCGACGACTTTCCGCTGGTCCTCACGCAGGGCAAGCAGCTGTGGCACTGGCAGCAGACGCTGACCAACTTTTCCAAGGCCGTCGCGCAGTTCTCGAACGGGCGTTTCATCTGCCTGCACCCCGAGACGGCGCAGGGGCTCGGACTGGCGCAAGGGGACCGGGTCATGCTGGAGACGTCCGTGGGCGGCATCGAAGGCTGGGTGGACATTACGGAAAACGTCCTGCCCGGAACCATCTTCACGCCGTCGAACTGCAACGCCACCACGCCGCTGCCGGAGAACCGGAGCGAGCACATCAGCAGCATCCTCCCCAATTACTGGGACCGCATTTCCTGCCAGCACAACGGCGTAGGCTGCCGGCTGCGCAAGCTGGGGTGAGGGCGTCCATGACGGCGTGAAAACCGGCGGGGGGACCGCCGCATCCCGTGGAGAATCCGATGTCCCGTTATATCATGGCGATAGACGCCAACAAATGTATCAACTGCAAGGCCTGCGTTCTGGCCTGCCAGCAGCGTAACGGCACGCCGTACGGCCACTCCCGCAACTGGGTCCGCGAGACGCCGGACAAGCTTTCCCTGCTCGGGACGGCCTATCAGCCCGGCGCGTGTATGCACTGCGACCATCCCCTGTGCGTGGAGGCGTGCCCGACCCACGCGACCTACAAGGCCGACGACGGAAGCGTGGGCATCGATCCCGAACGCTGCATCGGCTGCGGCGGGTGCATCGAAGCCTGTCCTTACGGCGCGCGCTACAAGCATCCGGTGACCGGAAGGGCGGACAAGTGCGACTACTGCCGCCGCGCCACGCCGGGGCAGGTTCCGGCCTGCGTGCAGGTATGCCCCGTCCGCTGCCGCGTCTTCGGGGATGCGGACAACCCGGACGATCCCGTGGCCCGGGCGCTCGCGGGCAACCGGCACGTGTATGTGGTCCCTCCCGACTTCGACGCGAAACCCACGCTCGCCTATCTGAACGGCACGACGCCCACGGACTGGCCGCGCAGGAAGGACGTGCCCCCGGCGCTGGCCGCCATCGGGCCGCTGTCCTCCGTGGTCAAGGCCTTCGGCGGCCTGGCCCTGTTCGGGGTCATCGGCGTGTTCGTCAAACAGTTGTTCTGGCCTTCCGACTCCGGCAAGCCGTCCGACAAAGGAGACCGGCCATGATCAGACGCCATTCGGCCACCGCCATTTTCATGCATTGGTACAACGCGGCCTGCTGGCTGCTCCTGCTGTTCACGGGGTTCGCCCTGCTGGAGAATCCGCTCATGCAGCCGGTGGGGGACTGGTGGAGCTCCTTGTGGACCGGGGCGTTCGGCGCGCTGGGGCTGCTCAGGCTGCACGTCGTCGTGGGCATGGCGTGGATCATCCTGTATGCCGCCTACCTGCTCGTCCGGGCGCGGGCGGAGGCCCTGCCGTTCCTGAAGGAAATCACCGATCTGCACATCGGTTCCGATCTGGTGTGGTGCCTGCGGAAAGGCTTGTGGCTGGTGCTCGGGGAACGGCTCATGCGCCGCCTCGGGCTCGATCCCGAACTTCCCCCGCAAGGCTTTTACAACGCCGGGCAGAAGCTCGTGGCGATCATCGCCGTCCTGTGCAGCCTTGGGCTCGCCCTGACCGGGCTGATCCTCGTGTTCGCCTCCGGCAGGCCGGGGACGGAGGGGCTCCTGCAGATCTGCCTGCTCGCGCATTTCTGCTGCGCCGGGCTGATGGCTGTTTTCCTGCCCGTGCACATCTACATGGCGGCCTTCGCACCCGGAGAGGCCCCGGCACTGCGGTCCATGTTCACCGGATACGTGCCGCTGGAGCACATCAGGCACCACAACCCGCTGTGGTTCCGCAAGCTGGCGGAATCGGAAAAGGAATAAGGCCCGTTTCTTTTGAAACGGCAGGGAGGCATTGGGGAAGGGGGACCCTTCTGGAGACTATGCTTTTCCCTCCCCAAACCCGCCGATGCGGACATTCCTCCCTTTTCAAAGGCGCTTGTGTTGATTGAATCCCTGTTCCCGGCGTTCCCTGAAACGAATTTTCCTTTGAGGGGCCGTTCAACCGGGAAACTAACCGTGCTGGCGGGGCGCACCGTCCGGGAATCCTCCGGCGCTGCGGAACCCGTTGCCCTCCCAGTCCACCCGCCGATCCCCGAGAACGGCGGCGCGTGTTGCCGGAACCATTCCTGATGAGGAGCTTATGAACCGTTTGAACGCCGCCGTCCTGCTGTTCGCCGTGCTGTTTTGCCTTCCCCTATCCGCCGGGGCGGGGGAACCGCTGGCGGCGGTTTCCGAATCCGAGCTTGCCCGCATCGTCCATGAAGGCGACGGCAGGCCGCTTGTGCTTGTCTATTGGGCGTCGTGGTGCGGCCCCTGCCGCCATTTCCGGGAAAAGCTGGAAAAGATCCGGGCCGGATACCCCGAGAGCGAGCTGCGTATGCTCGCCGTTTCGCTGGACAGGGACCCCGGAATGGCTGCGGCCTGCCTTGCCCGGAGCCCGTTGCCGTATCCGGCCCGGATCGGGGATGCGGAGCTGATCAAAGCCCGCTCGGGAATGCCCGTGCCCACGACCATCCTGTACCGCCGGGACGGGAGCGTGGAGCGCGAGCTTGTGGGCGACGTTTCGGAAAAGCGGCTGGGGCATTACGTGGGGCGGATCGTGCGCCGCTGAGTGCCGGGAGGCATCGCGTTTCCGAGCGTGGCGGCCTCCGCCGCAGGAAAGAGCGTGTTCCCGGCGGGATGGGAAGAAATGTGTTCCCGCGCGTCCCCGGTTCCCTTTTGAGAGGGCAACCGCCCGGAAAAATTGACAGCCGTTGGAGGAACGCTCTATAACATGAGAAAGCGCCGGATTGCACAAGCCTCCCGGCGCGGGGACATCCGGGGACGGCCCCGGCAAGAGCGGGCGGCGGTTGGACGTCGGAAGGAGCGGGGACATGGATGGTTATGCGGGAAAGGGACATCAGGTGCTGCTCATCGATGACGACAGCGAATTTTGCGAGCTGATGGCGGATTACCTCGACGTGCACTCGTTCGCCGTTTCCTCCGTGCACACGGGGACGGCGGGGATCGAGGCCGCCAGACGTCAGGAATACGACGTCATCCTGCTGGACATGCTGCTGCCGGATATTTCGGGGATTGAGGTGCTGCGGCACCTGCGCACGGAAACGCGCGCGCCGGTCGTCATCCTGTCCGCCCACAACGAGGAGACGGACCGCATCGTCACCCTTGAGCTCGGCGCGGACGACTATGTGCCGAAAACCTTCTCCGCGCGGGAACTGCTCGCCCGCATCCGGGTTGTCCTGCGGCGCATGGAAAACGCCGGGCTTCCGGAAGGCTCGGACAGGCAGGACGGAATGCTCTGTATGCACGGGCTGTGCATGAATCCCCAGACCCTGAAAGTCACGCTGAACAACGAGCCGCTGGACCTGACCAGCATGGAGTTCCAGCTCCTGTACCATCTGGCGAGGGGGGCGGGCCGGATCTTCTCCCGCGAGGATCTGCTCAACCTGTTCGCCGAAAAGGAATGGAACAAGTTCGACCGCTGCGTGGACGTGCACATCTCGTCCCTGCGCAAGAAGCTCGGGGACAATTCCCGGTGCCCCACCTACCTGAAAACGGTCCGCGGGCTCGGGTACATGTTTATCAAGCAGAGCGACGCATGGCCCTGAAAAACATGACGTACAGCCTCTATTCCAAGATTGCGCTCTGGCTGGTGCTCAATCTGGTGCTGCTGGCGGTGCTCGGCTTCGGGATCGGCTGGTACGTGCTGCTGGGCAACGGCCTTGTCCCCGCCCACTTTTTCAGCTCGAACATCGAAAACTCGTTCCGCCTCGTCAGCGTGAACCTGCAATACCGTTCCGTCTTCACATGGCAAAAGCTGCTGAAGCAGTACGATCGCGGCGAGGCGCTCCGCTTCCACCTGCGCAGCCTTGAGACGGGCGTGCTGTACGACGACTGCATCCCCGAGAAAGTCATTCAGGCGGCGATGGACATCCCCAAAAGCAGCTTTACCCTGTGCCCCGATCCCGACATGCAGCTTTGGGATTCCCTGCGCGGCGGCTTCTTCGACACCCAGCAGCGGAACATGGAGGCGGGGCTGCCGCCCATCCCGCCCGCCATCTTCGTGCGCACGCATTCCCCGGCGCGGTATTGGTACGGCCGCGTGCTGTACATCCCGGACAAGAACCATCAGCTCCATTACGTGCTTCTGGCGCTGGAGACGGATTCCTTTTACGGCTACGGGCTGTTTTTCGAGTTCCGGGGCGTCCTCTTGGTGATCCTCGCCGTGCTCGGGGTGTCCTGCCTGTGGTGGTGGCCCTTTGTGCGCCACCTTTCCCGGCCCTTGTTGAAAATGGTTCATTATGCCGAACGGGTGGAGATCGACAATTTCGTCTGCCTCGACAAGGCGCTGAGCGACACCAGGACGTTCTCCGGCGAGCGGCGGGACGAGATCGGGCGGCTCGGACATGCGTTCATGACCATGACGCGGCGGGTGGGGCTGCTCATTTCGGGGCAGAGCCAGTTCATCCGGCACATCGCCCACGAGCTGAATTCGCCGCTTGCGCGCACGCAGATCGGCCTCGCCATCCTTGAGGAACGGCTGGAAGGCAACCCCAAGGCGCGCGTGCAGCGGATCATGCAGGATATCAACAGGCTGTCCGTGCTCACGGACGAGGTCCTTTCCTATCTCCAGGCCAAGGCGTCTCTGGGGACCCCGAAAAACGAGCGGATCTACCTGTGCCCGTTCCTGTCCTCCATCGTGCGCAGCGAAGCGCCGGAGGCCGACGTCAACGTCTTCGCGGACAAGGACGCGTGGCTGTGGACGGACAAGGACTACCTGCGCCGGGCGGTGTGCAACGTGCTGCGCAACGCCATCATCTACGCGGGGGAGGCTGGGCCCATCGTCGTGGAAGTGGGCGAGGAGCATGGGGAAGTGCGCATTTCGATCCGCGACAAGGGGCCGGGCGCGCCCGAACAGGATTTGCCCCTGCTGCTGGAGCCCTTCTACCGGGGCAAGGCGTCCCTGACGCATCCCGGCGGCTCGGGGCTCGGCCTGTCCATCGTCAAATACTGCATGGAAGCATGTGGCGGGCGGCTCGAATACGCCAATGCCGAACCGTCGGGATTTTGCGTTTCCCTGTTTTTCCCCAAGAGCAAAGGTCCCGTGTTCGGTTAAATGTGCCGGCAGCCGCACTGCCCCTTCCGATTCCGTTTCCCCATCACCTGGAACGCTCCGATAAAGGACTGGGTAAGGGCAAAAGTCTTTGAAGGAGGAGGGGGGTGAAGGGGGGAGGAGGGGACTTTCTTCAGAAAGTCCCCTCCTCCCCCCTTCGATCATCCACCATTCCCCCCAAGCGATTGTAAAGGGTGCCTTAACAATTTTTTACATCGGACGGCGCAAAGTTCATATCCGGTTAACATTAGCCGCCTATCATGCCTTCAAATGAACAAGGATGCCAGCCTTGCCAGTGGCAGGGTGTTCCATAACCCGTAGCAGAAGGAGCATACGATGCCCAGTTCTCGCAGGGAGTTCATGAAGGCCGCGGCCCTTACCGGCGCCCTTGCCGTGTCTGGCCGCTTGTTGGAAGGCGAAGCCGGAGCCGCGACGCCTCCCATCGACAAGGATCTCGACGGCGTGATCGAAATGCACGTACATGCCGATCCCGATGTCCGGGCCCGCTGCATCGACCAGCTGACGCTGACCCGGCAGTGCAAGCAGAACGGCTATCGCGGGATCATGTACAAGTGCCATGATTTCATCACCAACGACATCGCCTATCTGCTGCGGGCCACGGTGCCCGGCATCGAGGTCTTCGGCGGGATCGCGCTCAACAGGAACTACGGCGACACGGTCAACGTGCAGGCCGCCAAGATGGCCACGCAGGTCACCGGCCACTACTGCCGCTGCATCTGGATGCCGACCTACCAGTCGGCGTTCGACATGCGGAAGAAGGGCGGCGGCGTGCCCGTGCTCGACGCGCAGGGGAAGGTGTTGCCCGAGGTCGTCAAGGTCATGGAAATCTGCGCCGACGCCGACATCATTTTCGCCACGGGGCACTCCTCTCCCGACGAATGCGTCGTGCTCACCGCCAAGGCCAAGGAAGTGGGCGTCAAGAAGGCGGTCGTCACGCACGCGAGCCAGGCCCCGTGGAAGCTGTCGATGGATCAGGTCAAGGCCTGTATCGACAACGGCGCGTATCTGGAACACAGCGTGCTGCCGTACTTCAAGGGCCCCCATGCGGTGATTCCGGGGTACCGGGAACAGCCGCAGGTCACGATGGAGGAATTCGCCTCGTACATCGCCCTCGCCCCGGATCGGCAGTTCATCAGCACGGACCTCGGACAGGCGCTCAACCCCAACCCCATCGACGGGATGCGCACGTTCATCACCGGGCTGCGCAAGGCCGGGGTGAAGGACGACGTGCTGAACGCCGTTACCCGGAAGACCCCTGCCATGCTGCTGGGACTGGACTAGCCTTCCGGCGCGCAGGGATCACAAAGTCTGTAAGGGAACTCCGGCACCTGGCCGGATCAGGAGAATGTACCTTTAACCCAGGAGAAAGCTATGCTTACGTATTTGAAGCATATGGCTCTCGCGGCGGCTGCCGCTCTCTGTGTGGCTCCGGCGGCGCAGGCAGCCGATCAGCCGCAGGAATGGGAGCTCATCAATCCCACCGGCGAGATCGAAAAGGTCGCCGTGGAACCGGCCAAGCGGATCACGGCGCTTGAGGGCAAGACCATCGCCCTGCGCTGGAACGGCAAGAACAACGGCGATCTGGTGCTCGACCGCCTTGCCGAACTGCTGGCCAAGAAGTATCCCACCGCCAAGGTCGTGAAGACGTACCGCGACATGGCCGATCAGAACCTGAACAAGATTTCCGCCACGCAGGACGAGTCCATGCGTATCGTAAAGGCGGTAGCCAGCGTGAGGCCCGACATCGTCATCGCCTCACAGGCCGACTGAGGCAGCTGCACCTCATGGCTGGTAGTTGACCAGTCCAATCTTGAAAAGTCCGGCATTCCCACTGTTACCATCGTTACCGATCCCTTCCTGACCCTTTCGCGCGGCACCCAGAAGAGCCAGGGCCTCACCGACATGTGCTTTGTGACGGTCCCGCATCCTCTGGGCATGATCTCCAAGGAAGAAGTCAACGCCAAGGTCGACGCGGCGTTTGACGACATCGTGAAGGCGGCCACCGCCTGGACCCCGGCCAAGGAAAAGCAAGACGCCCAGGTCAAGCCCTATCCCGCCAAGCGGTTCAAGTTCTCCGGCACCTACGCCGATGTGAACGACATGTTCCAGAAGCGCAAGTGGTCCCTCAGCCTGCCCATCGTCCCGCCCACCGTGGACAAGGTGGCGGCCATGCTCAAGGGCACCAAGCGCGATCCCGCCGAAGTCCTTTGGGTCGTGCCTCCCCGTCAGGGCATGTTGACCGTCGAGCTTGTCGCCGCCCTCGGCGTCATGGCCGGAGCCAAGCCCGAACACATGCCGCTGCTCATCGCCACGGTGGAAGCCATGGCCGATCCCGTCGCCGCGTGGCGCGGCCCGACGACCACCACCGCCGCCACCGTGCCCGTGTTCTTCATCAGCGGACCCATCATCGAAAAGCTGAAGCTCAACCCCGGCACCGGCACCGCCGGAGGCGAAAACCCGGTGACCAACGCCCTCGGCTATTTCGTCAACCTCGTCGGCGACGTGGTGGGCGGCTCCGTGCCCCCGAACTTCGACAAGAGCACGCACGGCTCCTCGGCCGACCTCGTAGCCATGGTGTTCACGGAAAACGCCAAGGAAAACCCGTGGAAGACGACCTACACCGAAGAAGCGGGCTTCAAGCCGAGCGACAGCATCGTGACGCATTTCAGCGCCTATCTCGGCAACGCCAACATCGACCATGACAGCAAGACCGGCCAGCGCCTCCTGACCACCCTGTCCACCGGCCTGCTCGGATCGGCTTCCGGCCTCGCCTCCTGCCTTGCCGACTACGATGCCACCTATGCCATCAACAACAAGGTTTCCTTCGCGTTCATCGTCCTGTGCCCCGAGCACGCGGCGACCATCGCCAAGGACTTCCCGGACCAGGGGGCCGCCCGCGACTTCATGCGGGAAACGGCGGCCATGCCGTACAAGTTCTACTCGCAGGAAACCTGCGTTCCGGGCAAGGACTTCGGTCCCTATGACGAAAACACCTTCATCCCCCGCTTCAAGAAGACCGAGTCCATCAAGTTCTTCGTCTCGGGCGGGCCGGGCAAGCAGTCCCAGATCTGGGTACCCTTCCCGCAGGTGTTCAAGCCCGTTTCCAAGAAGATAGCCGAATAGCCCCTAACGTCGGAGCCTTCTTCGCGGGGCTCCAGCTCCGTTTTTCCCCGCGCCTTGCGTACACCCAAGAGCCACGGATCGTTTCCGATCCGTGGCTCTTGGCGATTGCCGGGCTGGAGGCGGCCCGGCTTTCTGGGAGCCGGAATCAGGCGCGGCTTTCCGCACTCCTGTTCTGGCGGGTCATCAATCCGATCATGACGGAATCCGCGGCGCTGAAAATCTTCTCGTTGAATTCCCGCAGGGTGATGCCAAGCTCGTGGATGTCCGGGCTGATGATGCCCTGCGTGTTGCGGATGCCCCGGTTTTCGAGGGCCAGCATGGCGGCTGACCATGCCTCGCTGGCGGCGTTGCTCACCTTGAGCCCGCAGGATTCCTTGGCTCCGTCGCAGATCATGCCGAGGAGCGTCCCCACAAGGGTGATGGCGGCAAGCTCCGCCTGACGCGGGGTTCCGCCGTACAGCCGGACGATGCCCGCCGCCGCTCCGGCCCCCGCCGCCACCGCACAGCCGCAGGTGGGGGTCAGGCGTCCGGTATAGGCCTTGATGTAGCCGCACACCAGATGGCTGAGGGCCAGCGCTTCGGCCAGCTTGCGGTCGTCCGCGCCAAGCTCGCGGGCCGTCATGGCCACGGGGATGACCGCCACGATGCCGTGGTTCCCCGAACCCGCGCTGCTCATGACAGCCACGTCCCCGCCGCTCATCCGCAGATCCGACGCGGCTCCGGCGACTTCCTTGATCTTCTCCGACAGCGAACCGTGCCCGTTGTGCTTCGCAAGGGCGCTTCCGATGCCGATACCCGCCTGCTCCGTCCCGGCATGATCGAGGATCGCCATGTTCATCCGCGCGCCTTCAAGCATCTGCCGCACAATGGCGTCGTCGATGCCGAGCGCAAGGTTCCACAGCTCCTCAAAATGCATGGCCGTAAGCTCATCCGTCCAGTCCGTGCCGCCGCTTTGCGCTTCCAGCGGCTGATCGACGAGGACCGCCCCGTCCGCCACAAGCCGTTCGACATGGTCGTGCTTGCGGGCCACCGTACAGGAGACGGTATGCCCGCCGCCCGAAAGCGTCACCCGCGCCCACATGGAAGGCGTGCCCTGTACGACCTCTTCCGCCATTTTTCCGGCATCAATGAAGGCCTGCGCCTGTTCCACAGTGGCCGCCGGGATGTCCTCAAGCGCCATCAGCCCCTTGTCGGGATTGCCGCCGAGCGCGCCGAGCACGCACGCCAGCGTCAGCCCCCGCAGGCCGTTCGTCCCCGGGATGCCCACGGAACGCCCGTTCTTATAGATGGCTACGGACATCTCCAGCCGGATGCCTTCCGGCTGCGTGGGAAGGTGGCGGGCGGCGACGGCGGCGGCATAGGCAACGGCCCCCGGCTCGGTGCAACCGATGGTGGGCTTTACTTCACTCTGAAAAAAAGCATACAGATCCATGATTCCTCCAAATGGCGCGAAACAATATGCCTCCCGCTTTTCAAGAAGCGTTCCAACCCGCTGAGGGCGCTACCCTGCCGTTTTCCAAGGGCAAAAAAGGTGCGGCTGCTTTTTTCGCATTTCACGCCTGCCTTTTTCTCATATGGATGAGAAAAATATAAGAAATGAGAAAAGACGTTTTCTCAAGATCGCCCTTTGGAAGAAAAGCGTATGCGCACGGCCTCCACTTCGATCCCGCACTGGATCGATGCGCCCCTTGACCCCCCGTTGCCCCCGGATTCACCGATCCGCGCCCGCTGGGGCGCGGTGCGAAACTGCCTGCCGCCGCTGGCCGAGCTGCTGGACGTGGAAATCGTGCTCATGAGCGCCGAGGGCTATTGCGTCGGCGGGACAGGCACGTACCGGGGCGCATCGGCTGCAAGATGCCCGAGGACACCGCGCTCACGTACAGCCCGCGGAGCGGGCAGAGCACGACGGTCCTGCCGCCGGGCGAGGATGCGGTCTGCCGTGCCTGTCCGGGCCGGGGGGCCTGCACGGATATGGCGAATTTCACCGGTCCGGTGCCCGTGGACGGGAACGTCGCGGTCGTGGCGCAGATTGTGGCGTTCACGGACGACCAGCGCATGGAATTGCTCATGAAGGCTGAGAAGGCGAGCTGATCGGCCGGGTGGCCGGATCCGCGCGGACTCGGGCGCGCAGGGTGGAAGTCCTGCCGGAGCACCCCTGCGGCAGCCGTTTCCCGGACATCATCGGGGAAAGCGAAGCGATATTCCGCCTCAAGGGCTCCATCCTGAAAGCGGCGGCACACGGAAGGAAAAAAGGCGGCGGCGAGCGAACCGGGCATCAGCCTCGCCACGCTCTACCGCCGCACGGGACAGCTCGGGCTGCTCCCCGGAAAGCGGGGGTAACCCGGATGCGCGAACCTATACGCGGGGGGCGGGAAACGCCCGGGCGGCCTGAATGGCGGTAAGCGCGATCATCTTGCAGCGCGGCAACACGGTGTCCACCGACAGGTATTCACGGGGGGAGTGGAGTTCCGCCCCTTCTGGGCCCATGCTGCAAATGGAGGGGATGCCCAGCACGCTGGCGGTGAATCCGGCTTCGGACGCCCCGAGCGCCCGGTTGCGCCGGATGGTGTAGCCGCCCATAGCTGCGCAGGCCCGTTCCGCCATGCCGAACAGTGTTTCCACGTCCGCCGTGTATTCCAGCGGGTGCAACCGGATGCCGCCGCTGATCCGCGTGGTGGTCCGGGGCACAAAGGTGCGTGCCGCCACGGCCCGGACGTTCTCCACAAGCCGCTCCGCCGCATCGACCGTATTGAAGGTGATATGGATGCGGGCGTCCGCCCACGGGGCCACGGCATTGGCGGAGTTCCCGCCGCTGATGAGCCCGGTGTTGACGATGGTCTGCGCCTGCGCGTCGACAAAGGCGTCGAGGGCCACAATCTTGTGTGCCAGCTCCAGAATGGCGGAGGCTCCGTCTTCGTAGCAGCGCCCGGCATGGGCGGAAATCCCCGAAATCCGCATGTGGAAATGCCCCGAACCCCGGCGTTCGGTGGTCACGCCGCCGTGCGGGAACCCCGGTTCCGCGCAGATGACGGCGCGCGCCCCGCCGATCCGCTCACGGTAGACGCGGGTAGCCGTGGGTGCCCCCAGCTCCTCGTCGGGCGAGAACATGAGCGTCATGGGAACGTCGATGAGCCCGAGCTCCTTCAAGGCGCGGGCGGCGAACATGTTGGCGACCACCCCGGCCTTCATGTCGGCCACGCCGGGGCCGTAGGCGCGGCCCCCCTCCACCCGGAAGGGACGGGCCGCCGCCGTTCCGGCGGGGAACACCGTGTCCATGTGCCCCAGAAAAACGATGCCCGGCCCGGCTTCCCGCTCGTGGGTACGGGCGGAAAACACGTTGCCGAGCTTCTCCATCCAGCTCTCGTCGGGGTCGATGGCGGGCTTGGCGATCTTTTCCGTATGGAATCCCGCCTCCCGCATCCAGCCGGAAACGGTTTCCCCGACCTTGTTCACGTCCTCCCCGTCTTCGGAAAAGGAATCCATGTTTACCAGCCGCTCGATCATGCCCATGATTTCCGGCTGGCGCCCGTCAAAGTAGGCATTGAGTTTCCCGGTCGCGCTCTCCAGTTCCATGAAAGGCTCCTTCTCCGGCTGACCGCCGGACAGATACACGGTTGAGGACGGAATGGGACGGGCCGCCTGCGGTTACGGGAGGAACCCGCCCCGCAAGGCGGCCTGACGTGATGTTCCTTGAAAAGGGATACGGAGTTCGGCTTATTTTGGCAATGCCTCCGCCATGTTCCGTGTTCGCCCAAACCGGGGAAAGCCAGAAACGGGGGGCGTCCCTCAATCAGCCCGCTGCGGGCAACCCTTTTTCGCCGCAGGCACTTTCCGGCGGGAAAATCGCTTGATAGGAAAAGGACAACGAAATACTGTGAACTCACGATTTCGTTAAACGGAATAGCATTCCGTAATACGGAACGAAAGAGAGGACAGCATATCGGCTTCCATCCAAGTTCTGACCCGCGCCATGCAGCTTCTGGAGATTCTACCCCGGAAGGACGCAACCCATGTGCCTTGCGGAGATCGCCGAGGCGTCCGGCCTGCCTAAAAGCAGCGCCTATTCGGTCAGCAAGGCCGGGCTCATCATGTTAGTGCCTCGCCTTCGAGTATGCGGCTGACGGCATCCGGGCCAACGCCCTCTGCCGCAGCCAGATCCTTACGGATATGAACGTGAAGCGGTACGCCCGCGAAGCCGCCGCCGAAGGCTGCACGCCCGAGGAAACCATGCGGCGGGCCATTGCCACCGTCCCGCCCGGACGCATCGGCACCCCCCGGGATATGGGTCTTGCCGCCGCGTTCCTCGTTTCGGACGCTTCCGCCTACGTGACCGGGCAGGCACTGAACGTCACCGGGGGCCAGATCACCGAGCTCTAGCGTTTCCCCCTCTCCCAAGCTTTCGGATGGCCTTTCCCCGGAGGCCGCTTTCCCCGTTTTTCTCGACGTTTCTTTTTTCCGTGCATCCTCCACCAGCAAACGGAGAGCCGCCCAATGAAGCCTCATGAAACAGCCTTCCCCTGCGAACCCCCTCGCCTGTCTTTCCGTATGGCAGGCCCGTCCTGTACGGAAGGCATGGTTACGTATTGGCCACATTCCGCCGCCGTAACGGAGGCCGGGGCTTGCAGCGGCCCTTGTCAAGGGATGCACGAAGGGATCAACGGCGGCGGACGGAAAGCGGGCTCCCAGTCTCAGGAAAAGGGGCTCTTCCGCTTCGCCATTCTTTCCAAGGAAACCGGGAACGCCGTCGGCACCCTTGAATGCTCCTCCGCAACCGAAGGGGATGACTCCACAAAGACCATGCGGATCGATCTTGCCGGACAGTACGATTCCGAAAGCTATCTTGAGGAAGCGCTCCGTTTTGCCGTCCTGACGCTTATCCCCGCCCATGCACTTCGGGGGTTGCGCGTCATCGCCCCCCATGCCCATGAGCACGTATCCTTGCTGAAACAATACGGTTTCGAGCATTCAGAAGGGGCCGGCCCCGCCTTGTTCCAAAGGGCGGACCGGACGTATTTCGACGCGGGAAAGGGCATGGCCCTCTGCGGGCTGGCGTGCTGCGTGTGCAGCGAGAACCCCACATGCGCGGGGTGCAGGAATGGGGGATGCAAGGACAGGTCATGGTGCCAGCCCTTCAACTGCTGCAAACAAAAAAAGCTCAACGGCTGCTGGGAGTGCCCGGCATTCCCCTGCGACAACCCCATGTTCAACAAGCAGCGCGTGCGGACGTTCGCCGTGTTTGTCCTCGAACACGGGGAAGCCGCGTTGATCCGGGCTTTGCAAAAGAACGAAGCGGACGGCGTACTCTACCATTATCCGGGGCGGCTCGTCGGAGACTATGATCTGCCCGAAAGCGGGAGCTCTATCCGCGCCATGCTGCTGAGAGGGCTGGAGGCGGCTCAAGAGTCCCGTTCCTGAGCCACACGCCGGAACAAAAACCGGGGCCGCTCCCGGCGCTCCTGCAAAAAGGGGGGAGATGGCTCTCCCCCCCTTTGTATGGGAATGCGTTGCGGCCTTTTTCCGGCGGAAGCGGGCCTACTGCTTGTTCAGATCCCTGAGCCACTGGATGATGCCGAAGAACACCCACACGCCGCAGACGATATTCAGGAAGAAAGACAGATAGAACAGGTATTTCGTCAGTTGAAGCCACATGATTACGCCTCCGGCGGTTAGTTGAGGTCGGGGAGGAAGGGGCCTTCGGGCTTGTGGCCCTTCATCTTCTGATGGACGAAGAACAGTACGAGGCAGTTCATGCCGATGCCGATGAAGTTGGCGGGGATGCCGAAGGGTTCCCCAAGCACCTTGTCGCTCCACAGGAAGAAGCTCAAGCCGCCCGCGATGACGGCTGGAGCGCCCGCGTAGGGGGAGATCTTGCCCCAGAGCAGGCCGCACATCAAGGGGGGAAGGATGGCGGAAGGCCACAGCTTGAACATGTAGATCATCAGGCCGAACACGTCCTGGAAGATGATGGCCACGCCGATGGAGATGCCGCCCACGACCAGTGTGGACAGGCGGGACTGGCGCAGGAGATCGGCCTGCGTAGCGGCCGTGTTGATGAACTTGTTGTAGATGTCGCGGGTGTAGATGACCGCGGATGTATTGATCATGGCCGCGCCGGTGGACATGACGGCGGCGAGCAGCGCCCCGAACACGAGCCCGGTGATGCCGGGAGGCAGGATGTCGCGGATAAGGTTGGTGAAGGCCAGATCGGGCTTCACGTCGGGCTGGATTGCCATGGACGCCAGGCCGATGGCGGCGGTGGTGGCCATGAAGAAAATCCAGTGCACGCCGAAAATGAGCAGCCCGTTCTTGCTGTCCTTGGCGGACTTGGTGGAGGCGTAGCGCTGGATGTAGTACGGCGCGCAGAACTCGCCGAGCAGGAAGCTGAAGAACAGGCCGAGGAACTGGACAAGGGACCAGTTGGCCAGGGGCTTCATGTTCGTCTCAAAGCGCGGGTTGGAGTAGAGGATCGACATCATGGCGTCGAACCCACCGAGGTGGTCGATGGCGAGATAGGCGCAGAGCGTAACCCCGATGACGATGATGACGTACTGCACGGCGTCGGTGAGGGTTACGGCGAGGATGCCGCCCGACCACGTATAGGCCAGCGTTACGATTGAGGCGATCAGCGCGGCGGGGATGAGGCTGATGCCCGTGGCGGTCTGGAGGATGGCGCCCATCGCCAGGATCTGTACCCCGAACGCCCCCACGCAGAACAGGAATCCGAACACACTGGAAAGCAAGCGACCGGAACGCCCATAGTAAATCCCATACAGGTCCCCGAGGCTGTAGACATTTTTCCCGGCGTTGTGGACGCGCCCGGAGATGAACAACCCGGAGAAAATCTGGTTGATGACGACGCCGGTAAGCGCGAAGAACACGATGATCCCTGTAGTATGCATAAACGAGATACGCCCGATGGTTGCGCCTCCGCCGCACAAGGTGGCGGCGATGGCGGCGAAGAAGATCGGAAGCGGCATACTGCGTCCGGCCACGGCGTAGTCGTCGAAGTTTGAGACCTTTTTCATCGAGTAATAGCCGAGGTACATGACCAGCGCGAAATAGCCGGCGATGACGAAGTAGTCGACAATGTGCATGGGATGTCCTTGTAGCGGGGAGATTCACGGTTGCGGGAACGGGTTACTTCGTTTCGGGAAGCCGCAGGAGGGCGGAAAGCGGCACGGGCCGCAGGGGGGAGCGGACATGCAGGCGCCCCATGTCGGGGATGGCCCTGCCCGCGGTTTCCGCCGCAATGGCCGCCAGAGCCGGGCCGCAGGTCCTGCCCTGGCAATTGCCCATGCCCGCCCGCGTGCGCAGCTTTACTTCGTTGATGTCGGTCAGGCCGTCGCGGACGGCTTCCCGGATATCCGCCGCGCTGACGTTCTCGCAGCGGCAGACGGTCACATCGTCCGGCACGGCATACAGATCCTTGCGCGGCGAGAACCATGCGTCCAGAAAAGCCTTGGATGCCGTCTGCACGGCAAGGGAACGCAGCAGGGGTGCGCTGCGCCGCCTGAATTCCTCCGGCCCGATGCCTTCCTGCCGCTCCGCCACGGCCAGACCCGCCAGTTCTCCCGCTATCCCAGCGACGGCGGCACCGCGTACGCGGCTGCAGTCCCCGGCGACGTACACGCCTTCCCGCGCCGTCCTGCCGCAGTCGTCGCAGGCCACGGTCCAGCACTGCTGGCGCGCATCCCAATGGTGGGGCAGATCCAGCGCGTTCGCCATGTGCGTACGCGGGATGACCCCGCCGTGGTACAGCAGGGCCGCGGCTTCCAGCGTGTGCGCCGTCCCCTTGGAAAAGAAGGAAACGCGCTCAAGGCGATCCGCACCCTGCGCCTCGATGCCGCTGACGTCGCGGTACACAGGCGTCCCGCTCTTCCGCACGTCGTTGAGCATGGACAGGCCCCGGAGCAGCAGGGGCAGGCCGAGCAGCCCCGCCGGGAGGTGCGGCGCGGCCTTGAGCATGTTGCTGGGCGGCGTCTGATCCAGCACGGCGGCGAGGGGGTGCCCCTTGCGGATCAGATGGCTCGCCACAAGGTAGAGCAGGGGGCCGCTGCCCGCGAGCACTACCGGCGTTTCCGGAAGCAGGCCCGCCGTCTTGAGGAGGATGTCGCCCGCCCCGGCGTTCATGACCCCGGGAAGCGTCCAGCCCCGGAAGGGGACCGGGCGCTCCATCGCGCCCACGGCGATGATGAGGTTTCTGGCCCGCAGATCGAGGACTTCCTCACCACGGGAGGCCAGAATGCGATCCTGTTCCAAGAACCAGACCGTCGTTTCCGGCAGGTATTCCGCGCCGGAACGCCTGAAGCGCCGGACGAGCTCCGTGCCGCCGCGGTAATCGGCGGCCTCGGCAAAACGCTCCTCCGCGCCCGGAGCCGTGACATGGCGGTAGATCTGGCCGCCGGGAAAAGCCTGTTCGTCCACGAGGACGACTTCAAGCCCGGATTCGGCTATGACGCTGGCGGCGCGCAGCCCGGCCGGACCCGCGCCGATGACGAGGGCATCCCACTGGCGGCTCATCGCTCCTGCTCCTTGTCGGGGTATTGGCGTTTGATGTCCATGCCCTCACGGACAATCGTGAGGCAGGCCTGACGGTTGGGCTGGCCGTCGATTTCCACGAGGCATTCGAAACAGGTGCCCATCATGCAGAAGGGTGCCCGGCGCTCCCCGGTCAGAGGATGGATGCTCGTATATCCGGCGTGCGCGTCCCCAAGAAGCGCCGCCGCCACGGTTTTCCCGGCGGGCACGGCGCAGGGCTTGCCCTCAAACGTAACATTGACCAGAGCGGCGTCCTCCGCCGCGGCTTGTGAAGCGGACATAGCCGTATTCCTTGAAAAAGGGTTGAAGGCGGTCACTTGTTCGGAGCCTCGGCATGGGGCGACGAGGCCGCCGATCCCTGAAATCCCGAGCCGCCTCCGGCGAACCGGGACAGCCCGAAGATGGCCCCGTCCGGCGGCAGCGGCTTGCCCATGACATAGTCGGGCAGGGCCTGCTCCAGAATGGCGGCAAGGGACACCGCGCTGTGCATGGCGAAGACGAAGGCGTTCTCGTGCCCCGGAATCCGGTCGTAAATGGGGTAGGCGTCCTTCGGCCACACGCGCAGCCCGGTCCAGAACCGCAGGATGCGCTTGCGTTCCAGCTCGGGCCAGACACGGACGGCCCATTGCGCATTGGCGGCGAGCACTTCGGGGGTGAGCCTCCTGTCCATGCCCATGTTCTCGTGGGCCGCGCCGATCATTACCGTGCCCCCGAAGGTGCGGGCGATGCCGAGCAGGGGGATGGGGAGGACATCGGCGGGGATGCGCTCCAGGAGCATCACCTGGCTCTTGTTGGGGAAGACGGGGATGTCCGTGCCGAGCTGCGCCGCGAGCTTGCGGACGCCGAGCCCGGCGGCGAGCACGACCTTGCCGCATTCCAGCGTCCGGCCTCCGCAGACGAGGGTATAGCCCTTGCCGGAGGGCTTCACTTCCGAAACCCGTTCCCCGGCGAACAGCGTGCCGCCGAGCCTGACGAAGCTTTTACGGAACGCGAACATCAGGTGCAGGGGATCGACGTAGCCGTCCATGTCGGACCAGATCCCGCCGGAAACTTCCGGGCCGAAGGGGACCTTGGGCAACATGCCTTCAAGTTCCCTGCGGGAAAGCACGGAGGCCGGGTATGTGCCGTCCTCGGTTTCGGCCCGGAGCTTTTCGATGAACTGGGCGCGCGCCTCAAGCTCGGCTTCCCCGAGGCAGGGGATGATCCCGCCCGTGGGCGCGTAGCCCGTATCGATGCCGGACAATTCCTTCAACTCCGCCGCCAGCTTGCCGTAGGCCCGCGAGGAGGCGAAGCCCCAGCGCACGAACTGCGGGCAGCCGAGCGCCTTGGACTGGCACCAGATCAGGCCCATGTTGGCCCGGGAAGCGCGGGAGAAGGTGGGGACGGCATCCACAAGGCAGGTCTTCACGCCCCGTTTCGCCAGCCCGTACCCGACGGCGGCCCCGGTTACGCCGCCGCCCACGATGACGACGTCGAATGAGGCGTTCATCGGGGTTCCTTCCAGGCCACGCAGTCCATCTCGACCTTGAAATCGTTCATCATATGCCCCTGCACGGTCACGCGGGCCGGGGCGTGTTCGATGGAGAAATACTGGCTGTAGATGCGGTTGAAGATGGCGAAATCGCGGGGATCGTCCAGCCAGACGTTGACTTTGACCACATCCTCGGGGCCGTAGCCTGCCTGACGGAGGGTCTTCATGAGGTTGTCCAGCGTCTGCCGGGCCTGTTCCGCGATGCCGCCGACCACAAATTCCCCTTCGGCGTTTTTCGGGACCTGACCGGCGACGAACAGCCAGCCGTCCGCCTTCACCGCCTGCGAAGCGGGCACGCCGCCCTGCTTGGGCAAACCAAAACGCTCAATGCCTCCCATAAATTCCTCCTCTCAAGTTTGGGGCGGGCGGTTGCCCGTCACACCCACTGGTTCCGCCGCACGCAAAAGGCCGCGTAGGCGATCAGGGAATTGATATCGTAAACCGGGACGGAAACCGCCTCCTGCACGGTCCGGGCGAATACGCTCAGGTCCGTGCATTCGAGCAGCAGGGCGTCCAGCGGCTGCCCGTCCGTCATGGCGGCCGCGGCGGCCCCGATCTCCGCGCCCACGGCGTCCGTGTCCATGACGGGCGCGGCCCCTTCCAGAATGGTCTTCCGGAAAACCGGGAAATTCTCCATGCCCGCGATGACCAAGGCGTCGATCTGCGCGTCGGGAACGCCCGCCTGCCGGAAATGCTCGGGCGTCAGCGAACCGGAATGCGCGGTGAGCACGCCGATGCGGCAGCCCGGGCCGTGCAAGGTATGGATGAGCGGGATCTGGACAAGGCTGGACATGAGCACGGGGACGGAAACGGCGCTGGCCACGGCCTTCTGAAACAGGGCCATGAAGCCGCAGCTTCCGGCGATGGCTCTGACCCCGTCCCGCTCAAGTTCGCGGGCGGCGTCGACGAACAGCGTTTCGAGCTGCGCCGAGGTGCTGGACAGGATTTCTTTGGCCCCGACGCCGCGCAACACCCGGCAGACAACGGGGAAATCGAAGGTGAGGGGATTTCTGAGCTGCCCCGGAGGTTTGGGGAACAGCGTATCAAGGCAGAGGATGCCGATTGGGGTGTCGTAGTACAGGTAGCCGCTGGGTATCCGCATAGTGCACTCCCGTGGGCGCTGGCGCCGGATGAAGGGCCGGATGATTTATCATAATATGATAAAGGTGTTACAATATGATTTGAGTAGCGGTTTTATAAGCCTTCGTCAAGGCGCGCGGCGGCGGGAAAAGAAGAAAAAAGTATCATGAACCCGTTACCAATAAAGCATTTTTCTCTTTTTCCTCCCTCTAATACGCTTGCTTGTATCGTTATTTTTATAATGCCCCACCAATGCTCAAAAAGGAACGATCCGATACGGCGGGACTCCAAAAACAGGGCGGAAGCGGAGTGGCGGCACGCGGCGGGAACGCCGCGCCCTGAAAGGCGAAACCGGCCCGAAAGTGCGGATGGAGCGGGATGACAGGGTAACGGAGAAAGGAATGGGCGGGGGCGGGACGAACCAGAAACCGGAAGGCGGAGAGCGGAAGGGGGCCGACACCGGGAGTTGCGGCCCCCGCGGAGATCGGGCGCCCGGCCCGGAGCGATAATGCCCGCCCCCGGAAGGAAGGGGACGCGCAAGCGCCGGGGATGCGGGTTACCTTCCAGCCGCACACTGGAGGGGGACAGAGCGGCGGACACCGCAAATGGGCCCGGCGTGGGGGGATCAGGACAGGGCGCTTTGCAGTTCTTGAATGATTTTCGGTTGATCCTTGTCCCATTGCTCGGAACGGACGGCGTCTATAGCAATGCTCCCCACGGCCTCATTCCCCATGCGCAGGACATGGGAAACGCCGATGGTCCCTTCAAGCAGCATCCCTTGGGCCGAGGCATACCCCTTCCGGCGGGCTTCGGTCAGGAAACCGCGCAATGCCGAGAAATCCGTCTTGAGCACGAACCGGATTTCCTGCTCGTTGTGGGTAAGGATCATTTCCGCCTCATCTTCCGGCATGGCGGCCAGAATGGAAAGCGTGGCCGATCCCATGCCGAGCGGGCGGCGGTCGCCTGTTTTATTGAGAAAAACCTGTATGGGATGCCAGCCGTCGAGACGCTCCACGCACACGGCGTCGTAGCCGTTCCGGGCATAGAGGATGGTCGAATAGCCGAAGCGGCGGGATATGCGTTCCGCCAGCGGCAGAAACCGGGCGCGGATAAAGGCGGCGACGTCCATGCGCGGGCTGATGAGGCAGGAATCCCCGATGTGGTATTTCTTGGTAACAGGGTCACAGGCCACGAAATTTTTCTGGCGCAGTACCGTCAACAGCCTGTGGACGGTGGCAACGGGGATATCGAGGGACACGCTCAGCTCTTTGGGGGTTATCATGCGGTCGCCGCAGAGGATCACCTCTTCCAGAATGTTCAGAACGCGATAGACGCTTTGCGCGCCTTTGATGGTCTTTTGGTTGGAATCCATAACCATTCTTGCCGATTGAAGGTTGTAACTACGATGCGCCGTGGGGAATGGCCGCCAAAAGGAAACGCGCCGCCCCCCTCCGGGACGGCGTGTGAAGACGACCGCAACATTTGAGAAGCCGGTACGGATATCCCGGAAGCCCGCGAGGGCGGCTTCGACGGCACTCCGCCGGGCCGGGGTTCCCGCCGGGGAAGGTTTCGCCGTACTCCAGCGACACCCCCGCAGGCACCCTTGCGGAAACCGCCGCCCCATTTTCCGGTGCGCGGGGTGTCCGCCTCTTTTCCGGGCATTCCCTATGCCATTTCTTGCAATAACTTGTTTGTACTGTCAATATTACCGCATGATAGAATGCTTCAACGCCGATTGGCCTTGAGGCGGCAGGAAAGCATTGCGGGGATCCCCTTCCCAAAACCTGACGGCCTGCGCGCCTGTTCCCCTTCTCCTCATCTTTTTTTCTCCAGACCCCATGCCGGATGCCGCCCACGCTTTCCCGTCCCCCTCGCGCCTTCACGCGGCAGCCTCAACGTACTACACGGAACCTCTTCATTTCTTTTCATATATCGCTTGTGCGAAATGTGTATTTTTCTCTTGCCTTTTACTCACGGCCGGAGTATCAGAAAATTATAATTCAATATTAAACTTTTTAATATAAAATTATGGAGGTCCGCATGGCCGCGCAACTGCTGTTGCAGCATGTGAAAACACCGTCCGGCGCTTGTGCCGACATACTCGTCGATGCGGGACGGATTGTCCGGATCGCGCCCGATCTGCCTCCGTCCCTCGCGGACACCCGCCTGGATGCCGAAGGGCACATGGCGGCACCCGGTTTCGTCAACGCCCATATCCATCCGGCACAGACATTTGTGGGCGGCCCGTGGGTCGACTACGACTATGCGGATACGGTCCCGGGGCGGGCGAAGACGGAAGCCGAATACCTCGCCAAGCACGGCCGCATGAACAGTTTGAGGAATTGTTACGTGCAGTTCCGGGAAGCGATCCGGCGCGGTACGACCCATGTGCGGGGCCACATCGACGTGGGCGTGTTCGGGCTTGCGGAGCTTGAAGACGCGGCCCGCGCCCGGGAAGCCTTCCGGGACGTGCTGGACATCGAGTATGTCGCCATGCCCTCAAACGGCATCCTGAACATGAAGACCGATCCCGAACAGACCATTGCCGCGGCCCTGCGCGCGGGAGCCTCCAGTATCGGCGGGGCCGACCCCTGCGACCGGGACCGCGATCCCGTGCGCTCCGTGGAGCTGACTTTGCGTCTGGCCGCCGAACACGGCGCCAAAGTGGATCTGCACCTGCATGAGTTCGGTTCGATGGGGCTTTTCTCGCTCGATCTGCTCTTCAAGAAAATCCGGGAATACGATCTCCGCGACCGCGTGACCATCAGCCACGCGTGGTGCCTCGCCAACCTCCCCGACACCCGGTACCAGCCCATAGCCGAAGCCTTTCAGGAACTCGGCATCGGCATCATCACCCACGTCCCCGGCCATGTCCCCTTCCCCTCCCTCAAGCAGGCCCGGCGCTGGCAGGTCCGTTACGGCGTCGGTACGGACAACATGCGCAACCTCTGGGGGCCCTACGGCATGAACGACATGCGCGAACGGGTCATGCTGCTGGCCTACCTCAGCGACTTCCGCCGCCGTGAGGATCTGGAACTGGCTTACGACGCGGGCACATACGGCAGCGCGTCCGTGCTGGGCCTGCCCGACTACGGGCTGTCGGAAGGCTGCTGGGCGGATCTGGTCGTGTTCCCCGTCGAAAACAGGGCCTGCGCCCTGCTCGAAGGCCCCATGCCCCGGTTTGTGATCAAGCGCGGCGTCCTTGTCGCACGGGACGGCGAGTTGACGGACGCCGTCCCGCCGTGCCCGGAATAACCCTCGGTCCCTTCCACATCAGGAGAACGCGTATGAAGCCTTTTTTCGACATGTCCTTACTGATCGCATTCGGATTCTTGTCTCTGCTTCTCCTCCTCGGCGTCCTGCTTCGGGCCAAGATCAAGTTTCTCCAGAATTTTATGGTTCCCGCCTGTCTCACGGGTGGGGTGATCGGCTTTTTCATCCTCAACACCACGGGCTTTCCGCAGGTCCAGCCCGAACTGTACCCGGCGCTGGCCTACCACTTCTTCACCATTTCCTTCGTCTGCATCGGGCTGAGGGGCATGAGCAAGGTCGACCAGAGCAAGGGCTCCGCGACCAGGGAAATGGTGCGCGGTTCGATCTGGCAGGCGCAGATGTTCCACATGAGCCTCTGTTCGCAGCTCATCCTCGCGACGGGCATCGTCTATCTGCTCAACGCGCTGACCGGGCAGCATTATCTTGAATCCATCGGCTTCCTCGCGGCGCAGGGGTTCGCGGCGGGGCCGGGGCAGGCTATTTCCACCGGGCTGGTCTGGGAAAAGTTCGGACATTCCGGCATGGGGCAGCTCGGAATGACCTTCGCCGGGGTCGGCTTCATCGTGGCGTTCGCCATCGGCGTGCCGCTGGTGCGCTGGGGCGTGCGGAAGGGGCTGAACACCTACCCCGTGGGCAGCGTCCCGGAAGAAGTGAAGACCGGCCTGCTCGCACCGGAGAACCGGCCCTGCGGCCTGCGCCAGGTCACGCAGAACTCCAACGTCGATTCGCTGGCCCTCCAGCTGGCGCTGGTGCTGGGCGCATGGATGCTGGCCTATTACGCCGTCGAGGCCGTGGCTACGCGCGTGCCTTCGAGCATCGGCGGGACCATGTGGGGGCTGTTCTTCCTGATCAATATGGTATCCGGGATGCTGATCCGCTTCGTGATGCGGAAGCTCGGCATCGTCCATCTCATCGACGGCGACTCCATGACCCGGCTGACCGGCTGGATGATGGAATTCCTGCTGCTCAGCACCCTCATCGGCATCAAGTTCGCGGTGGTGAAGGACTACATCCTCCCCATCATCGTCCTTTCCGTGGTCCTCGCCGTCTTCACCCTGTTCTTCATCCTGTATTTCGGACGCCGCGTCCCCGGCTACTCCTTCGAGCGGACGGTCATGATGTTCGGGACCTGCACGGGGACCATCCCCACCGGGCTCATCCTGCTGCGCATGGTGGACAGCGAGCTTCCGTGGAGGCGGGCATGTGGAACATGGCCGTGTTCATCTTCTTCTACGTCAATTTCATTTTCCACGGCTACGTCGTCTACGACTGGGGGATGCCCGCCACGCTCGGGCTCTTTGCGCTGACGTTCCTCGCCAACTACATCATCCTGAGGGTGTTCAAGCTGATCGGGCCTAAGCGGTTCTAGATCCGGCAGCACCTATGGCAAAGCCCCCGGAAAGCGCTTTCCGGGGGCTTTTTTCAATGGATGCCCTCACCGGGCCTTGCGGGGACGCGGCCTAGACTTCCCCGCGCTCTTCCAGATCCAGCAGGATGCGCTTCAAGAGCGTCCGGAGCTGCTCCTTTTCTTCCGGGGAAAGCATGGTAAGCAGCCGCTTTTCCATGTCCGTCTGGGCGAGGAACGACTCGCGGGCCATCTCCAGCCCCTCCGGGGTCAATTCCACAAGGACGTTCCGACGGTTCTCCCGATCCGCATTGCGCCGGATCAGCCCCTTTTCCTCAAGGTGATCCATGACGTTGGTGATCGCCCCCGGAGTCCGGTAGGCCTGTTTCGTGATGTCTTTGGGATTGAGCGTATACGGTGGCCCGGCATGAAGCAACGCCGACAGCACGTCGGCCTCTCCGTTCTTGATGCCGAAGGGCTTCATTGTTTCCGTACTTTTATGGTTATGATAGCGCGCGATACGGAGAATCCTGCCAAGGATGCTTTCAAGCCCGATGCCGGGAAACACCGTTTCCCATCGCTCGTTGCGGCGTTGCGTGTAATCTTTGGGCATGAACTCCCTCATAAGATAAAAAGATTTTCAACCGGCAAGCAGAGCATACCTCAGAACACCACGCGCGGGCAAACAAAAACAGCGCCGGAGAATGCCACATTCTCCAGTGATCCCACCTTTCCGGAACGCAACCGATATACTGCATCCTCCGTATCGGGCGTGGCGGCCTCAGCCGTCACGCCTCACCGCAGTGGCGCGGAAGGAAACCGATGCCGGGGATTCCGCCAGCCCAGACGCCTGAGCCAATGGCCGTGGAGGAAAACATTCGTATTCCGGAGCGGCCCGGGGACGGAACGCTTCAGATTGTTCCTTCAAATTTTCGTTTTAAGGCATTTTTAAAAAATCTTTGGCTCGTATTTCATGGAAGGCATAAAGAGGCGTAAACGGCGCGCTGGACGCCTGAACAGGAAAACAGCTTTTTGAGTGGTTTGCTATTTATCTTAATAAGTGTTAAGTTAAACAGAGAATCAACCGGAACCCTAGGGCTTGGCATGGCAACGCTTCCTGAAGTCATCTCCAACGAAGAACTCCCTGTCTTGGACGACTGGGAGCCTCTTAGCAGAAAACGGATACTGCGGTGCTTTGACCGAAGCCTCGAATACGCGGACGTCTCGGCCTACGTATCCGCACAAGGTGAACTGCTTCCCGACGAGCGCATCATCCTTGTTTTCCTCAATGCCGTTTACACGCAATCACTGGCGACAGTGGAACTGTATTGCCGCTATGTCGTCGAGCTGTTGAACTACGCCCGGAAGCCTTCGTTCTCCGTTACGGCCCGTGATGTCGAAAGCTATATCAGGCAATGCAGGATGAAAGGCCTCAAGCCCCGTTCGGTGAATACGATTATCGGAGCTCTGAAAAGTTACTTCAAACGGCTGGCAGACACGGGCGCCATTGCCCTGAACCCCACGGCATTCATTAAAAAACGGAAGGACGGCGCGGGGATTTCACTCCCCGGGAACCTCACGCACAGCCTTTCTGAATCGGAGATGCTGCTCCTGTTCGACCGCCTTGCGGAACACGGAGCCCCGCAGCGGGACATTCTCCTTCTGAAGACACTCTTTATGACCGGATTGCGCGGCGAAGAGGCCGTTTCCCTCTGCTGGAAAGACATCACCGTCTGGCAGGGGCAACGCTATTTCAATGTCCTGGGCAAGGGATCAAAGGAAAGGCGCATTTATCTTCCTGATGAAATTGACGAAGGCCTTAACGAATATGGAAAACTGACCGGGACGTCTCCAAATCAGCCCATCTTTGGGAACCTCAGAAAACCATCCCGGCGGATCGGGCGCCACGCCCTGTACCATATGGTCAAGAAATGGCTGACGGCACTCATGAACAGGCCGGATGTCTCCCCGCACTGGTTCCGCCACTCCTGTTTTACCTATCTCGCCAGCAAGGGGGTCCGCCTTGAAAGCATACAGGCGCTTGCGGGACATGCTTCCATCGACACGACCATGCTGTACAACGAAGCGGCGCAGCTGATGGTCCCGGCGGGGACCGCCTTCAATAAATCCCATCCATATGAACCAATAAAAAGAATAGAATAAGGATGGGCAGCTCCCAGAGCTATTGGGTTCAGGCTTCACATGGTTCTGGAGATTCCTCTTCCCAAAACCAATGGGAGGACCGCCCAGTGATCCATCCTTTCGGGAACATACGCCATCGCCATGGCAGAGTCCCCGCTCGAAGTTCCGGGCAGGGCCTCTTTGCGCATGTTCATCTGATATGTTCACCATAGCGAGGCGCTTTCTTTTGTACGCGGAACAGCCTAACGGATCGAAAGCAAATGCTTCTTTCGGATGAAGCCTTTCCCTTTATCCATAAAGCGTCCCCCTTCATGCCGGATGAAGGGGGACGCGGGAAACGTCAGGAAACCACGGCTGCGCCCGGCTACTGCAACAGCCCGAACATCCTCCAGAAGGGAATGGACACGATGAAGCCGAGCGTACAGATGACCATATAGGCCGCGCTCAGCTTGATCATGGAGCGGTGGTTGGCCATCTTGCCTTCAGTACCGAGATCGGCACACAGGTAGAATGCGTTCATATACTTGAGATACCAGATATCGCCCCCGGCAAACGCGACCATGCAGACGATCCACGGGTTCATGCCCAGCGGGATGAGCAGCGGCGGAAGGATGAGCACGAAAATGGCGGCGGCCGACGACATGGAGACGATCAGCAGGCGGATGACGCACATGCTCAGGATGATCGCAACGATGAGCGACGCCGGGCTGCCCACGACGCTCAGGAGGTAGGGCTTCAGCGCAACGCCGAGCCATCTGTCGACGTGCAGGGCCTGTATCACGGCGGCAAGATTGAGGATACTCCCAACATAGACCACCGAAGGCCAGTCTATGCCGTTCTTGAAGTCCTTCCGATCCATGACCTTGGACATCAGCAGCACGCACATGGCGGTCACGGCCACTTCGCCGGAGGAAATGCCGTGCCACGCTTCCGTCATCCACAGGAGCAGCGTGATGATGAGCGTCCACAGGGTGATCCGTTCCTCGCGGCTCAACGGGCCGAGATTCCTGATCTGTTCGGCCACGTTGTCCTTGGTGAGCCGGACGCTCTTGCTCGGCTTGTAGGCCCAAATGATGTACAGGCCCATGCCGACGAGCATCACGAGGCCCCACGGCAGCGACCAGAGGAGCCAGTCCAGCCACGTGACGCCGCGGTATTCGGGGGGGAGCATACCCACCAGCACGTAATGGGTGAACGAACCGCTCATGAACATGTGCCCCGCGAGTACGAACCCGACATAGCACGCCCCGAAGAGGCCACAGGCCCCGGCCTTCTTGCGCTCCAGATCCAGCTCGTCGCTGATGCTCAGCGCGATGGGCGTGGAAAGCGTTGCCTTTGCGTTAATGCTTGGAATGAGCGGAGAAATGACCGTACCCGAGGCGATGAGCCCCCAGACCTGCCCCGCGAAGGACGCCGGGAACAGATGCAGCACGCACAAGGAGATGCGCTTGAGGAGCCCCGTCTTGCCCGCCACCGCGCCGAGGGCGAACGCCCCCACCATGATCCACCACCCGGAAGTAGAGAATGTGGCGAACGCAGTCTGAAAAGGAACGCATTTCGTGGCCGCCCAAAAGACGCACATAAGCAGGCCCGTAACATATTCGGGCACGATCTGCGTTATCCACCAGCCGACGGCCCATACCGTGATCCCGAGGGCCTTCATGGTCTGCGGGGACAAGCCGTCCGGAGGGGTGATAAAGGCGATCCAGACACCAAGAAGGATAAAGAGAAACGAAAAAACTTGACGAACGCGCTGTATTGCATTGGGAGAAAGAATCATCGTATCCTCCTGTCACAGGAGACAGTGACCGCTAGGCGAGAAGCTCTTTTCCGGGAAAACCGTCTCCATGTTGACACGACAGCTATTTGTCCGTAGGTAAAGGAAAACGAGTAGATGCGCGATGCCGTCGACGCATGGGGGCAGCACGGAAGAACCGCTTGCGAAAAGCGGCCCTCCGCGACAAAGACGTTGCCCGAAGAGGAAAACCCGCTGGTTTCCCTCCATACGGCAAACGCCGCCCTTTCTGGTTTGCCCGCGATCCGCAAAACCGCAGGCAAACCACGATGTATCGCCTTTACCCGTTTCGCCGCCAGACGGTGCGCTCCCTTGCCGTGGAACACCGCGCTGGCTGTCCTTGCCTGCCATATGCCCGAACCTGCCAGTTCAGGCCTGTGGCAGGTTTTTTATTTGCCCGGCTGGAAAACGCGGGAAGCCTGCAGCGCCGTCAGGGCGATGAGCTTGCACCGCTTCACGATGGAAGAAGGGACAAGGTATTCGTTGAGGGAGTGGATATGTTCCCCTTCCGGACCCATGTTGCAGATGGTGGGGACGCCGAGGCTGGAACTGAAGCCGGCTTCGGACGCGCTGTCGTAATGCTGGCCCTTGATGGACATGCCGAGGAGCTCCCCGGCGTCCTTGACGAGCCCGAAGAGCTTGTCGCCCGCTTCGCAGCGCTCGAAGGGATAGAGGCGCAGCCCGCCGCTGATGGAGGCCGACGTTCCGGGGATCACGGTGCGGGAAACGGCGTCACGGATGCCCGCGACGACCTTTTGCCCATCCTCAAGCGTCCTGTAGGTCAGATGGATGCGGGATTCGGCCCACGGGGCCACGGAGTTGGCGGAAGTCCCGCCGCTGATCAGGCCCGTATTGACGGTGAGCCCACGCTCCAGATCCAAAAAAGTGTCGATCGCCAGCGTCTTGTGCGCGATTTCAAGGATAGCCGAAGCCCCGTCCGCATAACAGCGCCCGGCGTGGGACGCCTTGCCCTGTACTTTCAGGAACATATGGCCTGAACCTTTGCGGGATACGGTGACAAGCCCGCCGGGGCCGCCGGGTTCCGAGTTGATGGCGGCGCGTGCGCCGGGCAAGACCTGCGCCAGAGTCCGGGAAGCCGAGGGGGAGCCCATCTCCTCATCGGGCGAGAACATGAGGGTCATGGGGCAATCGATCAGGCCGAGCCGCTTCAGGGCCCGCGCCGCAAACAGGTTGGCCACAAGCCCCGCCTTCATGTCGGCCACGCCGGGACCGGTGGCCCGATCGCCCTCTATCTTGAAGGGCCGCGCCTGTGCCGTGCCCTTGGGGAAAACCGTATCCATATGCCCGAGGAACACGATCCCCGGCTCCGCTTCGCGCCCGTGCGTCTTGGCCATGAAAACGTGACCAAGATCCGCCTGCCACGGCTCGTCGGCGGGCGCTTCCGTCTTGGGCATCATGAACGTCTGGAAATCCGCCTCACGCAACCAATCCGTCAGGACGGTCCCCAATTGGTCCACATCCTGCGCGTCGGTCGTGAAGGAATCCATGTTGACGATCCGCTCCAGCAAACGGAGCATGTCGCCTTCCTGAGGGTCGAGATACGCATCAAGCTTGTCTTTCCATAACGTGAGGTCCATGCGGGGTTCTCCAATCGGCAAAAAGTTACGCTGAAGAGGAAAGTTGCCTTTCCGTGCCGTTGACACATCAACCGTCTCTTTCCAATGCATTGGCATCGAAAAGCACTTTGGGACCACGAAGGCGCGGGTCATCGCGCATGGGGGAAGATTGCGGAAGCGCCGCGTAAAAAACGGGAGGAAGGGAATGACAGGAAAGCCGGAAAGAGGGAAGTGGGCGAAGAGGGGGGAGGGGCCGCCGGATGCGGCGCGGCGGTGGCGGTCAACATGCGCTCCCCCTTTCCCGGGACTGCGCCAGAAAATGCTTTTCCGCCACGGCATGGAGATGGCGCGCCATCGCGTCGGAGCAGGCTTCCGCATCCTTGCGTTCAAGGGCATCGATGATCATCAGATGCTCGTTGATGGCTTCTTCCATCCGCCTCTTCAGACGGACATCGTCCGCGCGGTTGTGGGAAAAGAGCTCGTTCAGATGGCTGACAATGTCGACGAAAACCGGGTTTCCGGTCGCCGCCGCCAAGAGGGTGTGGAATTGGGCGTCCAATTCGCCGTCGTTCTCCCCGTGCAGGAGTTTTAACTGCTGATCGCAGACAATGATCTTGAGCTGATGGAGCTGTTCGGCGGAATGCCGTGCCGTGGCTATCCGGGCTATGGACGGCTCGATGACGAGCCTGAATTCCATAATATGGTCAAATGACTTTCCTTCCGTGTCGACAGCATTGAGCAGTGCGGCGGTCAGCGGCGCGAGATCGGAACCGCAGATGTACGTCCCGTCGCCGTGGCGGCTCTTGAGGATGCCCTGCTCCGAGAGCGTGCGGATGGCCTCCCTGACGCTGTTCCGCGAAACGCCGAACGTTTCGGCAAGCGTCCGCTCGGGGGGCAGCTTATCCCCCACCTTGAGCCCGCCTTTTTCGATAGCATCCTGTATTTTCTCGGAAAGCCGTTGATATGCCTTGAGGGGTTCCCGTGTTTCGGGAAGTGGTTCAGCCTTTTGAGATTGGTCTGGAGTCTCTTGTGAATGCGTCATGCGAGGTTCTCCCTTTCTCTTTTGGTAGAACCACTATTGCAATCTTCAACCAATCTTGTCAAGTATCATGTGAAAAAAACAATGATTTACCCGATAAAAAACGGAAAAAGCGTTTCTATAACCATAATACAGCTAACTTTCATGAGTTATATAATTCACTATTGTGACGATGTTCCATCAGGAATATACAACGTTCCATTTCCATTCAAATACAACGTCAGAGAGAGCCTCTACGAGTTACAAACATAACCGCTCGTCAATACGTTAAAACAAAGGATGCCCTCCAGAGATAACGGGGGCATCCCTTGTATTCCGCCATACGATATCTGCGGAGCCGGGTTATACGCATCCCGATGCCGGGAAAGCGTTCAGGGCGCAGGATACCAATCCGTCCTAGTGTATTTCCGGTTTGCGGCTGAAATTTCTATTTATGCTGTATTGCTAATTTTTTTTACTTCCGTGGCGCAAGCGAACGAAACCAGGACCTGCTGGTGAACGGGCCTACGATAACCGCCTGCCGCCAACAACTCTCTGCCGCATCCTTGTGCCCGCCGCAGACTCCGACGGGCTATCCTGCCGCAACCACGCTTCCCTGAGGATAGAAAAGAACAGGGATAACACAAGGGCATCTCAGGCAATGCGTTCCATGACCCCCTGAATCGCCAGGCGCACCCCTTCCTCCGTATAAAAATTGCCGTTGATGAGGGTCCGGCATTTCAAAACTTTCTCGAAATGCCGCAGGGTTTCGGGGCACGGCTTCTGCGGGTTGCTCCAAAAATCGTCCAGATCCTGCTCTTCCTGCGACGAAGCCAACCCCCGCACCGCATAAATGGACGTGCCAACGCAATAGACGGGTATCCCCCGCTGAAGCCCGGAAATGCCGATCGTGCTGTTGAGGACCACCATCCCTTCGCTGCGGTCCATCATAAGCGCGGCCCTGCCCGACTCCACGAAATGGACCCGGCCTTCCAGCCCGCAGGCATGGCTGAACCGACGGATGTACCTCCGGTAATTGATGAGCCCGTTATCAAGGGGATGGTTACGGATCAGCAAATGCATGGATTTGGGCGCGGAGTGTGCAAAAGAAGTCAGTACATGCGCAATGGCTTCCTTCATCCCGCTGAACGGCGAATAACGGCGGACTTGGGAATCCGAATCAAGCTGGAGCGGGAACAGAAAATAGGGCACACGCGACCGATAGACTTCCCGGACGCTCTCCGCCGAACGCCTTTCCCATGTACGGCGGGTCAGGACGCGAAGGAACCATCCCCAGACTTCGCTGACGGCGCTCTGCGGACGATGCGTCCGGAAACAGGGGAAAAACGGGCGCAAAAAAATGGTCCCCGCATAATAGGCAATAGCCTTCCATACGCGTGCGGAAAGGGGATTCCGTACGGCAACGGGTGCCGGCGGGGCCGGATGGGCTTCGGCAAGTTCCCGCAAAAGGGCCGGCGAATGGGGAAGCATCGAGTTGCCGTTGACCCCGCCCTCTTCCATCGTGATGTAATGGGGACGCAAATACCCTTCCTCAAATGCCCACACCCGGATATTCCGCAGTTTTGCCACCAGAATGGCCTCACGGTGCAGAGGCCGCCAGTCCCCAAAGGCCAGCAGATCCGTAACGCCTTTGCGCCGCATGAGATCGCCGATCCAACCGCTCCAGTCCGTGGTCCGCCCCTGATACCACACGGCCTCCCGCGAGTGCCAATCCACTACGTCACCGCCGCAGATATTGACGCGCAATACACGATGCCCGGCCCGCTGTAACGCCAGCCCCAGCTCACGGAAAAAACTCCCGTGCGGGCCTTGAAGAAACAAGTAGGTACGCATGATCAGAATACGTTCCTTATCTTTTCCCTGAGCGCCGCAAAGGTGCGCATAAAAAACTTGCCGCGCATTTGCCCTTTTGGCTGGGTAAGCCGGTAACAGATGTCCTCGGGCGTGCAAAATCCCTTCGTCTGCCAATCGTAATACGAAGGATAAAGTATCAGCGTCCCTGCGATAAGCTCCTCAAGCGAAAGCCGGGCTTTCCGGCGGGGGAAATCAACCCGATCATGGGTCAGCCCCCACCCCGCGTAGAAAGGCCCCCCATAAGTGTGGACCTCTATTCCCCTCAGCAATGCCTCGAATCCCGTAAGCGACGTGAGCGTGTGCACTTCGTCGACGATGCCAAGCAGGACATCCATACGCACGTTGCGGACAACACGATCCGCGTACCGTAACGCCTCTCCATCGGGTATGCGCCCTTTCCGGTTCCGGCTTTCCACGTCAGGATGCGGCTTATAGATGATGAAAGCATCCGGATGGCGTTCCCGCACGGCCTTGAGCAAATCCACATTGGAAAACAGCCCGCATCCTCCCAGCCGCACGGAAGCGTCGTCCTCCACCTGTCCGGGGACAAGAAGCAAACGGCCCTTTGCAGAAAAATCACCACGGGTTACTGCGTCAACACCCGTGTTGTATTTGGTAATTCCCTTCTCGACGATAAAACCACGCAAGGCGGAAGCCCTGCTGCACAATTCGGCCCGCTCCGGATGTTTTGGCAAGGTGTTCAAAATGTCTTCCAGCCCACTCGGGCGGGATGGATCATAGTAGATGCCCTTCTCATCCAGCACCAACGAATACGGCCAATTAAAATCGGAACCCAACCCCACTGAACGGATGAAGCCGTCCTCCATGCGTATCAGCCGGACGCCCATAGTCTGGCAGGAACTCTCAAGTCCTATTGTGCATTTGGACGCCCATACCACGACATCGCCGCCGTTTGCTTGCGCCCATTTGATGGCTTTCCACCAATCAGAAAAAAAACGGATGGTTCCCGTGGTCGATTGCAAAAAGGCCCGGGCATGAGGACGTTTCCATCTGGAAAAGCCAACACATGCGTGGAACCCCTTATTCCGCTCATTCTGAAAACGTTGGGCAGCCAAGAGCCGAATGGTTTCATGAATGTCACAACGCTTGGCGGTCACAGGATTTACATAACGCGCATACAACATATACGCCGCGGCAAAGATCTCTTCCACCGTGCGGCGTTTTATCCGTCTCGGACAAGTCAGCCGATCATGCGTTACTCCCCACCCTGCATAGAACGGCATACCAAAACAATGTACTTCCTTTGCGAGCAGCAAGGCTTCAAAACCCATTTGCGAGGTGACTGTGTACACAACATCAGCTTGAGCAAGAAGGGAAAGCGGCGAAACATCCTGTGCGATGATCGCAATGCCTCTTCGCTTCGCCGCCTCGGTCAGATAGCCCTGCTTTTTCCCCGCAAGCACATCGGGATGCGTCTTGACGAACAACCGGGCGGTGGGAAACCGCATCTGCGCATCGTCCAGCATAGCTGTGAAACTTTCAGCATCGGCACGGCCAAGCGTAACGCTGGTATCCCCCTTTGTCTGATCAAGGATAAGAACACGCGGGCACGAAGCATCACCAAGCAATCTTTCAGCAGCTCGCGGCGCATGATTATACTTGCTCAGATCGTGACGCTTGATAGCTTCAATGGCATGCTGGGCGGACTGCAACTGCCCTTCCAAATCCCCTCCGGAGCCGTTCAGCAGATTCTCCAAATCGGATGGCTCAGTGGCGTCGTAGTAGATGCCGGTATGGTCAACTACAAGGGAAAGAGGCTGCGCCCCCTTGCATCCGAGATCAAGGGAGCGCAGGAAGCCGTCTTCAAGCGCGATATAGGGAAGGTTATGCTTCAGGGCATAACATCGTGCCTTATCGGCTGTGGGTTTGTGGCCCCAGCCTACAACTTGAGTCGCATATATCTTCTTTTTTATCTTTCTTCTAGAAAAGAATACTGGATGATTAAGAAAAATAGATAAATGCGGAATAGATGATAATCTATATGAAAAAATTTGAAACATAATAATATATTATAGTATTACAGTTACATTATTAGAATATAGTCTCACAGATAACTGGCTTCGTTCAGTATGAAAAACTTCTAACTGTGCCTGCCAGTTTTTCATTATACATTTAGAGCAGTTCAGCCACCATAATATAATCACATATGTTATAAAATTGTATATATTGCCAAATAGTTCAAGATACTACAAGAATGGCTATGGTTTTTATCGTGATAACGCATAATCGCAGCTTCCTTGTTGAAAAATTCATCCGTTCACTCCGCATCAATCCACGGAAGCCAGTAGAAAGGCTGGCACAGACGTCCATCTCATAAGCTGTTACAGTCAAAATCGTGCAGATGTGGTTGCCGATGGCCCCTATTCAATCAGTTACGAAAATTTTTATAGTTCTGCTCCTATCGGACGTATCCGTGTTCTAAAGACATGCAACGCATCGGCGACAGTCTTGTCCATATCCAAATACCGGTATGCACCGAGCCGCCCACCCAAGATCAGCCTTGGAATCTTTGCCGCTTCTTCCGCATACTGGGCATAAAGCCTATTGTTGCACTCGTCATTCACCGGATAATAGGCTTCATCGCCCTTATGGTATGTCGCGGGATATTCGCGGCAGATAACGGTTTTCCCTAGATTGAAGGGGCCTTTCCTTTCCGGGTGGTAATGCTTAAACTCATGTATACGAGTGTATGGGACATCCAAATCGGCATAATTCATGACCGTTGTTCCCTGAAAGTCACGTATATCTAGAATCTCCCATTCAAAGCGAAGTGAACGCCATTCCAGCTTTCCGTACTTATAATCGAACAACTCATCGGGCATACCTGTATAAATAACTGTTGCATCGGAAGGGATTTCGTTTTTTATAACTTCGTAATCACAATTCAGACGCACTGTAATTTTCGGATGCGTCAGCATATTTTCGAACAGGTTGAAATAACCTTCTTTGGGTACCCCTTGCCAAGTGTCGCTGAAGTAATCCATATTGTAACAGGTGCGGAATGGAAGCCGATTGATAATGGCGACAGGCAGCTCTCTAGGATCACGGTCCCATTGTTTACGGGTATAATTTCTGATGAACGCTTCGTATAAGGGACGTCCAATAAGAGAAATGGCTTTCTCTTCCAAATTGGCAGGATCAGCGATGTAGTCTCGTGCTATTTCTGCCGCCAGAAAGTCTTGGGCTTTAGCGGGAGTGAGGTTCTTACCATAAAAGGTATTGATGGTAGCCAGGTTGATGGGCATAGAGTACACTCTGCCGCTATGAGTGATAAGCACCTTGTGCCGGTAGGAAGTGAACTTGCAGAATTTAGAAAGGTATTCCCAGACTTCCGGCAAGGAAGTATGGAAAATATGTGAACCATAACGATGACATTCGATGCCTGTTTCGGAATCGAACGAGGAATAACAATTCCCACAGATATGATCGCGTTTGTCAATAATTATGACTTCAGCCCCCATGACAGAAGCAATGCGTTCTGCCATGACTGCACCAAATATACCAGCTCCGATAACAAAAAATTTCATTTTTTCGCACAATATTTTTTATAAATTTTATAGAGTATCATATCTTTATAGCTTTTTTTGCTTTATAAATTATATTTTTACCGTAAAAAATTACGGCTACGTAAAACCTGATATGCTTACAATTCTGTAAAGAGCAGACTCTCGGTTGAGGACTTAAGCAGTGATGCTAGTTTTTTCCTTATCCTATTGGGCAATTCAGTCCGTTCTCTTCCATCAAATGCACAGATAATATGACTGTTGATTCCCAAAAAGGCATGATGATCCGTACCTGGAGACGTGAAAAGTTCAGGTACCCGTGAACCTGCAAATATGATCGTCGGGGTACCGATCACTCCGGATATTTCGCAGGTGTACGTCGGAGCTGTAACCATGGCGTCCAAACATTTGTATAACGCCGCCGCGCCGTCAACATCCTGTTTCTGATCAAGTCCCGGAACATCCAAAACTTTTCCAGGAAATCGAGTGGCTAGGAACTCTTTTTCCTCAGTTGTGCAGCCATCGTACTGGCAATTGATGAACTGAACCCCGTCCATGCGCAGCATCGGCTCTAATTCCTTTAAGCTAAAGTTTGCCCAGTTACGGTCAAAACGACTTTGCATAGATCGCCAAGACAAACCCACAAGTTTTGCGGGACGGCAATGTGCAAGCCATGCCTCAAAACCGGCCTGTCGTTCTGGATCTACGACTAGACGGGGTAGTGCCGCCAGTTGTTCATAATTCTCCACAAGATCCGCAAGAGCGTGCATGACAGTGACTGCACCGTCCACGCTCCGGGCAACCTCCCAGCCTTTGTTGTCCAAATAACGGCAACACTCTATATCTGGAAGCTGATTAAACGCGGTATAATCCCCCAACTCCACCACGCTCTGGACCCGCCGCACAGGCAAGAATTCCAATTCTGGAAAAGAGCGTTGCAGAATATCCCGCATACGCGGGTCGCAGGTAAAAATCACCCTCTCTGCGTTGGCTCTCTCCACCATGAGGGGATAAAAACGGGCGAAACGGAACTCGTCTCCAGGAAAACATTCCGACAATATGAGAAGCGTCTTCAGCCGCCCACCCTCTCGAGAAGGCAATCCATGCAACAGTTTGTCCCCCAGGTAGGGATCTAGGACGTGAAAGTAACGTGCCCGCCCGTGTCTCGCAAAGGCCTCAGGCAAACGCCCCAGTCCACACAGAAGCTGCCACTCCAGCACCGGCGTCAGTGAAAGGCCGCGGCGGACGGTAGCGTTCCAGATCTCTTCGCCCCACGCCCTATCGCCGCTAAAGCAGCAGACCCGAATTGCTTCGTTGTAAGCAGGCACACAGCCCCCTCTCTTACGTAACAACCGCTCCAGAGTAGCTTTAGCAGTTTCTCTCTTGCCCTGGAAAAGGCAAGAGCGTGCCAGAATGACGGCATGCATAACACTGTGACGCCGCCACAAAGGCAATCGGCGTAAGAGTTCCTCTGCTGCCTGAAACTCCCCCGCCAGAATGAGAGACTGTGCTCTGCGGACGGGCCTGTGGCGGAGAATACCCGCCTGAGCCAGTGCCATGGATTTTTGCCATGGAAAATCGCCCATATTGCTGCGAAGAGACGCTTCATAACCAGGTGCTGCAACTTCCACGGGAAGGCCGTATTCCAAAAAAGCTTGAGCATACAAAGCTAACGCGTCCTCAGGACGGGCACACAATTGAGCACACTGTCCTTGAAAGAGCGCTACAGGACCAGGTCGCCAACGTGGAAACCAAGCGCGAACAAGGGCACACAAATGAAAGGCGGAAGAAAAACGGAAACGAAGAAAAGCCACCCGTGCCTGTCGAAACAAAATATCCGGTCGTAGGTACCCGCCGAGTAACAACTTCTGGTCAATGCCCTGTAATGCCTCAAAACAACGCATCTGTAACAATCTTTCTGCTTTTTTGCACAGCCCCCTACCTAATCCAAACGATAAAAAAAGCGCGTACACGAAATTCGGATAGATATTTTGCACACTCCACACCTGCTCAGATATCTCCAGTTGCCATAACCGTCGAATATCAGCATCCTTTCCAATGCGCTTTTCTTGACCAAGTAGAGCACACAACAGCACATGCTGATACTCTTGTTCAGGACACGCGTTCCGGAGTTCGCGCCAAGTATCCACAAGGGTATCGGCGTCACGTGGATACCGTTTGTTCGTTAAAGCCCACATAGCAGCGTACCTAATACAATATTCATCTTGGCTATTGGCAAGGTTTGCCTGCCCGATCTTCCACAGCGAAAATCTGCACTTCCGTTAATTCTTGGCAAAAGGACTAAACTGCCAATAACGTTCTTCATCAAGCGTTTTGACAACCAAATTCGGGGAGGTCCCGAATACTAGAGAGTGTGCGGGAATACTATCATTAATCACACAACATACCGTACTTAATACTGAATAATCTCCAACAGAACTATCTCCGACTAAAGTGGAATGGGAATAAAAAATGACATGGTTCCCCACAACAGGGTAGGCAAGCGCACCATCTTTTTTCGCGATCCCCCCAAGGTGACGTCCTGCAGAAAAATCGTTCCTTCTAAGCATATAAACCCGTCTTGCAGCAAAATTAAGCTCTCTAGCAATGTGCTTTACAGTTGTTGTTCAAAAGGAGAGTGTCAACTCTCAGCACATGCAAAAGAAAACGTGACCCTCACCTAAAATATAACAATAATAACATATAGTTAAACATTTTGCGGGAATCACTCGAGAAAAAAGTATGACTCTATACTCCTAATGAAGACCATACTAATTGTCACCAGTGACAATCAGATAGACTACAAAAAGCTCGATACCTAGTAACAAGTTCAGTTTGGTCTATCTTGATCGCTATCAGCAATAGTGATATAACTATTGGAAGAACATACAAAATATTCTGCAGAAACATCAATAGATTTGACGTGAAAAGCAGCAGTGATGTCACAGTGTGAAAGATCGGGCGGATTGAAATAGACGGAAAACAATTCACTTCCATGGCTTGATAAGCCTATATGTTGCAAAGGCAACCATTGTCTACCCAGAGCCACATGCTCCACAAAGGCGGCATGGCTTGGCACGCGTTCCGCTATGGCCGCAGCCAAACACAAGCCGGCGGACTCGTCTGCTGCTAAAAATTCCAGCACACGCACCGCGCAGGCGTGGGCGGGCAAATTGGCAGTCCGCAGCACTGTCAGACCTTGGATGTTACCAGCCCCATCCCGCACCAGCAGCACATGGTACCGAAATATAGGATGCTCTAGGTAGCGCCAACGCATATAGCCAGCGTCTTTTACCACTCCTTGAAGTCTGGGGGCGAAATGTTGTCGCCAGCACATATCCCATTCATCTAGAAGAGTATCTCGATGTAATGAGTCCGAATCAAGTTCCTCAACCTTGCATGATTGGCAGACAGGCAGGCGTAACCTACTACACTCTGCATAATGCTCCGCTCCAATACCGTCGGCATGCGCAGTGCAGCGTAATGTTTCTGCCAGGCTATCAAGGTTAGCCACGCAGGTATAACGCGGCATTGGTTTCTGAATATACTGTCCCATCATGCGATATAGCTTCGCCACGTGTTCGTTAATACCTACGCTTGCAACATAATGAACCCCCTCATAGGCTTCTCGTATGATTTCCATACCTAGCCCCTTACTGCGATATTTGGGCAGGCAGATCAAGTTTGTCATGGCCGCGCCAGAAAACGGCCTGCCGTGCTTATGGCACGGCAGGCTGATACGGCCTATACATCCCACAGGCTGATCATCATCAACCGCTATAAAAAAATTAAGTTTTTCTGGCTGTTGGATAGACCGAAATTGCCATTTAAACAATCTCTCATCCCGAGCCAAGATATGACCCTGCTGCCATAGAGCGCCAATGCATGCTTGACCAACCGCGCATTCATCAATATTTAGACGATAAATGCTAACAGTCATAGGCTATCTCTCCACCGATAAGTTTGAAATATCATTGGTATCAATACGCGAAAGGCTGAAACGGGTGTTTGGATGCAAGTCCGCAATTTCAGGCACGGTTGTGAGCGCGAAAGCGCAGTTTTTCGCTTCGCACAGGGAACGTAGGGACGCATCATTCCCTCCAAAAGGATAACACATCGTCCACATAAAAGCTCTATCCCCATATACCTTTTCAAGCATGCTCAACGAATTTTCGACTTCTTTCTTTTGCTGCTCAGGTGAAACTCGGTTGAGCCACACATGGGAATCACCATGCGAGCCTATGTGCATACCATTTTTAGCCATAACTTTTAGCATATCAAGAGACATATACATCTCTTTAGCTAGTACACATTCATCAGTATCCATAACTTTATCATACAAAATCTGGATTACACTCGAACGAAAATCATCTGGTAAAGCATATTGAAGCATTGCTTTAACAAACATTACATCAGCTCCATCAAAACGTGATGGTTTTGCATATTTAGAATAGAGCGTATCGAAATCTTCTAATTGTAAAAAATTTTCATAGCTATTGTATGAAATATATATATTCCGCAGTTCACGCACAATTTTATCTATTTCATCATAGCCAACGCACGCTAAAATGAGTTGAATCTTGTTAACTTCCATAAGATGATTACGCCTAATTGCCATACAAGGAGGATAAAAAGCACCTTTTATACCTCGCTTATGCAACTCAGGGAACACATTGAGATAATGATCTAGATATCCGTCATCAAATGTAAGTAGGCAAGCACGTTCAGGTAAAGCTGCATATCCTTGCAAATAAAGCATAACATCATCAACACCAATCAAAACATAATTATTTTGTAAATAATCAAGTTGAGATATAAAACTACTCATTTCAAGAGCTTTTAATTCAGGATAACGTGAAAATGCTTTCTCACGTACATAGTGATACATAACAATGGTAATTGACGGCATAATATCCTCTACTGAATTTTCAACATGGCGGCGCACGCAGAATACCCCACACCAAATCCTGCTATAAAAATAGTCTGACCAGGTTTGATCCTCCCCTTATCAAGGCTACGTTTAAGCGCAATGGGAATGGTGCTGGAAACGGTGTTGCCTACGTCAGCGAAATCAACAATGAACTTTTCTGCCGGGATACGGCACTTGAGGCGCAAATGTTCAAGCATGAACAAATTAGCCTGATGCAAAACAAAATGGTCAACATCTTCCAATCGCTTACCCGACTTAACAAGACAGCGCGTCAACAAATCAGGCACACATCGAAGTGTGAACTGGAACACCTCTGCACCATGCATGAAGAGATTGGCGGGAGTGCGACCATCTTGACTAAAAACAGGCGCATCTGCCACCCCCGCTTTTGTGCGCCCCGAACCACTGAACGGCACAATAAGATTGCGCCCCCCCCTGCCGTCCGTAGCAAAAACGAAATCGGTCACCCCCGGTTGCTCAGAGGCTTCAACCAAGACGGCCGCCCCACCATCGCCAAAAATAGTCCGAACGCTCTTGTCGTCTTCTGCTAAATACTTGGAATAGGTTTCTGCCGTGATAAGCAAGATACAACGAGCCTGACCGCTTGCAATCCAACCTTGCGCAAGAGAAAGTCCAAAAACAAAACCTGAACACCCCAGACTGAAATCCGTCGCCGGAATGTCGTTGCGCAAGCCAAGTATATCTTGTGCGAGGCAGGCATTGGGGGGCAGGCAATAGTCCGGACTTTCCGTGCAAAATAACAGCGCGTCAATTTTTTCCCTCATTTCGGGATGCTGATTCAATAAATCACTGGCAGCAGCGACGCCCAAGTCCAAGGCACTTTCTTGGGAAGTCGTGATGCGACGTTCTCGGATGCCGGTTTTTTTTTCAATTTTTTCCACGTTCCACTCAGGGAAACGCTCAATCAATTGATTATTATCAAGTATTGTCATGGGCAGAGCATAAGCAAGAGCCGTTATGCTTGCGTAGAGGTTAGGATACATGAAAACCTCCATCTACATGCAGTGTTGTACCAGTGATCCAGTGTGAAGCTGGTGATAATAAAAAAGCGACAGCATGAGCCACGTCTTCCGGACGACCAAAACCTAATGGATGACGAGCCATTAACGATTGTAAAAAATCTGACGTCATTTTGCTTTGCAGGTTACAAAACATAGGCGTCTCCACATACCCCGGAGCCACAGTATTGATCCGAATACCTTCACGCGCTAATTCAACAGCCCACGCACGAACAGCACCTTCTAGTCCCGCTTTACTGGCACAGTAAGCGGCCATTGAAGATTGACCATGATGAGCGAGTAGGGAAGAAACAAAAACCGTATGGCTTTCAGCCGCATGAAGGCCCGGCTTGCGGAAGGCTGCCATCAAATGAAACGCACTGGCTAAATTAGTTTCCAGCGTGGTTTCCAGCGTCTTTGCTGATAGGAAACGTAGAGGTTCCATCAGCGATACCCCGGCACAATGCGCCAGACCGTCTAGCGGGCCAAAGGCATCAACCGCAGCCCGCACCAGCGAGACGGCACCACCCACGGAGCTGATATCCATGACAAGAGACTGGTGTTCCGAACCAATCTCCCGCAAAACAGTCGCTAATCGCTCAGAGTTGCGCCCAGTTATAAACAAACGGCACCCCTTTTTAGCCAGAGTCACGGCGACAGAGGCACCGATACCGGAACTGGCACCTGTAACCAATATCGCTTTTCCGTGCAGTGACCGCTCCATCAATCCTCCAAAAAACCGTAAAGATCCGCAAAAGTTTGAGCGTTGGCAACATCGTTCGTATTCAATTGCTTATGCATTTCACTGTCAACCAAAGCGATGAATCCCAACAACGCCAGAGAATCCCATTCAGAAATATCTGACAATTTGGTATTTTCCCGCAACGTATCGGGGGAGATTTCCAACAGTTCCTCCATATGCCTAAGAAAAGAAACCTTATCCATAATTGCCTCCAGATTTATAGCTAGGGTTATTTTTTAGTAAAAAGAATCAGAAGCTGTGCAAATTCAATTTGATATGTATATGATATATTTTCTATCCATTTTTTTTGGAGTCCTCCTTGTATACTTCAACAAACTTTTTCAGTTCATCTAAGCGAACCATATTTCGCATAGCTATATAATTATCAGCCTGCATCAGCGCGAGTTTCAAACAACCCAAGTGGCGCAGACTTTCAACATATTCAATATAGCAATCGCTCGGTGCAAAAATATTCGCGATATTTAATCCTTTGCGATTTGCTATGGCTTCCTGACTCCAAAAGCAACATTCCTCATACTGCTGGGTATTAAAATAATAAGTTGAAATAAACTGTGGAATGGAACGGCTTGCATCATTAAGAATATAAGCAGCTTTAGCTGCCTCAATAGCACGTTCTGAATTTCCCAATTTTGTAAAATATATTTTTGCTATTCTGAATAAAAGATAACTCTTGATAATATTATCTTTCTCCTGATTTGCAAGGATAGTAAGTACCTTTACACGTCTCTCGTAGAGAGAGGCATTTGAACTCATCATTATATCAGTTGAATATAGATAAGTAGCTATTCTCTTATTCTGAAGCAATAACCCCATATCTCTTTTTGCAACAATAGCTTGCGGGAAATAATAATCGCTAAGTTGGTCATAATGCATATTTTTTTTAAATTCACGCCTAAAACTTTCAGCAAAGCCTCTTTTACTGAATATCGATATATAATTATTGATAATTTTTCTTACATCAAAATAGATAGCCAAATATGCGGTTACACAGTGCCCATAATTCTTGACCGACTGAACATAGACATTGGGCAAATCCAAAACCCGAAAACATCCTATAACATCGCCAAGAAACTCTTCACCAACAACAAGATGACAAAAGGTGCGAGAACACAACATAACATTACGGATGTCAGGTCGCCTGTATTTTCCCTTTACACGGCGGTATGCGTATCCCACAGGATTCCCAACAAGCAACTCGCAGCCTGGCCCAAGAACGACATCTAAGTTCAGTAGGCAACCATAATAGACTGCGCCAAAAGCCCCCATGGAGTTTCCATAGGCAATGCTCACTCCACCAAGACCTAAAAGTGATTTGTGAATTTTCTCAATACACTCTAAAGTACTTTCGAGATCGTTCCCCAATCCCTCAATTCCCCCTAGATACCAAACTTTTTGTGGGTCATTGAGAATAACGATATTAGCATCAATACGATCTGTTCTGAACATACGCGTTCCTCCCGGGATTTTCCCGGGAGGAATATCCACAGCACAAAAGACAAAAAGAACATTAACCGATGTGGGATGGTGAAGAATAATGCAGTTATCATTTATTCTTTCTTCCCATGGTTCGTTGCTCATACTTACTTCCCTCAGCAACCATAAATTTGCGCGATCAAACGCATGGTTTCATGGGCTTTAGATAGGGGAACTGATTTGGATTCGATACCCAGTGCCGCGCGCACTGCTTCTTCCGCCTGTCGCCGCAGGCCTGGCTTAAAGCGCTCATCCAAATCAGATAAGACAACTTGCTGTAATGTCCGTGAATCTTTGGTTTGAAAAGCCACTTTTTCCAACGGCCGTAGCTCCCAACGCTTTTGAGCAGTGGTTACGTTCACGGCCCAAGGACCGGGAGCATTCCAAATACAGCGGTACACAGCAGTATCTCCACTGGAAAAATATACTGCCGCCACAACTACAGTACAGGGAGAAGACGTTCTCCAAGGCAGAATCGGCACGACTGAATCAACATTTCCCCGTCCTAGCATGGACAGATAGTCAATCACATGAATACCATTAGTAAACATCAGACGGTCAATTTCGATCGGCTTTTTTCCCAGTTTTCTCAACAAATCAGGAGATTGTTGATCAAAAACTTCAATAAAGCGCGTATCTGGCACGGCCTCTAAGTCCGTAAGCATGACCATGGTCGACTCATAAAATCTTCTGTTTAAAGCAACAAAAATTTTTTGCCCTTTGGCTTCTGCCAATTGTAAGACCGCTTGCGATTCAGCTTCATCCAAACCAATGGGTTTTTCCGCCAGAATGCTCCAAGGGAACCGGCAGCAATCAGTTACCATGGTGGCCAGTTGATCCGTATTAACTGTCACTACAACCAAGTCAGCAGCAGTCCCCACATATAATTCATCTAGCGATGCCGCCACAAAAGGGATATGGAATTCCTCGGCAAGACATTCAGCCTTTGTGCGTGTTCTGCTGAAAATCCCAACCACACGGACTTGGGGAATATCAGAAAACGCACGCAAATGTTCACGTGCCATGCCGCCAGCACCGATAAAGGCCACCCGACATTCCTTACCAGTTAACAAAGAAGAATGCATAATATTCCTTTACGCCCAAGGGAAAACACGGTCTATCGGAAGATTTCCGTCAATATCTACAGGTAAATGTCCATTTTCATTGGAAATATGAGCAGCCACTAATGTACGCACGACTCTTTCACCCACCTCAGCATCAGGATAATCGCTTCCCGTCACCAAAGCGGAAAGGACTTTTGTGGCTGTGGCTACGGCATCCGCTTTAGGTAAGTCAAACGTTTCACGCATAAATGGCAGCCCATATCGTGTTGTGGGCAAACCAAGCTGATCCGGATTCCGTTTAGTTAAAACAGCAATACCCGCAAGATAATCAATAACCAAGTGCCCGAACTTGCAATGTATAATCATATGCACGCCATGTCCTTGATCGGGACCGATTTCAATGTAAAGACGTTGTCCTTGGCTGTTTTCCAAACGTAGTTGCCCCGCGGCGTCCTCAAACTCAGCCCCACGCGGATTGGACAGTGGAGATTTTGCAAACCACGCTGTGACAGTCTTTGGCGCATGACCTGTCAACACCCGAAAAAGCTCGAATTGATGGGACGCGTTCATGGCGACACCCATATTTCCACCGCTGACCAAAACACTGGCAATTGGCCCCAAACCTTCGCTATGAGCAAGTTTATCTACTTGAGAATAGTGTGAATCGAAACGCATACCATGATTTACGGCAATTTTAGCCTCATTCTGTTCAGCTAGTTTGCGCAAGGCCACAGCCTGCGCGATGGAAGTGCAGAAAGGTTTTTCCACGAGCAAATAACGTACCCCACACTCAAGAGCCATAGTTGCGAGAGGTGCATGCCCTGGGGCAGTAGTTGCAATAACGGCGCATTCAGGCTTAACTGTTTCCAGCATTTTTCGAGTGTCCGTAAAGCAAAAAGTGGAATCCAAGCCTTGTACCTGGGCTTTGCACAACGCCTCTTCCCGCAAGTCACTGACACCGCAGAAGCAGCATTCTTTTGCATCGGAAATTGCCTTGATATGGCGCACTCCCATTGCTCCACAACCAATAACCACTGTTTTGATCATATTTCCTCCTCACTTATTTATATACGGCGTACTACTATAACCATTTGTCAATATGAATTCTCTATTTTTCTGTGTTCAGTGATCGAATTTAAGTTGAATTTTTGCTCGTAATTCTTGTATAACATCATTTCGTTGGCCTATAGGTATATCACAACCAACATGCTCAACACAGTTGTAATATACATTATACTTACAGCCAGGCTTCAAATGCAAATCAGGCTCATATGTAAAAGTGAATGTCAACGTAGGCACACCCAAAGCGCCTGCCAGTTCCATAACTGTATTAGGACATGAAATCATTAAATCAAGCGCACTATACAAAGCCGCAGCGGAATCAAAATCATTATATTGATCAATATTGGCAACATCTAACAATTTATTAGGGCAGTATTGTTCAAAAAACTGTTTTTCTTTCTCTGTATATCCATCAGATTGACAATTAACAAATTGTACACAATCTAACTCAAGAAGTGGCAACAATTCCTCAGGGGAAAAAAATGCAGTATTCCTGACTTCCGACTGCAGAGATGAACGCCAACAAAGGCCAACAAGAGGTTTATTATGCTTCTTCTTTAATTGAGAACGGAGTGCCATTGTTGCCTCTGAATCAGCCTTCAAGAAAGGAGTTCCGGCAATATCATCATAAGAGTTCACCACATCAACCCTAGCCGCAAAATACCGGATAACTTTATCAGATGCTTGCACTGCATCCCAGACGCCATTATCCATCATCCATACAAGCTCAGAGGAAGGTATTCTTGAAAATTCATAATAATCACTCAGATAAGAGTGGTGACGAAAACGCGAAAAGGGATGAAAGGTGAGTTCGGGAAAAGAACGGATAAAAAGTTTGTATAGTCGCTCATCACAGGTGAAGACTACACGTTCAACGCCAGCTCGTTCTACGATTTGCCTGTAGTGCGAAGCTCCTCGTATTTCATCGCCTGGGCCGCTTTCCAACAAAACAATAAGTGAGCGCACAATACTGGGGTCTATATCCTTCAAACTGGACAAATAATGGGTCCCCATTGTGGCAATATAAGTTTTGCTTTCAGTCATGGTATAGATTGTCTCTAACGCACCGTGAAAATCTCCTAATATATATTGTATTCTGTATTTGATGGGAAGCGCAATCTTAATGTTTAATACCAAAGTTCTTTCATAAAGGCGCTGTGCTTCAGCATAATTTTTTCTGGTTAGAGCAATTTTAATTGATTCAGAATAAAATAGAGAGTCATTTACCTTGCCTGCCATATGATTCAAAAACTCATCAATTTCTGTAAAATTACTCGACAAAATAAAAAGCTGAATAAATGTACTAAAATATACATCCGCCTCAAGCTTGTTTGGTTTTACCCCGTACAGGCACAGGCGTGCTTGCTCAAATTGCCCGCTAAGTAAACAATTGTTGGCCCTATCCAGTAACGAACAGTTCCGTGCCAATACACCAGAAATATATTGCCAATTGTAATCCCCATAAGTGGCTTTCAACCTTTTCTGCAAATACGTTAAGTTCGGTGCAGCTATACCACGTTCCATGCCGTAAGCCAGCATACGTAAGGCTTCAGCGCTGTTTTTTTGAGTAATTGCAGCCTCCATATATAAGGCAAGAACTAAATTCGATTTCCATGTGGGAAAAGCAATAAAGAGTATACGTGCTACTAACTCAGCAGTCTCAAAGTGGAAACGATACTTCGCAATAACTAGGAGGTAATATAGGACATCTTTCGTATAGCAGCCAGAAAACAATAAAGAAAGTACTATATCAAGCGCCGCTTTCAAGTTGCGTTGTCTTACTTCAAAAGCCACTAGTTGCAAGGCATTAGTGTATTTTTCGGGTGGGAAAAAAGTATATCCAGAAATATCAAAATCATACGTCTCCCCATTCAAAGCTTCAAGCAACAACTTGCGGGCAACTTCAAAGTCACCTTGCCGCTCATGCGCTGAAATAAGTCTTTGTAAAAGAATATTGCTACTGCACAACGTATGCCAAATTTTAAATATTTCGATTTGTTGGGTGATTGGTAGAACAGAACTTAAAATGCTGATAAAACTCTGCCAAGAAGGCGTTTTACGCAGAACACCGGCAAAAAGAAAGCATAATGCGGTTTGGGCGTCAGCGTCAGCGCAGCTTTCCAATAGACGTTTAATAGGAAATAGCGTAGTCAATTGCTTTGCGTTCTCTTTAAGAAGCACAGGCAAAATATCTGTTGACAACAAAAGAGGCCAAAAAACAGACTGTCCGACAACAGCAGGATTTTTCTTACAATAGCTATTTGAAAAAATTGATTTGATATTACTGTTATAAGAGAATGCGGCCAATTTCAATAATTGTATAACAAAGTTTGTACCTACGTTTTCAGATATAGTCTCGTAGTTCTGATATAAAAGAAAAAATCCGCAAAACAGTTCTTCTAGACTAAGGGTACGCAGTCGATTTTCGCAAGGGAATCTATCATCAGTCAGTCCCCATCCGGCATAAAAGGCATCCTCAAAGACCGTTAATGGCACAGCATGTACCAGCGCGAAAAAAGCCCCTAAAGATTTTCGCGTGTATACCTGTCTCGCGCCCACGACAGCATCTGCCACACAAACAGTATTCAGTATGGGAATACAGTACTGTTTCAAAGAAACAAGAAAATCTGCCTGTGTTTTAAGCCGTCTGATCATTATAGGATGTGGAATATAGATCACATTTAAGCCACTGTTTTCTTCCTTCGCGGCACGGGCAACAGCTAGTTCAGAGGCCATATCTTCATCTGAGATAAGATTATTATCCCCGATGATCAGTACATAGGGTGCATCCGCCGCTGACGTAAAATTTCGCAGCACATTACTCATGTAATCAGGCCACGCACCCACCCGTAAATCCCGCATGAGCTGGAGAAGTGCAGGCACTTCTTGCATAAGCGGCACATCTAAAAAATCTTTATCATTCAATAAGTCTAAAAGTTCACTCCTTGAAGAAACAACAAAGGGGAAACTTTTTTTGTCCACCACATAGGAAATGGCATTCTCCCCAGTCGACAACATTCCATAACCGGCAAAGGTTCTTATTGAAATATCCGTTACAGAAGCAAGTTGACTAACAGTTGCCAGTGCGGCATTGCTGTTATCCTGAAAAAGTGAAAAAAGGACACGGCTGGAACCTAGATGGTGCTGTTCCAAAAAAACTTTTACCGCACGCGAGGCGCCCGCAAAAGAGACTTGAGTGTTAACATAGACAATAAAAAACTCTGCCAACTCATCCCTTAAGCTCTTTTTTAGCTGCTCGGGCACCTGCCAGAAAAAAATGAGGGAGTTAACACCGGCCTTGTCCATAATTTTTACGACATCTTCGTCATGCTCAAGAGAAGAAAGGATATCCGGGAACTCCAAAAATGTTTTCTCTTCGTGCTGGGTTGTCGCGGATTGGGTCGGATTCAACGCCTCCTGCCTTTGCTTAGGTATGAAAGGTTTCAAAGGACGGTTAAGAAGTGGGCGCAACAAAGGCGCTAGCAGTTTCATATCTAGAAAAAACTGCCTTGGATCGCGCATCAGTTTTCTTAATTTCCGTTTAGTAAGCTCATTCATATCATTTAACTCATCAAATAAAAAAGTATTGAATATACTGTCTGGCTTTTCTCACCATACAGACCAGCCACCATCGATGGCAATATGCTGACCTGTAACATATTTCGATAAATCAGAAGCAAGAAAAGCGATGGCTCCTTTTATATCATCTTCTTCCGCCATACGTCCCATAGGGGTTCGCTTTTCGTAGGCCCGCACAAAAGAATCCGGTTGCCCCCTCAACACTCCCCCGGGGCTCACACAGTTAACGCGGACATCCGGGGCGAGGACTGCAGAAAGCCAGCGTGTGGCTTGGATCAGACCGCCTTTGCTGGCCGCATAGGCCGCCGGATTTCCCATGGCCGTACCGTCATAGAGACTCATATCCGGCCCAAGGAAAGCGTAAATTGAGGTGATATTGATGACGCTTCCTCTTTTGTGAGCCCTAAGCCAAGGTGTGGCTGCCTGTACGAGGAAAAAGGGAGCCGTCATGTTCACTTCCGTAGCCGCTCGCCATGTTTCCGCGCTTTGCTCTTCAAATGGCACACACCAGCCAGTGAGCTTATCCGTACCCACAAATCCTGCGTTATTGATTAGGACATCCAAGCCGCCCAGCGTATCGGCTACCTGTTGCGGCAGTCTGCGGACCTCCTCTTCGTGCGCCAGATCCACCTTGATACCAACACAGCGGGTACCGTGGCGCACAGAGATTTCCTCGGCTGCCGCTTCAACCGCAACCTGATGGCGATCCACAAGCGCCACACAAGCTCCCAGCTCTGCCAGCGCATGGCCAAACGCTCTTCCCAGATGCCCCGCTCCTCCAGTGATAAGCGCGACCCTTCCATTCAGATTGGCCAGTTCTTTAAGCGTTTTCATGGCTCCCCCCCATTCTCTTCGACATAAACAGTTCTGCAATGTCCCAATCCATAGGTTCATCAATGTCAATAGCGTTGATTTTGTCGACCGTTACTGCTTTGACGCGACCGCTCCACAAACTACAGGAGCTAAGAATGTGAGAAGGCGAAGAAACATAGGCAACCGTGGTCATATCGTAGACGGCTGGAGCGTCTTGCCGGCGAATCGGAGCGGCGTTATCCGCCGTACAGGCAAGCTTCGCGTCTCCCCTTTCGTCCACAACCAGCATATTGAAATACGGGGAACGGCGAGCCTCGGTGCAAGTGACCACCATGTCGCAGTCTCCTTTCTCAAACAGGCTGACGCAACGGCGGATATCTTCGGGGGTTCTTAAAGGAGCCGTAGCGGGCAGGGAGAGAAAAACCTGAAAATCATCGCCCCGTTCCTGCAAAAAGTGTATTGCGTGTTGCCACGCCAGCCACTCGGAAGCATGATCCGACGCTAACTCAGCTGGCCGTATGAAAGGCACTTCTCCACCGTAGCGCCTGGCCGTATCCGCTATCTCCTCACTATCGGTGGAGACAATCATTTTCTCCACACAACCACTCTCCAGTCCCGCCTCAATGGCATACGCGATGAGGGGTTTGCCACAGAGCGGACGAATATTTTTGTGAGGGATACCCTTGGATCCTCCCCTGGCAAAGATAAAACCGTACGTTTTCACAGGTTGTTCTCCCAGCACTGCTGTATCGCCGCCCGCTCGGCGGCATGAATAAATTGCATGACGGCCACACCTTCGCCCCATGTACAGGCACAATCTGGCTCACCTTTTAATAAATCTTGCCATTGGGCCAGATAGGTGCCGTTCCGCTCCGTGGAAAAAACTTCTTCGCCACCCTGCGTGCGCAGAGTGCCATGGACGAGATCCCCCCACAGGCTCATGCCGTCAGCCTGGACACTAATTGTGCGATGTGGAAAAAGATTTTGATAATCCAGATGGATGGACACAGAGGGACAACGCGTAAAACGGGCGAGGATATCCACCGTGTCTTCTACGCCAAGCTCAAGTTTTCCCCAAGTTCCTATAACGGCGGCCACATTGATCCACGGACCAAACAGCCACAAAGCCAGATCCAGTTCGTGGGACAAATCGCGCAACACCCCTCCTTCCCCCATATGGGAGGAATAGCATCTGCGGTAATCTGACCCTGGACGCCATGATGGCAGGTATTGACCTACAGAAAACTGTGCGGAGAACACCTCCCGCCCCCGTAACAGTTCCCGGAGCCTTTTCACTACAGGGTGGAATCTAAGATTATAACCGATGAACGCCCGGTATGGCGGCGTCGGCAGGGCATCGGGCAATTCGGCACATAACGGCTTCTCGACGAGGACAAGACCGGTGTATCCTTCGCGGGACAAGCTCCGACAATTTTCTAGATGCTCCGCAGTCCTAGAGGACACCACGACAACCGAGGGATTGGAAGCTTCCAGTGCTGCTTCCAATCTGTCAAAGCAAGGGAAAGGGATATCGTCACGGCGGCTGACGCACACCACCTCGAACCCCATACCTTTTAGCAGTTCGGCATGGCGCGTTCCGATGGAGCCGTAGCCTACGACAAGGCAACCCTGCGCTTTAGTCTGTTGCATCGAAAAACTTCTTTTTCAATATATCATTTATGTTGAATTCCGACACGATATTCGCAATCTTCCGTGCGGTACCCGTCTGCTCGTAAGGATTGGGCTCTCGCCGCGCGGCCTCGCGCGCGTCCGGAGAAAATAATCGCTCCAATGCCTTTTCCATGTCTTCGCGCTCCGGCTGACAATGCAACACCGCGCGTGAGCGTTCCCTGCCTTCTTGACGTGAACCGATATCCAGTACAGGTACACCCAAGCTGGGAATTTCCAATACTCCGCTCGACGAATTACCCACTACTCCAACGGCATATCGTGCAGCATTGAGGTAGCGTTCCACACCCAAAGACAGAAAGAAATGTCCACGCGGGTTTCCTTCCGCCCAGTTACTAAGCAATGTGTTCAGCCGAGCCCCACCTGCATCGGCATTGGCCCCTGTAAACACCACATGCAGACCTGACCAAGCACCCAGCGCTTCCAGCACTTGAGTCAGCTGAGCTTCGGGAGCCTCTCCTTCCTGTGTCGCCGGATGATAAGTAGCAACCACATAAGGGATATCGGCAGGTACTCCGAGATATGTCCGGACCTCTCTTTCTGAGAGTTCGGGCAAGGAACGGGCGTTTTCCACGCCTAACGAACCAACATTCCATACCTTGTCCGGTTCTTCGCCCATACGGATTATTCTGCGGCGGTAAATTTCACAAGAAGCGAAATGAAGATGGGACATTTTGGTCATGGCATGCCGAAAATATTCATCTACGGCCCCCTGAGTGCTTTCTCCTCCATAGAGATGTGCTACGGGCACACGCAAAACGGCAGCCGCAGCCACGGCGCACAAAGCCTCATAGCGATCGCCCAGCACCATAAGCAAATCCGGGCGCAAACGGGTTAGAGCCTCACCATAGCGCTCCATGGCCAACCCCATACTCCGGCACACACTGGCAGGGGAATCCTCTCCCAGCCCGATGTCTACGGCATGGACAGGGGCCAACCCATCTTTCTCTATTTCATCCCTTGTACCGCCGAAGACAGAAGACAAGTGACTTCCACTGACCAGCAGATGGGCATCGATCCCATCTTGCTTCACCAAATGGCGAAGGACATTCCTCAGCAGCCCATACTCAGCCCGTGTGCCGGTAAAAATCAGAATGCGGCGTGTCATATGAGTTCATCCGTCTGGTAGTCGCGCGACGCAGTCCGGCCTATGTAGTCGTCCCACAGTAGGGGCGACACGCCTGTCCCAGGTCGCTTCACCGTCAGATTTTCTTCCGAAAACACTTCCCCTTTTTGGATGGGCCGCGCGGCCACTAGGCTTTTACGGGCAACCCGGATATTGGACAGTTCCGAATCGGTCGGACGTTTGATTCCATCGCCCCGTGCCCGTTCCACATCCCGAATGGCACGAACCATGGATGCAAGTTCATCCGGCTCCAGACTGGCCTTGTGATCCGGTCCCTCCATGTTCCGATCAAGGCTGAAGTGCTTTTCTATGACACAGGCGCCCATGGCTGCAGCCGCCACCGGAATATGGATACCTTGTGTATGATCAGAGTACCCCACGCCCGCAATGCCAGGAAAAGCCCGGAGCAACGTTTCCATGGCACGCAGGTTGATTTCCCCCACGGGTGCCGGATACTCTGTTGTGCAATGCAATAGCGTGATGCGTTCACGCGGCGTGCCAACATGCTCCAGCACCTCTAAGGCTTTTTCTATTTCTCCTAAGACAGACATACCTGTGGATAAAATCACCGGTACGCCACAGCTCCCTATCCGTCGAAGATACGGTATGTTTGTAATTTCTCCCGAGGGAATTTTGAAAGCCTCCAAGCCCAACGAATGAAGGAAATCTATGGAATGGAGGTCAAACGGGGAAGAGAGGAAACGGATACCCCGTTGAGAACAATGCTCCATAAGAGAACGATGCGCGGTCTCGTCCAGTTCCAACCTGCGGATCATGCTCAGTTGGCTCTCGGTAACGTCAGTAGTTCGTCGCTGGTACAGAGCTTTTGGTGCGCTCGCTGAAACCAGCTCCGACGCTCGAAAGGTCTGAAATTTGACGGCGTCAGCGCCTGCTTCAGCCGCCGCGTCCACGAGTTTGTGAGCGATAGCTTCGTTCCCGTTATGATTCACTCCCGCTTCGGCAATGATAAAAACATGTTTCATGCTACACCCTTTATGACCGTATGGGCGGGCACGTCATGACGGATCACCGACCCCATACCCACTACACAGCCGTCCCCTATACGTACGCCTTCCCGGACCAAAGTCCCGCTGCCAATAAAGACGCCCTGGCCGATGTTGACGCCTCCGTTAAGAACGGCTCCCGTAGAGATGTGGCAGTGATCTCCCACTACCACATCGTGCTCCACCAAGGCCCGCGTATTAATGATGCTATTTTCCCCTACCTGTGCTCCGGCGTTGATCAGTGCAAAGTGCATAATGACCGTTCCGTCGCCAATACGCGCCCACGGTGAAACATGAGCTAGAGTGGAACACACAACAGGAAGGCTATAGCCTATTTTCCGCAGACGCTGAAAAAGGAAACGCCGTACATCAGAGCTTTCTATTTGCCCTACTGTGACCAGAGCCGTAGAGTACTGGGAACGTAACTCTTCTAAGTCGTCGTCCTTTCCTAAAACGGATACACCGAGCACCTCTCGCAATTCCGGGTTATTGTCCACAATACCAGCTACCCGGACTGGCGTCGTCTCCAGCACATCTAGGACGGAGCGGCAGTGTCCGCCACCGCCCACTAGCAGGAGTCTTGGCGCAACCGTCATGCCAAAGCCTCCGCGCCCACTCCACTGGGCAAATTAACCAGCTTGGAAGCAATATCCATGGCCGTGGATACGTCCTCTCGTCGACAATGCTGATACATGGGCAACGAGTGCAAAGGTTCCCATACCGGACGGGTGCCCAGTCCGGCATCGTTGGTCGCCGCCAGAAAAGCGTTTTTTTCAGAAGGGGAATTGGTCAGCACCGCACACAGCCAGTAATTAGAGCGACAGTTTCCGGGTTCGGTCACAAATTCCCAGTCCGTATCGCGGAACAGTTCAGCGTATGCAGCCGCACGTTTACGTTTGATATCGATGAACCTCTCAAGCTGTTCCAGCTGAGCGCAGCCAAGAGCAGCGTTGAGGTTGGGCAGGCGAAAATTCCAAGCTACGGCGTCATGACGGTATTCCCAACGGTGCGGAATTTTGGCCGTGGTGGTCAGGCGCTTGGCGGTTGCAGCTAGTTCGTCGCTGTTAGTCAGAATAGCTCCGCCGCCGCCTGTGGTGACGGTTTTATTGCCATTAAATGACAACACCCCAAGTTGCCCCATGGTGCCGCAATATCGTCCCTTGTAACTGCTCCCCAACGCCTCGGCGGCATCTTCTACTACGGGTACATTCCACTCATCACAAACGGCTAACAGTTCGTCCATGCGGACTGGCAACCCAAAGCTGTGCATAGGAACGCAGGCAGCCACGCGCTGCCCAGTGTCCGCCAGACGACATACTCCCTGACCGCGCAGGCACCGAGCTTCCAGAAATTTTCGGACAGCGTCGGGCGAAAGCCCTAGCGTACTCCTTTCTACATCCAGAAACACAGGTTCCGCGCCAGCGTGAACGATGGCGTTAGCAGTGGCAACGAACGACAGAGGCTGGGTCAGGACCACATCGCCGCTCTGAACCCCTGCAAGCCGCAGAGCCATTTCCAAGGCGGAGGTGCCGTTGCAGCAAGCCACGGCATACCGTGCGCCGGTCAGAGAGCAAAGCATTTCCTCAAACCGAGTCACGTATTCACCCACACTAGACACGAAGGTGGACTCAATGGCATCCATCACATAGCGTTTCTCGTTTCCCGCAAAAATAGGGGCGTGCAGGGCCACGGGACCATCCGGAAAATTCTGCACTTCGCGAATACGCCGCAATAACTCTTCGAACATGATGCAGTCCTATATGTTGTAGATTCCGGCCTTGTAGTTCCGTACATTTTCAGGCTTAGAAAACCAGCAGATGGTTTCCTCCAAGCCACGCCTAAAGCCATCAAGTCCACCGAAGGCTGGTTGCCAATCCGTGAGCAGGCGCAGACGGGAATTGTCGGCCCACAGCCGTTCCACTTCACTTTTTTCCGGGCGCAGCCGCTGTTCATCGCATTCAATGGATAAAGAAACACCCATAATGTCCGCAATCAAACGTGCGGTATCCCCAATGCTGATCTCATAGTTCGACCCTGCATTGAGCACCTGGCCTACACTTTGGTCCGCCTGAAGCACAGCTTCAAAAGCGCGGACCGTATCCAGCACGTAATTGAAATCCCGAGTGGGGCTCAGCGCACCCAATTTGATGCTGCGCGCTCCTGCCGCAAGCTGGGTAATGACGGTGGGGATGACTGCCCTGGCCGACTGCCTAGGCCCATAGGTATTAAAAGGGCGGATGACCGCCACTGGAGTGGCGAAGGAGCGGTAAAAGGACAGGGCCAGTTGATCCGCCGCCACCTTGGTTGCCGAATAGGGAGACTGGGCATGCAACGGATGCTCTTCCGTAATGGGCACGAACTGGGCTGTACCATATACCTCGCTGGTGGAAGTATGGACCACCTTGCCAACCCCCAAAGCACGAGCCGCCTGCAGAACATGTAGAGTACCCTTGACGTTGGTATCCACATACGTATCGGGGGAATGGTAGGAATAGGGAATCGCTATCAGGGCCGCCAGATGCAACACAGCGTCGCATTTAGCCATTGCGGTACGAACGCCCTCCGGATCACGGATGTCGCCTGTGAACACCTCGACATCCTTCATGACATCCGGCGGCAGGCTGTCCAACCATCCCCAGCTGTTGAAAGAGTTGTACAGCACAAAGGCCTTGACGGAATAACCTTGACGGACCAGATGTTCCACTAGGTGTGAACCGATAAAACCATCTGCCCCGGTTACCAACACTTTTTTATATTGCATGGGATTCCTCGTATTGCTGTAGGTGCTTTGACACATATTAAATCATCTGCTGTGCGGACTTGTAATCAGATTCCCGCCCTATATCTATCCAATTTTCGCATATCGGACATACACTTACCTGCTCTCCTCTACTTTTTGCATTGAGAAGTAACGTTGGCATATCGATAAAGACATCCCCTGGAATAGTCCTAAGCAGACGCGGCTCTACAACATAGATCCCTGCATTAATAAACCATGATTCCGTAGGTTTTTCATCAATAGCTAACAGTTTAGTACCGTCATGCCTAACAACTCCATAGGGGTTCTGGTAGCGATATTCTACAATACCCATCGTAGTAATGGAATTGGCCATGCTATGAAAGTCAAGAAGATGGCGAATATTAAATTCAGTAAGAATATCACCGTTCATGACCAGCATAGGGTGAGTGGGTACATAAGGCAGGAGGCTGAGCGCTCCACCTGTACCCATCCGTTTTTTTTCTTTCAGATATCGAATTTGCACACCCCACTTTTCACCATTGCCGAAATAGCTCTCGATCTTCTCTCTTAAGTAATTTGTAGCGAAGAAAAACCGTGAAATGCCACACTGGATAATGCCGCACATGATCCGTTCAAGAATGGGCTTACCGCCTACTTTCAGCATAGGTTTGGGGCAATCGTGGGTTAACTGGCCTAAGCGCGATCCCAATCCTCCACACATAATCACGGCTTCATTTGGCAATAACGAAGTAGAAACAGATCCTTGGAGCGTCTCGATTCCAAGCAGCTGTCCCCTGTCATCTACCACAGGCAGATGGCGCACCCCCCGTGAGTGCATGAGGGTCAACCTCTCCTCCAGCGTATTATTGACATGCGCCACGAAAGGCTTGGAATGCATAGCTTGACTCACGGGATCTTCTATTCGTACACCGCGTAACAGTGCTCGACGTACATCACCGTCTGTCATTGTGCCCATCAGTCTATCGTTGACGTCGACAACAAGAAGCACTGAGCCCGCATTAGAGTTGAGCTTCTCTAATCCTTGTGACAGTGTGGCATCGTGATAAACGATAAGTGATTCTATGTCATTTCTAGTCTTCATATTTATGAATACCCTGCATAGCGTTTACATCAATAATTTTCATAAAAAATAAAATCTTCCACATCATCTTTGATTCAGATAGCTTTCCGAGCATAAGGTATTTATCACGCCTGTTTCATCTCACTCCGCTCAAGCTGTTCGAGATCAACAATTGTGGATTGACGCCGATGCAGAATCAGACGCACAGCTAGCATAAAAACCATAAGAACCAACCGCAGAGCTTGACGACTGGAAAAAGATCGGATGGGGTCTTCGCCCATAATTCTGACCCATTGGGCAGGAAAAACACCTCGGATAGCTCCTTGTTCTGTCAGGATACCTTTACGTCTCAGGCAACGGGGAATGAGCGCTCCCCCTAGAGAAAGATAGACGCCGAAATAAGACCGCAAGGTAGGGTGCCCGTTCAGCGCAGTCACGGCTGTAAAAAATTCCGAAGCTAGATACATTTCTTCTGCCGGGACATCGAAGGAGCGTTGCCAATCCCGAATGCGAGCTGACAACCGCTCTCCATCTCGGGGAACGGAAGGGAATTCTAGAAAATCCCAAACCGCTAGGACACGGACCGCACATTCTGGGTAGTTGTTGACAGCCAATGCTTTGGCACTTTTGAAAAATAAATGGCGTAGAATGTTCCGACGCCAACGGCGACAGTGCAACAAATTGGTAATGGCACTGTTCCGACACCCAAGGTAGAGGCGCAATAGACTTTTCTTATTTTCAAACTCTGGATGCCATACGCAAATACCGTTCAGAGGCAGCGTGACACGCTGTACACGCATACCGAACTCCTGATCATCGCCACGGAAAAAAACAGGCAGAGGGTAGCCATATTCATGGAATAACCCGATGGGGATAACACAATACCACCATGCAGCGTACGGCCGCTCCGGCACATCTGGCTCTACCCGTAGCGAGGTCCGATCCTTTCCTGACGCCGAAGTTCCGCCTGCCTTCGAAAGGCCAGTATATGTGCGCACTTTGTCGATCAGCTCCAGAACGGCGTGGGGCGAAGATAAATCTCTCTTGCCAGCGATCGTTACCCCCAGCCCTTTTTGGTTCAGGGCTTCCTGCATGACATGACACCAGGTAGGGCGTTCTCGGGTAAACATGGCCCCAGATACAATCTGATCGCTGTAAGGAGGACGCAGGCGACGCAACAGACTGAGGGTACGGAACCAAGTTTCCTCGTGGATGTAGGCATCATCATCCATGAATAGGACGTGGGAAAAACCGCCACGCGCCACCGCCTCACGTGCGCCACGGGAGAATCCCCCAGCACCGCCCAAATTAGCGGTGTTGTGAAGTAAGGTCAGCTGCTCATCAGGAGTCAAAGAGAGCGCTTCCGCATCAGCAAGATCATTGTTCACTATGAATAGATGAGAAGAACGGGCGAAATCCGCCGACTTCGTGCACGCCGTCCGATAGGCGGTTACTAGCCTGGTCACATCGTCAACTCGGCGATAGGTAGTCACCACCAACGCTATACGGACGTCGGTACCATCGAGAACCTCGGATCCTTCTGGTAGGTGGGCTGCTGGATAGTCCAAGTGTTCCTGCTCGGTCTCCGTATAAACCGCGTTCAGAATGGTTAAGGACTGATGGATCTTCTCCTCCCAAGCAAAAGCATATAACTCGTAATCGCCGTTTAAACGAATGATATAAGTCTCGGACACGTCAGAACTGTCTACTTCTTGGATGGCCACCTCCCTGAAAGGCTCGTCATCTAAAGAAGCGGATAGGGGGAGTGAACGACCTCCGAGCAGCAATAGACGCCCCTTGCCTCGGCAGGTGACCTCTAATGCTGTATTTTTCAGGCCAGTCAGTTCCCGCCAGCGTGCCCGATGGAATAAGTTCACATATGTGCCCGTCTCGTAGCGGAGCCCTCCGTCGGACAACGAACGGCAACGGATGTAAAGTGCCTCCGCACCCAACACACCATCCTCCTGTGGCACCACATGCTGCAGTATTTGGCGGGAACCAGAAGGCGGGTGAAGGATAAAAATAGGGTTAACCATAGCTTCGTAGCCTCCTTAAAAAAACAATGCCAAAAATATGTTCAATAAATTTTAGCAAAAATAGCGCTTCATCCAATATGTACAATAGACAGAATAGTAATATACTTTTGCAAAATATGCGGTAAAAATACACTAACATGTTAACTTCAGAAATACATTTTTTACCAGATACTGTGGATATACAGATAATGATTGTTATATTTATATAGACTATAAATCTGTTTGTATTTTAATATTAATTATTGTGATGTTTATTGAACAATATTTTTTAGCATAGACAAAATAACCATATAACAGATTAGATTCTCTTATTGTAATGTATTTCACAGAGCTTATTTACAATCCCACAGCAACCTTCGTCGCCACGGCAATTTGGTACAAAATCTGGGTGAAATCCTTAGCCAGCTGCATATTCTTGGAATCAAACCGGGGCATGACCAAGATGCGGTCGCCCGGCGCTATGCCCATATTTTGGACTTTGCCCACTTCACCATTCTGCTTGGCGACAAGGATATTGTCCTTGTCCGCACGATCCGAAAGGCCGCCCGCACTCTCGAGATATTCGTGAAGGGACATGCCCTTTTCATAGGTGATGGCCTTGGGTATCAAGACTTCCCCCGATACATGAACGACATCCGTTTTCTGCGGGATAACAATGACGTCGTTGTCCTCAAGCAGGAGATCCTTGACTGTGCCCCCGCGCGAAACGACGACTACGCCGTCAGGCTCCAGCGTTGCGGCACGACGCACAAAATCCTGAATCAGCTCCGCTTCCCGAACCCGGATGTTGGCTTCATCCACGGACGAAGACGTTGACGTAAGCGCGCTTTGCTCAAGCCTGCGCAGCGAATCGGCAATAATCGCCTTTTGCTGTGCGGCTACACTTTGGCGGCGGATATAGATCGCGGACGTATCAGCAATGGCCGGCTCAATTTCCACGTATTGCAACAACGATTTGAGGGTCGTGTCTTTGCGGACGGGGAACCGGGAAGCTCCCTGAATGGCCCCTGTAACTGCGGCCATGATGGTGCGCCCACGCTTATCGGCCACGAAATCGACAGTATCCCCGTCCGCAAGCTGAAACTGCGCGAATTCGGCAATGGGGATGTATACGTTGAACGGCGCACGGTTGCGTATCCCGCTGATGCTGACGTGCGAAGCGCTGTTCAACGGCGTAGCGAGATCGAGAAGGTGCGCCCCGGTCGCCGTGCCCATGAATTCATAACGGGCCTGCTGGCGAAGCAGACCAAGAGCGGCGACACTGCTCCCACGTTCATCCACCAAAATCACGTCCCCATCCTTGAGCCGGATGGAAGGCATTTCCCCGCGCAGGGCGAAATCATACAAATCGACCGTCCCGATAAGGGATTTTCCCCGCATCACCTTGATGTGCCGATAACTTCCCCGCTCGGGCGTGATGCCGCCCGCCCTGTCCAGATACGACATGACGGAATCCATCGGGCCACCCGCGTATCTTCCGGGATGGTTCACAAAACCGGCTACATAGACGGCTACAGGCTGGGAACTCTGGAGATTGACGTAAATATTGACATTATCGGTGAAAACGGAGGAAAGGCTTGAGCGGACAGCTCCTAAAAGCTGTCCCTGCTTCAGTCCGGCCACCCGGATCGGGCCTACTTCCGGTAAAAAGACATTCCCCTGCTGATCGACCATCAGGACATCGTCATACGTCTTGGCTCCCCAAATACGGACCACAATGCGGTCTCCCGGAAGGATGACGTAATCGGCGTTCACACTTTCCGAATAGGTGGAGGCAAAATTCCCCTGAAACAGATTCGCTCCAAAGGGAGGCAACGTTGCCGAGGCCGGCCCCCTCAAGGCCGATTGCGCCCACGCCGGCGGCGCATCGAGTACGGTGGGGACCGGTGAACTTTCGCGGCTGCCCCATACTGAATCCTGTGAGGGAAGACGGTATGTCCCTGGAGCCTGCTGCGAGGGCATGGAAGAAGGGACACCGGGAATCCCTCCTGAACTCGCCGGAAGGGGATTGGAAGATCGGCCGAGCGGCTGTCCGTAAGCACTTCCGCCTGTTTGCTGGACGGTATTCTGCGCTCCCGCCGCATACGGCGGAAGGCTTAGCAAAAGAAGGCTTCCGGTCGCAAAAGCCAGGTATGTTTTCCAGTGCATCATATGATTCATCGATTAAAATCCTGCGTGTTCTCGGATAGAAGCGGTGATGAGCGAACCCAGCCCGAGAAGGAGCAGGGCACCGACAAAGACATAGGCCGTGAAAAGGAAAGGACGCGGATAAAGGGACTCATCCGGCAACGTAGGCTGCTGGAACGCGACGACATATCGGGATTTGGCCACTTCGTGGACTCTTGCGGACTCAAGCGCGGACATGGCTGTTACAAGCTGTTTCTGAGCGAACTCGGCTTCGATGGTGAGATCCTCATACTCGCCTACCACAGCATTGAGATTGCCCTCCTGCGAGCGGAGGCCCGCCAATCGCTGCTTTTCCTGATCAAGTTGGTTCTCCACAGCTTTCAACCGTGTTTGCAGCGCTTTTGTCGCCGGAGCGCTGGAACGCATGAACGACTGGGCTTCCGCCAGCTGCGCACGCAGTTTGACGGCTTCACCTTCCAGTTCCGTCACCACCCCCTGCAGACCGGCGGCCGTCGCTCTAGGGTCAAGGAGAGTATGCGCATCCCGGAAGTTCCGCATAGCTTCCTGTGCCTTCCTGACGCGCTCCTCCGCCCTCTGGACTTCCGATTGCGCCAGTGAAACGGCGTCCTCCCGGGCACGGAGGTTCATGGTATTCACAAGGGCTTCGCTGCGGGCCAGTACGGCGGCGGCGATCTTCTGCGCCATTTCCGGGGAGTAGGCTTTCGTTTCCAAGGTGATGATGCCCGTATCCTGATCGAGGGCGGGAATGACCGCCCATTTCCAATACCGGAGCTGCTCATCCTGAGTCGGATTATTCGTCAGGCGGGAAAAGACGTCGTGGCCCTTGTCGGAAAAATGCAGATCAACGCCGAGTTCTTTATCAATATCATGAATGATATCTAGCGATTGAATATATTCAACTACGATATGCGCGTCCGCCCCCGTCGAAGACGAGGAACGGAGCAGTGCGGAAGCGATATCCAACCCGCCTCCAGACGAGTCAGCGCTGCGAATAGCGAAACGCGTCTGGGAAACGTACATGGGCGAAGCCCACAGCAGGTAATAAAGGAACACCGCTACTGTGGGCAGCAGTACAACACACGCAAAAATCTTCCCTTTTCGCGGCAGCCTGCCCCAGCAGGCACGCACACTGGAAAAAGATCGACGGCCTGACTGTACGGCCAGGGTGAGAGGCGGCGGATTATCGCTTTTGAGCATCACAAATTTCCTGATAGCGGGTAAGCGCGTCCTCCAGATTGGCAAAGCACATCAGCTTGCCCTCAAAGAGAACCGCAGCGTTATCGCAGTTTTTACGTATTGTTGAAACGCTATGTGAAACAACGATGAGTGTTGAACTGGCTTTGCGTTCCTGAAAAACGCGCTCGCCTTTGGCTTGAAAGGCGGCGTCGCCCACGGAATAGGCTTCATCGATGAGATAAAAATCGAAACCGATGGCCATGCTGAGGCCGAACGCCAGCTTGGATTTCATACCTGACGAGTACGTGCGCACCGGCATATCCATATATGGGCCCAGTTCCGAAAAATCTTCCACGAACTCAGTTACTTTCCGGATATCGGAACCATAGATGCGGGAAGTGAAGCGCAAATTCTCCCGACCCGTGAGGCTCCCGTGGAAACCTCCCGCAAAGCCGATGGGCCAAGACACCCGGCTCTTGCGTACGACCTTTCCGCTGTCGGGGAGTTCCGCGCCGCCGATGATCCGCATGAGCGTCGACTTCCCAGCCCCATTGAGGCCGAGAATCCCCATGTTCTCACCGGGACGAAAGGTTATGTTCACATCATCGAGCACAACCTTTTTCCCTCGGGGGAGGGGATAGGACTTGGCAATGTTATGCAACGCAATCATTGCTCGGCCCTCTTGCGCGCATAACGCTCCAACAATCCGCCAAGGCACAACGAAACCACGCAGAACGCCACAATGTAGAGGTAATCGTAAGTGGGAGCCACGTATCCGCGCGATAAGCTCTGACGCAGCAATTCAATGAGCTGCATGACCGGGTTGAGCAGCAGGATGTCCGCAATGTTCTTTGGAAACATCGAAACGGAAAAGAAAATGCCCGATGCAAAGAACAAGATGCGCAGTATCATGGGCACGATTTTCTCCAGCGTCGGCCAAAAGACCGCCAATGAAGCGCACAGCATCCCGCAGCCGAGCCCGAGCAAAGGCGTCAGAAGGAATGCGGCGAAAAGCCCCGTCCAGTCGGAGACATAAAGGGATGTGCCACAAAAGGCCGCAATGCCTGCAATCACGCATCCGGAAGAAAGCTGCGTCCCCCACACGACAACGGTCCGGGAGAGCATCAAATCAAGCGGCGTTACCTGCGGAAAGGTCAAAAGCGCCTTGTTGCCATTGACCGCAGTCATACATTTGGTAAGCGTTTCGCTGAATGTGGCCCAGAGGCCAAACCCCGCAAGCAGGAACATCAAAACGGACATGCCGTGCGGAGCCCGCGCCCCGGCTATCTCCCGTATCCCCCAGAATATCCCGATGCCGAACATCGTCTGGATCACAGCCCACAGATACCCGAGCCGCGACGAGCCATAGAGCGTATGTACTTCACGGAGGATCAGGGCCATAATCACCCTTCCCTGCACAATCCAACCCGACGACATGGATTACCTCGGCAGCGGCTCAAAAATCGGTTCCACAAGCGCCCACTCTTCCGAAGGCCGGCGGCAAACGGCAACCGTCATTTCCCTGTGGGGATCCGTCAATGTGGCCCTGCGGCACAGCATCCGGAGCCCGGAAACATACGGGCGTCCCACTGAAACCTCAGCGGGCCCTCCAAAAGGCGTTTTCTCGACGGAAACAATGGTTCCTTCCATCTGTTCCCCAAGCTGGCTGGCGAATCCGGCATACCTGGTTTCCTGCGCCGCAACCCCGCTCTTTTCCCCGCGTCCGCCCTGCTGCACAGCGCATCCGCAAACGACCGTCAGGCATCCCACCATCAGGCAACGCAACATCGTAGACATCAATTAACCCCCGCCCGCAGGCAGTCATGAACATTCAAAATGCCGACGGGCTCTCCGCTCCGTACGACATACAAACTCGTGATTTTGCTGGACTGCATGATCCCCAGCGCCTTGGCGGCAAGGCAATGTTCATCGACCGTGATCGGATTCCGGCTCATGACCCGTTCGGCGGTCAGCCCCAACAGCCCGCCGTCCATATGCCGCCTCAGGTCTCCATCGGTAATGATGCCGACAAGGATGCCTTTCTCCATAATGCCGACACAGCCGAACCCTTTGCCTGTCATGATGCAGAGGATTTCCGTCATCGGACTGTCGAGGGACGCTAAGGGGAGAGCCTCGCCAACGTGCATGATCTCGCGTACGGTCATGAGCTTCCTGCCAAGCCGCCCGCCGGGGTGGAAACGGTGGAAATCCTCCGCGCCGAAGCCCCTTGCCTTGAGCAGGGAAAGGGCAATGGCATCTCCGAGCGCCATTTGAAGCGTCGTCGACGTAGTGGGAGCGCATCCGATAGGGCACGCTTCCGGCTCATTGGGGAGTAAAAGGACATGATCGGCGTGACGCCCGCTTCGTCACACCCGTAATCGGGACTCCATGCCGCGACGCGAACAAAATGATATCGCTCAGTTCGGCCGTTTCACCGGAATTGGAAAAGGCGATGACGGCGTCATGCCGCGACACCATGCCCAGATCCCCGTGGCTGGCCTCAGCGGGATGGATGAAATAGGCGGGCGAACCAGTGGAAGCGAGGGTCGCGGCCACTTTACGGGCTACATGCCCGCTCTTCCCCATGCCCGTGACCGCGATGCGCCCGGAAATGGACAAAAGACAACGGATGACCTCGTCGAATGAGTCATCCAAATCTTCCGCCATGTGCCAAAGCGACTCCGCCTGCTTTTTGAGGGTATCCCCGGCAAAGGGCACAAAACTCCCCACTTCTTCACCTTCAAAAAAAGAAACCATAATGCTAGTGCCCCCCCATCCATTCAATGAGCGGATTAAAAGAGAGAGAGAGAGAGAGAGCATACGAATCACCTCTATTTGCAAAATGCAATCAACTGAAATAACAAGATAAACTTTAATCTATAAGTACTCTAGCATAAAGGTTTTCCCGATGCAACGGCGGAAAATTTCTCTCTCGTAGAGAAAGGCTGTTTGAGAATGCTGGAAGGGGGCTTTTTCAGTCTATGCATACGCCCCAAGGGACGGCACGATACTCTTGTCTCGGCCTCACTCTTTTTATCGGTTTCTAGGAGAAGCGGCGGAGGATTGGGGAAACGCGGGTAGAAGCCTCGGGCTATCGCAACATCTTTCCAAGGCTCTCCAGCAAGGCGGCGTTTACAGCCCTCTGCCCTTCCTGCCAGCCGCGCAGAGCTTGCGGATCGCAGGGCTCCTGCCCGTCGAGGCGGCTCAGGAACCGCTTGAAGGGGCTCGCGTATTCGTAATCCGACACGTCGCCGCAGACATCCGCGCCGATCACCCTGCCCGCGCAGGCGGCAAATACGGCCTCGGTATGGCGGAGCCGGAAGACGCCCTGATCCCAGTTGGTCTTCACCACGTCTTCCGCGAACACATCCTTGTCGATGGAAAGGTAGATGTCCCCGGCATCCGCCAGTGCCGGGATCAACCCGCGCACCAGTTCGTCCGCCGATCCGAACGCCATGCCGCACCCCGCCCGCCCGATCAGGCGCAGCCACGCCGCGTCCGTGCCGACGCTCCAATACGTCAGCTTGCGCCGCAGAAAGGGCGTCAAGCGGTTCTCCCACGCGTGGGCAAGGCCGATGTCCCCCGAGGTGATGCCGATGACATGGACGCGCCGGACGCTCGGCAGCAAGGCGGCGTGCGATACCCACGAACCGCAATGGATGCCGAAGGGATAGCGCATGTTATCCGGGTGGTTGTCGAAAACGACCACATCAAGGGACGCGGGCGGCAGGCGGCGGCACAGGCGGCGCAGCGGGATCAGCGTGACGTGGTGGAAATCGCCGCTACCCATGAACGCACAGCCGCAATCCACAGGCAACACGCCTTCCAGATGGGCTTCCAGCGCACTGAACGCCCGGCGCGTGCAGCCGAAGCGTATAGCCTCCTGCCACGAGCCCAGCGGGATGCGGCGTTCGCCCTCCGCCACAGGCAGGACCGAACCGTCGAAATCGAGGATCACCGGCGGGGAAGGCCGGAAGGATTCGCGGGGGTCATGCATGATCCGTATCCTTATCAGCCGCCTTCGCGCCCACGGCCTTTGCGTCGGACTCAAACCAATGCCGGAACATGTACAGGATGCGGCGCAGGATCGGGTTGCGCACCCAGACCAGATGCCGGGTGAACGTGAACCGCGCCCCGAGGCTGGCTTTGACTTCAGGATCGGTCCAGCCCGCCACGTAGAAGCGCAGGCCGCGCCCCAGCGCGTGCTCGAGGTTCACGAACCAGCTCACGAAATAGAGGTCGAGCTCCCGTGCCTGCGGGTAACGCAGCCCGATGTACTTGTCGATGAGCATCCCGCCGTGCTCAAGGCAGATGTTGTAGCCCACGAGCTCCCCGTCATGGCGGTAACAGAATACCACGCCGCCGATCTCCCGGCTTTGCAGCAGCCCCGCGAAGAAATCCCGCGTCAGCAGGTCGAAATGGATTTCGCTCTGGGCGTAGACGCCGAGGTAGAGGCCGTACAGCTCCTCCAGCACATCAAGGCTGCCGAACCGGGCGTCCCCCAGCGGCACGGCTTCGATGTCCAGACGCTCGCGCGACTTCAGCTTGCGGCGCAGGTTCTTGCGGCGGCTCTTGGAGAGGCGCGACAGGTATTCGTCGGTACTGGAAAAATCGATGGGAACGTAGGCCAGCGCCTGCCCTTCCACGACGATGAATCCCTTGTCCGGCGCGATCCGGGCCAGCCGCATGGCGGCCTCGTTGTCCCCTGCACCCAGCAGCGGGGAAACTTCCGGCACGTCCTTGACAATCAGCAGGGATTGCCCGGCGGCACAGCGCTCGCGGAAGCCGTCGAGAAGCTCGCCCGGCTCCAAGCCCTTTGGAAGCGGCGCGTATTCGGTAGCCGTGGTCCCGGCGAAACGGGCCGGGAAACGCAGCAGGCGCGACCACAGCCCGAACAGGGGAAGCCTGCGGATCTTCGCCAGAATCGCGGGTTCCAGCGTGGTCAGCAGATCGAAATCGGTTCCGAAGACGGGCAGATCCGCTTCGGAAGCGGCGGCAAAGCCCTGCGGCGGGTGGCGCAGGAACAGCTCCACCAACGCCTCGGGTTCGAGCAGATTGGCATGGCGGGCATCAGGCATGGCATATCTCCCCGGCAAGACGGGCGAACGCGGCATCGTCCAGCCAGTGCGTATTGGTGACGGTCAGCATCCTGTCCGCCAAATCCCGCGCCGCCGGGCAGGGCCCGTCCTCGACGGCACCCGCCAGATACGGATAGTCCGGCAAGGCCCGGACGAACAGCTTGGAAACCCCGAGCCCCGACCGCCACAGCGCGCCGAGCGCCCGGTCCCGCCGATCCCGATCCGGCATGAGGACCATAAAGAAAGGCCATACCCCCTCCCCGCCCGGATCGTCGCGCAGGACTTCCGCCCCCGCCCGCTCCAGCATCCCGGCGCGGCGCACGGCCCGGTCACGTCCGGCCTCGAGGAACGCCGGGAGCCGCTCCAGAGCGTTCGCCGCCACGCGCAGGCGCAGCGCGTCCATGCGGTGCAGGGGGATGTCGTCCAGCGTGAAGGCGTCGCCCACCGCCGCGATCTCGTCGCCCCGGTCAAGCTCGCGCCGCAGCGGGCGCCCATAGGCCAAGGGCAGCAGCGCCGGGTTGTAGGCCACGGCGTAGCCGAACAGTTCAAGGACGCGCCGGGCGTTCCAGAGCAGGCCGGGCCGCAAGACGCGGGAGGCCGTCCCTTGAAGCTCGGCGTGCAGGTCCGGATCGCGGCTGAACAGCACGCCGCCCTCGTACGTGGTAAGCCCCTTGCCCACGGCAAGGCTGAAAAAGCCGATATCGCCGGACAGCCCCACGCTCCGGCCTCCGAAAAACGCGCCGAGCCCCTGTGCGGCGTCCTCGATCACGGCGGCCCCGCAGTCGTGGGCCACGGCGGAGACGGCGGAAATGTCCGAAGCCCTGCCGCCCAGATGCGCGGGGACCACGGCGAGCGCGGTTTCATCACAGCAGCGCCCGAGCGCGCCGGGATCGATTCCAAACCCGCCGGGCAGCGTGTCGCACGCCACGGCCCGCAAACCGGCAAGCCGCACGGCCAGCGGGACGAGCGGGCAGGTGTAGGCCGGGACGACGACGCGGCTCCGGCCCGGATTGCGGCGGGCCAGCGTCCGCAGGGCCACCACGAAGGCGGCGGTGCCGGAGCAGGCCATGATCGGTTCGGGGATGCCGAGCCAGTCCCGCAGCCCCGCCGTAAACGGCTTTTCCGGCGCACGGAAGCAATCCCCCATGCGCATGGGCAGTCCTGCGGTGGGCGGCAGCTCGCGCATCCTGAAGTGAGTTCTTTTTGACATGGCAGAGAGGCGTTGGGGAAGGGAGGGAAAACCTTTCTGAAGAAAGGCTTTTCCCTCCCTTCCTCAAACCCCATCCCTCCTTTTCCAAAGACGTTTGTGTTTATCGAATCCTTGTCCGCAGTGTTTCTGGATACGTTTCAAAGAGAACGTACTACTCTCCGGCCCGGACGGGGACGGCTTCCGCCTCATCTTCGTCGTCCTTTTCGTCTTTCGCCAGACACAGGACGCCGAGCAGGATGAGCACGCCGCCGAGGATTTTATAGGCGTTCAGAGGCTCGTTGAACAGCCACACGGAAAACAGGGTCACGCTGATGAGTTCAAGGTGCGAAGCCGCGAACGACGGCCCCACCGGGGCATAGCGCAGGAGCGTCATCCACGTTACGAATGCGCCGAGGTAGCCCGCGATGGCCCCGTACAGCCACGGGTTCAGGAACAGGCGCATGAGCCAGTCAGGGCTCAGCTCCAGCGGCAGGGCCTGCGTGGAAGCGTATTTGAAGCTGATCTGGCTCAACGTATCGAACGACATCAGGATGAGGAAGCCGATGATGTAAAAACGCTTCATCCGCCCACCCCCACAATGGCCACCCCGAGCGTAATCAGGGAAATGCCGGTCACGCGCCACCGGGTCAGCTTCTCCTTGAAGAACAGCCGCCCCGCAAGCATGATCACCACGATGTTGAACGAGCCGAGCATGACGCCCACGGAAAGCTCAACCTGCGAAAGGAACGCCATCCACACGAAAAACTCGAGCACGTAGCAGCAGATGCCGAACCACAGCCAAGGCCGGGAAGCCATGCGCTTCCAGTGCGCGAGGCCGCCCGCCCCGGCGGTATGCTCGCTGGCCGCCGCCTTGAAGAAAAGCTGCCCGCCCGTATCCACGAGCATGTTGGCGATCCACAGGAAGACGATCAGCGCGGTCATCGCCCCGCCCCTTCCGCCGCTTTTTCCATCCCTTCCGCAGCCGAGGAAGCGGGAGATGGCGCGGCGGCGGCGTCCGGCGTTTGCGCAGAGGTCTCCGGCGCGGCGGGGACAGGCTCACGGGCTACGGCGGCGAGGCGTTCGCGCTCCGCGTCGGAAAGCAGATTCCAGGCGAAACGCGCCGTGGCGTCGCCCACCACGTTGCGCTCCTGATCGATGGTGACCATATGGTAGCTTCTGTCGAGCAGGAGCAGTTCCGTGGGCCCGCCGATGTGGTCGCGCACATACAGGGCGTTGCTGCGCGCGCTGGCGATGTCGTCGTTGCCGGCGTGCACGATGAGCGTGGGCGTCTTGATGCCCGGCAGATCGCGTTTCACCGCCGCCACCAGCCCCCAGAGCTGTTTCAGCGACGCGCCGGGCGTGGCCGTAAAGCCCGCCGCAGCCGCGTCCCCGCTCTGCATCTGCGCGAGGATGCGCCCGCGCAGCTTGTCGTCCATGATGCCGTAGGGGAAGGCTTCCTCAAAACGGTAGCGCTTGCCGAAATAGGGCGTCTTGAGGATGAGCGGCAGAAGGAAGCTCAGCTTGGGGATGGTCCAGCCGTCGTACCGCAGGGTCGTGGAATAGAGGGCCAGCCCCCGCGCCCGCCCCGGATAACGCTGGGCGTGGCGCAGCGAAAGCACGGCCCCGGCGGAAAGCCCGCCCACGAATACGGCGTCCATGTGCCGCGAGAGCGCGTCAAAAGCGTCCTCGACGCTCCGCGACCAGTCCGACCAGCAGGTGGTGACGAGCTCCTCTTCCGAGGCGCAATGCCCGGCAAGCTGCGGGCACAGGACGGTGAAGCCGTACCTGTTCAGGCGCTTGCCGAGGATCTTCATTTCGGCGGGCGTCCCGGCAAGGCCGTGCACCAGCAAAAAGCCGATGCGGCCCCCCGGGAAGAAGGGGCCGAGTCGTTCAAGGCTCTGCATAGAAGGGAAAATCCTTGTCGTCGGGCCGGGTTTTCCCCCGGCCCGGCAAAAGTCAGTTTTTCGTCACGCGGCGCAGGATTTCATCCAGCAGGCGCATGGCAAGATCGACCTCTTCGCGCGTGATGTGCAACGACGGCGCAAGGGTGATCACGTTCTTATAGTAGCCGCCCACGTCAAGGACAAGGCCGTACCGCTTGCCGTCGACCATGAGGTCGCCCTTGATACCCTCGTCCACGATGCGGTCCATCATGGCCTTGTCGGGGGTGAAGCCGTCCGCCGCGCAGATTTCGGCGCGCAGGGCAAGGCCGAGGCCGTCCACGTCGCCGATGATAGCGTAGCGGGACTTCAGCTCGCGCAGGCCCTCAAGGAAGTAGGCGCCCATCTCGCGCACGCGGGTTTCGTAGTCCTCTTCCGCCAGCATACGCATGGTTTCGAGGGCCACCGCCGTGCCGAGGGGGTTGCTGGCAAAGGTCGAGTGCGTGGAGCCGCAGGGGAACACCTGCGGATTGATATACCGTTCCTTGGCCCAGATGCCCGCGAGGGGGTTCAGGCCGTTGGTCATGGCCTTGCCGAAGACCACCACGTCCGGGGTGATGCCGAAGTTCTGGAGGCCCCAGAGCTTGCCGGTGCGGTAGAAGCCCATCTGGATTTCGTCGTCCACGAGCATGATCTTGCGCTCGTCAAGGACCTTCTTGAGGCGCTGGTAATAGCCGTCCGGCGGGACCACATAGCCGCCCGTGCCCTGAATGCATTCCACATAGAACGCGGCGTATTCGGCTTCCCCGGCCTTGGGGTCCCACACGCCGTAATATTCGGTTTCGAACAGGCGCTCGAACTGGTCGGCGCAGAACATGCCGCAGTCGTCGCGGCGCTTGCCGTAGGGGCAGCGGAAGCAGTACGGGAAGGGCACGAACAGCGCGCGTTCCCCGAAGTGCCCGTAACGGCGGCGGTAGCGGTAGGAGGAGGTGATGGACGACGCGCCGAGCGTGCGCCCGTGGTAGCCGCCTTCGAAGGCGATCATGAGGCTCTTGCCGCCGCAGGCGTTGCGCACGAGCTTGAGGGAGTCCTCAATGGCCTGCGAGCCGCCCACGTTGAAGTGCACGCGGCCCTCTTCGCCCCACGCGTCCTTGATGGATTCGCAGAGCATGGCGGCGAGTTCGATCTTTTCCCTGTGCAGGTACTGGGAGGCGACCTGCGGCAGCGTGTCGATCTGGCGCTTCAGGGCATCGTTCAGGCGCGGGTTGGCATAGCCGAAGTTGACGGCGGAGTACCACATCTGAAGGTCGAGGTAGGGCTTGTCCTCGTAATCGTACAGGAACGAGCCGTTACAGCCCGCGAACAGCTTCGCCGGTTCCAGATAGTGCACGGTGTCGCCGTAGGAGCAATACCGGGATTCAGCTTCGAGAAGCGCCTTTTCGTCTGCTTTCGTGGTCTTCAAGACATTCTCCACAGGTTGGGGGTGAAATGTGGAAGGGGCTGGAGATCTTGGGGAAGGGAGGGAAAACTTTTCTGAAGAAAAGCTTTTCCCTCCCTTCCCCAAACCCCATCCCTCCCTTTCCAAAGACTTTCGCGTTTATTGAATCCCTGTTCCCGGCTTTCCCGAAGATGGATTCCTTTGGAGGGATACAGGTTCAAACAATCCCCTTCGAAAGGGGATCTGTTCCAAATGCAAAGTTCTCCGCCCTAGGCAGCCGGAGCCGCGGCGGGCGCGGCAATGGGCTTCGGCAGGGGTGCGCCGAACGCCTCAAGGATGTCGAAGAAATCAAGATAGGTGAAATACGGATACCCTTCGGCGGCACAGCGGCGGTGCAGCGTCTTGCCCTGCCGGGCCAGCGTGAACGACGCCGAGCGCGCCAGGCAGCAGTCGGAAAGCCCGTCTCCGATGAGCAGGGTTTTGCTGTCCGCCGAGACGGCCTCGGCAACGCCGCACTTGCACACCCCGGAAGGGCAGCCTTCGCGTCCGTAGGGGAATTCGAGGCGGTAGGCCCCTTCCCTGTAGACCATGCGGTTGGCGACCACGGGGACATGGCGCAGGCCGTGCCTGTTCAGGATGCGCTTGATGGGGTAGTCCATGCCGTCGCTCACGATGCCGAGGGGGATGCCTTTCGAGCGGCTGTACCGCACGAACTCCACGAACCCGCCGGTGACGGGGACCGTATCCAGAAAGGCGTCCAGCCGCTCCAGCGGAGCCTCGATGAGCGGGATCTGCCGCTCCATGCACTGGCGGGCCGAGATGGCCCCCCGCACCCATTCGTCCTCGATGGTTTTCCAGGCTGGGCGGGCGAACCGTTCGAGGATCGCGTCGGTCACGTCGAACGGCGTGACTGTGCCGTCGAAATCACAGATGACGGAATACGGCCCCGCCGCGAAATCAGGCAACTGGAACACGTCTTGCTTCTCCGTGAAGGGTTGATCAGTATGCATGTGGAAACTCCGGGCTGTTTCCCCCAAACAAGCAAACAGCGTGCCACGGTGCGGAAATCCGGGGAATGCCATTGCTCCCCTTATGATTGCAAAAAAAGGCGCGAGGCGGCGAAAACCGCGGGGATCGAGAGGGAGCAACATAAAATGAAGGAAACGGGCTACAAAAAATGGAGCTTACTACAGGAAATGGTGTTAGACCCCGCCCAGCGGCTGCGCTATGTTGGGGCACACAACATGCGGTAGGCTCCGTCCCCCGGTTATCCTTAATAATATACACTGTTCATGGCTGGTTATGAAGTATTTTCGCGGATTGAAGATATCGCTCGTCGCCAAGCTGGTGCTGGCCTTCGTCCTGGTGGCGGTCATACCCATGCTGGTGGCGAGCAAGATCACCACGGCGCTCATCGCCGAGGTGGTGAACAGGAACATCGAGCGCTGGCTCGGGGAAGCCACGACCTACATGCGCCACAGCGTCGAGGAAACCAACGAGAGCCTCAAGGCCGTGAGCCGCCTCCTCGATACCCGCTTCGACGGCAAGACGACCCTCAGCAAAAGGGAAGCAGCGGCCCTTTCCTTTATGGATATCGACGCGCTGTGGCTCCGGGACGCGGAGGGGGGGCTGCTCTACGCCACTCTGCCCGAAGGCCGGATCGCGGAGCCGCTGTATCCCGGCGCCCCGTTCAGCTGGGTCATTATGGCCGACGGGGCGCGGCGGGTAGCCGTCACGAGCGAACGGGCATTCACGGCGGACGACGGCAAGGTCCGTACCCTCCAGCTTGCCAGCTGGTTCAGCATCGACTACTCGGACAGCAGCGCCAGCGGCCCGGTGATCCTGCGTATCTTCCTGCCGGAGGGCGACACATTCCGGCAGGTCTATTCTTCGGCCTCGGACAAGCCTTTCCATATCCCGCGCAGCGCCTTGAAGGAGATCAGGAAAGGGGCCACAACCGTCTTCATCCCCGAACCCGACTGGACCGACGACACCCCCGGCGCGCATTCCCTGATCGCCGTGGCGCGCGGCGAAAACGGCGAGGTTCAGGCCCTGTTCGTCTCCTCCGCCCTCCTGCTCCCCTTCCGGGGCTGGCTGGCGAGCCCGGTGCTGTTCTGGGGCTTTTTCATCTTCGGGACCCTGCTCTCGGCGGGGATCGGGTACGTGCTGGCCCGCAGGCTGATCAAGCCCCTCCGCCAGCTCAACGAAGGCGCGCGCGACATCGCCGCCGGAAAGCTCGACTGCCAGCTTCCCGTCCGGGGGAACGACGAGATCGCCGAGCTGACCGCCGGTTTCAACGTCATGGCGCGGCAGCTGGAAATCATGCGGCACGAGAGCATCAAGTCCGCCCGGCAGGAGCGTTCGCGTATGCTCGGCGAAATAGCCCTCGGCTTCGCCCACGAGATCCGCAACCCCCTCGTGGTCATCAAGACCTCCGCCGAAGTGGTGCTCGCGTCCCTCGCCGTCAAGTCGCGGGAAGTCCGGCTGCTCGGCTTCGTGGTTGAAGAAGTGGCCCGTATCAACAACCTGATTTCCGAGTTCCTGGCCTTCGCCAAGCCCTCGCCGCTGAAACTCGAATATTTCCCGCTGTCCCCGCTGATACAGGAAATCGTGGAACTGAGCTCCGCCGAAATGGACAAGCGCGGCATCCGGTACAGCTTCTCCAACGAGGCGGAGGACGACCGGGTCCTCGGCGAACGGAGCCAGATCCGGCAGGTCCTGCTCAACCTCGGGCTGAACGCGATGGACGCCATGCCGCAAGGCGGCACCCTCTCCGTGCGCCTGTACGCGGAAGACCGGCAGATCCGCATCGAACTCAAGGACACGGGCGGCGGCATCCCCCCGAATCTGCTGCCCACAATCCATATGCCCTTCATCTCGACCAAAAAGAACGGGCTTGGCCTCGGCCTTTCAAAAGCCTATGCCATTATTGAAGAACACGGCGGCAGCATCTCCTGCTCAAGCACGGTCGGGGAAGGGACCGTATTTACCGTGTGCCTGAACAGGTAAGGCGGCTTCCTTTTGAAAACCATACGGTTTCAGGGGAAGGGAGGGGTTCCGTTCCGGCGGGGTTGAGGCGGGAGGAGCTTTTCCGGAAAAGGCGCTTCCCCCCACAACACCCCCAATATCATTTCACAAGCAATGCTGTCCCAGCAAACGGCGGAATCATGTATACAATCCTCATCGTCGACGACGAAGCGAACCTTTTGGAAGTGCTCGCCGTGGCCCTCGAAAACATGGGCTACGGCACGGTCACGGCGGAAACGGCCGAGGAAGCGCTGGCCGTACTCGAAGAACGGGAAGTGCATCTCGTCCTGAGCGATCTCCGGCTTCCGGGGCTGAACGGACGCGAGCTGATGGAAAAGGTCAAGGCCGCCAACCCGGATCTGCCCGTGGTGATCATGACCGCCTACGCCTCGCTCAAGGAGGCTGTGGAGATCATCAAGGAAGGGGCGTTCGACTACACGGTGAAGCCGTTCGAGCTCGACGCCCTCGAAGCCACCATCGCCAGCGCGCTGCGGTATTACGCGCTCGGGCGGGACAACCGGGATCTGCGCGAACAGCTCCAGACCGCCTCGGCCGGGCAGTTCGTCGGGCAAAGCCCGGCCTACCTCGCCCTGCTGCGCAACGTCAGTGAAGTCTCGGCGAGCAGCGCCAACGTGCTCATCACCGGCGAATCCGGCACCGGCAAGGAAGTCGTGGCCAAGGCCATCCACTACGGCGGCCCGAGGGCCAAAGCCCCCCTCGTGACCATCAACTGCGCCGCCATCCCCGAACAGCTCCTCGAAAGCGAGCTGTTCGGCCACGCCAGAGGCGCGTTCACGGGCGCCACGAGCAACCGCAAGGAGCGCTTCGCACAGGCCGATGGCGGCACGCTGTTCCTCGACGAAATCGGGGACATGCCGCTGGCGCTCCAGGCGAAGATCCTGCGCTGCATCCAGGAGAAGGCCATTGAGCCCGTCGGCTCCAACACCACGCAAAAGGTCGACGTGCGCATTATCGCCGCGACCAACCAAAACCTCGTCGAAGCCATTGAAAAAGGGAAGTTCCGCCGCGATCTGTATTACCGGCTCAACGTCTACCCGATCATCATGCCGTCGCTCAGGGAACGCAAGGAAGACATCCCCCTCCTCGCCGAGCACTTCGCCCTCCGCGCCGCCGGGGAGATGGGCAAAGTCCCGGTGACGTTCACGGAGGCGGCCCTTGATATCCTCAAGAACCATACGTGGCCGGGCAACATCCGCGAACTGGAGAACTGCATCGAGCGGCTCACGATCATCGCCTCCGGCACCGCCATCACCCCGGAACGGCTGGCCTCCTGCGCCGTGCCCGGCGGCGGGGACGCAAGCCGCCCCTCCGCGCCCGGCTCCGCCTTCCCGCTCGATCTCGATCGGAAGCTCGCGGAAACGGAACGCGACCTCATCCTGCGGGCGCTCGAAGAAACCGGGGGCGTGCAAGTCAAGGCAGCGGAACTGCTTAACATTTCAGAGCGGAGCATGTGGCACCGCATCAAAAAGCTCGGCATCAACATCATCAATAAAAAGGAAATGATATGACGCCCTTTCCGAACGGAACCGGCCCCGCACCCCACGCTCCCCATGCCGCCGCTGGTACCGCTGGCACCAGCGCCATCGGCGGCGCGCACGGGCGGCCATGCCTTTCCGGGGCGGCCTTCCGCCGTTTCTCCCTGCCCGCCCTGCTGGGCCTGCTCCTGCTCGCCGCGCCTCTCCACGCCGCGTACGGGACGGAATCCGGAACCCCACCCTCCGGAGACATGGAATGGAAAGGCGAAGCGTCCACCCCCTCCAGGCGCTGCCCAATCCTCCCCTTCGACGGGGAACTCACCCTCGGCGCGGGCGGCAACGTGAGCAGCTCCCCCTACAAGGGCTACGGCCCGGATTGGCTGCCGTTCCCCATGATCACCTATGAGGGGGAACGTTTTTTCATCCGGGGGTATACGGCGGGCGTCAAGATCATCAACCTGCCCTACTTGGAGCTTTCCGCCTTCGCCGGATACGACAGCACCTCTTTCGAGGCTTCCGAATCCTCCAACCGGCGGCTGCGAAGGCTTGAGGACCGTTCCTCGTCCGTCCAGGCCGGGATGGAACTGCGCCTGATCTCGCCTTACGGCATGTTCCATGTCAGCGGGGCCGGGGACGTACTCAGCCACAGCAACGGCTTCAACGGCGACATCGGCTTCATCCAGTCCATAGAATTCGGGCCGCTGGAACTGCTCCCCGCCGTCGGCGCCTACTGGAGCGACGCCCGCTACAACAGCTATTACTACGGCGTGACCCGGAAGGAAGCCCGCAAGAGCGGCCTCGGCGCCTATGCGCCGGGCTCGGGCTTTGCCCCGTATGTGAGCTTCGCCATCGACTACAGCCTCACGGAGCAGTGGGAACTGTTCTGCCAGGGGGAGGTGACGTTCCTGAGCGGCGCGGTCAAAGACAGCCCCATGGTCGGGGAAACGCACACGCAAAGCCTCACCCTTGGCCTGACCTATACGTTCTGAGCGGGCGCGGAGGCGGGGAACCGTAAGCGAGGGAAAGATGCTTCTCCTGTTCCTCACGTCGGGCTGTTTTTCCGGGGGCCGGGCAAGCTTGTCCAGCCCGACGCGCTGTCGGGCTCCGGATGCTTCTCTTTCTCTCCGTCTCCGCACCGTTTGCCGCGCTGCGGAATCCGCGAAAGGCTTTGACAACCATTCATAAAAGAACGATACTCTCCCATAAACGGAGTTTACCGCTCTATGTTGAACGATTATCTGAAAAGCCCGCGCGACGTGCGGCTCGAGCTGGCGGAACGGGCCAAGGCCGAACGGCTGCGCCAGAACCTCACGCAGGAAGCCTTGGCCCATGCCGCCGGGATCAGCCTGTCCACGCTCCGGCGCTTTGAAAAGACCGGGGACATCGCGCTGGCCTCGTTCGTGGAAATCGCATTCGCCCTGCGCCGCATGGACGGGTTCGACGCCCTGTTCCCCGCTCCCCCGGTGCACAGCCTGTTTGAAGCCGTGCCCCGCGAACGCAAGCGCGCGAGGAGGCCCGATGCGTCTTGAAGTATATCTGAATGCCCGGGGCGAAAGGCGGTTCGTGGGCTTATTGGAGGAGCGCGGCGGAGACATTCTGTTCGAGTACGACAAGCGCTTCCTCGATTCCGGCATTGAACTCTCGCCCTTCCTGCTTCCCCTGCGGCCCGGGGTGGCGTCCGATCCGAAACGGACGTTCGACGGACTGTTCGGCGTCTTCAACGACAGCCTGCCCGACGGCTGGGGGCTGCTCCTGCTGGACCGCCTGCTGCGGCGCAGCGGCCTGCCCCTGGAACGGATCACGCCCCTGTCCCGGCTCTCGCTGGTGGGGCGCGGCGGCATGGGCGCGCTGGAATATGAGCCCGTGACCCCGGACCCCGACCCGCTGCCCGAGCGCATCGATCTGGACGGCGTGGCCGAAGAGGCGTGGCGCACCCTCAATGAGGACCCGCTGCCCGTGGAGACGCTGCGCACGCTCATGGCCCTGAACGGCTCCTCCTGCGGGGCGCGGCCCAAGATCATGGTCCGGGTGTCCGGAGACAGGCGGCTCATCGTGCCCGACGCCGTCGCCGAGCCCGGCTGCGATCCGTGGCTGATCAAGTTCCCGGCGCGCCATGACGATCCCGCCATCGGCAGGATGGAATACGCCTGTTCCCTCGCCGCGAAGCGGGCGGGGATAGAGATGCCGGAGACAGCCCTCTTCCCCGGCAGGGACGGGGCCGCCTACTTCGGCGTCCGGCGCTTCGACCGCGAGGACGGCGGCAAGGTGCATGTGCATACCGCCTGCGGGCTGCTGCACGCCTCGCACCGGTACGCCTCCCTCGACTACGAAAACCTGTTCCGGCTGGGAAAATCCCTCACCCGCAATCCCGAGGACGTGGAAAAGCTGGTCCGGCTCATGGCGTTCAACGTCCGGCTCGGCAATCAGGACGACCATTCCAAGAACTTCTCCTTCCTTCTCGACGCGAAAGGGCGCTGGCGGCTGGCCCCGGCCTATGACCTCACCCCCTCGCGGGGCGTGGGCGGGGAACAGACCTGCATGGTCAACGGCAAGGGGCGGGACATCACGGACAAGGACATGATCGCCGCTGCTTCGACCGTGGACGTGCCCGCCCGCACGGTAAAGGCGATCCTCGAGCAGGTCGGCGAGGCCGTAGCCGCGCTCCCGTCCATCCTCGCGGAGGTTTCCGGTTGACGGAGCCTCGCCTTCCGCATTCCCGGACATCGGCCTCTCAGCCGATCCGATCATGAGGCTCATGTCGCGACTGCGGGTGGCTTCCCGGATACCGCCCCGCTTCCACGCGCCGGGAAACGCCTCATAATGCCCCGTATTCTCTCACGTTAGGCTACCAGCCTCCTCAACACGCCGGGGCTCCCGTGGAAGAGGCCGCGAGCCCGGCGGCATTGGGCGGAGCGTACCCGGGGCACACGGAAAAAATGTTGGCACCGCCTCTACCGATGTAGGCGATCTTCAGCCCATGCGCGGCCCCGCCCCGGATGGCCCGGCGCAGGCCATTCCCGCCCGGAAGCGCGGCCTCCTGTCCGGATGATTCCCTGCATCCCCCGGAAAAGCGGGAACAGCAGGCACGGCCCTCATCGTCCGGGGAACCGCCTTTTCCGCATCCGGAGAGGGTGTTGCGGGAACGGCTTCGGCTGGTTATGACTTCTCTGAGCACGGATCTTGCTTGAGCCTTTTGCATGAAGCGCACGCACGGAAATCCCGGCAACGTCGTTGGCAGGCCCGTGCGGCATGTTCCGCCGTTTTGCGGCATGACAAGGAGTCGGACAATGGACGCTACCATACAGGGATTGCGGCTGCCGGAAGGGTTTGCGGGGATGCTTGAAGACAACGGCCTGCCGTTGCCTCCCCTGCCTCTGGAGGCCATCAACGAACTGGAACAGACCGACGAATGGTTTTTCGCCACGGACGGGCGCGAGCCGCTCTCCGGGCTTGCCGGGCTTTACCTTGAGGATCTGGACGCCGTCTTCGACAGCCCCGAAGCGCCGCAAAGCCTCAGGGACGGCCCCGTCCGCTATCTTGGCTGCGGGCTCCTCGGCGGGGGGCTCCAGAGTTGGCAGTTCCGCTATCTGCTGGATGCGGGCCGTCTGCGCCTCGGGCTGTCGCTTCCGTGGGGGGGCGCATGGAACGATCCCGAAACGGAACGCCTGTCCCTTGAGGCGGCATGCAGCTTTATCGAGGCCTGCCAAGCCTGCCTGCCCCAATCGGGCGTGCTGAACGTCGTCCTCGACGCCGAGCGCTGCGCATGGCGTCTGGACACCCCGGAAGGCGACGTGCAGCAACAGGGCGAAGGCCTGTATGCCCTGCTGGATCTGATGCAGGGGCTCGATTCCGGGCTTGTCGGCATGTCCAACGTCAACTGGATGCGCGTCTAGCGCACGGAGGCCACCATGAGCTCCACGATTTTCTCCGCGACGTCCGGAACTTCCATCAGCGTCGATCCCCATGCGGACGTCGAAGGCGCCGGGCAGCAAAACCCCGTAGTTCCCCACGACGCCCAGAACGAGGCGCCGGCCCCCGGAAACCCGCCCAATGAGGATCTCGTCCAGGCCGAGGCCCGGCTGCACCAGATGCTGGACACAGCCCTTGACCGTTCCGGCGGGCTGCGGGGCATCGGCGGGGATCTGTACGACGCCATCAAAACCGAAATCCCCCGCCCCAAAGTCTTCCACGGCGGCTTCCGCATCCACTCCGCCATGCTGAAGGCCGCCAACGCCTGCGACGTGGCGGCGGCGAACCTGCGCCGCATCCCCATCGCGGACTTCCACGCCAATCCGCTTCCCGATGCCGCCTTCGCGGCGCTGGAAGCGTTCGTCGGCGCGCAGAACGAGCTCTACACCCAGATCGGCGCATTCCAGAAGGCCAGCGGCGTCAGCGCCGCCCTGCTCGATTCGCTGGCGCAGGCCACCCAGTTCCGGGCTTCCGAGGCGCTGAATTTCGCCGCCACCATGCAGCTCACGGCGATGCCCGCCGAACGGCGGCAGCAGATAGCCCCCGGCGTCGCGGATCCGCAGGCGCCCACGGCGGGGAAAGCCATGCAGGACATGGCGCACTTCATGCATGGCAGCGGTGACGTCGCCGGGGCATTCAAGGCTGACGCGGCGCGGCTTTTCGGGAGCATCGACGCGCTGGAAGGCCGCAAGGGGCAGATGCCGCTGGCCGAATTCCGGGATACGGTCACCCGGTTGCGCGCCGATCTCGAAGCCCTGCGCGGCCGCATCGACGGGGCGATACACCCCAATGCCGATCCCGGGGGCGGCTCCGTCCTCATCCCCGACCGCACCCTGTTCGCCCCCGCCGAGGCCATGCTCGCCCGTTCCGCCGAGCGGCTGGACGCCCTTGCCTCCGCCGATCCCAGAGCGGGCGTCAAATCCGCCGTGCGCGCGATCCTGCCGCCCGTGGACCAGTCCCTGTTTCCCTCGGCCTCGGCCCTGCCCGGCGGCCTCGGCACGCCGCTCGCCACGGGGCTCGCCCGCTACAACGCCAAAGTCAGCGAGATCATGACCCGCCTCGATGCCGGGGCGCTCTCGCCCGAGCGGCTGGCCCACGAAATGGAAGACGCCGTGCGCATCCTGCGGGCCCCGGACACACGCCGGGCCTGCGGCACGCTCCTGACCATGATGGCAATCGCGGAGCACCCTACCATCGGCGCAAAGGAAATCGGCGGCTACTATCAGCATTTCTGCGGCGAACGCATCCCGCGCGGCATGGCGGACCTGTTGCGCCGGAGCGTGGGGCAAAACGGCTTCGTGCTCGTGCCGTCCGAGATGAAAAGGCTCGCGGCCCAGATCGAAAACACGCCCCTGCTCACGCGCGATGGGATCCTCGTTTCCGAGTTTCAGGAGGCCGCAGGAATGCTGCGCTCGACCGGGGCCAACCCGCAGGCGCGTGGCGAATACATCCAGGCCGCGCTGGATCACCATGTGGACATGAATACCATCCTCGAAGCCTCCCTGCGCGGCATCATGGCCGACCAGCTTGAACTCCGGGCGGGCGACGCCATCCTGACCGACACCCGCAAGCTCGGACAGGGTGCGGCCAATACCGTGCATCTGTGCACGTACCGGGGCAGAGACGGCGAAGACATGAAGCTTGTGTTCAAGCCCGAGGTGGGCGCGCGGCGCGGCCTCGACCACCTGTGCGCGTCCGGCCTCGGCTACCGCAACGGCGCGCGCGTCATGCAGCTCAACGTGGCGGCCTCCCGCGTGGCGGACGCCATCGGCTGCGGCGGAACCATCGCCCGCTCAAGCATCGGCAGCCATGACGGGCAGCTCGGCCTGTTCATGGAGGCCGCCCCCGGCAAGACCTTCTTCGATATCGTCAAGGGCAAATCCGTCTGCCGGATGCCTGACGGCAAGGAACTCAATTTCCCCGATGCCTGCCGCGTCCTGCGCTCCAACGGGAAACTCGACGCCATGCGCGCCAACCTGATGCGCGAGCTGTCCAAAATGGAATGGGCCGATGTCCTTTCCGGGCAGGTGGACCGCCACGGCGACAACTACCTCATCGACATCAATCCGCAAACCGGAGCCGTAAAGATTACGGGCATCGACAACGACGCCAGCTTCGGGACCCGCAAGACGGGCATGACCGTCGTTGACCTGAGCCGCCCCACCCCGCGCCAGCAGGATTTCCTAAACAAGCTGCGCAGAGAGGGATACACGATACCGCCGGACGGGCGCATCGACCTTTCGAAGCTCCCCGACAGGCTGCTGAGCGAAACGCGGCAGCAGTTCGGTTTCAACCAGCTGTTCCGGCCCGTGCTCATCGACCGCGATACCTTCGACAAGCTCACAGCCATCCGGGAAGACGACTACCGGGCCATGCTCGCCCCCTGCATGGACAACGAAGCCGTGGATGCCGCGGTATCCCGCCTCAAGGACGCTCAGCGCCACGCCGCCCGGCTCGAAAGGGAGCACCGCGTCGTGGAGGACTGGAACGCCCCCGGCATCCGGGACATCTACACCCGGCATAAGGTCGGCGCGAAGGGCTCGTTCGGGGAGCGCATCCAGAACGGTTTCTTCACCCGGGACTTTCTGACGAAGTTCAGCGCCATCCTCTGATCCGAGGGTGCCGCGAAACGCCTCCGGACGCCGCATTCCCTTGGGGAGGCGGCGTCTTTTTTTACGGTGCCGCATCCTCAGGCATGAAAGGGGACGGGAAATATCCCAGATACCGGAGGGAACATGATCCGCTTCCTCCGGCAGTTGAAGGAATGGCAGGCCCGGTTGGACAGGGAGGCATACCGTCGCCTCCCTTGTTGAGCGTCCATTTTGTATGTCCATTATATAAGTATAAAATGAGCGTCCGATTAATAAGGACAATGTGAGCGTCCATTTTGAGAGCGTGTTTTTAAGTAGGTGAGAACGGATATTCTGAGTGTCCATTTTATACGTCTATAGAGAGAGGAAATTGTGAATGTCCACAGATGCTTTACAGTACCTATCTTATTGCAAAAACGGAAGAATAAAATTGACATAATAAAAAAAGATTATGCGCTACTATATTTCTGCGGATAATGCGCGCTCCCACCAGCGCACTTCTCCAATGCACAAAAAGGCCGCAGCGAATCGCTGCGGCCAAGGCTTGCCGGAAAACCTCCACACAAACGCTTTAAGGAAATCCCTCGGCTTTTGCCCTCTGAAAGGTATCCATTCCAAAGGCGATCCCCGTGCCGTGAAAGCACAGGGCTTCGCAATACGCGGCAGCCTTGGAAAGAGAAGGAAGGAAGGAAGGAAGGCCGTACTGACTGGTTTGGGGAAGGGGAAACCTTCTTCAGAAAAGGCCCCTTCCCCAGCGTTACCCCTTTCAAGGCTCGCCTATGAACAATCAACCAGTCTGCCCGGCCTCCGGTTCGGCCAGCAATTCCAGCAACTGGCCGAGCGTCTTCTTGCCGAACGCCACTTTCGTCTTGTTGATGATGAGGCAAGGCACGCTCATGATCTTGTACCGTTCCCGCAGTTCCGGGAAGTGGTTCACGTCGTAGACCTTGGCGGTCACCAGCGGATTGGAGGCGGCGATCTTCTGCGCGGCTATGACCAGTTCCGGGCACATGGTGCAGGACAGGGCAACCACGATTTGCAGATCCAGCGGCCTGTCGATGGCGGCGATGGCCTCGGCAAGGGCGGGATCGATGCTCTGCCCAGGGCCCGCCGCGTTGTACAGGCCCACGACAAATGAATTGAACTCATGCCCGCCGGGAACGCCGTGGAAGGCAATACCCGTGTCGGCCCCGTCCGCCCGCAAAACCCGCACGCAGGGGCGTTCCGGCCCGTCGGACGGCGGCGTCCACTCCACGGTCAGCTTATCCGTCAAAGCCGCAAGCTCCATGAGCATCCGGCGCAGATCTTCCGAAACCGGGCGGCTGTCCGGTTCCGCCTTCAGGATGAGCGGGCGTTCCATCCGGGCGAAGACACCCGCAAGCTGTTCCCGATGCTCTGCCGTAAGGAACCCGCCTTCGGTTTCAGGACGCCCTCCGGCGGCAGCCTCTTTGGGCGCTTTGGGCGCTTCCGGAGACGTTGCCGGGCGCTGCGGGCGCAAACCCGTCTTGCGCTGCATGTCCGCCGCATAGCGCTCAATGGAGGTGGCGGCAACGGCCCCGTCGGAAACGGCGGTGACCACCTGACGCAGCCGCTTGTCGCACACGTCCCCGGCGGCGTAAACGCCTTCCGTCCTCGTCCGTTGTTCCCTGTCGGTAACGATGTTCCCCTGCCCGGTCAGCTCCGCAAGGCCTTCGGCGAGCCGCGACGCGGGCTCGTACCCCGCGAAGACGAATACCCCGAAGGTCTCGCCCTCGGGCGGCGCATACGTTTCCAGCTGCCCGGTCACGGTGTCGCGGAACACGGCGCGGCGCAGGGCCGTGTCGCCTTTCACCGCTTCCAGAACGGTATTGAAGCGCACCCGGACGGATTCGTGGGCGAGCACCTGCTCGGCGATGCTTTCGGCGCAGGACAGCGTGCTCCGGCGCACGAGCATGGTCACGGAACGGGCGTACCGGGTGAGAAACATGGCTTCCTCGGCGGCAGCGAATCCGCCGCCCACCACAAAGACATCCCTGTCCGTGAAGAACCCGCCGTCGCACGTGGCGCAGTAGGCCACGCCCCGGCCCCGGAACGTCTCCTCGCCTTCAAAGCCCACCTTGCGGGGATGGGCCCCGGTGGCGAGCAGCACGGCGAAGCACCGGAAAGCCCCCCGGCTCGTGCGCACGATGCGGAAATCCCCGTCCACGTCGATCCCTTGCGCTTCGGCCAGCAGGAACTCCGCGCCGAAATGCCGGGCCTGACGGCGCATGGTTTCGGTGAGCGAATGGCCTTCGGTCTTTTCCACGCCGGGATAATTCACCACTTCGGCAGTGATCGTTATCTGCCCCCCGAAGGTGTCCTTTTCCACCACAAGCACCCTGTACCGGGCGCGGGCAAGGTAGAGGGCGGCGGCCAGCCCGGCCGGGCCGCCCCCCACCACCACCGCGTCGTACAGGTCGGCGGCCCGACCGGCGTCCATTACAGCAGGCCCACGAGGTCGAGGCTGGGCTTCAGGGTTTCCGCGCCGGGACGCCACTTGGCAGGGCACACCTGATCGTCGTGCGAGGCCACGAACTGGGAAGCCTGCACCCGGCGGAACAGTTCGTCCGCGTTGCGGCCCACGTTCCCGGCGATGACTTCATAAGCCACGATGCGCCCTTCGGGGTTGACGATGAAACTGCCCCGCTCGGCCATGCCTTCCGATTCGATCATCACGTCGAAATCCCGGGCCAGCGTTCCGGTGGGATCGGCGAGCATGGGGTACTTGATTTTCTGTATGGTCTTCGAGGCATCGTGCCACGCCTTGTGGACGAAATGGCTGTCGCACGAAACCGAATAGATCTCGCATCCGATGGATTTGAAATCTTCATATTTTTCAGCGAGATCCTCAAGCTCCGTGGGGCACACGAACGTAAAGTCCGCCGGATAGAAGAAAAACACGGACCACTTCCCGAGGATATCGGCCTTGGTCACGGTCTTGAAGGCGTTGTCCTGAAAAGCCTGAACGCTGAATTCGCTTACTTCCTTATTGATCAGGGACATAACTATCTCCTTTGGTTTTCGTTGGTGTGTCCGCACGGCCATGCCGCTGTGCTTCGTTAATTGAATACGAAATTCATTACCATTTAGGACTCCCTTGTCAAGGCTGCGGGAACATGATTTTCCTGAGCGCGCCCGCCCCGGCACGTATCCCCCGCATAGCCCTTCACGCCCACGTACCGCTTTTACCCGCAAGGATACATTACTTTTTCCGTTCCATCCCCACCCGTGCCGCACTCTCATCACGGCATGGGGCATTGCCGTGAGCTTCGCCCATCCACGCGGCGGCATGAAAAAACCTCGATATGAGCCTGTCCGGTTTTAGCCTTCGCCCCACGCGCGGCTGCATTCCTCACGGCATTACTGGTATCTCTTCCTCAACCTCGCCCCACACGTACTGCGGCATTCCTGAAAGGGCTCTGTGTTCCCCGCGCCATGCCCCGGCCCGGTGACCAACGCGGCCCTCCCCGCCCGGCGGATCGCCCCGCATCCCATGCGCCGAAGCGCCTTCCGGCCCTCGACAGGTTCGCAGGAAATCTGGTATCCGGTAAGGGACCGTTTCCGCAAAACCGGGAGGACGCCATGCCCGATCTTGCCTCAGTCCTTGAACAGGCCCGCGTGCCCGAGCATTCCGCGCCGTTCATGCAGGCCATGTCGCAAGGGACGGCCTTTCTGGAGGGGGAATACCTCTTTCTGACGGCTGACGATTGGCTCATGGCCATCGGGTATCCGCTGTCCGGCGAGTATGCCCACGAAACTTTCGAACGGGCGCTCGCGGCGGCCCTGCGGCGTGTCCCCAAGCGGCTCGAAGGCGTGGACTGCTGGGCCATCGGCCCGGACCTGCCCGCCCGCCTCGCGGGGCACGTCACGGACAGGGACACGTTCTACATCCTGCCGTGCGACGCGCCCGTGCCCGCCCGCCTGCGCCGCCCGGTGGAAACCGCCGCTGAAAAGCTGACCGTGCGCGAGGGCCGCGACTTCACCCCGGCGCACCGCCGCCTGTGGGCCGAGTTCATGAACCGGGCCGTCCTGCCGCCCAACGTGCGCGGGCTGTTCGCCCGCACCGGGGCCGTGCTGGATACGCCGGGGCTGCGCCTGCTCGACGCCGTGGACGCCGAGGGCAACCTCGCGGCGAGCCTCCTCCTCGACGACGCGCCCCGCCGCTTTTGCAGCTACCTCATCGGCGCGCACTCCCGCACGCACTACACGCCCCACGCGGCGGACCTGCTTTTCGCGCACATGCTCCGCTCCGCTAAGGAAACGGGCAAGGAATACGTCCACCTCGGCCTCGGCGTGAACGACGGCATCCGGCGCTTCAAGACCAAGTGGGGAGGCCGCCCCGCCCTGCCCTACGTCATGGCGAGCTGGCGGGAAACGCCCCGCGAGACGGGCAGCGAAACCATAAGCAGCCTCGTCCGCATCCTCCTCGAATCGCCGTCGGATCTCTCCAAGCGCCAGATTTTCGACTCGCTGCCCCAGCAACGGCCCTTCGCCATGCTCTGGGAACTGACGAAAAACGGCAGGACCTCATGGATAGGCGGCACGGCCCACTTTTTCTGCTATTCGTTCGAGGCGGCTTTCCGCAATCTGTTCGAGCGGGTGGACACCGTATTGTTCGAGGGCCCGCTCGACGCGGACTCGCTGGACGAGGTGGCCCGCATCGGCAAGACGCCCGACGGCAGGCACCCGCCCCTGATCGATCTGCTTGAGGAGCCGGAAATCAGGCTGCTCGAACGGATCGTGCAGGGCCCCACCGGAAAGCTCGCCCGCTTCCTCAACGCGGCGAACCCCAACCCCGCCGACGTGCGGGGGCTGCTCGCAACCACCCGGCACTGGTATGCATTCTTCTCGCTGTGGACGGCGTATCTCGAACGGCAGGGCTGGAACCAGTCCGTGGATCTCTGCGCGTGGCACACCGCGCTCGAAATGGGCAAATCCGTCATCGGCATGGAAAGCCTTGAAGAACAGGTGGCGTCCCTGGAGTCCGTTCCCCTCGGACGGGTGACCGCCTTCTTCAGAAGCTGCCGCTCATGGAAGGGCTACGCCCGGCGCAACATCCATTCGTACCTCGACGGGGATCTTGAGGGGATGCTCGGCACGAGCACCGAATTCCCCTCGCGTACGGAACAGATCATCGACGGCAGGAACCAGCGCTTCCGCGAGCGTATGCGCCCGTTCCTCGAGGAAGGCCGCGCGGCGGTTTTCGTGGGGTCGGCCCACATGCTGCAACTGCGGGATATGCTCGCCGAAGACGGCTTCACGGTCCGGCAGGCGTACCCCACGTGGCGGCACAGGCTCCGCGCCGCGATCAGGGGCAGGAATGGCGGTTAGCCGGGGAAATCCGGAGCCGGCCGGGGGAATCATTCCCCCCAATGGGGGAACGCCATTTTCCGCCATTGGGTGAAATCGAACCCTCGGAATGGGTAAAGGAGCTGAAAAAGGGCTCCCACAGGGCACAGTCTTTGAAGAAGATTGGAATCGTAAATGAAATCGGCTCCCTCCACAGGAGGGATAATCATAAAAATTTTTCGTCCCGGCGGAGTGCGATAACGCCGGCGGGCCCTGCCTGTTTCCCCATCAACCTTTTCCCTGAGCGCGCGGCGCGCGGGTTCCCGGAGAATGCCATGCCACCATCACGTTGGGCGTCGTTTGCCGCCGAGGCAGCCGTGCCCGAGCAGCTTGTCCCATACGTGCGGGCCGTTTCCGATCTCGAGCCACTGGAGTGCGGGGGCTTCCTCGCGTGGCGCAGCGGCCCGGCGCTGGTGCTTGTCGGGCATGACACCGGGTTGAAGCAAGGCGGGACGGAACAGGAGTGCAGCAGGCCGGAAGCGGCCCGCCTCGACGCGGCGGTGCGTGAAGCCTCCTCCCTGCGCGGCATCGAATCGCTGACCGTCCTCTCCCCATTCCGGCCGGATGCCGCCCCGGAATGGGCCGTTTCCACCAGACCCGACGCCTATTGGGGCATCCCCCTCCCCACGGATACGGCGGACATGGCCTATGGCCAAAAGCTCCGCAACCAGCTCCGGCGCGCCCGCCGGGACATTCTCATTGCACGGGAGGGCTGGAAACCGGATCATGCCGAACTGGTCGAACAATATATCCGTTCGCGCCCCTTCGCGCCGGGGACGCGGCATCTCTTCCGGCATATCGGCCCGTATGTGGAGGCCGTGCCCGATGCCCTGCTGTTCGCGGCGCGGGACTGTGAAGGCGCGTTGCAGGGCTTCGCCGTGGGCGATTACACGGCGCTCGGAACCGTTTTCCATCTGTTCGCCTTCCGCGCCCCGGAAAGCCCGCCCGGCACGGCGGACGCCCTTTTGGACGCCCTCGCCGCAGAAGGCATCCGGCGCGGGCATACGCTCCTGAACCTTGGCCTCGGCATCAATCCGGGCATCGTGTTCTTCAAACGCAAGTGGAACGCGACGATCCTCCGGCCCCACGTGGAAACGTCATGGGCGGTGCAGCGGCCCCAGGAAGCCGGCCTGCTCGGGTCCCTGAAAAAACTGTTCGGCATGTAGGAGAACCCCATGGCAAAAGACGGCGGCGCGGCCGATCCGCTGCGCGATCCCCGTTTTCAGGAACCTTCGGTTTGGCAGCTGTTCCGGGAAAGCCTGTTCGGCAAACCTCGCCTGCTTGACTGCATACAGGTGGAAGTCACCTCCGTTTGCCCGGGGCGCTGCGTCTATTGCCCGCATACCACGCAGGCCGGATATTGGCGCTCGCGGCACATGGAAGCCGCGACCTTCGCCCGCCTGTGGCCGCTCATGCAGGAGAGCGGGCGCGTGCACCTGCAAGGCTGGGGCGAACCGTTCCTGCACCCGCGGTTCATGGATTTCGCGGCGTTGGCGCGCAAGGCGGGCTGCCGGGTTTCCACAACCACCTGCGGGCTGCGCATGGACGAAACGCTTGCCGGGCAAATCGTGGGGAGCGGCATCGACATTGTGGCCTTTTCCCTCGTGGGCACCGACGAGGCCAGCAATGCCCCGCGCGCGGGCGTGCCGTTCAGCCGCGTCTGTGAGGCCGTGCGCACGCTCCAGCGGGTCCGCAAAGCCAAAATGGGCGTGCATCTGGAGCTGCATTTCGCCTACCTCATGCTCGCCTCGCAGATGGAGGCCGTGGAGGGCCTGCCCGATCTTATGGACGAACTGGACGTACACGCGGCGGTGATCAGCACACTGGACTACATCGCGGCGCCGGGGCTGGAAGCGGAAGCCTTTTCCCCGCACGAGGCCGGGAAACTGGACGCCGCCCGGGACATACTCGAACGCGTCGCCGGAGAAACCGCCAAACGCGGGCGCGGCCTCTACTACAGCCTGCCCTCCCCTCGGCCCGATGACGGCTGCGGCCTGTTCCCCTGCCGGGAAAACGCAGCCCGGACGCTCTACGTGGACGCGGAAGGGCGCATGTCCCCCTGCATCTACCTGAACCTTCCGGTGGATGCGCCCGCCTCTTCGCCCGAGGCTGTGAACCGCCGCGTGTTCGGGTCCGCCATCAAAGAAGCTCCCCTCGACATCTGGCAAAGCGGCCCTTTTCGCATGTTCCGCGATGCGCTGCAAAGCCCGCTTCCGGATATCCCCTGCCGCACCTGCCCCAAACGTTTCGAAACGGGGAACTGACGCCTACCCCCTCCCGGTAAAACGATGCCCCGGAAACTTTAAATTCCGGGGTTCTTCTTTTGGGCTTTCAGACGGGTAACGCACGTCCATGACATCGTGGAGACAGGCCATAGTTTCACTTAAATTCGGGCCCCCGATTTTTTATTGAACGCCCTACCCTACCGCAATTCGTATGAGCCATAGGCAGCAAGAAGGCTCGATAGCGCGTCCCCCTATTGATAGTGAGGACCCCATAAAAGATCGGGAAGGGCTTGAAGGAATGTTTCCTTCACACAGCGTCGCATAGAAACAACGTGCTTTGGGAAACCCTTTTGGGGATGTGTTTACTTGAAATAGGGAACAGCTTGAAGCGTTTTTTCCTGTTTTGAAATCAAGAACAGAAAGATTTGACTTTTTCTTTCTTTCTATCATGTGGGGTAAAACGGAAAAAAGGCCGTTCAATATGGACGCGCAGAATATCCGTCCATTTCGTCCTCTCTTGGATGTATATACTGTTTTTATTATCTATTTTTGAATAGGGACATTTCTTTTCGTCATAAATATGATTGTCCGCGAAGAGCGGCCATTCTGTCCTTGCATGTTGGACAGGCATACTGTCCCGGGACACGCTGGGCGTCCAGAATGCAAGGACAGCGTGTCCTGACATGCTATCCCCGCTCATTGGACTTTCAAAATGTCCCTACTTCCCGGCGACCTGCATGTCCTTTCTATATGTCCGAGCTGAATATCCTCACAAAAAGGACATACGTTTTGTCCGAGCAGCTTGTTTGGGCATAATGGCCGATCAAAATGGGCATATCCGTTTTCCGATCAAAATATCCTGCCATAATAGACGTTCTAAAAGGACTCTCACATGTTCCATTCAAAATGGACACTCATAATGTCCATGCAAACCGTATATTGCCTGTCTCCGCCAGAGCGGTTGGGAATGCTCCGGTGGGGAGCAACAGCTCTGGACCTGCGGTGATACCTTCCGTTTCTGAGGGAGGAACGATGGTTGGGGAAAGGAGCATGAGGAAAACGCCTCAGGCCTCTTCTTTTGGTGACCCGTGGAGGATAGCCGATTGTTGTAAGGAATGTGGCCAACCGGAGAGGCGGGGGACGTTCCTGATGATGGGATGGCTTATGGATAATGTGGGTGTCCACTAAGGGAGTCCATATCGGATGCTTTCAGGGCGGCGGGCGGATACTCAAAAGATTTGCAGTTCCTCCCTGTATGTTGGAGGAATACCGTATGATATGAGCGCGTCCATTTTGATAGTCCGTTTTGAGTGGACATTTTTCTGTAAAGATTCAGTTTTTTCATGTTTAAAGAATGAGAAAAACATTCATCTTATGAACATGCTATCAGAATATCTCTGCGTGTTTTTTGAAATATAAGAATACGTACATGCAAAATGGACACTCAAAAAAATGGATCAACATGTACTCTCAAAATGGCCTCTCAGAAAGTCCTGGCAGAAGGGAGGGGATACAACAAGGCTATGTAGAGAAGAATACCAGAGACTCGGGTGCATGGTTACACGTGAGGAACAAGGCGAAGGTTTACCTATGGCCTCACGAACTTTGGGGCTAAAATGAATATGTATTGAAGATGTCGGCATCAGTAACGGTACTGGGTGCAATAGGGGAGGGTGGATGCTCAGCCGTAGAGTTTGTTTTCCTGCGCCGTTGATATGTTCGTTTTGTCCAGGGATGGGCCCATGCTGACATCGTTCAATCTTTTTGAAATCGTGTTTCGCCCTATGGTGAATAAAGGCATCGCTCGTGGAGTAAGCGCTATCCCCAACGGGTTCCGGGGTTGAAAGATTTTTGAGTGGGCGGTGTTCAAAAAGGGCTGCATGGGAGGGCTCCCCCTGAAGGCAATGGAAAAGGGATAGGATAACAGCCGGTGATTTCCGTGTAGCGTACCCTAGAGCGGGTGGATACTCGTAAAAGCATATTTGATATACGAATTTTTTCAGGTAACCATCTGTCCTTCAAGCATTCTTTTTTTGTATGTCCGCTTGTCTGAAAAATAACAGGCAGGGAATTCTAATATACTGAAATAAAATGGTTTTATTTCAAACAAAAAATCCGTCAAGGGAACCGCTCTTGATGCGCGAGCCCATCCGCTGTGTAAGGGCGAACATTCATCGAAAGAAATATAGAAAAAAAATAGACTAAAAATGTTGTGCTTCAACGTTTTTTATTCTATCTGAAAACCAAGTCGTTCACTAAAAGGAGATTCCGATGGGCAAGATCATTTCGGTCGTCAACAACAAGGGTGGTGTGGGGAAGACGACGATCACCGTCAATCTCGCACATGCCCTGGCCATGCAAGGGAAAAAGGTGTTGATCGTCGATGTGGACAGCCAGTGCAACTCGACTTCCTTCTTCAACCTCGCTCCCGGCTGTGCTTCGCTTTACGAGCTGCTTGCCTCGGTTTATGACGAAGAAGCTCCCGAAATCAAACCTGAATCTTGCATCTATCCCACAGAGATCGGTTGCAGCATCCTCCCGAACGTTGAGGAGATGGCCTTCATCGAAGCCGAGTTCTATAAGAACGAGTCATACATCGTCGCCCTCCGTGAACGGCTGAGAGAGTACGCTACCAAAGAGTTTGACATCACCCTCATAGACTGCCCGCCTTCAATGGGGGCTTTCGTGTATATGGCGATGATCGCCTCCGATTTTATCATTGTGCCCATCCGTGCGGGGTCGCGTTTTTCGCTCGACGGTATCACGAAAACCATCAATGCTATCAACCAGATCCGCCGCACGAAGCTGAACGAAGGGCTTGTCCTGCTTAAGTTCCTGTACAATATGGCTGACTTGCGTCGGCTTGCGGACAAGCACTCTCTGACCATCCTGAACAACCGTTATCCCGGACAGGTTCTCACCGAGTACATCAGTGAGGCGACCATGCTCCGATCCTCCGAGATGCTCTCCGAAACGGTGTTCCAATCTTCACCCCGCAGTAAGGTGGCGGCGAAATTCCGTTCCGTCGCCCGTGAAATCCTCGCCGCCCTCGGCATGTAAACAGGAGCCTCTGATGACCCCCGGACAGACGCATCCCCGCAGACGCGGCCTCAACGAACTGATGGAATCCGTCGCGGCCAAGCTGGCAGAGCGCCCAGATCACATCGCGGCGGCCAGAGTCCTTGAGGAGATGCAGGCTGACGCCGCGAAAATCTCGCATAAGGCGGATGATGTGGACGTGCAGAATGGACAGTCTGAAGTGTCCTCCTCCTCC
>QWCN01000400.1_pt1 | contig 152767 bp, 146 predicted proteins | sample 1972711 | NCBI WGS metagenome assembly QWCN01 (sample SAMN09866707, study PRJNA288562) | Human gut metagenome isolate term1_stool, whole genome shotgun sequencing... | isolation source: gut | host: Homo sapiens | place: USA: California | reverse complement strand
AATTTACTCATCTCTCAACCTCGACATTTCTGTCAAGGAATCGACAAGGTAATGTTAATTCGTTCTGTATTGTTCAATTTTCAAGGAGCTTTTCTTAACTCTGTCTTTCTAATCTCTCAGACGACTTTGCTATTATATCACATCTTTTCGAGTTTGTCAAGAGGTTTTTCAAAAGTTTTTTTGAAGTTTTCTTGATTTTCTTTCGTTCCGATGTGATTTCGGAAGTTTCGCTTGCTTGGTTTCACAAGCTTTTCTATTATATCACATCTTTTCAAGTTTGTCAAGAGGTTTTTCAAAATTTATTTTTGAACCGCTTTTCAAGCCTTCAAGATCTGATTTAACAGTTTGTCGCTTCTCTCGAAGTAGCTTATTTATTATATCACTTTGTTTTCGATTTGTCAAGAGGTTTTTCAAACTTTTTTGAAGTTTTTTCTTGATTTTCGATCACTTTGTGATGTTTTCAAGCCGTTCTCGCGACAGCTTTTATATTATACTCTCTTTGTTCGAAAAAGTCAACCCTTTTTTCAAGAATATTCAAAAAAATTTTGCACAATTAGTTTTCCGAGTTTTACACAAAATATACGTTTTCGAATACATAAAATAACAAAAGACCCGCCGAGGCAGGTCTTTAGCTTGATCATGCATTCTCCTGGAGTTCAGATATGATCTTGACGAAACCGTCAACATCGTTGAAGTCCTTATACACGGAAGCGAATCTGATATACGCCACGACGTCTATAGCCTTGAGCTTGTGAAGAACCATCTCGCCGATCTTCTCGCTTGTGACCTCCCGCTGAAGGGAATTCTTCAGCTCTGCGGCGATCTCGTCCACCATATTTTCAATAGTCTCAAGCTTTACCGGACGCTTGACAGCGGCTCTGCAAAGCCTGTCGACGAGCTTCTGGCGGTCGAACGGCTCTATGGAATTATCCTTCTTTATAACCATAAGAGGGATATCCTCGATTATTTCGTATGTTGTAAAACGGAATCCGCACTGGATACACTCACGGCGGCGGCGCACCTTGTTTTCAGTCGGGCGGGAGTCTATTACCTTGCTTTCCTCGCAGCCGCATTCAGGACACTTCATGTTGATATATCACTCGCTTTCCAGACAAATTGGTCTAGATATAGTATATCACAAACCCGCAAATTTTTCAACTCTTTCAACAGAAAAAGTTAAAATTATTTTCCGGTTTTTTCTTTCATAAATTCATACAGCCGCATGACCGGAATATCCGTTTCCTGTCCGTCAAGCCTGTCCTGAAGCATTTTGTTCGTATTTACTATCTGGCTCAGCTCACATTCGTCGTCCCCAGTGGTTATATGCAGTTTCATACATTGCGTGCTGGAGTAACGACCGCGCAGCTCCTCCGGTTCGCAGTTGATCGTCAGAATATCCGCATATCTGATCGTTTTCCAGCCGAGCAGGTGCTTCCATCTGAGTTCGTTGCCGTCAGCTTCTGCGACTGTCGGTATCTTTTCGAAAGCTATTACAATTCCGACGAACAAACCCGTACAAATCAGAAACAGTACCAGACTGACCACCGAGAAATATGTTAACATTACAGCAAACCAAATCGCAAGAATAATTACTGCCGCTGCCATACCAGCATTAAAAAATCTGTCGTTGCATTTCATCTCGACCCTTATTTTATCCATACGCACTCCCTTCACAGACTACATTTTCAGATTTAATTATGGGAACCTCTAAAAACCGGTGCGAAACGACGAAGTAAGGCTGTATGCCTTACGAGGAGGTTTGACGACGAAGATGGCGCGCACTGCACATTTTCGCTCACATGAGGTTTTTAGAGGTGACCTTATATCACACGAACTATTTAAAGTCAAGAAAAAGGGCGCACCGAAGCGCGCCCTAAAGCTATTCATAATCAGATAAGCCCGGAATTATTGACCGCAGCCACCAGCGCCCGTACAGAAGCCACGATGATATCGGTATGTATACCCGCGCCCCAGCTTATAGAGCCGTCCGGCTTGGATATTCCGATGTATGCAGCCGCCTTGGACTTGGATGACTGCTCTACTGCGTTCTCGGTGTAGGTCTCAAGATGGAAGTCTATGCCGAGACCAGTCTTGATTGCGTTGGAAACCGCGTCCAGACGTCCGTTGCCGACGCCTTCCCATGTGCGCTTCTGACCGCTGACGTCCATTGTGACAGTGGCAGTGATATGCTCGCCCTGAGTATAGTTTGCCTCCACAAATTTCAGCTTTCCCTGCAGCTCCAGATAGGTCTTTTCAAAGATATCGTATATCTCGCTGGGGTGGAGCTCCTTGTGCTGATGGTCGGAAACGCCCTTGACAACATAGCCGAAATGTTCGCGCATTTTAGGCGGCATGATAATTCCGTAGGTCTGCTCCATAAGGAAGCCGATACCGCCCTTGCCGCTCTGGCTGTTGATACGGATAACATCGCCCTCGTATTCTCTGCCGATATCGTGCGGGTCGATCGGGATATACGGAACGTTCCAGTGCTCGGGATCCTTCTCGTCGCGCCACTTCATGCCCTTTGCGATAGCGTCCTGGTGAGAGCCGCTGAACGCCGCGAATACAAGCTGACCACTGTACGGCATGCGCTCGTAAACGTGCATTCTGGTGAGCCGCTCGTAGATGGAAGCCAGCTCCGGCAGATTGCTGAAATCGAGGTTCGGCTCAACGCCGTGGGAATACATATTGAGCGCAACGGTGACGATATCGACGTTACCGGTGCGTTCGCCGTTTCCGAACAGAGTGCCCTCAACGCGGTCAGCGCCTGCGAGCAGTCCGAGTTCGGTATCGGCGATACCGCAGCCGCGGTCGTTGTGCGGGTGGAGGGATATCTCAAGGGAATCGCGGCTGTGCAGTACCTTGCACATATATTCTACCTGCTGTGCGTAAACGTGAGGGAGGCTCTCCTCGACGGTAACGGGCAGGTTGATGATGACCTTCCAGTCGGGTGTAGGCTTCCAGATGTCGATTACCGCATTGCATATCTCTGCGGCGAACTCCGGCTCAGTTCCGGTGAAGCTCTCCGGGGAGTACTCAAAGCGGAAGTTGCCGGGGGTCTTTTCGCGGTACTCGTTGAGGAGCTTTGCACCGGTAACCGCGATGTCGATTATCTCCTGCCTGCTCTTGCGGAAAACCTGCTCGCGCTGAGCGACGGAGGTGGAGTTATACAGGTGAACTATGGCGTTCTTGCAGCCGTCGAGAGCCTCGAAGGTCTTTTTGATGATATGTTCGCGGCTCTGGGTGAGCACCTGCACGGTAACGTCGTCAGGGATAAGGTTCTGTTCGATAAGCGCGCGGCAGAACTCATACTCGGTCTCGGAAGCGGCGGGGAAGCCTATCTCGATCTCCTTGAATCCTACCTCGACCAGCTTCTTGAAGAATTCCAGCTTCTCGTCAAGGCTCATCGGGATAATGAGCGCCTGGTTGCCGTCGCGGAGGTCGACGCTGCACCACTTGGGAGCCTTCTCGATGTAGTCCTTTTCAGCCCAGTCCATGCATCTGAACGGCGGCATGAAATATCTTCTTGCGTACTTGCTTGCGTTTGTCATATCTCTTTCCTTTCCGGGCTAAGCCCCGCGCGCACGCGCTATTAATACAGCGAACTGTTGAACTGCATTTGACCGCAAAATAAAAAAGCTTCATCTCATTTAAGAGATGAAGCTTGAAACTCCACGGTACCACTCTCATTGACAGCCGCAAAAAGACTGTCCACTCGTACACATCAAACAATGTGCCTCTCGATAACGGGAGATACCGTAACAGCTTAATTAGTGACCGCAGACTGCCCGCCTGCCGGCCGCCCGTTCAGCCGTTCTGCTCAAGGAGGAGCTATGACCCTGCCGTTCTGCCGGCTCGCACCGACCGCCGGTTCTCTGGAAGTTCGCCAGGGCTTTGTTTCCTATCGTCGCATTTCAACATATTCTATTTGTGATTATATCACAGATTTCAGCCTTTGTCAATAGTCTGACAGGATTTTTCCCGAAAAAGGAAACTTACCGCTCCGGCACATTTCTGTCCATATTGAAGACAAGCTTCCATCTGCCGCCGGTATTCCGCCATGTCGACGTTATGTGGAACTTTCCGGAAAGGTCTGAGTTTTCAGGCTTCTCCGCCGTGGTGGTGATGACATAATGCACCTGAACCGCATCAAGCGTTTCACACACCGTCACTCCTCAATTTCGAATGCGGCGCAGTCGAAATCAGCGATTATTTCCGCATATTCCGCCCCTGTGCACCGTGTCCCCCCGCAAACCATGCCTGCATTCACGTCCACCAGCTCCAGACACGCCGCCTTGTCGCGCGCCTGAGCCGCTCTCCACATCTTTTCTTCAAGTTCCCGTATCATCAGTACCCTCCCGTAAACCGCCAGCCGAAGCCCGCAGATTTTCCTTTTCAATGACAGAACGCCGCACCCCGGCGCTTACGATAACCCCTCCGATAAGAGCCGCAAAAGCCGTAGGCGTCCACAGCAGAAAAATACCCGCCGCGTCTCCCATGTTCATTCCGCCGTATTCAGCAGCGTACTGCGCATTGAACACAGCGAATACATCTCCCCACCAGCCAAGCTTCAGCGCCAGAATGAAAAGCGCCGCAAACAGGCACAGCGAGCCGGCGCATTTCCAGACAAACCGCCGCTTATCCCGCGAAAACAGGAGCGCCGCCAGCACCGCGCCCAGCAGCGGACAGAAATATACGGTCTGCGTCCAGAGGGCAAGCCCGCAGAATGCGTACATAAGGCACAGCGCCGGGCAGAGTACTGCCTCCATCGCCGCCAGCGCGTTGAATATCCATCTGATTTTCATATCAGCCTTCCCACCCTCGAAGCTCCCGCAGAGTTTCCACTGTCTCCCTGACTGCCCGGATTGCCGTTTCCACTTCGTCGGCAGTGTTGAACTCCGACAGGGTGAGCCTCAGCGAGCCTTTGAGCATATCCTCCGGTACGCCCATAGCCCTGAGCACATGCGATGGAAGTTCATTCCCGCTCGAGCACGCCGACCCCGAGGACGCGCACACGCCCCGGATATCCAGCCCGAGCACGAGGGATTCCCCCTCCACCCCGGAAAATGAAACGTTGACGTTGCCGCACAGCCGCGGCGTAATCCCGCCGTTGAGCCTGCTCCCGGAAATCTCCAGCAGTCCTGCAATGAGCCTGTCCCGAAGCGCTGAAATCCTCTCAGACCGCCCGTTGATGTCCCCGCACGCATACTCCATAGCCGCACCCATTGAAACTATAGCCGCAGTATTTTCCGTCCCGGAGCGAAGCCCTTTCTCCTGACCTCCCCCGCAGATAAGCGGCTGAAGCTCCAGCCCCCTGCGGAGATAGAGCAGACCCGCCCCGCGAAGCCCTCCCAGCTTGTGAGCCGAAACGGACATCATATCACAGCCAAGCTCCCTGACGTCAAGAGGGATATGCCCCGCCGCCTGAACCGCGTCCGTATGGAACAGCGCCCCGCGCTCCCGGCAAAGCGCGGCAAGCTCCCTTATCGGCTGGATCGTCCCGACCTCGTTGTTAGCCGCCATCACGGAAACCACCGCGGTTTCCGGCGTAATGAGCTTCCGAGCCTGTTCCATGTCGACGTAGCCGCCGCCGTCCACGCCGATGTATTTTACCTCAAACCCGGATTTCTCAAGAGCCCCGCACGTATTCAGCACCGCCGGGTGCTCTATCGCGGAGGCGACAACGCGGCGCTTCCCGGCGGACGCCCCGAGCACCGCCGCCTGCCGTACCGCCATGTTGTCGGATTCGGTGCCGCCGGAAGTGAACACTATCTCGTCAGGGTCCGCGCCGACAGCCGCCGCACATTTCTCCCGCGCTTCTATCAGCGCCAGAGCCGCCCGCCGTCCCTCGGAATGTATCGACGAGGGATTCCCGCAGCATTCCCACAGGAACGGCTCTGCCGCTTTCCGGGCGCATTCCAGCACCGGGGCGCTCGCCGCGTTGTCGAAATATATCATCTCGCCGCCCCCTTTATCCTGTCGATGGTCCATTCATATTCCGGGAAATCCCGCAGGATCCTCGCGATACACCGCCAGATGAATTCCTCGCGCAGCAGCGGGCGTTCCCTCATCTGCTGTTTCGCTCCCCACAGATGCGTGTACTTGTCCTGCGGGAAAAACAGCGCGTCCTTGTCGAGAAGGGTCTGCACGCCGGTGCCGGTGTAATCCGCGCACATAGCCGCCATGCGCTGTTCCGCGAAAACCATGTAGCGCAGGCGCTCCCCGCACCGTTCCGCCGACTTCATGAACGCGACAGCCTGCGATGTGTAGAACTCCTTGAAATCATTGTCCGGAACGTAGAGAAACGCCGTATTAAGCGGCAGTACCTCCCGGCTGAACCCAGGCAGGATATGACCCGCAGCCGAAAAGTACTCCAGCGGCGGGTAAACGTCCGGGTTGAGGTCCTCACGGTGAGCCGCGATGATGTCCCTCCCGAATTCCGGCTTGCTCCATACGATAAGATCGGTGTCTATCATCACGCATGGTGCGTCCATCTGCCGCAGTGCAAGGAGCTTTCCGGCAGCCCAGAACATCTCCGGGTCGATACCGTCAAGGTCGTCTGGGAGCGTGTCACGCACCCCGTCCCAGACCTTTTCAAGCCCGGCATTGCGGATATAATCCGCAGCGGGAACGTCGCAGTACAGAAAGATCCTGCTTCCGTCCCTCCGCCATTCCAGCGCGGAGATGACCGCAGTGAACAGGTCGAAATCCTCTAAAGCAAAAGCCCCGTTATTTTTCGCGAAAAACGGAGCCGTAGAAATAATATGAAACGCGTTCAAACTCTTACCTCGTGTCAAACTATGTGTATACCGTATCCATAGCAGTTCAGCGGGCATTTTCTCAGGCACTCGTACATTATACGGTCGTACTCGTCAGCGGTGATAAATCCGCCGGAGCCGAACCCTCCAAAGCTTCCCGCGCCGAACGAGCCGGAAAAGCTCCCCCACGGAAAGCTCCCGAAAGAGCCGAGAAGATAGCTCCCAGAACCGAACCGATACGAGCCAAACGAACCTAACGAACCAAACGAGCCCCGGAACGACCCACGCCCAGCGAAGCGCCATTCCCACTCCCATTCCCAGAGGCTGAATCTGTAGCTTCCAAGCGCGGTAAGTCCGCCGGAACCGATTCCCAAGCCAGAACCTTGAAAAACGCCGTAGCTTCCGAAATTGAAGCTTCCGGAGCCACCCCGGAAGCCGCCCGAGAAACTCCCGAAAGAGCCGCACCGTGACCCGCCGTTATTCGGAACGTTCCCGCAAAAGACCTCCGTTACAGCTCCGGCGCTTACTCCGAACACCTCCGCGAGCCTGTCGTTAAGCTGAGGATCCTGCGGATCGAGCGTCCTGAGCTTGTCGAGCCGATCGGCGTAGACCGTGCCGCCGTGCTCCCGGAGCCACTCCGAAAGGCTCCCCCCGAGGAAATATCCACGAACGGCAGCCAGGTCGAAATTATCAACGATCTCAGCCGCACTGCTGATTTTTTTCCTGTTGAGCCATAAGCAGCAATCCAACCGAGACACCCCCTGTTACTATACAGTTACTTATAATTTATTATAGCATAAACCTCCGGATAATTCAACAACTTTTTAAGATTTGTTGTCGATTTTCAACTCCGGTAGCATATTGCACATATCGCGCAAAAAAACCGGCGGGATATCCCACCGGCTTTGTGATCAATGGAAATTTCTCTTTTTATTCGCGATCATGAGCCTTATCATGACCGTTACGGCGTTCTTTTTCAGCGAATCAATGAGCATTCTCTCATCGCTGCTGAAACCGCTCCAGTTGAGGTCTGCCAGCTCAGGCATTTTCATGTACCGCGCCGGGATCTCCTCAGCGGTGAGCCTTGCCAATTCTGACATGCACTTCTCGCAGTCGCAGGCGTTGAACCTCCTGATTATCCCGGGAACATTCTCGGCAATTACCATCTCGGTAAGCTCCCGCATTACCAACGGAGAATGGCTCACCTCATCGTCGGGCTGTTCGCCGCGCTGAAGCTCGGCTTCCCTGCGCATGACCTTAGAAAGCGGCTCGATACCGCGAAGCTGCCTTGGAATAAGGCTCTTCCCGGCAGCGACAACCTGGTTTTCCGAGAACGCGCGTTCCTCTACCAGCCGCATAACGCTCGGGGTTTTCACGCTCTGGGACTGCTCCCCGCTCTCATCGTATTCCGCCGGATTTTCGGCTTTTTTCGCGGGCTTGCCCGATTTATCCGACCCTGCGGACTTCCCCGGCTTTGCCTGTTTGGAAGCCCCCGCCTTCTCGGCGCCGTCAGCTTTACCAGACTTAACAGGCTTAGCAGACTTAGCTGTCTTAGTGGATTTATTGGACTTATCTGTCTTAGAGGGATTAGCGGATTTATCCGGTTTTCCCGCCGCAGAGCCCGCAGACTTCTTCCCTGGAGCCTGCCTGTTCTGACCGCCCCGGATATCCTCGTCGCTGACGAGTCTTGCGCCCTCGGGATTCTCCTGATAATGCTCGGTTATTCTGTCGGTCATGACTTATCCCCGGCTTTTTCCCCGGTAAGCTCGCAGATGAACGCGAAGTATTCCTGCGCCGCCTTTGACTTCGGCGAGTATGTTATGACGCTCTCGCCATGCGCGGGAGCCTCCGCAATGCTGACGCTCGCGCTTATCCGGCTCTTGAATATCTTTGTATCGAGCTGCATGGCGATAACATTCGCCAAATCCTCGACATCTTTCGTCAGCGTGAGCCGCGGATTGTACTTATTCAGCAGAATGCCCGCCACCTTGAGTTCCTTGTTGTAATAACGCTGTACCGCGAAAATGGTCTGCTTTAGCTGAGCGATTCCCTGTAAACTGAGTATCTCGCACAGCATGGGAATAACAAGCTCATCGGAAGCGGTGTACGCGTTTATGGTGAGCACCGACAGCGCCGGCGGCGTATCCAGTATTATGTAGTCGTACTCGTCGCGGATAGTCTCCATCTGTTCCCGGAGGATATACTCGCGGCCCACGCCGGTAAGTTCAAGCTCCACGCCGGAAAGCAGGATATTCGAAGCGATAACGTCGCAGATCCCGCCTTTCTGGACAGCATCGGAAATATCGCAGTTCCCCTTGAAAACATCATAGATGGTGTATGCGTCCTCGTCGTCTATTCCGAGCGAAAAGCTGAGGTTTCCCTGCGGGTCAAGGTCTATCGCGAGGACCTTCTTCCCCATCTGTGCAAGTCCTCCGCATATCGCACAGCAGGTGGTAGTCTTTCCGACGCCGCCCTTCTGATTTGTGAGTGCAATTATCTTTGCCATAAAACTCCCCCGGAAACTGTAGCATTATGCCGGAACCCGGCACTATTCAGACATCACAAGGGCGCACAGTAACTGTCCGCCCTCGCTGATTATTAATCAAAGGATCAGAAGCCCTCCGGATCTATGTACTCGTCCGTTGCGCTGTCCTCGGGAATGTAGATGTGGTAGTTGGTCTTACCGTTCTTCTTTACGAAGTACATCGCGGTATCCGCAAAGGAGAGCAGCTCGTTCACATCTTCAGTGTGCTCAGGGCAGAACGCCACGCCGATACTTGCCTTAACGTCGATGTGCATTGCGCCGTCAGCGGTGGTGTAGCCTTCGTACAGCTCGTTGATGATATCCATGGAGATATTCTCGATATTCGCGATATCATCCTGATTTGTGAAGCAGAGCACGAACTCATCGCCGCCGAATCTGCCTGCGAAACCTCCCCTGTCGTCGACCTTGGTGCGGATCGTGTCAGCCACGAATCTGATGACCTCGTCGCCGATGGTGTGACCGTAGCGGTCGTTGATGAACTTGAAGTCGTCGACGTCAATGAAGGAAACAGCAACGCGCTTTGTGCCGCGGCGCTCGATCTCAGACGTGAGGTTTCTGATAAATGTGTTTCTGTTATAAAGCTGTGACAGGAAGTCGTAGCTTGCACGCTCGGAAAGCTGAAGCTCGAGCTTCTTCTCATTGTCGATATCGGTCATGACGCCGATAACTCTCAGCGGTTCGCCGAGGCGGTCGGTGATGCAAACCGCACGGAGGGATACCCAGATCACCGCGCCGCTCTTTGTCTTGAGCTGATATTCAGCGCTGTAGCCGTTCTTGTTCTTGAGCAGGCCGTTCATATCGCGCTTGTACTTTTCAGCGTCGTCCTGGCTCATGAGGGAGTCGATGAACTTGCCGTTAGAAAGCGTAGCGCTGTCGGTGTCGATGTCAAACTTCGCGAGCATGTTCTTGGAAGCGTACATTCTCTCCTTGTGGAAATCCCACTCGAACAGCATGTTGTCAGACAGCTCTGCGATAGTGCGGTGACGCTCCTCGCTGAGGAACACCTCGTCGAGCAGCTCGTTGAAGGAGGTCTGGATCTCGCCAAGCTCGCTTCTTCTGTTTGTGACCTTGAAGCGGATATCGGTAGAGCCCTCTGCCTCGGAGATCTCGGTCATGGTCTTGAGCATGCCGTTCATGTTGCCGAGGAACCTGCCGATAACGAGAAGGGAAGCAATGGAGAATACAACAGCGGAAGCCGCAACAACGACCCAGCCGAGGAGGTTCGTAGTAGTGGAGAACTGGCTGAACGCCGCATTGTCAGCGGAGGCCACCCAGCGCCAGTTCATAACGTCGGTGCCTGCAAGTCCTACGAAGTATGTAGAGCCGCCCGCGGAACCCTTGATGGACTTGATGTCCTTGCTGTTCTTGAGGTCGCTGTAACCAGAGTTGGAGGTATCGAAGAACTGGGCAATATCGCTCTGGAGCGCGGAACCTGCGAATTCCTTGTTGATGGAGCCGCTCTGCTTGTAGTTGACTGCAACGCCGTTCTTGTCAACGATCATGAAGCTTGCGCCGCTCAGGTTAACGAACTGACCTGACAGCGCCTTCATAACAGCGCTGTCAGGACCAGCGGAAACGATGGCAACAACGTACCCTGCCTCGCCGGAAGCATTGTCGGAAGGGATAGGGTCAGCAACGAAGATGGCGTCGCCGTAGCTGGTCCAGTTGAGCATTTCAGAAACGGAAGGCATATTGATAACGCCCTGATCGTTCATCGGGAGGTTCTCAAAAACTCCGCCCTCGCTTCCGTTGACAGCCGCGATGACTGTACCGCTGTCGTCGAGGATCATCATATCGAGGATATCCGGATCCGCAGCTACTGCGGCTTCAAGCTCGGCGTCAGCGCTGCCCATTCCGTGTGCGACGTCAACAGCCGCCTCGCTTTTTGCGATAGCCCCCACGATGGAGGAATAGCTTTTGAACGCCTGCTTTATTCCGGCAGATTTGGACTCACCCACCTGCTGGAGGGTGTTCTCCTTGGCAGACCTTTCGTATCCCATAACGGAAAATGTGCCTATTGCTCCGACGATCACCGCCGGAACTATCGCGAATACCAGCATGACAGCGGTAAGCACGATCTTCAGCTTCAAATTGCCCATTATCTTATCCCCCTGAAAATATTTTATCTGTCACCTGACGCGGTATCGCCGCGCTGTGTGAAAATGCGTTAGTCCTGCTCTCCCTGCTTTGCGCGCATAAGGAGCTGCACATAGTTTATGTATCTGCCGATAGCGTCCTCCTGTGCGGCGGTGAGCGCCTCGAACGCGCAGCCGTAGCCGATGATCACGCCGTCGCTGTCGGTCTGCACTCTGAGTATGGTAGCCATGGTGTTGAGGTGATAACCGTCCACCAGCTCGATATCGACGCATGCGCTGTCGTCCTTGTGGAACTCATACGCGCTAGTCAGAAAAATACCGCCGACGTTAATGTCGTGGATCACTACAGCAACCGGTTCTTCAAAGCGAATGGTGTTCTCGTCGCGAACCACGAAAAGCGCCCTGCCGGGCAGCTCGACCTTTATCTTGAAGTATCGTCTGCGCTCCTCGAGCACCTTGGTGCTGTTGGATTTGAGCAGGGAAATATTCATCTGCCTGTCGTGCGACATTGAGATATCCCCGGCGTATTTTATTCGGTCGCCCGCCTTGGAGTAAGCGATAACGTCCACTCTCGTGCCGCGCTCAAGCTCCGGGAGATCCTTTCCCTTGATGATAAGGATACTTTCCTCACTGGATTCCAGGTTTTTCGGGAAAACGAAATTGCGCTCTGCCGAAGCAAGCAGGGTACCATTCTGGGCAAGAATTTCTGTCTTAACTATTTTAGTTCCAAATAACAACCTCATCAATCCTCTTACAATAAAAATAGTAAACAGAGCAACCCCGCCCGCACGCAGAACAGCGCCCGGACTCTTAGATACCATCAAACGAACCATGAAAGCACGCTATTTGTCAGAATACTCTTGTTTACATTATACAATAAACATTCCTAATAAATCAAGGCATAATGTTGATTTTCTAATAATTGAACAAATTTTTTTGTGATTTTTGGCAAACATAACAAAACACTGCTATGCCATTTCATACCACATTGTGTAAAAACGCCTCAGGCTTTTTTGACCTTTATCTTGAACCGCTTGCCGCAGCCTCTTGCGAGCCTGTCCCTGGCCTGCATGGGGGTTCCGCAGATGAACTGCGTCTTATCGCAGATAATGGCGTCGAGCTGCTCGTCCTTGTTTTCCATCACTGGGAAGAGATAGAAGCTGTGGCTGCACTCGTAAGCCCTGTAGATATTTTTATATGGTATCTCGACAACGCGGGCGTTCTTGTCGCGTAGCGCCTCGGAAACCCTCGCGGAAGCCTCCGCACGTTCCGGGACGGCGGCGCCGTCGGACTCCGCCTGATCGGGCGCGCTGATGGTCAGCGTGAGATTATCCTCCTCGGAAAGATCCACGCTGACGACCTTGCCGAAGCTGTTCTCCAGCTTGTCGGCGCGCTTGTTGAAATACTGTATCCGCATGTTATGCGGAAGCGTTGCGCAGACAAGGAAAAGCACCGCGAATACCGCGCCCAGAAGCCACTCCGTGCACCAGAACGCCGCCAGCATAAGCAGGAAAAGCACCGCCGCCGCATAGTAGCACGCAGTCTGAAGCGGGCGCACCTTCATCAGGTACATAAAGTCGGAAAACGAGCGGATACGCGCCATGGTGCATTCCGTCTCGCATACGGTCCTGCCGTTGTCCGGGCGCTTTTCAGTGTTCATCTCCTCGAACATCTTCGCGAGCTTCGATTCTGTTGATTCCAGTATCTCCTGCTGTCTTTTGCTTCTGAACATAACTATTCCTTTCTCGGATGTAATGTATCTTTAGGGAACCTCTAAAAACCGGTGCGAAAAGCAAAAATGGGCAGGGTGTGCCAGATTCTAGGAAAACCGACGAAGTAAGGCTGTATGCCTTACGAGGAGGTTTGACGACGAAGATGGCGCGCACTGCACATTTTCGCTCACATGAGGTTTTTAGAGGTGACCTTTTGTATCTAGTATATCACAACTCGCCGGAAAATGCAACGGCGGTACGAAAATTCTGCACATATTTCCGTCATAATAACCGCCGCCGTCCGTCGATTTGCCATCAAATTATTACAATTTGGCTACAATTTGTTTCCTTGCAGTTACAAAACGCGCAAAACTGTTGACAATCACCGCCGTTTGGAGTATATTATTATAGTGGTAGTTTGTGTATCACACGATAATAATATCCGAAAGATAAAATTCAGATACAGGAGAACAGCTAATGATCAAGGAAACTTCACTTTGCATGGGCTGCATGAACGACAAAACCTATGACGGTCCCTGCAAGCTGTGCGGATACAGCGACAACACGCCGAATATCCCCACATACCTGGCGCCCAAGACCTTCCTTGCCGACCGCTACATCGTCGGTAAGGTGATAAGCTACAACGGAGAGGGCGCAGTATATATCGGCTACGACACGGCGGCGGGCGCGAAGGTCACAATAAAGGAATTCATGCCGGACACCCTCTGCTCCCGCAGGAAGGGCGAGACCGACATAACGGTCGATCCGTCCGCGGCGGCGCTCTACAAGACCTACCTGTCGGAATTCATCGATCTCAACCGCACGCTGATGAAGCTGCGCGGAATGTCCCACGTTCAGACCGTCCTCGACGTGTTCTGCGAGAACAACACCGCCTACGTGGTATTCGAGTACATCAACGGCATTTCCCTCAAGACATACCTTGCGAACTCCTCCGGTGTGATAACCTGGGAGCAGGCGAAGGAGCTTTTCTCACCGTTCTTCACAACGCTGAGCCTTATCCATTCCGCCGGTATTATCCACCGCGGGATATCCCCCTCCACGATTTTCGTCACCGATAAGCTGGAGCTGAAGCTCACCGGATTCGCGATATGCGCGGCGCGCACCACCGGAACCGAGATCCCCTGCGAGATGTTCGCGGGATTCGCAGCCCCAGAGCAGTACACCAACGAGATAAACGGCACCTGGACAGACGTCTACGGCATATCCGCGGTGCTTTACCGCTGCCTGACCGGCTGCATTCCCACCGAGGCAATAGCCAGAAACGGCACCAGCCTTATGGAGCCGATGATGATAAACCGGAACATTCCGGCAAACATTTCCTCCGTGATAATGGCAGGCCTTAACATCTCGCCGGAGGATCGCGTCCGCACCATAACCGAGTTTGTCGACCGCCTGTTCACCCAGCCGAAGGCAGCCGAGCCGGCTCCCGCCGAGAAGGCGAAGCTCACCCGCAGGGAGCAGAAGCAGCGCCGCGAGCGCAACAAGACCATCGCGGTAATGGTCATCGCAGGGATCGTTTTTGCAGCGTTCATCGTGGTGTTCGTGCTGACCCTAAACGGAACTCTCACCGGCGGAAACAGCACCCCGCCGGAAAGCACTTCCACCGTGGAAGCCACCGCAGAGACCCGTGAACCGGAAACCAGCCAGGCGGAAACCACGTCCTCCCAGCCGGAGCCGGATCAGATCATCACGTCGGATACGATAAAAATGCCGGACTTCTCCGGAAGAAGCTACGATTACGAGACCGAGCGCTACGGAAGCACCTTCACGTTCGTGCCGAAGTACGAGTATTCCGACACCTACGCAAACGGACTGATGTACGACCAGAGCATTGAAGCCGGCAAGGAAGTCACCGCCGGGATAACTGTGGTAGTAAAGGTCAGCAAGGGACCCAGCAGGGTAGCCCTGCCGGACTACACCGGTCAGACCCCCGACAAGTATATAGCTGAGCTGAGCAAGCTAAACATCAAGTATTCAGTAACGACGGAGCGCTCCAACGAAGCCGAGGACGGATACGTGTTCAAGTGCAGCGTTGAGATAGGCGACCTCGTAGACGTTGAAAACGGTCAGGAAGTAACAGTATACTGCGCCGAGAACTACCCGCCCACAGTGGAAGCGACCATGGACGGCACATCAGAGCCGTGGTTCACCAGCGAAGGTATCCCGGTAATCGGCGACGAAACACAGGAAGTTGAGGAAAACTAAGCATGGAGCTTGATTTAGGCGAGATAAGAAAGAATATAGACGCGATAGACGACCAGCTCCTTGAGCTGTTCAAGCAGAGAATGGGACTGACCCGCAAGGTCGCTGAGTACAAGGCGGCGCACAACATGGTGGTGTTCCAGAGCGAGCGCGAAAAAGCGATAATCCGTTCTGTGAGAGACCGCTCCCCGGAGGAGCTGAAAAGCTCCGCAGAGTTCCTGTTCACCAACATCATGGATATATCGAAGTGCGGCCAGAACAACGCGATAACCCCCGCTGTGAGCATTCCCCACGGCACGCAGATAAAGCATACCCCCGACGTCGCAGTGCAGGGGATCGAAGGCGCATACGGCCACGCGGCGGCGCAGAAGCTGTTCCCGGACGGCCGCATGAACTTCCGCGCAAGCTTTGCGGAGGTGTTCGAGGCAGTTGAAAACGGAAGCGCCGATTACGGCGTTATCCCGGTGGAAAACAGCACCGCCGGGGAGGTCAGCGTTAACATGGAGCTGCTGGAAAAGCACCACGTTTTCGTGAACCGCACCGTTACCGTACCCTGCACCCATGTCCTCGCGGCAAAGCACGGCGTGAAGGAGCAGGATATCCGCATACTGTTCGGTCACGAACAGGCTATACGCCAGTGCAGCGAGTACGCCTCCTCCCGTCCGGAGCTTACCATTATCCCCTACGCAAACAACGCGATGGCGGCGCAGATGGTCGCGGAGAACCGCAGCAGCGAGCTTGGCTGTATCTGCTCCCGGGAGTGCGCCGAAATGCACGGCCTGGACATCGTGAACCCCGCGATAGCCGCCGACCCCAACAACGCGACAAGATTCTTCTGCATCTCAAAGGAAACCGAGGTCTACGACGGCGCGGACACTATCGCAGTGTCTGTTTCCCTGCCGCATATTTCGGGCTCCCTTTACAGAATGCTGACAAAATTCGCGGTCAACGAACTTGACCTCACCAAGATACAGAGCAAGCCGCTCCCACTGGAATTCCGCACCGAGGAGGACGAGTTCATGTTCTACCTCGAGTTCTCCGGAAACATCGGTCAGCCGGTGGTGCTCCGCCTGCTGAACAACTTCCAGACCGAGTACAGCTACTTCCGTTTCCACGGAAACTTCCTCGCGGTGAACTGACATGGCGATGTTTTCCGCTGTGATACTCGCCGGAGGGAGCGCCTCCCGCATGAACGGGATAAACAAGCAGCTCGCGCTCCTGGACGGTATCCCCGTAGTTATCCGGAGCGCCTTGGCGTTCGAAAATTCGGCGCAGGCCGGGGAAATAATTCTTGCCGTACCCGCCGGCGAGGAGGAGCGCTACGCCGCGCTGTGCAGCCAGTACGGCATAACAAAGCTGAAAGCCGCGGTACACGGCGGCGCGACGCGTTTCCTTTCGGTAAAAAACGCGCTCAAGTACGTATCCGCCGGATACGCGTACATCGCGATACACGACGGAGCGCGCCCGCTGATATCCACTGCGGATATCGACCGTGTGCTGACTGACGCCGTACAGTACGGCTCAGCGATAGCCGCCGCTCCGGTAACTGACACGATAAAGCAGGTCAGCGGCGGAGAGATAACGTCCACGCCGGACCGCAGCACGCTCTACGCCGCCCAGACCCCGCAGGCGTTCCGCAGGGAGCTTTACGCCTCCTGCATGGAAAAGCTGGGGAGCCGCGCCGAGGAGCTCACCGACGACAGCGCCCTGCTTGAGCTGTGCGGCGAACCGGTGCACATAACTCCTGTGACCGCCTGCAACATGAAAGTGACCCGCCCGGAGGACCTGGCGATAGCCGAAGCTGTTTTACGGAGGTAATTATGTTCAATATTCTGGTCGTCGACGACCAGGCGCATATACGCCGCCTGTACGAATACACACTTGAAAAGAACGGCTACCAGCCCTACACCGCCGGAGACGGCGCGCAGGCGCTGAAGCTGATGGAGACCACCCACATCGACCTCGTGATACTCGACCTGATGATGCCCACGATGGACGGCTACACGTTCCTGAAAACGATGCGCGACAGCGGAAGCAGCATTCCGGTGCTGATAATAACCGCCCGGGACAGCGCCGAGGACGTCCGCAAGGCGTTCACGATGGGCACAGACGACTTCATGGTAAAGCCGGTGGACGACGTGGAGATGATACTGCGTATCCGGGCGCTGCTGCGACGCGCGAGGATATCCGAGGAGCAGAAGATAACCGTAGGCTCCACAACGCTGATATACGATTCCTTCACGCTGATACAGAACGGCACGGAAGTCCAGATGCCGAAGAAGGAGTTCCAGATACTGTTCAAGCTGCTGTCATTCCCGAACAAGACCTTCACCCGCGCGAACCTTATGGAGGAGTTCTGGGACATGGACAGCGAATCCGAGGCACGCACGGTGGACGTCCACATCAACCGTCTGCGCGACCGCCTCAAGGACAACAAGGATATCCAGATAGTGACCGTCCGGGGGCTTGGCTATAAGGCGGTAAAGACCGCGGACAAGCCGCAGGGGGCGTCATGAAAGACAAAAAGCGGAAAAGCTACCCTATATTCACCCGCCTGGGCGCGAAGCTCAGCCTGCTGATACTCATTATAACCGTCAGCGCAGACGTGCTCTCGTTTTCCGCCCGCATTTCGATAGACATGATAGTCTCCAACGGAAGCAGCGACACGGAAAACATCATAGCCTCCGTCGTCAGCAGTATCATTATCGGTACGCTGATGTCGTTCATAGTGAGCGGGCTGTTCCTGAAACCGCTGGTGGAGCTTATCAAGGCGACAAAGCAGGTGTCCCAGGGCGACTACTCCGTGCAGGTGGACATGGGCTGGGCTGAAAAGCACACCGTCCGGGAGCTTTCCGACCTCATCAATGTGTTCAACGAAATGACCCGGGAGCTAAACAACAACGCGATGTTCAATCAGGATTTCATCGCGAGCTTCTCGCACGAATTCAAGACCCCGCTGGTATCGATACGCGGATTTGCGCAGCAGCTCTACAACGGAAACCTCACTCCGGAACAGCAGAAGGAATTCTCAAAGATAATCCTGGAGGAGACCGAGTACCTTTCGGAGCTTTCCACCAACACGCTGCTCCTGACCAGGCTTGAGACCACGGACATCATCTCCAAGGAGGAGTTTTCGCTTGACGAGCAGCTCCGCACCTGCATGCTGCGCCTGGAGCCACACTGGTCTGAAAAAAACATCGACCTCTCGATGGAGCTTGACGAAGTGAAATTCTTCTGGAACGAGCAGATGCTGGCGCATGTCTGGAACAACCTGTTCGACAATGCGGTGAAGTTCACCCCGGAGGGCGGCAGCATATTCGTGAGCTGCCACCGCAGCGCCGGAGTCATCACGATACGCGTCCGGGATACGGGAACGGGAATACCGCAGAACGCGCTCCCGCACATATTCGAGAAATTCTACCAGGCGGACAGCTCCCACGCCACAAAGGGCAACGGGCTGGGGCTTCCGCTGGCAAAGAAGATAGTCGAGTTGTGCGGCGGCAGAATAGGCGTACAGAGCGACCTCGGGAAAGGCACGGAATTCACCGTGATACTCCCCGACGGCGGCGACCTTTTAGGCAAAAACAGCAGCCGGAGCGAACTCAACCTCGGCGGCGAAGAATAAACAGGAGGGCAAAAATGGAATTCATCAGTGAAAGAACAGCCTGCACCATGATATCCGAAACAGTCGTCAAAGCAGGAGTGTCGCTGTTCAATGCGGTCAAGTACATCTACATGATAGCCGACAAGGACTTCTACAACATCAACATCAAGGATATCTTCAAGATAGCGCTGAACAACATCTCCGACACCACCTGCCTTTACAACACCGGGATAAAGCTCGACAAGGAGCGCTGCGCCGAAATGAACACCCCGGAGTACGAGCGCGTGCTCTCCCTTATGGTGTATTCCTTTGCGGTAAGGCTGCCGGTGCTGAAGAACGTCAAGACCTCCGGCGGATACCTCAACGACAAGCAGATAAAGACCATCTACGATATGGTGATATCCAAGGGCGCCGGAAACTACGACAACGTTATCGCCGACGACTTCGAGGAGATACGCCGCATGGTGAAATCCGGAAAGCCTGTCCCCGCCTACGACGCGGAGTGGTACAAGGGGTATATCTACACCTACGTGCCCACGCTTGCCGCCATCACGAACAAGAATGTGTTCCTGCTTGGAAGCGCCGATATACTCTTCACGCTGTTCTATTCCTGCCTTGAGGAGGAGCTTGTCCGCCTGCTGAATTCCCTCGCCGCCCAGGCGTAATTCACGGCTCGCGCGCATATACTTACCTGAAAGGAAGGTACAGCATATGCAAAATGAACAAGCTGAACAGAACCTATACGAAACCGCCGGAGCAGAGCAGACTGAACGCTCCGAACGTTCCGAAACCCGCAGCAGCGTAAACCGCTTCGCTTACATGTCCGCAGAAGCCCCGGCGCTTCGCGGAGAGCTCCGCGGCAGCGCCGACCACCCGACAGCCGAGGGCAGCATATTCGCCTACTGGCTGGACGGAGCGCTGTACCTGCAAGCAGAGCTTTTGGGACTTCCTCCGGACAGGGTGTTCGGATTCCATATCCACGATGGAATAATATGCGGCTCCCCGGACAGCGGCGGGGCTTCCGGAGCCTTTGCCGAAGCCGGGCCGCACCTGAGCCTCTGCCCTGAAGGCACCTGGTGCGGCAGACACCCATATCACGCCGGAAACCTTCCGCCGATATTCTCGGATTCCGACGGATACGCGGCGATGGAAGTCTACATCGGCAAGGCGCTGATATCCGATTATTCCGGGAAGCCGATAATCCTGCACGACATGCCGGACGATTTCAGCACACAGCCCTCCGGCGGCTCCGGAAAGCGGATAGCCTGCGGGATATTCACAGAAGTACTTTAACAGACCGGGAATTCTTCCGGCTGTAGTCAATAAGAAAAGACCATACGAAAACAAAGGAGAAAAACATGGCACACGAAATAAGAAACCCTGACCTCTGGGAAAGCGGCGCACGCAAGATAGCGTGGGTAAAGCGCAACATGCCGCTGCTTAACGGAATCGAAAAGGAATTCGAGCAGGAAAAGCCCTTTGCAGGGCTGCGCGTAGCGCTCTCGGTACATCTTGAGGCTAAGACCGCGTACCTCTGCAAGGTGCTTGCAGCCGGCGGAGCCGAAATGTACGTCACCGGAAGCAACCCGCTGTCCACTCAGGACGACGTTGCTGCGGCGCTGGTTCACGACGGACTGAACGTATTCGCATGGTACGACGCTTCAAACGAGGAGTACCACCGACATATTTCGCAGGTCATCAAGGCTCGCCCCAACGTAATAATCGACGACGGCGGCGACCTTGTAAACCTCATTCACAACGAGTACCCCGAGCTTATCCCGGAGGTGCTGGGCGGCTGCGAGGAGACCACCACCGGAATTATCCGCCTGAAGGCCATGGATAAGGATCACGCGCTGAAATTCCCGATGGTGCTGGTAAACGACGCCGACTGCAAGCACCTGTTCGATAACCGCTACGGCACCGGACAGTCCGTATGGGACGGCATCAACCGCACGACCAACCTTATCGTAGCCGGAAAGAACGTTGTGGTCGCAGGCTACGGCTGGTGCGGAAAGGGCGTTGCAATGCGCGCGAAGGGTCTCGGCGCTGACGTTATCGTCACCGAGATAGACCCGATAAAGGCTATGGAAGCCGTAATGGACGGCTTCAAGGTAATGCCCATGCGCGAGGCGGCGAAGGTCGGCGATTTCTTCGTGACCGTGACCGGCTGCGCCGACGTTATCGGCGAGGAAGCGTTCCTCAACATGAAGGACGGGGCTATCTGCTGCAACGCAGGTCACTTTGACGTGGAAGTAAACATGGCGAAGCTCCGCGAGATGGCTACGGAATCCTACCTTGCGCGCAACAACATCATGGGTTACAAGCTGACTAACGGCAACACCGTATTCGTTATCGCCGAGGGCAGACTTGTAAATCTCGCCGCCGGCGACGGACACCCCGCCGAGATAATGGACATGAGCTTCGCTATACAGGCACTCTCCGCAAAGTACATCGCGCAGAACAGCGCCGCAGTCAAGTCCAGCGGTCACATGACCGTCAACGTACCCAAGGAGATAGACCGCGAGGTAGCGCTCCGCAAGATAAGCTACTGGGGACTTGAGATAGACAGGCTCACGCCCGAGCAGGAAAAGTACCTCGGAAGCTGGGAGGTCTGATATGACCTTCCAAGAACAGTTTGAACAGCTCCAGAAAATGTTCGATTCCTCGGATTGCGACATAGAAGTGCTCCCCCCGGACGAGGAGAAGGCTAAGAAACTCCGCGCCCAGGGCGGCGAGTTCACTCCGCTTGCGGCGATACTCGCAGGAACCGGCGGAGTTTCCGTAAACGGAATGCTGCGTTTCCTCGGCAGCGGCATGATGGATTTCTTCGAGCGCAACGAGCGTCTTTCCGAGATGGGCATGACGATAGTCGCCGAGGACGTTTTCGGAGGTATCTACGGCCTGGACAAGCAGGGAACGCTGCTTTATCTCGCACCGGACGAGCTGATGGTCGAGGAGTTCGGCGATAATTTTGACGAGCTTCTTGAATTTGCCTGCAGCAGAAAGGAAATGGAACAGTTCTACCGCCCCTACATCAAGGAATGCCCCGGCGTGCTCTACGACGAGCTTCCCGCGGACAAGGGCGTGAGCGTGTACCCTCCCCTGTGGTCGGAAGCGGGAAATGACCCGCGCTCCACGGCGGCGGTGTCCATGAAAGAGCTCCAGGACGTTGAGATAGAGGTCATGAAAAAACTGAACAGCCAGGATAATGCTGAGCCGAACGACGGAGGTGCAGAATGAACGAAAATTACGAAAAGCTGATGAAGTGCTTCGAATGCGTACAGCAGAAAATAACCTTCAAGCCGGAGATCGCGCTGATACTGGGCAGCGGCCTCGGCGACTACGCAGACACAATGGAAGTTGTTGAAACGCTGGATTACCACGATATCGAGGGCTTCCCGGTGTCGACTGTTCCGGGCCACAAGGGACGCTTCGTGTTCGGCTATGCGGGCGGCGTTCCTATCGTTGCAATGCAGGGCAGAGTGCATTTCTACGAGGGCTACAAGCCGCAGGACGTAGTGCTCCCCATCAGGTTGATGAAGCTGATGGGTGCAAAGGTGCTTTTCCTGACGAACGCGGCGGGCGGAATAAACCGCAGCTTCAACGCAGGCGATTTCATGCTTATAACCGACCAGATATCAATGTCAGTCCCCTCGCCGCTCATCGGGGAGAATATCGACGAGCTGGGCGTGCGCTTCCCGGATATGTCCGAGGTATACAGCCGCCGCCTGCGGAAGATAATCGAAAACGCCGCAGTGACCGCCGGAGTACCGCTCCGCAAGGGCGTATATATTCAGACCACCGGTCCGCAGTACGAGACCCCCGCAGAGATACGCGCATACGAGCGCCTTGGCGCTGACGCAGTGGGAATGTCCACCGCCATTGAAGCGATAGCGGCGCGCCACGCGGGAATGGAGATATGCGGAATCTCCTGCATAAGCAACCTCGCGGCGGGGATATCGGTGAATCCGCTCACCCACGCAGAGGTACAGGAGACCGCCGACAGAGTTGCCCCGCTTTTCAAGAAGCTGGTAACTCAGGCGATTAAGGATATCCACAACGCATAAAATATTGCGCCCTTTTTCACGGAGGGCGCAATTTTTCTGCCATTTTTTGCGACTTAAAGGGAGAGGTGATAATATGGAAGATACCCAGATAATCGAACTTTATTTTGCCCGTGATGAACAGGCGCTGACCCGCTCCTCCGAAAAATACGGCGGCCTGTGCATGAGTATCGCTCAGCGGATACTTAACAGCCGCCCAGATTCCGAGGAATGCGTCAACGACACATGGCTAGGCGCATGGAACTCTATCCCGCCCGCAAAGCCGTTCTCGCTTTCCGCGTTTCTCAGCAGGATAACCCGCAACCTCGCCGTCGACCGTCTCCGCAGGAAAACGGCGCAGAAGCGCGGCTTCGGTGAGTACTCCTGCGCGCTGTCCGAGCTGGACGAATGCATTCCCTCGGACGTCAGCGTTGAAAAGCAGTTCGAAGCCGCACAGCTTGCGGAGATGATTGAAAAGTGGCTAGATTCCCTCCCCCGGGAAAAGCGCGCAGTGTTTATCCTGCGGTATTTTTATCTGAGACCGGTAGCCGAGGTAGCTTCCGACCTGGATATTACCATAAGCAAAACCGCCGCAATTCTCCGCCGGGAGCGGATATCCCTGCAAAAAACGCTTGAAAAGGAGGGCGTGCTATGAGCGACAAATTATTAGAAGCCATCGGTGGAATATCCGAGCAGTTCATTGCTGAATGCGATGATTACATCAGCCAGAGGAAAGCCTCCCACCGCCGCCGGAAGCTCACCCGTGTGACCGCACTCTGCGCCGCTGTTATCGCCGGCGCGGCTCTGCTGACCGGGGCGGTCTATTCGATATTCCGCGTGAGCTTCCCGAACAGCTTTGCGAACCGGACGGAACACAGCGCGGCTATTTACGACATCGAGCCGTTCAGAATGTCGATACAGCTCCCCGCCGGGTGCGTGATAGAAAAATCGGAAAACGCGCAGGGTGGCTGGTCGCCGATGGATATAAAGCTGAATGGCGAAAAAGTCGGCACCGCCGACTACAGCACATTTGAACTGTACGACGGCGTAGAACGCTTCGACCCGAATTTCTACCGAATGGTATACAATCAGCTGATGTTAAGCGCCCAGGCAAACTGGGACAACGATTATACCGTAGTAAAGAAGGACGAAACAAGCGAAAATGCGGTAACGAAAATCGGGATAGTGGCGGACTACGGAAGCGGAAGCCCCGGTGAAACGACATACCAGCCGGGAATACTAGCATTCAGCACCGAGTTTTGCGTGTACGTCAACATCAGCCTTGAAAGCGGCATATTCACCGATGAGCAGATAGAATACATCGCCCGCTCTATTGAGCTTACAAGATAACAAATCCGCGCCCTGAACAGGGGGCGCGGATTTATTTTTCAGGGACTGCAAAAGCAGTCCTGTTTTTTTACCGGATACCGGGTATACTGATATCGGGAATATCGTTTGCTCTGGGAGCGCCGCAGTTCTGGCAGAAGTTGGCGTCAGGAGCGTTGACCTTTCCGCAGGAGCATTTCCAGGGAGTATCCGGTCTGACAGCTCCCCCGTTTGACATATTTGCAAGTATCTTGCCTAACGTCTGCGATATGTCGGAAAGGGTACGGTCTGTTTCACGGGTGTTTCTTGAAGCTATATGTATAATGTTTTCAGACATCTCGATGTACATCGCCCATGCAATATGAGAAATAAGAACCGGAATAATCGAAATAAGTGCTGTTATCCACACTCCGCCATTTCCTGTGACCAGTCCGTTGATAAACATAAACACCACGCCCAGCGAATATAACCCTAAGCTCACCTTCACCACGACCTTGCTAACTGTTGTCCATTTGTCATTCATTTTTGAATCCTCCATGTTAATTGATTTTTGAAACCTTTCAAGCGTTAATAACTTTTGAAGACTTTCAAATGATATTAACCCAATGTGACACCCTACCCATGTATATTATAACCTTTTATAGCTGCTTTGTCAAGACTTTTCAGCCATATATGATAAAATATATCTGAAAGGAGAGATGGCTATGGCAATTTACACACGACTGAAAGACCTCCGTGAGGACGCTGACAAGACACAGAGCGATGTCGCACGCTACCTTGGAACCACTGCTCAATACTATGGCAAATATGAAAAAGGCGAACGCGAACTCCCTTTCGACCGCGCAATTCGGCTTGCTGAATACTATAATGTCACACTTGACTATCTCGCCGGAAGAAGCAACAACAAACTCGGACAGCCGCTCACCGACGATGAAGCTTCCCTCTTGAAGAAATGGCACTCACTTTCCGAACGCAACAAAGGCAAGATCGAATACCACATTGAAGAACTCAACGACAAAAATCACCACAAATAACACAGAATCTCCCCACCATCGCCGGTGGGGAGAAATTTATAACGGTGAGAAAGGTGCAGATACAAGGAAAAGCCCCAGCGGACTCCGCTGGGGCTTAAACACGCAAATGCGCATTAATTTAAATGATTAGTCCTGCTTGAACTCATCGCCGTACATGTTCTGGAGTTCAACGAGGTGCTTATACTTAGCGGCTGCGTTCTTAACTGCCTTGTCGAACAGAACGGTAGCTCTCTCGGGGTTAGCACGCATAAGGGAGTTGTAGCGAACCTCTCTCATCATGAATGCCTTGTAGTCGCCTGTCGGAGCCTTGCTGTCGAGGGAGAACGGGTTCTTGCCCTCGTCTGCCAGAGCCGGATTGAAGCGGAACAGGTGCCAGTAACCAGCCTCTACCGCTTCCTTCTCTACCTGCTGAGCGATGGTCAGACCGCCCTTGATACCGTGGTTGATGCACGGTGCGTAAGCGATGATGAGGGACGGACCGTCATAAGCCTCAGCCTCAGCGATAGCCTTTAAGCACTGGTTCTTGTCAGCGCCCATGGAGATCTGTGCAACGTAAACGTAGCCGTAGCTCATTGCGATGCCTGCCAGATCCTTCTTCTTGACGTCCTTACCGCCGGCTGCGAACTGAGCGACTGCACCCACGTTGGTAGCCTTGGAAGCCTGTCCGCCGGTGTTGGAGTAAACCTCGGTATCGAATACGAGGATATTTACGTTCTTGCCGGAAGCAATAACGTGGTCAAGTCCGCCGTAACCGATATCGTAAGCCCAGCCGTCGCCGCCGAAGATCCACTGGCTCTTCTTGGAGAGGTAGTTCTTAGCTGCGAGGATCTCGCCAACGATGCCGTCCTTTGCAGGGCACTGCTCAAGAGCGCTTACCAGCTTCTTGGTAGCAGCTGCGTTTGCCTTGCCGTCGTTCTCGGTAGCGAAATACTCGTCGATGAGTGCCTTAGCGTCATCATGAGCGACCTCGCGTGCTTCCTTCAGCTTCTTCTGAACTCTCTTTCTCAGAGTGTCCTGAGCCAGGAACATACCGTAACCGAACTCTGCATTATCCTCGAACAGGGAGTTAGCCCAAGCCGGACCCTTGCCTTCCTTGTTGGTGGTGTACGGAGTAGACGGCTCAGAACCTGCCCAGATAGAGGAGCAGCCCGTAGCGTTTGCGATGTACATTCTGTCGCCGAACAGCTGAGTAACGATCTTAGCGTACGGAGTCTCGCCGCAGCCTGCGCATGCGCCGGAGAATTCAAGCAGCGGCTGCTTGAACTGTGAACCCTTGACTGTGTTCTCCTTGAACTTCTCGTGAACCTCGGGCTTGTCGGAAACCTTGGAAACAGCGTAGTCGAATACCGGCTGCTGATCCATCTGTGTCTCGATGGGCTTCATAACGAGGGCGCTCTTGCTCTTGTCCTTTGCGCCTGCCGGGCAGATGTTTGCGCATACGCCGCAGCCTGTGCAGTCCAGAGTAGAAACGACCATTGTGTACTTCATGCCGGGGAGCTGCATTGCGTCCTTGGTCTTAACGGAAGCGGGAGCCGCAGCAGCCTCTTCAGCGTTCATGATAACCGGACGGATAACAGCGTGCGGGCAGACGAATGCACACTGGTTACACTCGATACAGTTCTCGGGAATCCACTCGGGAACGTCAACTGCGATACCGCGCTTCTCATAAGCAGCGGAGCCCTGCGGGAACGTACCATCGGCAATATCAACGAATGTGGAAACAGGGATCTTGTCGCCGCGCTGTGCGTTAACGGGGATCTGTACATTGTTAACGAAGTCGACCAGGAACTTGTTGTCGCCCTCAGCCTTGTGCTCGGGGAGCTTGCCCTCGCAGTCAGCCCAGGAAGCGGGAACGTCTACCTTGATAACCTCGCCGGCACCCTTCTCGATAGCGGCGTAGTTCATGTTGACGATATCGTCACCCTTCTTAGCAAAGGACTTGTACGCCATCTTCTTCATGTAGGTGATAGCGTCCTCGGGCGGAATGATGTTAGCGATGGAGAAGAACGCGGACTGGAGCACGGTGTTGGTCTTGTTGCCCAGACCGATCTCTCTTGCCACCTTGTTAGCGTTGATTATGTAGAAGTTGATGTTGTTCTTAGCGATGTAAGCCTTAACCGGAGCCGGGAGCTTCTCGTCCAGCTCGTCAACTGTCCAGTGGCAGTTCAGCAGGAAGGAGCCGCCCGGAACAACGTCCTCTACCATATCGTACTTGTCGATATAGGACGGGTTATGACAGGCAACGAAGTTTGCCTTGTTGATGAAGTATGTGGACTTGATCGGAGTCTTACCGAAACGCAGGTGAGAAATTGTAACGCCGCCGGACTTCTTGGAGTCGTAAGCGAAGTAAGCCTGCGCGTACATGTCGGTGTGGTCGCCGATGATCTTGATGGAGTTCTTGTTAGCGCCAACGGTGCCATCAGAGCCAAGACCCCAGAACTTGCAGCATGTTGTGCCTTCCGGAGTGGTGTTCGGGTTCTCGGTGATTTCGAGGGACAGATGAGTTACATCGTCGTTGATACCCAGTGTGAATACCGGCTTTGTGGTGTTGTTGTAAACAGCGATGATCTGAGCCGGGTTGCAGTCCTTGGAACCAAGACCGTAACGTCCGGTGAATACCTGAGCGTCCTGGAACTTGTTCTCCTTCTTGAGTGCTGCAACTACATCGAGGTACAGCGGCTCGCCGAGGGAACCAGGCTCCTTTGTTCTGTCGAGTACGGAGATCTTCTTAACTGTTGCAGGGATAGCGGCAGTGAATGCGGAGGAAACGAACGGTCTGTACAGTCTTACCTTTACAAGGCCGACCTTTCTGCCCTGCTTGAGCAGGTAGTCGATGGTCTCCTCGATGGTGTCGCATACGGAGCCCATTGCTACGATGACTTCCTCGGCGTCCGGAGCGCCATAGTAGTTGAACAGCTTGTAATCTGTACCGATCTCTGCATTTACCTTGTTCATGTACTCGGTAACTATGTTCGGTACGTTGTTGTAGTAGGTGTTGCAAGCCTCACGAGCCTGGAAGAAGATATCCGGGTTCTGAGCTGTGCCGTGGAGTACGGGCTTCTCAGGGTTGAGGGCTCTGTCGCGGAACGCCTGAACAGCGTCCATATCTACCATGCCCTTGAGGGTCTCGTAGTCCCACTTCTCGATCTTCTGAATCTCGTGGGAGGTACGGAAGCCGTCGAAGAAGTGCAGGAACGGAACTCTGCCCTTGATAGCGGAAAGGTGAGCAACTGCGCCGAGGTCCATAACCTCCTGAGGGTTAGTGGAGCAGAGCATTGCATAACCGGTCTGGCGACATGCATAGATATCGCTGTGGTCGCCGAAGATAGAAAGCGCATGAGAAGCTACGGCACGTGCGGAAACGTGGATAACCGACGGAAGCAGCTCGCCTGCGATCTTGTACATATTCGGAATCATCAGGAGAAGACCCTGCGAAGCGGTGTAGGTGGTGGTCAGCGCACCTGCGGAAAGGGAGCCGTGAACTGCACCGGCAGCGCCCGCCTCGGACTGCATCTCAACTACCTTAACCTGTTCGCCGAAGATGTTCTTAACTCCTGCGGTAGACCAAGAGTCGGTCACCTCTGCCATAACTGACGACGGGGTGATGGGGTAGATAGCAGCTAAATCAGTAAACGCATAGGACACGTGAGCCGCAGCGTTGTTGCCATCCATTGTTTGCATTTCTCTTTTTGCCATTGGATTTTCCTCCTTTAATTATACAGGCTGACGAACGTCCCACCTGCGACTAATACCCTGTCCGCGCCAGGCAGTCAGGGTATCCATTAAGCTTATTTTTATTTTATCACAAATTCTTCAATTTGTAAATAGGAAAAGGTTTTGTTTTAGTTTTTTTATGCAATTTTCACATAATCAACATGTTGGAATTAACCATTAAAGCTTAGACGACGCTAACCAAACACAGAAAAAAACCGCCTTTCGGCGGTAGTTTATAGTTGTTTGTTTCCCATGGAAGCTGCGCGTATCTCCATTATGCCCGTTTCGGGGTAGAAGAACACAGTGCGGCCGTAGTTCAGACCCGTGTCCTCGGCGACTATCGGGATACCCTCCCTGCGGAGCGCCGCCTTTACCGCCTGAATATTCCGCTCGCCGATGTTGAAGCGCTCGCTTGCCGTCGCGAACATTACGGCTCCTCCGGCGATCTTCGCCTTAATGCGGTTTCTGCTTGCTCCGAGCTTCACCATCTCCCTGATGAGCATCGGGATAGCGGTATCCGCGAATCTCATCGGAGTAGCGGCTCCGTTAGTAGCCTGGGTGCTATCCGGAAGCATGATATGCGAAAGACCTCCGACGCCCGCAACGCTGTCCAGCAGGCAGATCCCGACGCAGGAGCCTAGCGCATAGGTGACAAGGACGTCCGGCGGTCTGCACACCTTCAGGTCGGAAATACCTATCGTCAGATTAGCCATCACATAACACCAAGTTTCTTCATGAGAGTTTCGAGAGACTCCATCTCGGGGATAAGGATAATATTAGACTTGATCGCAACGCCGTCGATCTTGAAGCCGTCGTCGATGAACAGCACCTTGTCGCCGACCTGTGCAAATTCGGTTATCGGGACGCTCATTATAGCGCCGAGCATGTCCACGGTCATGGAAGGAATGCTCATATCAATAGTAAGCCCGGTCAGCGTACTGAGCGCGCGGAGGTAGCTGCCCGCCATGATGTTGCCCATCTCGGTGATAACTGAAAGCTCCATATCGCCGAGCTTTGTGACCTGAACGTTTTCCGCGTTCATGAATGTGGAAAGCACCACCTGAGCGAAGCTGTCCTCTAGCAGGAACATCATCATGCCCTTGATGTCCCCCTCAAGGCGCACAAGGATACCTGTAATTACCTTCTCGGGACCTCCCATTGCATCGATTATCTGCTGATATTCAAGCACGCAGACATTCGGCACCTTCATCTCGATGGTCTTGCCGAGCATTTCTGAGAGCGAGGAAGCCGCGCTTCCGGAACCGATATTTCCTATCTCGCGGAGGCAGTCGATAGCCACCGGTGACAGGTCGTCATAATTTTTGAGCATATTTTTCTCCTGATCAAAAAATATGCGGGAACAGCTCGCACCGTGTCCCGCAGGCTATTATCTGAGATTATTCGCAAGTCTGGTGAATTCGTCCGAGGTAGTCACCACGCGGGAGCTTATCTGATAAGCGCGCTGCGTTTCGATGAGCTTCACCATCTGGTCTGCAAGGCTGACGTTTGAAGTAACAAGGGCGCCCTGGAGCTTGTCAAAGGTACGCTCAGCCGTAGCCGGACCGCTTCTTTCGGTAGCCGCGTAACGGTTGTCCGCCGCAGCGTCGATACCGTAAACGTTGTCGAACCTGAACACTCCCACCATGTCGCGGAGCGTATCGTAATCCGGAGCCGTGCCGTCCTCGCTGAACGGAACTACTATCCGGTTGTTGTCGTAGTCAAGCACATATTCGCCGCTGCCGGAAACAAGATACCACTCGCCGGTGTCCGCCTGGGTCATTGCAAATGCGCCGTCGCGGGTGTAGTTGATGTCGCCGTAGCGATCCTCCACCGCGAAGAAGCCCTCGTTGGGAAGCGCGAAATCCAGCGGTCTCTCTGTATAGTAGAACGAGCTTTCATCGAACATAACCCCGGTGCGCTGTATATAAGCGCCGTGACCTGTCTGCCAGTCAGCCTCGGTGGCGCGCTGCGTGGAATACAGGCAGTCCGCGAAGGACGGGCGCACGGTCTGGTAGCCGTAGGTGTTGATGTTCGCGATGTTGTTGCCGTAGACGTTCAGAGCCTGCGCCTGAGCGATCATGGCGGTTTTTCCGGTATGGAACGCTATATTCATGACTTACTCCTTAAATCTTGCAGAGTGACGTTGCCTTCTGATTCATCGAGTCATACAGCTTTGCGAGCGTGCTGGAAGCCTCGTAGATACGGTTGGCGTTCATCATCATGGTCATTTCGTAGTTGACGTCTATGTTGGAGCGCTCATAAGCGCCCTGGATTATCTCGTAGCGCGTGCCCTCAGGAACTTCCCCGGCCTGCACGGAGGTGAACATATTCGCGCCGAACTTGTCGACGTTTCCCTCGGGGTCGATGTATGAGAGCCTCAGTCTGTCCACAAGCTGACCGTCCTGATAAATCGCGCCGTCGTTGTCGATGACGAAATCCTTGTTTCCGAGGTATATCTCGCCGTTCTCGCCGAGTATCCTGCCGGAGTTGGAAAGGCACAGATAACCCTCCGCGTCAAGCTCCCACTGACCGTTGCGGGTGAGCATGTTCTCGCCGTTGTAACCCGCGATGTTGAAGTAAACGTCGCCGTTTATCGCAACATCGAACGGAGTCCCGGTGTACTCGAAAGTACCCTGCCCGAGATCGGTGTACGAAGTGTCGACATAGGTCTGCGCGAATGTTCCGGAAAGCTCCTCGCGGTGCTTCACGAGTATCATCTGCTCCTGGAAGCGGTTGGTGATTATAGTGTCGCGCTTGTAGCCCGGCGTGTACATATTCGTGAGATTGTTGCCTATGCAGTCCAGCTTGCGCTGGTTCATTATCATGCCGTTGCAGGCGTAGTAGAAACCTCTGTTCAAGAACGTACCTCCTGACCGGCTCCCTGCTTCCCCGGGACTGCGCCGCCGTTTATGTACGGCTCCAGCGCTGCCTTTAGCGAAAGCATAGCCTTAGTGTTTATCTGGCACACTCGGGATTCCGACACGCCTATTACCTTAGCGATATCGGAATACTTCATGCTCTTGTAGTAATACAGTGTGATGACCTGCCGCTCCTTCTCCTTGAGACCCTCGATTGCTCCGGCGATGACCGTGCGGAGTTCCTCGCGCATGAGCCGGGAATCGGTGGATTCAGAAGCGGTAACGCTGCCGTCGTCGAAATTATCCTCGTACAGCAGCTCCTCAAATGAGAGCGTAACGGTATTTGAAGCGTCCGCCATGCCGCGCAGCAGCTTTTCCTCGCTTATCTGGAGGTACTCTGCAAGCTCGGCGGTCGTCGGAGCCCTATCATATTGATTATACAATATTGTGTTCGCGTTGTCAAGGTCGCGGGCAAATTTTCTTACAGGTCTTGGAACCCAATCCTGTTTCCGGACATAATCTATAATCGCGCCGCGTATCTTCAGCGAAGCGTAGGTCTCGAACTTTGCGCCCCTTGAAGGGTCGTAGGTCTCGATCGCGTCCATCAGTGCGATAACGCCCTCGTTCACCACGTCGCCGACCTCGCCGTACTTTATGTAGGTGTTCCGCAGGGAAAGCGCACAGGAACGCACCAGCCCGAGATTCTTCAGAACTATCTCATTGCGGACTGCTTCGCTGCGGCTCATGCTGTATTCCTCTAAAAGAGCCGCTGTTACGCTGCCTTCCATGCTTTTCCCTCCTTTTGTTGATGGTCACCTCTAAAAACCTCATGCGAGCGAAAATGTGCAGTGCGCACCATCTTCGTCTGTCAACGAGCGAAATTTCTGATGTGACGGCGTCCATGCCGTCACTCGGTTATTTCGCTCTGCAACGTCGTGTTGCACCTCCTCGTAAGGCATACAGCCTTACTTCGTCGGCTTTCCTAGAAGCTGGCACACCCTGCCCATTTTTGCTTTTCACACCGGTTTTTAGAGGTTCCCTGATTTAAACAGCAGGAGCTGCTGCGGTGTTCAGCGAGATGTTTCCTATCGCCTGTATTTGGGCGGTGGAGTCTATCTCGCTGTAGGAAAGTACCGTGATGTTCGGAATGAACTGTTCGGTGAGCTTCTTGTAGTAAATACGAACCACCGGAGACGTCAGGACAATGACCGTCGGTATAACGTCCTTTATCTTGTCTATCTCCCGGTTGGAGGCGGTGACTATGCGCTGTATCATATCCGGCGGCATAGCGAGGTAGCTTCCCTGGTCCGACTTCTTTACGGAACTTACGATAAGATCCTCTATCTGGGTATCGAGGGTTATCACGCGCAGGGAGTTTGCCTCCGCGAAGCGGTGGGTTATCGTGCGCTTGAGCGACTGCCTTACGTACTCCGTGATGATGTCGGTGTCCTTCAGCACGTTGGAGTGATCGCCGATAGTTTCCAGGATAGTTTCCAGATCGCGTATCGGGATACCTTCCTTGAGCAGATTCGCCAGTATTTTCTGCAAATATCCGACAGATATAACTTTCGGTATAATATCGTCCACCACGATGGGATTGGTCTTTTTAACGTTGTCCAGCATGGTGCTTACGTCCTGACGTGAAAGCAGCTCATGCGCATAGCGCTTCATTATCTCCGACCAGTGGGTTATCATGACGGAAACCGGGTCTATCAGCGTGTAGCCTGCAACGTCCGCCATTATCTTCTTGTCCTCGGATATCCACTTTGCCGGAAGCCCGAACGCAGGCTCCACCGTGTCGATACCCTCTATCTGCTGGGTGACGTCGCCGCTGTCGAGCGCAAGGTAGTGGTCGACGAGTATCTCGCCGCGGGCTACCTCCTCGCCCTTTATCTTGATTATGTACATGTTCGGGTTAATCTCGGGGTTATCCGTCATACGAACAGACGGGATTACCATACCCATGTCAAGCGCGAACTGTTTTCGGAAGATAACGACTCGCTCGATGAAGTTGCCGCCGGATTTCTCATCGACAAGCCTCAGCAGGCTGTATCCGAATTCCATCTCGATAGGCTCGACATTAAGCAGCTTGAACACGTTGTCGATATCGCGGTAGTAGTCATTGTCTGCCGGGAGCTTTTCCATCTCCTTTTCCTCGGCTTTCTTGCGCTGTGCAAGCTCCAGCTCCGCCATTTTCTTCTTGTTGCGGTTGAGCAGGAATGCCGCGAGTATCAGCAGCACGCCGAGAATCAGGCAGACCACCGTCGGGAATCCCGGAATCACCATCATGACTACCATTACGATACCGGCGATCATCAGAACGAATGGCTGCGCGGTGAACTGGCTCTTGAGGTCGTTGATGAGGCTGTCCTCGCTTGCCGCGCGGGTAACGATCATACCAGTAGCAACGGAGATGAGCAGCGCGGGGATCTGCGAGCAGAGGCCGTCGCCAACGGTAGCCAGCGAGTAGGTGTTGAGAATAGTGTTGAAATCACCGCCGCCGCGCACCATACCGATGATAACGCCGCCGATGAGGTTAACGAGGGTGGTGACGATGGACATGATGGCGTCGCCCTTTACGAACTTCGTAGCACCGTCCATGGAGCCGTAGAAGTCAGCCTCGCGCTGGATATTGCTTCTGCGCTTCTTCGCCTGTTCCTCGTTGATTATTCCGGCGTTGAGGTCGGCGTCTATCGCCATCTGCTTACCGGGCATAGCGTCCAGCGTGAAGCGGGCTGCTACCTCGGATACTCGCTCGGAACCCTTGGTAATTACGATGAAGTTGACTAATACGATGATTATGAATATCAGGAAGCCGACGATGGCGTCGCCGCCCATAACGAAGTTACCGAACGCGGAAATTACCTCTCCGGCGTAGCCGCTGGAAAGAATGCCACGGGTCGTGGAAACGTTCAGCGACAGCCGCAGAACCGTCGTTAACAACAGGACCGTCGGGAATACGGAGAACTCCAGCGCCTCCTTGATGAACATTGTCATTACCAGAATGATAAGGCTCAGGGAGATGTTTAGCAGTATCATGAAGTCCAGCAGCCAGCTAGGCAGCGGAATAATGATCGCGATTACGATGAATATTACAAACAGAACAAACGAGTTGCTCAGCAGCTTGCGTACTATATCACCCATCTCCTCTCTGTAGAATTTTTATATTAATATACGAATAGTATCGGATTTTCACAAATTATGCGAATTACGCATGAAGCGTCTTGTGCTTCTCGCGGTAAACGACTGTCAGCACCTCCGCGACAGCGTTGTAAAGCTCCGCGGGAATCTCCCGCCCGACGTCGACCATGCTGTAAAGCGACCTGGCAAGCGGCGGGTTTTCTATCGTCATGACGTCGTTTTCCTCTGCGATCTGGACTATCCTCAGCGCGATGAGATCCTTGCCCTTTGCGAGGACCTGCGGCGCGTTGTTCTTGTCCTGGTCGTATTTCAGCGCAACAGCGAAGTGCGTAGGGTTTCTGACAACGACGTCCGCCTTGGGGACGTCATGCATCATTCGCTGCGTAGCCATCTGCTGCTGGCGCTGCTTGATCTTGCTCTTTATCTGGGGGTCGCCTTCCATCTGCTTGAATTCCTCTTTGACCTCCTGCTTGGACATCTTGAGCTTTTTCTCAAACTGCCACCACTGGAAGAGAAAATCCGCAGCCGCCACGAACACCAGCATTATGCATATCAGCATTACCAGGTCGAAGATCGTCACCAGAGCGTAGGTCACGCCCGCAGCGACGCCCGTATCTATCAGCATGACGAACTTCGGAAGCCTGTCCCGTATCTCGTTGTAAATCACCACGCTGATGATAATTACCTCGATAAGCCCCTTTAAAATGCCGACTATCGACTGAAGCGAAAACAGCTTCTTAATGCCGGAAAGCGGATTCAGCCGGGAAAACTTCGGCTTGAGCGCCTTCATAGTAAACAGACCCCTTGTCTGCGCGATGGTCGGGATAATTCCGAGGAAAATCGCTATCAGGCAGACAGGCCCGACGGTAATTCCAACTACTGTTATAACGTCGACCCATATCGTCATTATATTGTCAGTGGTGACATAGGTCGAGCCAAGCTCCTCAAAAACGGAGCCGGTGTAGGAAAATATATTTTCGGAAATGAAGCCGAGAAGCAGCCTCATCGCCGCGAATATGCCAAGAACGGAAGCCGCAATGCCTATCTCCTTGCTCTGGAGGACGTTGCCTTCCTTTCGCTGATCCTTACGCTTTTTCGGGGTGGCTTTTTCGGTTTTTTCTTCTCCTGCCATCTTCCCACCCTTTCAAAGTCAGACCGCCATCTCGCCGAGCAGAGTATTCAGGTTGCTGAACAGCAGATCCATTATCTTCTCCATGAATTCAGACACCATGCTGCTGCACCCCGCCAGTACGACGAATCCCACCAGCATTTTTATCTGCACGTTGAGCACGAATACATGTATTGAAGGGACCGCCTTCATCAGCACGCCGATACAGAACTCCGTGACCAGCCCGGCTGCGATCACCGGCATAGCCAGCTTTAGCCCCAGCGTGAGGACAGTCTCGAAATATTTCACGATCAGCAGTCCAACATTGAAATTGAAGCTGCTGAATCCCATCGGAATGCTCTCGTATGAAATGAAAAACAGCTTTATGTATGAGAGATGCCCTCCCACCATAAAGAAGTAGATCATGAACCACCAGCTATAGTACTGCGTTACAAGGCTAGTCGTACCGAACGTAGGGTCGTAGCTCCTCGCCATTGAAAGGCCTATCTGGTAGTCGGACAGCTCTCCGGCAAGGCTGAAAAGCTGTAACATGAGGTTAACGAAGAACCCCAGCGTGAAGCCGACGAGCAACTCCTTGCCGATATCCAGCGCAAACGGAAGCACTCCCTGCGGTATCGTGTAGCTGAAATCCCCCGCCGCAACCATGACCAGAGCCAGCATAAGCGAAGCCCCCGCCTTGACCATATTCGGAACGCCGTTTCGTGAGAAAATCGGGTTGAACGTAAATATCCCGCTTACCCTCGCCGTTACCATCAGTATAATGACGAAGTTGGTTTGGATAGCTTCCCAGATCTCAGACATAGCCCCGCCTTACGTTATTGGGACCGCGGATACCTTCTCGAAGATGAAATTGACAAAATCAATGCACTCCGAGGTCATCCACGGCGCAAGGATAAACAGCGCCAGACCCACCGCGACAGCCTTAGGAGCGAAGGAGAGCGTCTGCTCGTGAACCTGCGTCGCCGCCTGTAATATCGCGATCACCAGTCCAACTATCATGGCAACGAGGAGTATCGGCACAGCCAGCTTGAACGCCAGCATTACAGCCGCCTGGAAAATCTCCATCATTTCGTCCTGCGTCATTTATCTCACCGCCTTTACTACCTGACCTGTCTACAAATTATAGCTTGCAACTACCGAGCCTATCAGCAGATTCCACCCGTCCGCCAGCACGAACACCAGTATCTTGAACGGCATGGATATCATCGCGGGCGGCAGCATCATCATACCCATGGACATCAGCGTACTGCCGACTACCAGGTCAATGACAAGGAACGGCAGGAATATCAGAAATCCCATCTGGAATGCGCGCTTCAGCTCGCTTATCATGAACGACGGCACGATGACCGTCAGGCTGAGGTCGTTCTGGAGGTACTCGTCAGTATAGCCGCCCTCCGGCTCCTCTGTTTTCGAGAGGTCGAGGAAGAACTGCAGGTCGTCCTGGGAAGTCTGCTTGAGCATGAACTTCTTGAGCGGCACGGAAGCCGCGTCCAGGGCTTCCTCCGTGGTCAGCTCCTCGCTGACGTATGGCTGATAAGCCACCTCGTTTATCTCCGAGAATACCGGCGCCATTATGAAGAACGTCAGGAACAGCGCCATTCCGGTGATGACCATGTTCGGCGGAGTGCTCTGCGTCTGCATGGCAGTCCTGAGGAAGCCGAGAACAATGACGATACGCGTGAAGCAGGTCATCATGATCAGCATCGACGGAGCCAGCGCGATAAGCGTCAGCAGAATGATTATCTCCAGCGGCTGGGAAGCGTCAACGCCTATCAGCTCCTGTATCACCGACGAACCCGCGTCTTTATTGACGTAAGTAGGGTCGGTGTCGAGATAATCTCCCGGATTGTGCTGAGCCTCCCCGGTCGCGCTCTGCTGAGCTTCAGCCGTGGAGACCGCCTGCGCCGCGCCGGAATCAGCCGTCCCCTGCTCCGCAAACGCGGAAAGGGTGCACAGCATGACAGTCAGCAGCACCGTGACCAGCAGCGACACCGCAAACTTTATCAGAAGCCGCTTATTCTCTTTTGTAAGCTCAAGCTGCCTGAACACCTGCCGTCCCTCCGATCACTTCTTGTTCAACATGTCCTTGAAAACGATCTTGAAACTCTCCTTAAAGGTGGGATTCCCGCCGTTTTCGTCTTTTTTCATGAGTTCTTCCTCGGTTTCCTCCAGTTCGTGGACTTTCTCCACCCTGCCGTTGGTAACTCCGAGAACCATGCATTTCCCGCATACGCTGACAAGCAGCAGCATTTTGTCAGGTCCCAGATTTATACGCTCCAGGATCTTCATATTTTTGCTGTCGCTCAGTGTCACACGCCTGTTTAGCTTCTTCATCGCCCAGAAAAGCAGGAAAACCAGCGCCAGAACGCCCAGCAGCGCCATTATCATCTGAAAATATTCCACTGCCGAACCTCCAGGAATCAAAAACCGCACTATTCAGACCCGTTCGTCTGAACAGTGCGGCGAAAAAATGTTGCGTGACAGTTCCCCGGAAAAACCGGGAACTTACGCTGCGCCGCACTTCTTCCCGCATTCCGCGGGACGCCCCTCAGGGCAGACGCGCAGCGATCAGCCGAGTACCTTCTTGACGGTCTGGAGTATTCTGTCAGGCTTGAAGGGCTTAACGATGAAGTCGAGGGCGCCAAGCTTTATAGCCTCGACAACCATAGCTTCCTGACCCATTGCAGAGCACATAACGACCTTAGCCATCGGATCCATTCCCTTAATGTCCTTGAGAGCCTCGATACCGGTCTTGTTGGGCATGGTGATATCCATGATAACCAGGTCAGGCTTCTCAGCAGCGTAAACATCGCATGCGATTGCGCCGTCTGCCGCCTCAAGGATATTTGTGTATCCATTCTTAGTGAGAGCGTCCTTGATCAGCATTCTCATGAAAGCAGCGTCGTCAACCAGTAAAATCTTCTTGTCCATTACTAATAAATCTCCTTGATATATGTTATATTATGTATTTTATTCCTTGCCGAGGCTGTCCATGAACTTGGACTTGACGATCTCAGTAATTCTCACTGCGAAGTTATCGTCGATAACAACGACGTCGCCCCTTGCGATCAGGTTGCCGTTTACGACCACATCGACCGGCGCGCCAGCCTGGCGTTCCAGCTCGATTATCGTACCCTGAGTGAACTCCAGGATATCCTTTACCTTGCGCTTCGCGGTGCCGATCTCAACTGAGATCTCAAGCGGAACGCCCATCAGCAGCTTGAGGTTATCCTGCTGATCCGTAGGCAGACCGAAATCCATTGCGTCAAACTGGTGTAGCTGCGCATTCTGGATATTGACCGGCGGAACAGGCGGCGGATAAGCTCCGTAAGCCGCATACTGATTCTGATATCCGTATCCGGGGTAAGCAGGCTGACCCTGCGGCGGGTAAGGGTAAGCGCCTGGAGCGGGCTGCTGCGGCTGAGCCATACCCTGGGCGGGATCAGGCTGAGGCGCGGGAGCCGCCGGCTGGGGTGCCGGAGCGGGCGCAGACTGCGGAGCTGCTGGAGCAGGCTGAGCCGCCGGAGCGGGCGCAGGCTGCTTGTCGGGCTGCGCCTCTGCCTCGTCGCCGTGGAACTTCTCTATCATCTTGTCGGACAGAGACTTAGCAAGATCAACGGACATAACCGACATGAACTCACTGTTCATAACGCCGTCAACTGACAGGTTGAACGTAACTGCAACTATGGTCTCATCGGGATCAAGCTCTGCAAGCTGGCAGAAGTTGGTCTGCTCGATAAGGTACGGGGTCGGCGTGGAGATGTCGACCGAAATTCCGAGCAGATCGGAAAGCGCTGTTGCAGAAGCACCCATCATCTGGTTCATGACCTCGGAAACTGCGCTTATGTTCATCTCATCGAACTCAAAATCAGGAGAAACTACCAGCGGGTTGCCCATGAGCTGATTAAGAATAAGCTGAACATCGTCCTGCTTGAGGACCATCATGTTCTGACCGGAAATACCGGAAACATAGACGATCTTAACGCAGATAGCAGGCTCCAGACGGTCGTAATTCAGGTCGGCTGCCTTGACCACGCTCACCTGCGGTGTGGTGATCCAGACTTTTGCGTTGAGAAGCTCAGAAACAGCGGTCGCAGCGGAACCCATGCTTATGTTGAGTATTTCGCCGACGGCGTCTATTTCATATGAGCTGAATTCAACGTTTGCATCCTTTTCATTAGCCATTGGACATTTTACCTCAATTCTCTATAAAATTATCTATCATTATTGCCTTTTTGTTATTGTAGGTCCCGAGCTTTCCGGTGCACCAGTGCTTGCTTCCGACCTTCACGTCAACATCGCTTGTGATGCTCTTTCCAAGCGGGATAACGTCGTTCACCTGGAGCGTAAGCACCTCGTAGAGGTCAAGGTTGATCTCGCCGAGGACTGCGGTGATCTTGAGGTCGGTATCGCTGATACCGGTCATGATAGTGTCGCGGCGCTCTGCCTCGCGGTTAGCGTCGAGCTTTCTTCTGGAAACATTGTAGCGGGAAATGAACTTGTTCATTATCTCGTCCAGATTTATCGCAGGAATGCACACCGAGATTATCGACTTGGAGCCGTTTATCTCCACCTCGAGGGCGACGATTATTACCGTATCCTCGTGGCCTATGGTCTGCACAACCCTGGAATTCGTTTCAATGCCGATTAGCTTCGGCTCAAGGTCGATATGGCTTGCCCACGGCTCGTAGAGGAGATTCGCCATCGAATTCATGACGTCATTCATAATGGTGATCTCTATTTCAGTGAAATCGCGGTTGACATCGCGGTATTCACCTCTGCCGCCGAGCAGTCTGTCTATCATCGTAAAGGTTATCGTGTTGGATATCTGAATGATAACGTTGGTCTCGCTGACCTCCTCGTTCTTGATACCCATGTCCACCATGCCCATCAGGACGTAATCCGGAAGCGCGTTGTTGAACTCGCTGTACCTCTGCTCCTCGATGTTCACCAGCGAAACGCGGCAGTACAGTCTGAGCAGACCTGTGAGGTACGACGAGAGAAGTCTCGCATAGTTCTCGAATATACCGTCGAGAACCTTGATCTGTTCCTTTGTGAACTTCTTAGGAGCGCGGAAGTCGTACTCCTTGACCTTTTCTTCCTCTTTCTGCGTCACCTCCGGAACTGCGCCGGCAGCGACGTTTTTAAGCATTTCATCTATCTGCGCCTGCGTCAGGACGTCAGCCATATGTATCCCCCCATTACTTTACCAGCGCCCACTGCGTCTGGTTTCCCATTGGATCAGCTATTGCTGTCAGCCTCGGTAGTTATCATGAACGTATCGTAGTCACCGGGGATCACCGGTCCTACCGCTGTCGAAGTGCTGCTGTGATCCGGATACTTCTGGTCGAGGGAATCAATGATCGACTGAGCGTAATCGTTCGGCACCTTGGCGGTATCGCCGCTGTTGTCGCCGTCCGGGTCGAAGTCGTCGAGCTTGATGCCATAGTCATACAGCAGGATATCCTTTATAACCTCGGGATCCGTTGTATCTATGTCTGCCTTTAAAAGCACCATTTCAACGCGTCGGTTCTTCGCCATACCCTCTGCGGTATCGTTATCGGCGATAGGCTCCGCGTAGCCGCTGCCCTTTGCACGGAACTGCTCCGTATCGAGCACCTTGCGGAAATCCATGTATTTAATAACGCTGACGGCACGACCCGCCGACAGATCCCAGTCGTTCACCTCGGATATTGCCTTTGCGGTGTGTCCGTTGATGGTGCAGGTCTTTATCGCGGCCTTCATCGCCTTGATGCCGGGGCTTATTCCGTCAAGCAGATCTTTTCCCTGCTGCGTCAGCACTGCGCTGTTTGGTTCGAAGAACACGTTGTTGTCGAACCTTATATTAAGGTGAGCCGCTCCGTTCTCAACTGAAACGGACTGCTCAAGATTATTGTCGGAAACATACTGCGAAATGTACTGGTATAACTGATCAAAGGTCTGCGGAAGATTTCCCTGACCGCCGTTGCTGTCCGGCTTCTCGCTGACGGTGCCCTCGCCGTCCTCCGGAACTGGGTTCGGAGAATCCACATACTCGTTCAGGTATTTGCCGTGGGACGTAAACGCCTGATATATGTACTGGAACTTCTGTTCATCCTGTGATGATGAAGCATAAAGCAGAACGAAGAACGTCAGCAGCAGCGTTACCATGTCGCCGTAAGTCGACAGCCAGTCGTTACTATGGTCTTCCTTTGCCTTTTTCTCGAGCTTTGCCACTGCTGTCCCTCCCTTACATTCAGATATAACTCACATGAGCATCAAATGCAAAAATTATACTGCAGGACATCACACCCCTGCCATTATATTATTGTAGCATAAATCCGCTCAAAATGCAAATACTTTTTTACTTTTTTTCTGCAAAAATTGTAATTTTTCTGACAAAGCGGTAAATTAACCGCCAGCCTTGTCTGAACGCTTCTTGCTTGCAGGAAGCATGAACTCAAGTTTTTCCTGGATATAACGCGGGTTTGAGCCGTCCGCAATGGCAAGGACGCCCTCCTCGATGATCTGCATGCACAGCAGCTCGTCGTTGTGGGCATTTTGAAGCGCGCTCGCCATAGGGTTGAACAAAACGTTCGCAAAAAGTGAGCCGTAGAACGTAGTAATAAGCGCCGTAGCCATACCGTCTGCCAGACCCTCCGGGTTGGAGTCCATGGTATTGAGCATGTTAACCAGACCAACAACGGTACCCAGCATACCGAAAGCCGGGAATACTGCTACGCCCTTTTCGAAGAACGCGCGGCCGTTGTCGTGGCGCTCGCACATGAAGCTGATGGCGTCGTCCAGCATTCCGCGTACCTTTGCGGTGTCGTTAGCGTCGACGATGAGCATGAGCGCGGACTTCATGAACTGATCGGTGCACTGGTTGGCGCTTTCCTCAAGAGCCAGGAGACCGCGGCCTCTTGCGATCTTGGCATACTCAACGATATCATCTATGTACTTTTCAGGGTTGAACTTCTTCGGCATGAACACCAGCTTGAAGCGCTTGCCCAGACCCGCAAGGTAGCTCAGCGGATAGGAAGCGATAAGACAGCCTATCGTGCCGCCGATGGTGATTGCAAGCGACGGCGGGTCGATGAACCAGTCAATCTGACCGCCCTGGAAGATACCGAAAACGACCATGCCGAATGCGATGACCCAGCCAATTATAATCGTGATATTCAAAATGATCCCTCACTTTTCAAATTTTATCGGAGCTTCCTGCTCCGGTTGGTATACATATTATGTCAAAGGCTCGCCGCTCTTTGCTGCGGACTGTCTGCCGAAGCGTCTGCGCCGCCTGTTGTATTCGAGAATTTTATTTTGGAGTTCCTTCATGCTTTCACGCACGATGTAGGTATGCCCGTTCGACATGGTTATAACCGTGTCAGGCGTTTCTGTGACGGTCTCTATAAACAGCTCGTTGAGCAGTATCTCCTTGCCGTCAAGTTTGGTAAGAAAAATCATAAATTACCTCAGAAACAGATATTCCCCCGCCCCGCCTGAGGCGGGGGAGCTGTTGTCATTCAGTCATTATCTCTTGAGGGAGAGAAGCTCCTCAAGCATTGTATCGGAAGTTGTGATAACTCTGGAGTTCGCCTGATAGCCTCTTTGGGTGGTGATCATGTCGGTGAATTCCTGAGCAAGGTCAACGTTGGACATCTCAAGCGCGCCGGCTACGACCTCGCCCGCGCCTTCCTGACCTGCGATAGCAACCTTCGGCTCACCGGAAGCTACGGTCTGTTCGAACAAAGTGCCGCCGACAGCGGAAAGACCGTTCGGGTTATCGAATGTAGCAATGTCGATACGGCCAAGGTTCAGGTAGCCGTGTACCGCATGCTTGCCGATGATGGTGCCGTCCTGCTGAACGGTCACGTTCTCAAGGTCCTTGTAGGTCTGCTCGCCGCCCTTGCGTCCATCAGTAAGGTTGAAGGTGGAAAGGTTCTTAGCTACCGTGGTGTAGAAGCTGTCCTCGCCGCCGCCGAAAGAAAGTGAGGGATTGCCGCCGAAAAGCTGCTTTCTCTGACCATTGGTGAGATCCTTTATGCCCTCGAAGCTGCCGGCATCGAACGTGAACAGCTTCTTGGAATTGCCGCCCGCAGCCGCTGTGATGGCAGCGTTGACATCAGCAACGAAGTCAGCGTCGTCGGTGTACTCCTTGTTAGTAACCGATATGGTGAGAGTGTTATCGTCCCACTGAGCGCTGGGAGCGTCGTAGTTGGAAACATACTTGAAAACGACCTTGTAGTCGTTAGCGAACTCGCCCGCCTGACCTGCCGTCGCGGAAACCGCGCCGACCTTGGCGTTGGATCTTACGAGCGCGAAATCGGCGCCTACGCCGCCGGTAACATCAGCAACAGTAGCTGCGGACGGGATAGTGTAAGATGTGCAGGAAAGGTTGATGCCGGTGGGATATGTAGGAGCAGCAAGCGCAGCGTCGTCTGCGATAGCCTTCTTGATAGCCTGATTGATATCAGCCATGGTAGTAGAAGCGTCGATATTGATAGTCCATGTGCCGCCGTCCGCTGCGGGAGCATAGGAAGCAGAAGTGCCGGCAGTACCAGCGTCAGCAAATACAATCTTTGCCTTGTTGTACTCTGTATCGGTAGCGTCGTTGGTAGCGAAGCCGATCTTAGCATATGTGGTGGCACCAGCGGGGCAAACGAAACGCTTGTCAGCGCTTGCCTGGTCGAGCGCCTTATCCCACACGCCTGCGGAAATGTTAGCCTTGGCAACAACTGAAGAAGTGCTTGCCGGGAGGTTCTCAAAGGAGAACTTGATGGAAACATCGTCCGGGAGTGTAACGCCGCCTGCCTCGAGGCATCTCTGGATCTCGTCCTCGAAAGCCTGCGCGGACTCGAACTGCTTCTCCTTATCGAAGTAGAGATTCAGCACGCCGGAGGAGTATGTAGCAAACGGGAACTCCGCCTGGTTGAATGTAACTGACATATCAGTGTTGTCCGAAGGGTCGGAAACGGCGATGGTGACATCGCAGCCGCTGATAGTCTTGGTAGCGCTGGAGCACTTCGCGTCGGTAGCCGGAATAGTTATCTTGATAGGCTGGCTTCCTGCGGGCTGACCGTCGAAATCGCCGGAAACGCCCAGCACCTTGTAACCGGAAGCGTTAACGAGGTTGCCTTCCTCGTCGACTTTGAAGATACCCGCTCTTGTATAGAGGATATTTCCAGCGCCGTCCATTACCTGGAAGAAGCCTTTGCCGTCGATAGCCATATCGTAGATGCTGTCGGAGAAGGTAAATCCGGACTGCGTCATGTTCGGCGTGGTGGTGTTCATCTTAACGCCGTAGCCTACCTGAGTCGGATTAACGCCGCCCAGGGTGGTGGAAGCGCCGGAAGGCGACTTCTTGGTCTGATAGTATACGTCGGCAAAGGTAACAACGTTCGTCTTGTAGCCAGTGGTGTTTACGTTGGCGATGTTGTTGCCGATTACGTCCATCTTCTGCTGGTGGGTTTTCATACCGGATACGCCGGTGTAAAGGGATTTAACCATTTTATTGACCTCCAGAATAAATTGTCATTGACTTGACCGCCGCCCCGTCTCAGTCGCAGCCGGGGCATGAATTCCATTCAGGTCCGTTCATACGATAACGGTCGAATCAATATTCGTGAATACGTTCCCGTTCAGTTCGTTGTCTGAGAGGGTCGTGATCACCTTGTTGTTTTTAACGCTCACAACGAAAGCGTTTCTTCCCACAAGGACCAGCGTTTCACTGCTGCCCTTTCCTGCCGCTAACTCCACGCCCTTGTTGAGGCGTTCGAGGGTCTCGTTTTCAGAAAGGTCTATGCTGCGTTCCTCAAGCCGCTGCAATGCGTGCTTTGAGAACTCCACGCCGTGTTTTTCGTTCAGCTTTTCCTGTAAAGCCTCTGCGAAGGAACCGCCCTGCACCGCGTCCTTTGCCGTGCCGTTCGCGGGCTGAACCACCGTATTTCCCGTGGTAACGCTGATCTGATTGCGAAGCGCCAGGTATTCGCTTATCAGCATTTTAAAGCCTCCATGCTTTATTCAACTTAGGTTCAAACGAAGTCCTCAAGATCCTGGATATCCTCGCCTGCATAGCTGTCGGGGGTTATCTCGCCCGTGACCTCGTGCAGATCCTCGCTGTAAAGGCGCTCGGTATCTTCTCTTGCCTGTTCGTTCATTCTGTCGACTGCCGCCATCATGTCGCTTACAACATCAGCGGATACTTCGTTCTCTTTTTCCTGACGATGGCTCTCGATTATTCTGTCTAGTTCCTCGTCGGAAATCGTGTGGGTCTCCGTGCTGTCAGCCGTCTTGTCAGCCGAAGGAGTTTCGGTCTTATCGTCCGTGGAAGGCGTCTTGTCTGTGCCGCCGGTGCTGTCGGAACCACCTCCGCCTGAGATGGTGGGATAAGCGACCTCAACGATATCATCGAGCGCATAGCCCTTGTCGTTGATGATTACTCTTACCTGACCGTCCTTGACCTGGATAGATTTTATCAGTCCCGAATCGAGCACCGAACCGCCCTCTACACTAGGATTAACAGTTGCGCTCATGCCGATCATCATGGAAGCCTTCGCGATAAGCTCGCCAAGGGAAGTTTTGGTTCCCGGGTCATTGCTGCCCGAAGAATCGGTCTGTGCGATGGAAGTGATGTTCGAAAGCTCGAAGCTGACGCCGTCTATCTTGATGGTGTAGCTGTCGCCGTTCTTCATAACCGACTGCACAACGCCCGTCTTTGTGACCTGTTTGCTGCCGTCCATCTTTGAAGCGGTAACAGTCTTGCCGACCAGGCTTGAAGCGTAGTTCGACTGGGAATAGGTCGCAGCGTCCTTGGAATACTGAAGCGACGTGAACTGTGCCATCTGTGTAACGAACTCGGTGTTGGAGGTAGGCTCCATCGGGTCCTGGTTCGTCATTTCGGCAACCAGCAGACTGAGGAAGGTGTCGGAGTTCACCATTTTCTCGGTGGCGTCCTTAAACTTGCTCTTGTACTTCTCGTAATTCGCCTGTATCTGCTCTGACGATGAAAGAATGCCTGAAGTTCCTGCCATTTTCTCTCCTTTCCCGCTTACATGGAAGCGATTATCTCTGCGAAGCTCTCGCCGTCGCGGTCGTCGTCCTGACGGTGATTTTCGTTCTCGCGGTAGGGGTTCTTGCTGCTGCCCTGGTAGTCCTGAGCCTGCGGCTCCTGACGGGATTCGCTGACGGTCTGCCAGTTCTCAAGCTGAACGCCGTTCTGTCTGAGCGTGTCCTGGATAGAGGAACCGTTGTCCTCGATGATCTTCATGGTCTTGGAGTTCTCCGCCGCGATGGACACTGAAACTGCGCCGTCCGCCGTCTTGGTCATTCTGACCGTGATCCTGCCGAGATCCTCAGGGTCGAGCGTTATGCTGTACTCAACAGCGCCCTCTTTAAGGTCTGCCGCGCGCTCTGTGATCTTCCCTGACACCTGCTGCGCGACCTCGGAAGGCTTTACTGTGATCTCCGCGCCGTCCTGCCGTGTGAATACCACGGGGCTTTCAGCGGGGATCCCCTGGGGCTGCGCCTGAGCCGCGTCGCCGGACTTTATCGCCTCAAGCTCGTCTGATTTGAAAACTACCCTGCTGCGCTGCGCCGTGTGGTCTGCAAAGACCTGCGTCTGCTCCTGCTGCGGAGCTTCCTGCGGCTTCTCAGCCGTTCTGACCTCAACGCTGCGAACATCGCTGCGGAACTTAACGTCCTCCTGCGGTGCCTGCCCGGTCTGACCCGCCTGAGCTGTCTGAACCTGAGCCGCGCCGTCCTGCTGACCTGACTGACCTGCGTCCGTCTGAGCCTCGCTCTGTGCGCCGGTGTTTTCAGCGGTCTGGACTGCCGCCTGCTTCGCTTCGGGCTGGATTTCCTGAACGGGCTTTGCTTGTGCCTGGGGCTTCTGCTCTGTTTCGGGCTTGACTGTGAACTCCACAGCTTCGCCTGTAGCCTCTGCCTGCTCCGCCGCCTGATTCTGAACGGTCTGAACCGCCTGCTCCGGAACGTTCTGCTGAACTGCCGGCTGCTCTGTCTGAACCTCGTCGGCTCCGGTTATCCTGGTCGTCAGCGCGGATATCTCGTCGCTGAGGTCGCTGATATCATCGGGGATCGCCGTCTGATTCATCATTGCCGCAAGTTCGGTCATGACCTGCTGTACTGCCGGATCATTGATCTGCTCCGAGTCGCCGTCCTTGTCGGACTTGGCGTTGTCTACATTCTCAACAGTGTTGATAAGCTCTGCCAGCAATGCCTTGGTTATGTACTCCTGCGGAATATCCGCAAAAGTGAGCTTTCCGTCCGCGATCGCCGCAACGACCTTGCGAAGGTCAAGACTTCCGTCAGACTTCGTCAGCTCGCTGCGAAGCATTTCGAACTTCTCATAACTTGCAGGGGTTTCCGTCTCAGATACCGCGTTGTTCTGCGCCATCTTTTCGGAAGCTGCGTCAGAACCGCTGACCGCATTGTTCGCGCTGCCTGCGCCCGAAGTATTCGAAGCGTTCCTGGAACTTCCGATACCGCTCAGCACCTTGGAGAACTGTTCCTTATGGTCTGCCTTTGCCGCTTCCTCTACCCTTGCCGGAATAGCCGCGTCGGATATCATGAAGTCGCTGCGGGTATACCCGGAACCGCCTGTGCTGAATGCTACTGCCATTTACTCACCTCCTTTTAATAATGTATCTATATCAGGGTCTGCGCCCGGATATACAAACTTATCAGACGCTCTGGGTCTGAGCCGCGCGTATCGACTGCCCGGAAACGAACTCCTCAATGAACTGCTCGTTTTCCTTGTTTGCCGCCGCCTTGTAGTCCTCAAGCTGCTTTTCCTCGAGCTTTTCCAGCGTGCGGACATCCTTCGTTGCCTCGACTACGACTCCGAGCTGCTTGTTGATCTCCTCCTGCTTGCGGGCGGCGCTGGCGTCTTTCGCGTGTATCTCCTGCTGGAGAGTTACGATGTAGCGCTTGCGCACTGAGATCTCAAAAGCCTGCGCTCCCTGGCGGCAGACGGTCTCAAGCTCAGTGCTGAACTCCTCCACCTGCTTTATGAGCTGTTCCTTCTCTGCGTAGATCCTCTGTAGATCGGCCTGGAGCGCACTCAGCGTGTTCTTCTGTCGGTCAAGCTCCTGCTGACGGAAATCCATCAGCTTTTGCAGAGTGAACTGAAATTTCTTCAAAGCCTGTCACCTCTTATTGTTCATCGCCAACGGCAGCTATCAGGAGCTGCACTGTTTCCTCCAGCGTGTAGGATTCCTCCACCCGCTGCATGAGAAACTCGTTTATTTTGTCGATCTTCCGGATAGCCTCGTCCAGCGCCGGATTTGTTCCGTGCTTGTACGCGCCTATCGAAATGAGGTCGGCGTTGTTGTTGTACAGCGACAGCAGGTTTCTGAGCTTGCCCGCCGCCTGCTTGTGCTCGGGAGTGTCTATCTCCGACATCAGTCGGCTGACGCTCGGGAGTATGTCTATCGCGGGGTAGTGATTCTGCGCCGCGATCTTACGCGAAAGAATGATGTGTCCGTCGATGATACCGCGGACTGTATCTGCTATCGGCTCGTTGGTGTCGTCGCCCTCAACGAGCACGGTGTAGATGCCGGTTATCGAGCCTTCCGGGAAGTTCCCGGCGCGCTCGAGCAGCTTCGGCATGCTGCTGTAAATTGATGGCGTGTAGCCTCTTGCTATCGGCGGTTCGCCGGTGGAAAGTCCGACCTCGCGCAGCGCCATCGCGTAGCGCGTGAGGCTGTCCATCATCAGCAGGACGTCCTTGCCCTGTTTCATGAAGTACTCCGCGATAGCCGTGGCGGTCAGCGGACACTTGCTTCTCATCATGGCGGGCTGATCCGACGTAGCCACGACCAGCACGGAACGCGCCATGCCCTCCGGACCGAGGTCGCGCTCGATGAACTCACGTACCTCACGGCCACGCTCGCCGACCAGCGCAATAACGTTGATATCTGCCTTGACCTTCCGGGCGATCATGCCCATCAGCGTGGACTTACCAACGCCTGAGCCTGCGAATATACCCATTCTCTGACCCTTGCCCATAGTCAGCAGGCCGTCTATAGCCTTAACGCCAAGCTCTATCTGCGACTTTATCGGAGGTCTGTCGAACGGATTTGACGGAGCGCCGGTTATCGAAACAGAATCGGTACACCCTGGGTCTGCACCGCCGTCAAGCGGCATTCCCGTCGCGTCGACTATCCGCCCGATGAGACCCGGCCCCGCCTTAACGGTGAGCTTGTCCCCGGTGGAATCTACAATGCTTCCCGGTCCGATACCCTCGATCTCGGTGTAGGGCATGAGCAGAATGTTGCTCTTGTTGAACCCCACGACCTCCGCGCGTATGAAGCTCGTCATGTCCTTCGAGTAAATGCGGCAGACATCGCCGATATTGCAGGCAGGACCGCTTGCCTCGATGGTCATTCCGACTATCTTCTCTATCTTTCCCATATAGCGGAAGGTGTCATATTTAGTTATTTCATCGCGAAATGCTCCGAATTCAAGTGCCATGACTTCCTCCGCTGTCGGGTCATTCCTCGGTGTCTGCTTCTTCGGCAGGCTCCGGGGCGGGTTTCTTCTTTTTCCTTGTGGGTTTAGGTTCGCGGAACTTTCCGTCGCCAAGCTCCTGAATCATGCGGAGCTGCGTCATTATTCCCGCGTCCACTATCTCGCTGCCGTTATCGACTATCACCGTTCCCGGGTCCGCCTCCGGCAGAAGTTCCACCTCAACGTTCGGAATGCCTCCGCAAAGCTCCTTCAGGTACTCGTAGTCACCTGTCAGCTCCTCGTTTGCGCCGTTGTCGTTAAGGGTTATCTTGACACGCTCGCAGTTGCGGAATTCCTTCGCCGCCTTCTTTATTAGGCGCTTGACTGCCGCGCTGTCCTTTGAAGTAATGCTGTCCAGCGTGACTTTCTTCGCTATCTGCATTACAGTGTCGTATATCTCTTTTTCGTAGTCCGCGAAAAGCTGCTCCTTTTCGGAGTTTATCCTCTCGGCATAGGATTTTGCCTCATCGAGGATATCCCTCCCGGCGGCAAGACATGCTTCCCTGCCGTCGCGGGTACCCTGTTCGAAGCCCTCCGCCTTTGCCTTTATGTACACGCTGTCGCGGTTCGCCTCGGCGTCGGAGACTATCTGTGAAGCGTTGTCGTTCGCGGTTCGGATTATCGACTCCGCACGGTTCTTCGCTTCAAGGATTATGTCCTTGCCCTGCTGAACGCAGCGCTCTTTGAGCTCCTCAAGCTCCTTCTTCTGCTGTTCGAGCTGTTTCTCCCGGAATGCCACCTGCTGGAGCTTATCGTCCAGCCGGCGCTTTGCCTCGAGCAGCTCCTGCTCGGGGTCGGGCTTTTTCGGTTCCTCCGGCTGTGGCTCCTGCTTTGCGGGCTGCGCCGGCTCGGGAGCGGGCTGGAACCTTTTTAGGTCGATGGTGTTCGAAATATCGACGCCGCCGCCGAAATAAACGGAGTTCCTCTTTAAAACTGACACAATATCCCTCCGTTACGCTGAAATACTCTGAACCAAGGGTCACGCCGCATTACGCAATGACCTCGTCTCCGCCTCCGCCGTGGGAGATGGTGATGATCTGTTCCTGCTCGAGGCGGCGGATAGTCGCAACGATGTTCTGCTGTGCAGCCTCAACGTCACGCATACGCACGTTGTGCAGGTACTCGATATCTGCCTGAAGGCTCTCTCTTGCACGCGTGGAAATGTTGGAGAATATGCACTCCGCAACTTCCTGGGTGGAACCCTTGATAGCGATAGCGAGATCCTTCGGGTCGACCTGCTTTGTGAACTCCTGAATAGCCATGGAGTCCAGGTTGACGATATCCTCGAATACGAACATCTTCTGCTTGATCTGATCCGCGAGCTTCTGATCTCTTGCGGACAACTCGTCGAATATGTACTTTTCGGTCGCGCGGTCTACGTTGTTCATGACCTCCGCAACGTAAGAGATACCGCCGACCTCCATGCTGTCGGTGTTGACAAGGTTTGCGAACTTCTTCTCCAGCGTAGCTTCAAGCGCCTTGATAACGTCAGGAGAAGCTCTGTCCATTCGCGCTATTCTCTCGACTACCTCGACGCGTTTCTCCTTGGGAAGCTCCGCGAGGATAGCCGCCGCCTGATCTATTCTTGCATATGAAAGTATGAGCGCGATTGTCTGCGGGTGCTCGTTCTGAACTATCGCGAGCAGGTTCTTATAGTCGGCCTTTCTCACGAAGTCGAATGATTTGGTCTTGAGCTGCTTTGTTATCCTCTGAAGCAGGTTGTTAGCAGCTTCAGAGCCGAAAGCCTTCTCAAGTATCTCACGGGCGTAGTCAACGCCGCCCTCGGTAACTACCTTCTGAGTCAGGCAAAGCTCGTAGAACTCATTGAGAACGCCCTCGACCACGTCGATAGGCTGATATTCCAGCTTTGCGACCTCGGTGGAAAGCGCCTCAATCTCATCATCAGACAGGTGCTTGTATACTGCGGACGCATTATCCGCACCCATTGCGGCGAGAACCAGAGCGATCTTCTGGTTGGCGTTGAGTTCTTCTGCCTTCTTACCTTCTGCCATATCTGTCCCCCCTTAGTGCGGCTTATTCTGCCTTCATCATGTTCTTGATGATCTGTGCGACGATCTCCGGGTTCGTCTTGGAGAAATCGCTTATCTCGCGCTTGAGTATGGTCTCGCGGGACTCCTTCGCAGCCTCTTCTGTAAGGCTCGCGATGTTGAAGTCCACTTCCTCCGGAGAATCCTGCTCCTGCGCGGTCGCGCCGGCGGCAGTCTGGGTCTGACCTGACTGTGCGGCTGCTGCAAACGCAGCCTCCTGGCGGCGTCTGATCTTCTTCTTTCTCGAATGGCTCATCATAAGCGTCATCACCAGAAGCAGTATCAGCACGATGCCAAGGCCGACTACAACGTAAAGGAGCGTATTGCGGAACGTATCCACAGGCGGAGTGATGATCTGGAGGTTTCCGTCTCCGTTTGCGCCGCCGTTGTTTGTAGCGCTGAGTGCGAACGGAATGTTGTAAACGGAAACGAGATCTACCGTAGTACCCGCCGCATTAGCGACTATCGCCTGTAATGCGTCGCGCTCGCCCTGGGTCATGTTGGTCTGATTTACGACCAGTCCAACGCTGAGGGAGTCGATGGAGTAACCGTCCTTAGTTACGGTCTCCTTGACATTGGAAACGCTGTACTGTATTTCTTCCTTATTATAATAATAGTTCTGACCGTCCTCAAGACCGGTGTATGTAGGATAATCCGGAGAAAGGTCTGCGTTCGGTGTTACTCCGACGATACCGCCGTCCTCATCAAGGGCGCCGCCCCACGCTACCTTGTCCTCGTGGTCCTTTACGCCGTGGTCGGTTCCCTCTACCGGGGTATACTGAGTGGACTCGGTGTTCCTGGAATCATAGTTCAGCCTTGCGGAAACGTTAAACGCGAATCCGTCCTCGCCGTACATCTTGGTGAACATGTCGCCGAGACCGTCCTTGAGCACCTGTACGAACTCCTGCTCGAACTCAAGACGCTTTCTTGCGATGTCAACGCCTGACTTATCGGTGTCCTCGTCCTCTTCGGGCTGGTCAAGCTCCGGATCTACCCATTCGTAGGAGTTGAGCTTGCTGTCCATGATGGAGACGTTCTCTTTGGTAAGCCCCTCAACGCTGGTGGTAACGCCGCGGTATATCGCGCGCACCTCCTCGTTGGTAAGCGGCTCTGCGTCCGCCTTGAGCTGAATGAATACCGCGCACTGGCTCTCGCCCTTGTTGTCGGAAAGCGCGTAGTTGGACACCTCCGGCAGGGTGATGTTAGCGGTCGCGGACTGTATCTTGTCCATCGAAGCGATGGTTGCGCCCAGCCGTGATTCGAGCTGCTGGCGCTTTACCTCGCGCTTGTCTGTGTCGGTGCTCCACAGGTCAACGCCGTTGTTCCAGATATCGTAGTTGATCGTGGTCTTGGGGTAGCCCTGCGCCCACATCTGCATTCTGAGCGAGTCAGCCTTTTCCGCCGGCACGATGATATCACCGTTGGTGTTCACCGTGACGTCAGTAACGCCCAGCTCCTGGATCGCGGAAGCTATCTCGCCGGATTCTGAAGCAGAAAGCCCGGAAAACAGCACTGCCGTACTCTTATTGGAATTGAGCATAACGCAAAGCACAATGATTATTGCAATAACGACCACCGGAATGGAGATTATCAGGATCTTCGCCATTTTTGAAGCGTCCGTCCATTTCGTTTTAACTGTCGTTACAACAGTTTTCAGCTTTTCATTCATTTATAAGAACGTCCTCCGAAGTTTTATGCTGCCGCGCCGGCAGCTTTGAGGTCATCAAACCTGCATGTTGATGATCGTATTGTAAGCGCTGAGCGCCTCGTTCTTCACTGTAACAAGCAGGTCTACTGCAATGCCTGCCTTAGTGATGTTCGACTGCACCTGCGCAAGGTCGTCGATATTGCCGAGCATGAGGTCAATCGCGTCGCGGTCTACCTGCTCGTTGGTCTCGACTACATTATCAACCATTCCCTTGAATATATCGAGGAAGGAAGCCTCGTTTGCGTCCACCGCGTAGGTCTTTTTCTTGGGATCCTCGCCCATGGGGGTCATGGACTCCATCGGCTTCATGCGGGTGAGCGCGTTCATTGTTGTAAAGTCAACCATTTAAATCTTCCTTTCGAAAATCAGCCCTTGCCGAGGGTCAGCGCCTTCGAAGCCATGGACTTTACCACTTCGAACACCGCCATATTCGCGGAGAACATGTTCTCGGCTTCCGTCGCGTCGAGCTGCTCGGTGGCCACGTCAACGTTGGATTCGTAGATGTAGCCGCGCTCGTCTGCGAGCGGGTGGGTGGGGTCGTAGACCGGCTCTGCCGGGGTGGGGTCGTCAACGACCGCCTTAGCCTCAACGCCGCGGTACTTCACGTAATTGTAGGACGCGATCTCGCCGGAGTTCAGCTTAGCGAACAGCAGCTTCTTGAAGGTCTTGTCCTCGCCGAAAACCACCATCTGGCGCTTGTAAGCCTCTTCGGGAGTGGAAGCCACATTGTCGGCGTTGCTGATGTTCTGAGCGATGATATCAAGCCTGAACCGCTCCGCGGTCATGCCGGAAAGCGGGATATTGAGCGAACTTAAGAATGCCATATGTACCCCCTGTTACTTCGTTGTCATAGCTGATCTGACTCTGGCAAAATTGCCGTTCATCGAGTTCATTATCGCGTCGTACTGTATCTGAGCCTTTGCAAGCTCGCCCTGCTGTACGTCGTTGTCAACGTTGTTGCCGTCCGCCTGGTCGTCGGTAACGCGGTCGATGAACAGCCGCTGAACGAGGTCTATCTCGGTATCGACGGTGCCGTTGCTGCGGAGCTTGTCCCTGAAAATTCCTGCAAAGTCAAGGTATTTGCAGTTGTAGTCCGGCGTATCCGCGTTAGCAATGTTTTCTGCGATTATCTGCTGCTTCTGCCAGAGGACGGACAGCCCCTGCTCAGATATTCTGAATGCATTCGTATCGAAAAGTGCCATATATTTTCCTCTCTGTCATGGGTGAATTCCACAAAATGGCATACCATACCCTATAGCTATTCGTATTATAATTATACACCATTTCACAATATATTGCAACAATTTTTTCATGATATTTTTTTACGCGCTGTTGAATGTGGGTACTAATCAATTAAATTATCCGAGCAAAAATGATAACTTTCTGTTTATTTTGTCATTTTTTGGTCTTTTTTTGTGCATAGGTTACAAATCAAACGTTATATTTTCTACAAAAATTTGTATGTAAAAAATTGTATAAATAATCAAATCCCCGGCTCCATCAAAAAGCCGGGGATTTGATTTATATTGGGGGAAGATCGGTTATCGTGTTATTCACGCCACGCTGTATGTGCTTTCAGTCTCAGTCGTAGCCATATCCCCCGGGATATACTCCTGAACCAGACAGCTCTGCATAAGCGCTTCCGCCTGGTCATTGTATTCCTTGGGAACAACAAGATGGATAGGATAATCATTACGGTAATTCATTGCGTAATCGCTGAGGTCGTACGCCTTGTACAGCAGGATAGTATAGATGTCCTCATCGGAACTGTAATAGTAATAATCAGCAGTTCCGCAGACCTTCATCAGCCTGTTCAGCTCCGGATCTGACGCGGTCGTTCTGCCATAGCTGAATTTCAGGTCGTAATCGTTCTGACCATATATCTCGCGGCTCATAATGCGGTTCGTCTCAGAGTAGGAATACCCCTCGGACTGACCGAACAGTTCGCAGTCGTCAAGGCTGTTCACATTTTTCAGGATAAACGCAGTGTAGAAGTCCTCTCCCGTAAACTGAGCGCCGACGTTTATATCGAGGCTTTCAAGGTAAGCGATGGTGTTATCCATCCAGTCGTAGACCCTCAGATTGTAACTTGATGACTTCAGTTGATCCCCGCTTCCGATATCGTAATACAGGTCGGTATATTTCCAGACTGGTTCATTCTCAATGAAATCAACGTTTATCTTCTGGCAGTCCTGCCTGATTGCGTCAAAAAGCTTGTTGTTTCCGTACTTGGCAATATTGTTCATCCAGATATGGTTGACGCTGTAGCCCTCGTTCAACAGTATGTTCTCGTCCAGAGAGAATAATGAGGAATACCATCCCTCCGGGGTCACCATCTTCCGGCGTATCTCCCCGAAAAGCTCACTGCTGACGGAATAGCGCCGCTCAAGCTGAGTGCCGTCCTTCATCACATAGTAGAAGCTCACATATTTCCCATCGCTCGCACCGTCGCCGTTGTTCTTGGGTATCTCGTCATGCACTTCCCTGATAGTCTGAAGAATATCATCTCCGCTGATGCCCTTGATCGTGAACTGATTCTTGGTAAGGCTTGACGTGCGGTACTCTGAGTCATAGTATGACATGGAAGCCGAAGCCACTCTGTCCGGGTTCGGCACGTAATACGCCGCACCGAATCCGTTCGACATATTCAGCCCGAGGCATATCAGCGCGCACGCCGCGAGAGTCCCCGCCCATTTTGCCACGGAAAGCCCGAACTTCCGGAAATTTCGCCCGCTGATAAGCTCCATGATGATATACAAAATGAACGTGCTGATTATCGTGCCGATTATCATACCGGGAATGTTGTTCTGCGTGAAGCTGTAGTAATCCATCGTGTCTTCCTGCCCGCGCACGTTGATGGAAATGAAATAGGATACCGGTACGGTTATCGCGAAGATCACGATGCCAGGGATAACAAGCCCCATTCCCTTATAGACGTAGGGCATACCAACACGCTCCGCACGGCGGTATTTTATCAGGAAGTACGCCCCGGCGAAGCACGCAAGGGTCACCAGCAGGGCGGGAATGCCGAACTCCGGACGGAAAATCGGCCCGCAGTCGCTGACGCTGCCCTTGCAGCTAATTGACATCATCGAATAAAGCGTCATTATCATCATGCCAAGCGGAGAGGAAGCGGTTATCGGATACGCCGAACCCACAGCGGTGGATATCGCCGAGGGGTAAAGCACAGCGCCGTACACGCCGCTCTCAACGAGGTTTATCGTCATCAGATGAATGACAGGTATCGCAAAGTTTATGAGTATCGGGTAAATGCACGCCTCCGCAAGCCTGCCGCAGAAAGATATCAGCAGCAGCGTTATCGCGATCTCCATTATGCACATGAAAAGTCCCGTGAACGCCATCGGTCCCATCATCGCGTCAACTATCGCCTGGGTCTCGCCCTGGGTGTCGAACGCCGACAGGTCGGCGAACTGCAGAAGTATCTGCGCCAGAAGTATCGCGATGAAGTGCGGCAGAATGTTCACTGTGAAAACCGCCGCGAGGTCGCCGAAGAACCGCGTGTTGTGGTTTATCGGCAGGGACATATCCATATCCACCACCGATTTGTTGTGAAGGCAGCGGAAGCTGCGCAGAGTAGTCACGAACGTAAAAATGAACAGCCCCACAAGGCAGAGAACTCCGATTATGATCTCAGCGATCAGCAGTGAATACAGCAGGCTCCTCTTATCCAGGAGCGCCATATTCATTTCGTACTGCTCGGGAGTCGGGTCGCTGATATACTGGCTAAGCTCAAGGAGCTCTCGCTCCACCGGGCATAAAATATTGATGATGAGCATGAACGCCGGATAACTCAGCACGCTGAAGATAATGCTCATGATAAGCTGCGGTCTGAGGTACTTCACCTTATTCAGATAGTACGGCAGAAATTTGTAGAAAACGCTCTTATTTGCCGAGTTTTGAGCTGTCATAGCCGAGCACCTCCATTTCGTAAATAAATATCTCCTCCAGCGAAAGCGGGATTTCATCGTACAGCTTCGGGGAGTGCTTTTCCACCGCCGCTCTGACCTTTTCGCGGTCGCCCCTGGCGATGATGTGCATTACGCTGCCGTTTTCCTCGATGTGGAGGATATCCACGCCGTCCGCGGAAAGCTGCTCCTTCGTGACCGGCTCCGGGAAAGACGTCTGGATCTTGAACACGCTTCCCTTCACGCTGTCAAGTTCGCGGTCGAACACTACCTTCCCGCCGTGGAGAAGTCCCACACGGTCGCAGAATTCGTCTATTTCCCCGAGATTGTGGGAGCTGAAAATTACAGTCAGCTTGGAATCTACCATAGCGTCGATGAGCATTTGCTTGACGATTATGCGCATAGTGGGGTCAAGCCCGTCGAAAGCCTCGTCAAGGAACAGATACGGAGTTCTGCACGCGATCCCGCATATCACCGCCGCCTGCCGCTTCATACCCTTTGAGAAGGTGTTCAGCCGCTTTTTCAGCGGAAGATTCAGCGCGCTGTAGAGCTTCTGCCAGAGCTCCTCGGAAAACGTGCCGTAAAAGCTCTTGTAGTACTGCTTCATTTCAGTAAGGGTCATGCTGTTGAACTGCACCGTTTCATCGTTGATGAAGAATACGCGCTCCTTCACCTTCGCGTTGTCGTACACCGGCTCGCCGTCTATGAAAAGCTCTCCGCTGCTGAGCCTGTAAATTCCGGAAAGCGCCCGGAGCAGCGTTGATTTTCCGGCTCCGTTAGAACCCAGCAGGCCGTATGCGCAGCCCTCCGGAATAGTGAGGGACACGCCGTCAAGCGCGTTTTTATCGTCGAAACGCATTACCGCATTCTTTACCTCGATCATTGATTACCACCCGTCCTTTCACCAGTTTCCCCGGTTTCTCCAGCCTCTCCTGACCATATCTGCCGTGCCAGGGATTCTATCTCCGCAAGGCTGACCCCTGCATCGTATGCGCTGCGAAGCTCACACCCGGCCTTCCGCACGGCTTCTTTTCTGACTGCCTCGGCTGCGTCCCCGCCGCCGGAAACATAGCTTCCCTTTGCAGGTATCGAGTATATCAGCCCCGCCTGTTCAAGCTGCGAGTACGATTTCTGAACCGTATTCGGGTTTATCCCGAACTGCTTCGCGACCTCCCGCACCGCCGGAAGCCGCTCGTCAGGCTCCAGCTCCCCGGAGGAAATCAGCCGGGATATGCCATTATATAGCTGCTCATAGATGGGCAGCTTACCCTCCAGCCTTATGTTGAGCATTTTCACTCCTCCTTTCGGCGTGTATTGCTCTGTATCAACTGTATTATCTGTATTGGTACAGTTATTATACCATACAATAGCAGCTTTGTCAATAGGCAAAACGCATTTTTATTGCACTGGTCTTGATTTTTTTGCAATTATGTGGTATCATATAGATTACAAATAAATCCGGATAAAATACGGAAAACCCCTGAAAACCGATGTGATATGCAAAGCGCACGCCTACGCTCACACAAGGCTTTTGAGGGCGGCCTATGGAAAGGAAACGGATAACCTTCACAAGAAAGGAAACTGACACAATGAGCGAAGAGAAAAAGGAATTTGTAAAGCACGAGGCACCCCGTCCGGAGTTCCCCAAGCGCGCTATAATCACCGGAGGAATGCCCTACGGAAATAAGAAGCTGCACTTCGGGCACATCGGCGGCGTGTTCGTATTTGCCGACGTATACGCAAGATTCCTGCGCGACAGGCTGGGCGACGAAAATGTAATTTTCGTATCCGGCACGGACTGCTACGGCTCCCCTATCGCGGAGAGCTACCGCAAGCTGGTCGCCGAGCAGGGCTTCAAGGGAACTATCCACGACTTTGTTGAGGAAAACCACAAGGCTCAGAAAAAGACCCTCGACGACTACATGATAAGTCTGAATATATTCGGAGCTTCCGGACTTGGAAGAACAGCCGAGATACACAATAAGGTATCCGACTGGTTTATCCGCACATTATATAAAAACGGACACCTGCACCGTATCAGCACAAAGCAGTTCTACGATGAGAAGGCGGGCTGCTTTCTCAACGGCAGACAGGTAATAGGAAAGTGCCCGGTGGACGGCTGCCAGAGCGAAAAGGCATACGCCGACGAGTGCGACCTCGGTCATCAGTACATGCCGGAAAACCTCATCAACCCCAAGAGCACCCTCACCGGCGACACGCCCATAATGAAGGACGTCGAGAACTGGTACTTCGACCTTCCGGCGTACAACAAGCTGCTCAAGGAATACGTTGCGAAGATATCCAAGCAGAAGAACGTGCGTCAGCTCGTTTCCAGCACTATCTCAGAGTTCCTCGCTGACCCAGTGGTGCACATCAAGAACGAGCTTCTGGACAGCTACAACGCAGTCAAGGATCAGCTTCCGGAGCACGAGTTCATAGAGGAAAAGAAAAAGCCCAGCTTCACCATCAAGTTCAAGGAACTCGACGAGATGAACAAGGCTACCGAGATACTCTCCGCGAACGGAATACGCTATCGCACCGGTAAAACCCTTGTTCCGTTCAGACTTACAGGCAACATCGAGTGGGGCGTTCCCGCTCCGGTGCTTGAGGGCGAGGATCCGCTGACCATCTGGGTATGGCCGGAATCCCTCTGGGCGCCTATCTCCTTCACTCAGGCGGCGCTCGAGCAGCAGGGCAGGAATCCCGACGAGTGGAAGGATTTCTGGTGCAGCAAGGACGCTAACGTATATCAGTTCATCGGCGCCGACAACATCTACTTCTACGGCGTGGCTGAAATGGCGATGTTCATGGGCCTCAAGGAAGGCGAAAACACCATCGACCCGCCCGAAGGAGAAATGCAGCTCCCGATACTGTGCGCGAACAACCACATTCTGTTCCTCGATAAGAAAGCTTCCAGCTCCGGCGCGATAAAGCCCCCGATGGCGGCTGATCTTCTGGACTTCTACACTCCCGAGCAGCTCCGCATGCACTTCCTCGGCTTAGGTCTTGGTCAGCGCAGCGTAAGCTTCATGCCGAAGCCCTACAATCCCAATGCAAAGCCGGAAGATCCGGATCCCGTAGTAAAGGACGGATTCCTGCTCTCCAACGTATTCAACCGCATTATCCGCACCTGCATCTATTCCGTTCAGAAGTACTTTGACGGAGTAATGCCGGTCGGCGATGTAGACGAGCAGGTGCTCGCCGACGCGAAGAAGGCGATCCTGGATTACGAGCGCTTCATGTACCGCTTTGAGTTCCACCAGGCGACCTATGTACTTGACAGCTACATCAGAAAGGCAAGCAAGTACATGGCAAAGAACCTCGGCGACGCCGACAAGGCAGACGACAACGAGGCAAGACGCCGCGCGCTCATTCAGGTGTTCCACATGATACGTACGGCGGCTGTGCTGCTGCACCCGATGGCTCCGCAGGGAACCGAGATGATACTCGAGTACCTCCAGCTCGACAAGAGCTTCTGGAGCTGGGACAAGATCTTCGACACCATTTCCGATTTCACCGGCGGAAAGGATCACAAGCTGAAGTTTCTGGAGCCCAGGGTGGATTTCTTCACCAAGCACCAGAGCCAGTTCAACACCAGCGAGGAATAAACAAATACAAAAGGGGCTGTTTTCGGACAGCCCCTTTTATTATTCAACACTGCCGTCGAATTTGTACCCGACGCCGCGCACTGAAACTATATTCGCGCTGTAACGGCCTATCGCCTTTTTCAGACGGCTTATGAATACATTCACCGTGCGCTCCGAGGCATGCCCGGAGCTCCTGAGCTGGCGCGAAAGCTCCTCGCGGCTGAATACCGTATCCGGACTGCTTATCAGCAGGTACAGCAGAGCGGTCTCCTTCGGGGAGATATTCAGCGGCTCGCCGTCAAGCTCGGCGCGGTACTTCGAAATATCCACGGTAATCCCTCCGAAGCTCACAGGCGGTCGGTCAAATCCAGTGACAGACACCTGCGTACGCGCCTGCGCCGCTCGTATTCTTGCGACAAGCTCCGCAATGTCCAGAGGGCGGCTCATTACGTCCGCCGCGCCCAGCTCCAGCGCGGAGAGCCTCCCGGCGTGGTCGCTCTCGGAGGTCAGCACTATCACGGGAACTCCCGCTGATTTCATCTGCTCGAGGATTTCCTTGAGCCTTCCGCCGGCGGTGTCGATATCAAGCAGCGCAAGATGTATCGTGTTCAGCCTGACCGTTCGAAGATCGTCAACTGAGCGCATGCACTCCACCACGAAACCCGAAGCGGACAGGTAGCTGTTTATCAGCGTGTTCATTCTGGAAAACCGATCTATAAGCAGTATCGTTCCTCTGAACATTCCGCACCTCCAATCTTAAATAGAGCGCCGGAGCATAAGCCCCGGCGCTCTTGTATTTATGTTCGGGTCATCGGGTCATCAGCCGAGAACGACCTCAACAGTGTGCTTTCCGCCGTCCATTACAGGGATAACATTGCCGTCAACAGCCTTGCCGTCAACAGTCATGCTCTTAACGCCCTTGCAAACGTGGTTCGGGTTCTTAACGGTGATGTCGTATGTAGCGCCGCGGAACTGACGTGTAGCCTTCATGCCGTCCCACTCGTGAGGAATTGACGGGTCGATCTTCAGACCGTCGAAGTCTGCTGCGATACCAAGAATGTACTGGGAGATAGCGACCATGTTCCATGCCGCTGTACCTGTCAGCCAACTGTTCTTGCCCTGACCGAAGTTGTCGCCCTGCTTGCCGATATCAGCGCCGGCGTCCTTACCGCCGATCATCTGACCGTAAACGTACGGCTCGGTCTTGTGAATGTCGGAAGTCTCCTCAGTGAACGCCGGGGCGATCTCGGAGTAGTACTTGAACGCCTGGTCGCCCTCGCCAGCGTATGCAGCGGCACAGATTATCCATGCGTTGTTGTGTGTGAAGATACCTGCGTTCTCCTTGTATCCGCCCGGATATGTGGAGATCTCGCCGTACTGGATATAGTACTTTGTGAATGCCGGGTTGTTGAGCACCAGACCGTACTGGGTGTTCAGTCGCTCGTCGATAGCCTTAAGGGTCTTCTTGGAAGCCTCAGCGTCGATGTCGGACATGATAGCGAAGCCCTGCGGCTCGATGAAGATCTGACCTTCCTCGCACTCCTTGGAGCCCATCTTCTTGCCCTCTGCGTCGTACGCTCTGAGGAACCAGTCGCCGTCCCAAGCGGAATCCATCATAACCTTCTTCATCTTGTCGATCTCAGCCTGAGCCTTTGCGGCCTCGTCGGTCTTGCCGAGGTGGTTGAGTATCTGAACGTAGTTCGGGCCTGCGTAGGTGAACAGTGCGCCCACGAATGCGGATTCAGCGACCTTGGAGTAGCCGCCCTCCGCCTTGAACTTCGGGTTGGTGTAGGTCTGGAAGGATTCGCCGGGAGTATCGGAGTAGCAGGACAGATTGATGCAGTCGTTCCAGTCTGCGCGCATTGCGAGGGGCAGACCGTGCGGACCGAGGTTGTTTACGATGTGGTAGAAGGAAACCTTCAGGTGCTCGAGCATGGGCTGTGCAACGGACATATCGTTGTCGTAGGGCACCATCTCATCGAGAATGCTCCAGTCGCCGGTCTCCTTTATGTAAGCGGAAACGGAAAGAATGAGCCACAGCGGGTCGTCGGAGAAGTCGCCGCCGATATCAGCGTTGCCCTTCTTGGTGAGGGGCTGGTACTGGTGATAGCAGCCGCCGTCCGGGAACTGTGTGGAAGCGATGTCGATAATACGCTCTCTTGCTCTGTCGGGGATCTGGTGAACGAAGCCGAGAACGTCCTGGTTGGAATCACGGAATCCCATGCCGCGTCCGATACCGCTCTCGAAGTAGGAAGCGGAGCGTGACAGGTTGAATGTTACCATGCACTGGTACTGGTTCCAGATGTTGACCATGCGGTTTACCTTGTCGTCAGGTGTGTCAACGTTGAGGATACCGAGCAGCTTGTCCCATGTCTCTCTCAGCTCTGCAAGGCCTGCAGCGACCTTCTCAGGAGTGTTGTACTTCTCGATCATTGCGTTGCTCTTTACCTTGTTGATGGTCTTGCCGTCAGCCTCGAACTTCTCAGCAGCGGGCATTTCAACATAGCCGAGGATAAATACGAGGGTCTTGCTCTCGCCTGCGGCAAGAGTGATCTCCTTGTAGTGGGAAGCGATAGGAGACCAGCCGTCGGCGAAGGAGTTGTTAGCCTTGCCGTCCAGGACAGCCTGCGGGTTGTGGAAGCCGTTGTACAGGCCGATGAAGGAATCGCGGTCGGTATCGTAGCCGTCGATGGAGTCGTTAACGGTGTAGAATGCGAAGTGGTCGCGGCGGTCGCGGTATTCGGTCTTGTGGTAGATGGTGGAGCCTACTACCTCAACACGGCCGGTGGAGAAGTTTCTCTGGAAATTGGTGCAGTCGTCCTGAGCGTCCCAGAGGCACCACTCTGCGAATGACCACAGCTTGAAGGTCTTTGCGGAGCCGCTCTCGTTGGTGAGAACAAGCTGCTGTACCTCGCCGTCGTAGTTCTGCGGAACGAAGAATGTAGCCTCAGCCTTGAGCCCGTTCTTCCTGCCGGTGATGATGGTGTAGCCCATACCGTGACGGCACTCGTAGCTGTCAAGCTCAGTCTTTACAGGAGACCAGCCGGGATTCCAGATTGTGTCGCCGTCCTTGATGTAGAAGTATCTGCCGCCCATGTCTATCGGGACGTTGTTGTAGCGGTAACGGGTGATACGGCGCAGACGAGCGTCCTTATAGAAGCTGTAGCCGCCTGCCGTGTTGGATATCAGAGAGAAGAAACCCTGGGTTCCGAGGTAGTTTATCCATGGGTAGGGAGTACGGGGCGAGGTAATTACATACTCGCGGTTTTTGTCATCAAAATGACCGAATTTCATCAGTGACCTTCCTTCCTTGCTTGCTCCGGTGGGGAGCCGAGGGGGGTCTGCCCCTCGCAGTTGGTTATTCCGGCTTTACTAAGCACTTTCCGCAGATGAACGTTTAAGAAAGTACAAGCCGCTATAAATTAGTATACAATATTGCGGCGAAATTTACAAGGGCTGAAAACGTTAACATTTTTTTTATCGTGGAATTTTACTTTAAAACCGAAAATCGGGTGCATTTATTAGTAATATTGAACAAATCCTGCATGAGCGTTTACAGTCCGGTTCCGGAGGAAAAATCACCAATTTTGCAGGAAACCGCGGACGGTTTTTGTTGATTTAGGAGAAAAAACGTTGTGTTCTGACTGTTGCGCAACAGAAATGCAACAAACTGTCCCTTATGGGGCTAAGTGGCGCTGAATGTCCATTGAAATAAAAAGGAAATCCAGGTATAATTACATACAGGTGCTGCTGAACGGCAGTACATGAAGGGAGCGTATAATGCAAAACGACAAGAAAAGCCCCTTGAATCAGTCCCTCTGGGGAAAAATATATCAGGTGATAATCACCTGGATAGTGTATTTCCTGTTCAGACCAAAGGTAGAGTGGGTCGACAAGTCCGTTAAGAAGCAGCTCAAAGGAAAGCCCGCGGTGTTCGTGTTCAACCACACGCACCATTTCGACGGAGCTTACACCGGCGCGGTGCTGGGGCGGTACAAGCCCTATGTCCTCGTAAAAAAGAGCTGGTTCGAAAAGAAAGGCGTCGGCACTATGATAGGCTGGTGCAGGTGCTTCCCCATCGACCTTGACGGCGCGGACGCTAGCTGGTACACCACCGCGGAGGAGATAATCCGCCGCAGCGGTTCTCTGATAATCTTCCCGGAAGGCGGTATCGCCAGGGAAGGAAAAATCGAGAAGTTCAAGCCCGGCGCGGCGCTGGTGTGCGCTTCGACCGGCGCATGCGTAGTCCCGGCGGCTATCTACGGCGGCTATCATATGGTGTTCGGAAAGCGGCAGCGGCTGCTGGTCGGAACCCCCATCGAGAGCAAATGCCCGGATAACATGCGGCACTCGCAGTACGCAAAGCAGCTCATGAAGCAGGCAGAGGACGAAACAAAGCGGCTTTACGGGATCCTGGAGCAGAAATACGGCAAAACGGATACCTATTCCGAAAGCTATGCTCCGGCAGAAAACAAGTAAACACGCGGGAAATCCGCAGGACAAATTTTATTTTGAGAGGTATTAATTATGAACACAGAGATCGCAGAAAAGATCAAGAACATGCTGGTAGAGAACCTGAGAATCCCCGCTGACGAGCTGGAGTACACCAGCGAGCTGTTCGGCGACGACATCGGACTCGACTCCATCGACTCCATCGAGATCATCGCAGGTATCGACAACCTGTTCGGCGTACAGATGACAGGCGCTGCAAGAGAGAACTTCCAGACCATCGAGACCCTCACAAAGTACGTTGAGGAACACATGGGTGAGTAATATGAGCGACAGAAGGATCGTTGTAACAGGTCTGGGACTTATCTGCGCGCTCGGCGACGGCACCGACAAGTGCTGGAGCGCGGCTTCAAACGGTATCACCGGTATCCGCGAGGTACAGTCGGTGAGCACCGAGGGCTGCTACGCAAACAAGGGCGCCGAGGTAGCTGAAAGCTCCGAGCAGCTTTCAGGCGAGGACTACGACCGCAGCTCCCTGCTGTGCATAAAGGCGGCGGGCGAGGCTCTTGCGGACGCAGGCTACACCGTGACTGCGGATAATTCCGACCGCATAGGCGTTATCGTCGGCAACTGCGTCGGCGGCGCCGCAAGCATTGACAAGTACTACACCGACGAATTCAAGACCGGCTCCGCAAAGCCGTCCGATATTCTCAGAATGCCTGCTGCTGCCATCGCGAACAACGTTGCGAAGCACTTCGGGCTGAACGGCGCGACCGCCAACATCGTAAACGCCTGCGCTGCGGGCACGATGAGCCTTTCCTATGCCGCTGACCTTATCCGCGCAGGTAAGGCTGACGCATTCGTTGCGGGCGGCTCCGACAGCTTTTCTTCGCTGGCGTTCGCGGGATTCCACGCGCTGCACGCTCTCGCGGCTGACGCATGCTCCCCGTTCAACCACAGCAACGGCATCACCCTCGGCGAGGGCGCAGGCATACTTATCGTAGAGAGCTACGAGCACGCAAAAGCACGCGGCGCTAAGATCTACTGCGAGATACTCGGCTCCGGCGTAAGCTCTGACGCGCACCACATCACCGCTCCCCGCCCCGACGGACAGGGACAGATGAGCGCCATCAGACGCGCAGTAAAGACCTCCGGTCTGGAGTTCACCGACATCGACTACATCAACGCCCACGGAACCGGAACCGCAAAGAACGACGAGGCTGAGTTCCTGTCTCTGCACACCCTGTTTGACGAGAACAAGCACCTTTCCGTAAGCTCCACCAAGTCCATGACAGGCCACTGCCTGGGCGCGGCAGGCTCCATTGAGGCTGTGCTGACCGTCAAGTCCGTATGCGAGGACGTTGTACCTCCGACAATCGGCTACTCCGACGAGGATCTTGCAATGCTGAAGGAAAAGGCAGGGGATATAGATTTCGTTCCGAACACCAAGCGCGGGAAGCCTGTCAACTACGCGGTTTCCAACTCCTTTGCGTTCGGCGGCAACAACGCAAGCATCGTATTTGCTAAGAAGCCTCACGAAATTCCCGACAATACAAATAGCGAGAAGCTCTATATCACCGGCATCGGCGAGGTAGTCGGCAGCACAGAGGAAGAAGGCAAGGGTATCCGCGCTTCCATCACCTCCGACGACTACAAGGAGCACGGCATAAAGATGGCGTTCTACCGCAAGCTCGACCGCTTCAGCCAGATCCAGCTCATAAGCGGCATGAGAGCGCTCGCTGACGGCAAAATAACCATCGACGAGAGCAACGAGAACGACATCGGCATAGTAGTCGGCACATCCGACGGCCCGATGACCGAGATCGTAGGCTTCCAGAAGGCGGTAGTTGAGGGCGGCACTGCAAACGGCAGCGCGTTCTCCTTCCCGAACACAGTTTATAACGCCGCTGGCGGATATTTCAGCATTTTCGCTGGTATCAAGGGCTACAACGTGACCGTTGCGAACAGCGTTCAGGCTGGCTTACAGAGTATCTGCTACGCCGCCGACGTACTCCACAACGGCAGCGAGAACATCATGGTAGCAAGCGGCACAGACGAAAATACCGACGTGGACGCAGAGCTTTACGGCAAGCTGGGTCTGCTGGCTGAGACAAAGCCCTATTCTCTTGAGAAGCCCGGCTTCGTGCTCGGCGAGGGCTCGGTATCCCTCATAGTTGAGAAGGCTTCCTCCGCTGAAAAGCGCGGCGCCGTGAAGTACGCCGAGGTAGCGGGCTGCGCCATGGCTCACCACGCTGTAGAGTTCGGCACGGTAAGCGGCTCTGAGGACGCACTCGCAAAGGCTGTAGAGGCTGCATGCGCTGACGCTGGTATCTCCGTATCAGACATCGACGCGGTAAGCGGCTTCGCGAACGGTCACAAGGCGATAGACGAGCTGGAGCTTTCCACCTACAAGAAGGTATTCGGCAGAGATATCCCTGTTTTCGCGGTAAGGGAGACCATCGGCGAGGCAAGGGCTGCCGCGGGCGCAGAGCAGGCGGCTTACGCTGCGAAGCTCCTGGCTGGTAAGCTTGGAAGCTCCGCTAAGGCTTACATCGGCGGCAAGGCTGCCGACGTGGACGTTTCCGGTTACAAGTATGTACTGGCGGCGGCATGGGGCGCAGGCGGTTCTTATTCCGCTGTGGTGCTCAGGAAAGCGTAATATTTCAAATTCGGAATTCGGAATTCGGAATGCGGAATTATGGTGTCGCCGCTGAACGCAGGCACCGGAATCCCGTACAAAGGAACGGTCTAACAGACCCCGGATTCCGAATCGTTTTTAAGGAGGACAAATGGAAAAGGTAGCACTGGTAACCGGCGCTTCCCGCGGAATAGGCAAGGCGTGCGCGCTTCGCCTGGCGGAATGCGGCTACGATATAGTAGTGAATTACAACTCTAACGAGGCTAAGGCGCAGGAGGTAGTCTCCGCGATAGAAGCGCTCGGTCAGAAGGCGGTTGCAATTAAGGCGAACACCGCCGACCTCAAGGAAGTTCAGAACATGTTCCGCGAGGCTCACAAGGCTTTCGGCAGACTTGACGTTCTGGTCAACAACGCCGGCGTAGTCGACGACGCATTCCTGCTGATGATAAACGAAGATTCCCTCACGAGAAGCCTGGACATCAACATCAAAGGATACTTCCACTGCGCACAGCAGGCGGCGCTCAAGATGATGAGCAAGAAGCAGGGCGTTATAATCAACGTTTCCTCTGTAAGCTCCATTCTCGCCGTTGACGGACAGGGCGTTTACAGCGCGACAAAGGGCGCGGTCAACTCCATGACGGCGACCCTCGCAAAGGAGCTTGCTCCCCGCGGTATCCGCGTAAACGCAGTCGCTCCCGGCTTCATCGAAACCGAAATGCTCGACGCTATCCCCGAGGACAAGAAGGAAGAATACCTCAAGGCTATCCCGATGCACCGCCTTGGCACCGCGAAGGAAGTCGCTGACGTAGTTGCACAGCTCTGCTCCGACGCTTTCGCGTATGTCACCGGACAGGTAATCGTGCTTGACGGAGGTCTCAGCTTATGATGAATCTTCTTGAGATCAATCAGCGCATAAAGCAGCGCCCGCCTTTCCAGATGATAGAGCGCGTCACCGAGCTTGTCCCGAATGAATCCGCTAAGGGTATCAAGTGCGTTTCCGTCAACGAGCCGTACTTCATGGGACACTTCCCCGAGACCCCGATAATGCCCGGAGTCCTGCTCATCGAGAGCGCGGCGCAGCTTTGCAGCCTCGTTATCGCCCCGGACGACGCCGCTTCCGATGAAAACAAGCTGTACGTCCTGCTGAAGGTCAAGGATTTCAAGTTTGTGCGCCCGGTTATCCCCGGCGACAGACTGGAGATATCGGTAAAGGTCACTATGGCAGCCGCCGGAGCGTACGAATTCTCTGCGGTAATATCCGCCGACGGAGTTGTCAAGGCGAAGGGCAGCATGCTTTTCACCTCGATGGATAAGAGCGCGGTTTATGGCTGAGCTGAAATTTGACTGGAGCGCCTGCATAGTGTCGGGCGGCGCGGAGCTTATAAACCGGGTAGAAGCGGCGCGGGCAGAGTATTCAAGCGTTTGCTCTGAGTATTTCGACTACCTGGTTTCGAAGGCGGGCAAAACCGGCGTACACGGCGACCGTTTCGAAGAAAGCGCCTGCGGCTTCCTGCTGCTGGACAATCTCCTGAAAAAGAACGGGATAGACCGCCGCGACCTCGCGATAATGCGCGACAGCGGCGGCAGACCCTGCATAATAAACCGCAGCGACATTGATTTCAGCATATCGCACTCCGAGGGAGCCGCGCTGTGCTGCCTCGCCATTGGAGCCGACGCTTCCGTAGGCGCGGATATCCAGCACGCGCGTGAAACCGACCCGCAGCGCATAGAGGAGCTTGCGAAAACCTTCATGCAGCAGCGGGAGCTTCACATGCTCCAGATAAGCTCCGCTGCGGACAGGAAGAACATGTTCTACCAAGAGTGGACCCGGCGCGAGAGCTACTTTAAAAGGTGCGGTCAGGACGACCTCTCGATGTCCGGGATATTCAGAGAAGGGATCATCAGAGCGTGCGGCAGGGAGTATTACTACTGCATATCCCTGCCGGAAAACGACGATTAAGGAGAATAAATGAAAGTATTAGTATTGAACGGAAGCCCCAAGGCAGAGCGCAGCAATACCCTGAACATCACAAAGGCGTTTCTGAAGGGATTCCCCGCTGACACAGAGGTTGAGCAGGTAAACCTCTACAAGAAGGACATCAAGCCCTGCCTGGGCTGTTTCTCCTGCTGGAGCAGAACTCCCGGACAGTGCGTCATCAAGGACGACATGCAGGATATCTACGAAAAGATCAAGGCTGCGGATATCGTTATAGAGAGTTTCCCGCTGTACTTCTTCGGAATGCCGTCCCAGATGAAGGCGACAACGGACCGCTGCCTGCCGTTCATGCTGCCGTATATGGGAAATCTTGTTGAGGACAAGAACGCAAGCTTCCACGAGCTGCGCGATGAATCCATGCATGAAAAGCGCCTTGTAGTCATCACCACCTGCGGCTATGTCGACGAAAAGCCGATGTATCCCGCGCTGCTGAAGCAGCTTGACCTTATCGCAGGCGAGGGACACTACACCGCGATACTATGTCCCGAGGGCGAGCTGTTCATCGCCGATAAGGCAAAACGCCAGCGCGAGGGCTACCTTGCCGAGATAACCATGGCAGGCGCAGAGTTCGCACAGAACCGCGCACTCTCCGAGGAAACAAAGAAGCGTATCGCAAAGCCGATACTTTCCCCGAAGGGCTTCGAGACCATCACCCTCGCTCACTGGGGAATGAACAAGTAATACGAACCGGACTTAAACTGGGCAATAAAAAAATCCACGGAACAAACGCTCCGTGGATTTTTGTTATGTTCTTACGCAATTACTTGATGATGGTGATACCGCCGATAACGGGCAGGGGCTTCATCTCGCCCTGAGCAACGTTAACGATGCCGAGGATCATGAGAACCAGGGAAGCAAGGCTGCCAAGTCCGGATACGATACCGCCGATGAAACCGATAAACGGAATAAAGGAAAGAATACCGCCTGCTATGCCGATAACGATTTCTGCCAGGAACAGAACCAGTCCCTGATTAGCGTGGAACTTTGCGAACGGGGTCTTGCCTGCTGCAAGTCCGACTATCCACAGAATACCGATGTAGCTGAGAATACCAAATACCTTATCATTAGAGTCCATATTTATTACCTCCTGAAATATACCAGCCGCAGCCGTTGGCGCCACAAACCTACGACAAAAATTTCACACGGCTTACATATATCATATAACAAAATGCGGCTTTTGTCAACTAAATCGGTGAAATGTAACGTAAATTATACGAAAAAGCTAAAAATCTCCCGTTTGTTCTCAAGAATATCGTTAAATCTATCCAAGTATTCGTACGGATATTTATGATTGGTTATACGCTTTATCCTGCCGGTTCTGCGGTCGACAAGCTTTGTGGAAGCTCCTGCGCCCACTGCAAGTATAGTCTGAAGCTCCTCCATGATGTAGGTGTTGTAGAGGCTTTCGGTGCCGGGCTTTGCGTAGCCGGTGTTCTCCTGGTTGTCGGCGGTGTTCTTCTGCCGATAGAGATAGTACGGGATATACCCGTGCTCCGCCAGCTTCTGGTGAGCGTAGTCTATCATGCGCTCCGTTTCGCCCGCTGCGCCTTCCTTACCCTCACGGAACAGCGCCGCCGCGCGCTTCAGCGACAGGCTGTGCACCGTGATATTCTCCGGCGACAGACCGCACACCGCGTCAAGACTCGCCGCAAAGCTGTCGAACGTATCCGTAGGAAGCCCCGCGATAAGATCCATGTTGATAACGTCGAATCCGGTCTCCCGCGCCATCAGGAACGCTTCCTCCGTCTGGCGGCTGTCGTGGGAGCGCCCTATCGCCTTCAGAACGCTGTCGTTCATCGTCTGCGGATTGACGCTTATCCTGCCGACGCCCGCAGCCTTTATCGCTTCCAGCTTCTCAGGGGTTATCGTGTCCGGTCTGCCGGCTTCCACCGTGAATTCACGGATATGCGAGAGGTCGAAGCACTCCAGCGCCGAAAACAGCATTTTAAGCTGCTCAGCGGAAAGCACCGTGGGAGTTCCGCCGCCGAAGTAGATGGTATCCGGAACAAGCCCCAAATGCCGCGATATCGTGGAAAGCTGCCGCATCTCCTCCATCATTCGCCCGAGGTACTCGTCCAGCCTTGCCGCCGCGGAATTCACCGAATGCGAAACAAAGCTGCAATAACTGCACCGCGTAGGGCAGAACGGAATAGACACATAAAGACTGAACGAATTTTCAGGTATACTGTCGGCGAGCGGCTTCTGAACCTGCTCGATACGCCGCGAAACAGCCAGCTTCCGGGGGCTTACAAGCAGCGACTGAAAAGCCTGCGCGTCGGTGAGCTTCGACAGCACCTTGACCGGGCGCACTCCGGTGAGTATCCCCCAGGGGAGGTCGCGCCCAGTGTACTCGCGAAGCGCCTTGTAGAGCAGTATGCACAGCTCCCGCTCCTGCTCCTTTTCGGGCATGCCGCCGGGAATGCTGCGGCTCATGCAGAATCGTTTTCCTTCGCGCACCAGATCCACGGAAAGCTCCGCGCCGCCGGGGTATTCCACCTTTTCCGTAAGGCAGAAATCGCCCTGTGCGTCCGCCTTGTCGGTGGAGAGCTTTATTCCCGGCTCGTTTATAAAGTTGCGGAACAGCCGCTCAACCTCGTACTGAAATCTGTGATTGCTGAAAATAAGTGTCATTTTATATCCTCTGTTTTGCTTTGCAAAGTTCGGAAAAATACTCCGTTACAAATTCCGGGAACCTCTCCCGGCGCGAAACGACTTTTTCCGCAGCCGTGACCCCGGAAATATCCCCCGGGAACACCGCCGTATCCGCGGCGTTCAGCATTGGAATATCCATGGCGCTGTCCCCGGCGCAGACTATCCTGCTGAAACCGCGCCGCTCTTTTAACATACCCGCAAAGCGGTTCACCGCCGCCCCCTTGCACAGACCCGCCGGAAGCGCGTAGACCTTCGCCCCCGTCGCGAAGCAGCTTACCTCCGCCCCGGATACCTCGTTCAGCCTCCGGAGCATGCTTTCCGGCTCCGTGGACTTTGTGAAAAGAAACATTCCATCAACCATGCGTATTTCAAAGTTCCTGCCGGGATCCTGCTCCATAACGCTGCGGCAGCGCTCCAGCCCCCTGGAGCTTTCCTGCACCAGCCGCATTGTGCGTCTTGCCCATTCCGGGTCGGGAACTCCGTTCACCAGCAGAGTGCCGCCGTTGTCGGTCAGCGCGTATTCCGGCGAGAATCCCTCCGGAAAGCGTATCCTGCGGTACTGCTCAATGCTCCGGGTGGTCACCGGGATCACCTCCAGCTCCGGGAGCAGCTCCGCCTGACGTTTCGTTATGCAGGATATCTCCCTGTTGTCCTTGTATTCGCACACGATGTCCCCGGGCTGCTTTCTCGAAGCTGAAAAAATCAGCGTGCCGTCAAGGTCGGAGAAAATAAGCGGCTCACACATTGTCCATCACCCTGATGATACCGCACGCCTCGTAGCATTTCAGCGGATACTGCCGCACCTCCACGCCCTTTTCCCGGGCTAATTCGGATATGTGGCGGGTAAGGGGGCTGTCAGGATCGCGGAGCAGTATAAGCTCCGGAATGCGCCGCAGAAGCACCCTGGTCGTCTCGCCGATTCCCGGCTTTACAAGTTTAATATCAGGAACCCCGAACTTCTCCGCTATCTCCCGGGTCTCCGCAAGACCGTTCCCGGAAGCCGGCGGCGGGAGCTGAGCCTCGCCGTAGGTCATAGCTGCCTCTATCGCCGTGATGAACTCATACGTGCGGTCAAGTGGAGCAAGCTCCCCGAAATACGCCGCGCCGTGGAACTCGTCAGGCTGTATCACGCCGGTTTTCAGCACCGTTCTGCTGAAAAGCCCCGAAACCACGCTGTTTAGGCACGCGCAGGGTATGAACATATCGCCGTGGGTCCCGCACAGCCTGCAAAGCCCGGCGGGGTCTGCAAGCACGGCGATTTCGCATAGTCTGTCGAGCTTGTCCCTGCCAATGCCGTATTCGTACAGCGGGAACTGCTCCAGCGCACTGCGCAGGGTTCGGGTTATCATGCCCTTGCCTGTCCAGCCGTCGATAAACTGTATTCCATCAGCCGGATGGCGCGCAAGAATATACTCCATTGCGCGGCGGTCTATCCCGCGCCCGACTATTATCGAAATCGAATAATGCGGCAGGGAAACTCCGTATTTTCTGCGGATATAGCGCTTTATCAGCACTCCGGCAGGAGTTCCCGCCCGCGCCAGCGATACCAGCACGGCATGCCGCCCTTTTTCAGCCCATATCGTCTCGGCTACGGTGCGCACTGCGTCGGCATTCGGCTTCGCCCAGAGTTTCAACCCGTTTTCGTACTCCCGGAAATATGCGTCGGAGGGACGGTATTCCGCCGGGAGAAGCTCGCTGTAATGCACTCCGCTCTGTATCAGCGGTTCGCGCTCCTTTGCGGGAAGCGGCTCTAATTTACCGGTGATGTCTGTCAGCAGAAGTTCGGCGTCCTCCGGCAGATACGATGTCGGGAGCTTCTTTCCGTGCCAGCATATAACCTGGACCTCCGCGCCGCCTGCCGCTCCGCACAGTTCATTCAGCGCTGCGGGATCGGGGGAATACGCGTCCGTAAGGATAACGGTAAGGTCGCACGGGCGGCTGTTGTAAAGGTACACACGGCGCTCCGGGTCGTAAACGCTGCGCAGTACAGCGCGGCTGACTATGGGGTACTCTCCGGGGGACGGCTCCGCGAAGCCGTCCCGGCCGCCGCATGGCAGCATAGGGCTTCTGGTCGAACAGTGAACCACGGCGCGGCACTTACCCGCCAGCATTTTCCCGAGCAGCAGAGCCGGGTAGCAGAATTCCTCCGTGCCGATTATCTCAACTGTGCCAGAAGCGGAGATCTCCCCGGCAAGGCGCGTGCAAAAGCTGCTGCACTCCGCGAGGAAACTGTCCGCGTGAACCCCGAGCCGCGGGTCGTATATTGAATTTACATGCGTTATTCTGTCAGGCTTCCGGGGGATTACCGCGCGGTCAGGCGCCGGAAGCTCCGGAGCGGAGCACCCGACGATACCGTCCGACGAAGCCAGGAACACCGGAGTAATACCCGCCGAGCGGAAATTCTCAAAACTCTCAGCGGAGGCGGCAAGCGCGGCGGCGTATATACTGCACCTTGGGGCAAGGCAGCCGTCCAGGGCGCGGATAAGATTCATAGCAGTCCGGCCGGTGGTGAATTCATCGTCGACAAGTATTACCTGCGCGGCACGGCGGAAAGCGTCCTCGTCGCGAACGCAGAGGTAGTGCTGCGGAGCATGACTGTGCTGCTCCTCAAACCCGATGGCAGTCGCCCAGTCCGGGAGCTTCTCCCGGGTGGTGGTTACGAAAAAGCAGTCGTGGAAGAACCCCGAAACGACTGCACCGATAGCGGTGGCGGTCTCAGCAAATGCAATTACAACGGTAGTCTTGTCCGCCCTGCCGTCCTGCGCCAGCTTCCTGCCAAGCTCCTCCATGAGAGCAATGGAGCGCTCCGGGTCGCCCGGGAAATGCTTGCACTGCCTGGTGTTGACCAGGATATTGTCGCGCAGTGGATTATTCTCACGTTTCGCGAGGAACAAATGTGATGTTTCGTTCATTTTTATACCAAAACTGTCATGTCAGACAGGCAGAGTTCTTTCCCTCGGATAGACTTTTCCCTCCATCAGCAGGCGGTGGTAATCCGCAGGGCAGCTGATAGGCTCGGGCACGTCGATACCGCCGCCGAAAAGCTTGTCAAGGTGGTGGCTGTCGGAACCTCCGGTCTTTATCAGACCGTAGCTGTCGGCGTAGAGCTTGGCGCGCTCGTCGTAGAGCTTGCGCGGGTCGTGGCTGGCGTTTATGGTTTCCACTGCGTCCACGTCGTATGGGTAAAGGCTGATGTGGTGGATATAGGAGGCGTACCGGAACGGGTGCGCATGTACTATAAAACAGTCGAGCTCGTTTCTGAGCTTGCTGAAAAGGACGCGCTCGTCGGTATGCATGAGAAGTTCCTCGTTTGCCTTCATCCAGTCCTTTTCCATGCCGTAGATGAGGAAATCCGCATTGTAAACAGTAAATTCACAGCCGAACCACACCTTCAGACCGATCTCATCGCCGACTTCCTTCGCGTGCTCATAGCCGAGGAAGTAGCGGTCTACGCGCTCCTCCCAGGGAAGGTCGCGCGGGACTGCGGTGTTTGCGTTAAAAAAGTGGTCGGTGACAAAAACGCCATCGTACCCCGCAGCCTTGTGAGCTCTTGCCATATCCGCAGCCGGAGCGGAAGAGCACGCGCTTCCCTCTTTTGTGTGGAGATGAGTTTCGTATTTGTACATTATATTTATTCCTCCGTAGGACTATTCGCTGCTAATATAGAATCATTGTACCACAAAATGCATTTTTTTGCAACAGGATAAAGTGGTATTTTTAAATGGCTGGTGCGGAGCACGGCTACTCTGCGCGCCGGCGCGCAGTTAAACGTAAAAAGCGCTAAAGGGGTGTGGGGGAAAACAAGAGTTTTCCCCCACAAGCAACACATTGTCTTTGTTGAGCCTGTCCTCTGAAACAGTCCGGTGGACTGTTTCGGAAGCACACTACACAGCTAAATTCTAATTTTCTCTCACAAGCAGCGTTCTGCCTCTAAACAACAATTCGGTCAACCTTTGAATCCCACCAAATTGCGCAAAATCATCAAAACTCCGGCTTGTCTTCCTGATTATTGATCTTCTTGCTCTTAATAACTGAAAGCGTAAGAACAAACATCATAACGGCAATTACCACTGAAAGCACTATTCCCACGATTATGCTCGCAGCGTTATCAGCAAGAACAAAGTCATCGCGGAACATCTCGCCTATAACAAGCGACCGCAGGGTCAGCGGGTGGAACTTCGTAAGGTCAAGCGACATCAGTATCATCTGCACTATAGACACGCCGACGTACATAAACACCGTAACAACGCCGGGTCTGCTGGTGAAAAGCCCTATCGACATGTATACCGCCGTAAAGAACGCCATGTACACCGCACACAGGAACGCCGCCAGCAGCACCATTCCGCCGCTGACTTTTCCGTCCGTGAACAGCAGGTTGCAAAGACCTCCGGAAATCAGCGCCGCCAGGAATCCGGTCACGAAAACCGTTCCCGGGTACATTACGTACTTCGGGATAAGGTAACTGAACGTGTCCAGTCCCGAACAGGACGGGATTATCGTGGCGCGCTTTTTCTGCTCGCCGCCGCAGGGGGACATCAGTATCAGCATGATTATCAGCAGTGAGGTCGCGCACAGGTCTGCCATCGTGCCGGCAAAAACGGAGCCAGCGCTTCCGAACAGCATTCCGAGACTGTTTTCGATATCCACCGCGCCGCCTATCGCACCGTACATATCAGTATCGGTCAGGCTGCCGAGCAGCGCGTTCATCGCCCAGTACATCAGCGGATCCGCCAGTGAGAAGGAAACCGTCGCGATCAGTATTCCCCACAGCCTGAACGTCCTGGAAAACTGGAACCATTCCTTTTTGAAGCCAGCCTTAATCTGCATTTGCGCCCACCACCATTCTGAAAACTTCTTCAAGACTCGCAGTGCCGATGCTGAAGGTGTCCACCGCCGCGCTGTTCTCAGCGAGAAGCTGTATAAGCCGCCGCGAGGTCTCCTCCGCGTTATCCGTGCCGAATCTGAACTGACCGTTCAGGTCGTTGAACTCCGCACGGGCGTAGTCCACCGTCAGCAGCTTTATTTTTAGGTCGTCCGTAAGCCCGCGCACCGAAAGATGTATCACGTCGCCGCCGTGCTTGCGCAGGATATCCGTCAGGTACCCTTCCTCGGCGAGCCTGCCGTTTGTCATTATTCCGATCCTGTTCGCGACGCGCTCAACATCGGACAGAATATGCGTTGAAAGCACAATGGTGCTTCCCATGCTCTTGAGGCGCTCGATTATCGAGATGACTTCGGCTCTGCCCTCGGGGTCAAGCGCGGACGTCGGCTCGTCGAATATCAGCAGCTCCGGATCGCCGATTATTGCCGCGCCCATTCCCAGACGCTGGGTCATTCCGCGGGAATATCCCTTCGCGCGGCGGTCTGCCGCCTTCGTCAGCCCTACGATATCAAGCACTTCGTTTACGCGGCGCTTTACATCGCCCTGATAATTCGTGCATGCGGCGATGTACTCGAGGTATTCCCGGGAGGTCATGTAACCGTATATCGTCGGGCTTTCCGGAAGGTACCCGACCTTTACCGGTCTGCCGTTGCCGAGGATTATCTCGCCCTCGTCCTTCGGGATTATATTCGTGATAATGTTCATCGTGGTGGTCTTGCCGCAGCCGTTCCGCCCGAGGAAGCCGTAAACATCGCCCTTTTCGATATCCATGCTGAGCCCTCTCAGCACGGAGAATGAGCCGTATTTCTTGTATAGATTGCGTATTCTGACCAATTCGTTCACCCTTTCCCACATTAATGTGTATATACAAATTTTACATTATTTAAATTGGTTTGTCAATAGATTTCACGCAATTAACTCAATGCGCCGAAAACTGTGGCGAAAAACAGAAAACCCCCGCCGGAAACCGACAGGGGAACTTTTCTGTAACCAATAACTTAACGTCAATAAGTTAGATCAAACTGCTCTCTGAACCAGACCGGAGCGCAGGCAGCGTGTGCAAGCGTTTACTCTGCAGGGAGTACCGTTTACGATCGCCTTTACCTTCTTGACATTGGGCTTATAGGTTCTGTTGCTGCGTCTGTGGGAGTGGGATACCTTGATACCGAAGGTAACGCTCTTGCCGCAGATCTCACATTTTGCCATTTGAAGCACCTACCTCTCTTGTAGTAGTTATTTTTTCAGTAACGTATAATATTTTATCAGAAACAGCGGAAAAATGCAAGGGTTTATTTAGCGTTCCTTGAATATTTGTATACAATCACAAAAAATTCGTTATTTAGGCCGCGGTATTAATGCATTATTACTACAAGAACAAGCGCTTTCTCCGGGCCCGCGATTCACCGCGGCTGCCGCTCCAAAATACGAAAATATCACAGATCCATCAGAACATATTGTTTTATAGGCGCAATCCACATATTAAATGTCAATGCATTGTGCAAAACGTCAATTTATATTTTTTTGACAAATACGCATTGACATTTAGTGAGCAGACTGCTATAATGAATTTAGCAACCAACATCCATCACACATCAATCTAAGACAGAAAGGAATATCACATGAAAACTTTAAAGAAAACTCTTTCAACTATCCTGGCAATCGCATCAGCTTTAGCAATTACCACTACTTCATACGCGGTTTATCCTGAAACTGAGTATCATGCAACTTCTGATGAAACCAATGAATATGCTGAATTTACGTTGATTTCACAGGAAGAAAGCATCGATGAAAATGGTTTTTTGATTATCGACAGAACCTATATAAAAAATATGGAAGACACAGAAAATTACAGCCTTTTAAGAGCCTCTAATGCAGGCAAAAAAACTATTACAAAGACCAAATCTGTTTACGCCGATAATAGCTCAAGTGGTGATTTGTGGCTGGAGATGTCAATCACTGGCGATTTTGAATGGAATCAGGATAAAGATACCGCAACTGTACAAAATGTGAAACAAGATAAAACGATAAGAAATTTACCTGATTATGTGACACTATATACACATTCTCCAACACATAAAAGTAATCAGGGAAAGACTATGTTGCTTGGATATAAATACGCTTATATTCAAACTAAATTTGAAATAAAAAATACTTTTGGAGCAACAACTAATTTTGAAATGTGGCTTGACGTAAATGTTAAAGGCGATGTGAATTTTAAAGCTACATGATTAGTTGATATATTTCAACGAAGGGGGTTATAATTATGACTATTAACAACATAAACAAAGTTCCTAGGGAACCAAATACCATCGGTCAAAAAATCACTATACCTCAAATCGTGTGCCTGACGGTATCAATAATAGCCGCCGGCTTCGCAGTAACAATGGAATTTCTGACAAGAGATCATTGCGTATCATTCAGCATTCTGTACTGCGTGCTGATATTCGCGTCCATGATTTCAATATCCGGATCTGCGCATATGTCCGGCTCCCGCAGAGCCGTCAGTGTGACTGTCATGGCGGTCATGGCGCTTATATTCGCAGCGCTGAGCTTCAGTTCGACATTCTTTTTCTACATGGATCTCTCACCGGACAATATCGGCAGCATAGCTTCGAAAATGGCGGTCAGCGCCCTGCTGACGCATGGTATCGTCCTCGCCGCGGCTTTGCTGGTATCGCGCCTTTTGATTTACAGAAAGAAATGATGGCAATTTAATAAAAAAAGGGAGAGCACGGCCTCCCTTTTTTATATCGGTGATTTGTTACAGAACTAAGAAACCAACTTTCTTCTGCACCTTCTGCAGCGTTTTTCTTGAGGTCTTGAACGCCTTTTCCGCGCCCTTCTTCATGCAGTCCTCAAGGTATGCCTTGTCAGCGAACACGCGCTTGAACTCAGCCTGCATAGGCGCCAGCATATCTGCGACAGCTTCGCCCACTGCGGTCTTGAAATCTCCGTAGCCCTTTCCTGCGAACTCCGCCTCTATCTCCTCGAAGGACTTGTTTGTAACTGCGGAATATATGGACATCAGGTTGATTATTCCGTCCTTGCCTTCCCTGGCGCAAACAACGGTGTCGCTGTCGGTGACTGCGCGCTTGAACTTGCGAATAATCGTATCCTTGTCGTCGAGTATCCATACGCTGGCGTTGGGGTTCTCGTCGGACTTGGACATCTTCTTGGTCGGCTCCTGGAGGGACATCACCTTCGCGGTGGTCTTGGTGATATAGCCGTCGGGAATGGTGAATACGTCGCCGTAAATGCCGTTGAAACGCTGTGCAACGTTTCTCGCAAGTTCGAGGTGCTGCTTCTGGTCGATCCCCACGGGAACGAGGTCAGCCTGATACAGCAGGATATCCGCAGCCATCAGAACAGGGTAGGTGAACAGACCGGCGTTGATGTTGTCAGGGTGCTTTGCGGACTTATCCTTGAACTGCGTCATTCTGGAAAGCTCGCCGAACTGGGTGTAGCAGGAAAGGATCCAGCTTAGCTCGGCGTGGTTGGGGTTGTGACCCTGCACGAACAGCGTGGACTTCTCCGGATCAAGACCCGCAGCGATGAGCAGCGCGTAGCTCTCCTTGATCTGGTTGCGGAGCTTCACGGGGTCCTGCCTTACGGTGATGGAGTGCAGGTCTGCAATGCCGAAATAGCAGTTGTAGTCGTTCTGTAGCTTTACCCAGTTCTGCATAGCGCCGAGATAGTTGCCCAGGTGGGGAGTATTCGTCGGCTGAATGAGGCTCAGCATATTTTTCTTCTGTTCTTCCATGATGATTTCCTTTCTCCGAAAGCCGGAACAAACAAAACTCCGCCCTCGCGGCAGAATACATCTGCCATAAGGACGGAGTGATAATTCAACACCGCGTTGCCACCTTAATTCACGGGAACCTCCCGTGCTCTCTATGGATACTTCCATATCCCCGCAATTAACGCTTGCTGCACGTCGCAGAATACTCGGCTGCGCTTTGCGCCGCCTTTGGCTGCGCCCTCTACGGTCCATTTGTATACCCGGCGTTCTGCGGCGTTCCCAGCTGAAATGGCGGAGCCCGCCATAACTCGCCGCTCTCTGTGAGTGCCACGGATATTTTTATCTCCGTATCATCGGTTTCAAGGGCATATTCGTTTGTTATCAATATTCTTTGATCCGCAGTTGCTGCGGTCTTTTCATATTCTATCACAAAGCTCCCGATTTGTCAAGAGCTCATTCCACCGGGATACCCTCTTCCGCCGTTCCGGTCTCATCGGTTGCAGGCTCCGGCTCCGGGACGTTTACACGCACCTCTGCGCGGCTGCTTCCGGTCTCGGCGGCTAGCCAGTTTTCAAGCAGCTTCTGCGCCGCGGCGTCCTGCGGATTGGCGGAGTCCGCGAGGAGCAGCGCATGCTCTCCGGAGCTGTCGGTAACGCTTCCGCAGCGGATATTGCTCAGCTCCGGGAATATCTTCACGGCCTTCGCCGTCACGGCGGCGTAGTCTACCGTGCTCTTCAGCTCGGAATTTTCGGTTTTCAGCCCGGACAGCTCCTGCTCCCTTTCGGAGAGCTGCCGCTCAAGCTCGTTTATGCGGTTCTCCTGGAGGGCTATGGTGATCTTGTCGCCGCTGTCCTCGTCGGTGCCTGCGTCAACGATGTTGTTCTGAGTTACGTTCAGCGTGTAGCCGTCAAGCCCGTATTTCGGCATTTCCTGCTCCAGCATGGATATCACATCGTCTGAGATAGGCGTGCCGACCAGCGAAACCGATATCATGCGAGCGCTCTTGTCGGCGCTGCTCTTTACCAGAGAGGTGTTCGGGAATACGAACTCGCTGTTAAGGTATGTGGATATATTTTTGTCCATGATGGAGCCGTATACCGTGGAAGCCCCGAAGAACACGCTCGGCACAGCCGCGACGATCGTTATCGCGGCGACGGCGCGGTTTATGGCCTTCTGCTTCTTGTCGCTGACGTTGCGGTGATACGGCACGCGCAGCATCATGGTGACTATCATCGTCGAGAGCGAGATGAACAGCGTGTTTATCAGGAACAGATAAAACGCGCCGAGGAAAAACGACGGCTGACCCGAGGCGATCCCGTAACCCGCAGTGCAGAGCGGAGGCATGAGCGCCGTAGCTATAGCCACGCCCGGGATAACGTTGCCCTTTTTCTCGCGGGTGTTTCCGATGGCGCCGGCGATACCGCCGAAAAGCGCTATCAGGACGTCCCAGATGGTGGGGCTGGTGCGGGCTATCATCTCCGCTGTGGGAGTGTCAATCGGGGTGATCAGGAAGTACACAGAGGAGCTTATCAGGCTTATCACGACCTGAGTTCCGAAGCGAAGCAGCGCCCTCCGGAGGAGCCGCAGGTCGCGCACCGCGAGGGAGTAACCCATCGTCATGATCCCGCTCATCAGCGGAGATATCAGCATCGCGCCGATGATGACCGCCGTGGAGTTCATGTTCAGACCTATCGACGCTATCAGCGCCGCAAGGCACAGTATCCACATGTTCGGTCCGTGAATGACCGTGTTTTCCAGCATCATTTCGTCGATTTCCTCGTAGCTCATCATGCCGTCGTGCATGTTGAGCAGGTCGGCCATGAACTTGCGCACTCCGGTGCGCTTTTCCCTTATCTCCTTATGTATGCCGCGGTCTATTTCGTCGGCTTTTTCTGTTTCTTTGCTCATTACGACACCTTCTTGAATAAATTTCCTACATTATAGCACGGGCGTGGACAAAAAGTCAACAACGTTTTGCTCTTTCCTGCGGAATACCGCTTTACAATACCGCGAGGTTGTGATATAATTATAGAGTATAGATTCTTCCAGAAAGGACGACGCTAAATGTTAAAGCCATTTTCCGACCGCGTGTCCGGCTTACAGCCTTCCGCGATACGCGAGATACTTAAATTCACCGCAGACCCCGAAGTGATAAGCTTCGCCGCAGGAAACCCCGCGCCGGAGGCGTTCCCGGTAGAGACCATCGCAAAGCTCTCCGCCGACATCTTCCGCGAGGAGCCGATAAACGCATTGCAGTACTCCATCACCGAGGGCTACCCGAAGCTCCGCGAGTGGCTGAAGGCCGACCTCACGAAAAAGGGGCTGTTCCGCGATGGCGACCAGGTAGTCATCACCAGCGGAGCACAGCAGGCTATCGAGACCACCGCGAAGATACTCTGCAACGAGGGCGATGTGATAATCTGCGAGGATCCGGCGTTCGTAGGCTCGCTGAATGCGTTCAGGAGCTACGGCGTTAAGCTGGTGGGAGTTCCGATGGACGACGACGGCATGAAGCCCGACAGCCTTGAGGAAGCCCTAAGATCCAACCCCGCCACAAAATTCATCTACACTATCCCGAACTTCCAGAACCCCACCGGCAGGACGACCACCCTCCAGCGCCGTAAGGAAATACTCGCCCTTGCTGAAAAGTACGGCGTGTACATACTGGAGGATAACCCCTACGGAGCGCTCCGCTTCGAGGGCGAGGATGTAAAGTCCATCAAGGAGCTTGACGCAAAGGGCAGCGTGCTTTACTGCGGAACATTTTCCAAGACCCTGGCTCCCGGACTGCGCGTAGGCTACCTGCTGGGTCCGTCCGAGATAGTCGCAAAGGCGGTCGTAGGTCTCCAGACAAGCACCGTACACACCAACATCTGGGCGCAGATGCTGACCTACCGCTTCCTCACCAACGTTGATTTCGACGAGCATCTGAAGAAGCTCCAGGCTATCTACCGCCACAAGTGCCATCTTATGCTCGGGGGGCTTGAAAAGGAGCTTCCGGATTTCATCAGCTTCACACACCCGCAGGGAGGTCTGTTCATCTGGGCTACCCTGCCGGATAAGTACGACATGAACGCTTTCTGCAAGGGAGCTGTCGAGCGCAAGGTGGCCGTTGTCCCCGGAAATGCGTTCTGCTCTGATGAGAGCGCCGTTTCCCACTCCTTCCGCCTGAATTTCTCCACCCCGGCAGACGAGCAGATCGAAAAGGGCGTGAAGATACTCGGCACGGCGGCAAAGGAGCTTTTAAAGTAATTTCAGCATTTCAGACGGGAGGTGAGTCTGCATGGTATGCGGAAAATGCGGCAAGGCGTTCGACGAGAGTGCGCAGGCTACAGAGGGACGCTGTCCGTTCTGCAAGACGGTGCATACCCCCGAAGGCGACCCTATCCGCGAGCTTAAAGGGATACTGAGCTACATAGCGCAGCACTTCGGCGAAAAGACCCTTCTCGACCGCCGCCGCACCGACGCGCTTATAGCGGACATCTTTCCGAAGGAGAACGCCGCGCGCCGACTGTGCTACGTTGCGCTCTACGACGGCTGCGCACAGAAGCTGTGGACGGTGCGGGGCAAGCCGTTCGAGGTGCGCTCCGCCGCTGCGGCAAGATGCGTTAAGTCGCTGAGGGACGAGATAGGGCTGAAGGGACGCTCCGCCGCTTCGGCAGTTGAGGCAGTCGCGGAAGCCCTGGGCTGCGACATTGCGTTCAGAATGGAGGCTCCGCCCTCCGCCGCAGAGACTGAAAGCCGCAAGAACATCACCGACAGCGCAGAGCAGTACAGCCTGGGACGTCACTTCGACCGCATAAAGGACTACAGCAGGGCGCTGTACTGGTTCGTCCAGTCGGCTCAGCAGGACTGCGCCGAAGCGGAATACTACGTGGGATTCTACCTCATGGAGGGCAGGGGCGGCACGCAGGACGTCAAGACCGCCCGGGAATGGTTCCTGAGAGCGGCTGAAAACGGCGTTCCCGCCGCGCAGTACATGACCGGATACTTCTACGCCGAGGGCATAGCCTGCGAGCTCAACGAGGGCGCCGCATTCGAATGGTTCCTGCGCTCTGCAAAGCAGGGCTACGAGGAGGCAATAAAGGTGATAGCGCTGAGCTACGAAACCGGTACGTTCGTCGATGAAAACCCGGAGACCGCCGTCCGCTGGCGAAAGCTCCTGCCAAGCCAGCCGGAAGCAACAGAGCCGCCGCCCGACGAAGAAAAAGAGCCGCCGGAGCCGCTCCCGGACGACGGAGAGGAGAACTACCAGTCCGCGCGGCGCTGCCTTGCCGAAAAGGACTACACTGGCGCTGCGATGTTTTACCGCCACGCCGCGGAGGCGGGTCACGCGAAGGCTCAGTGCAGCTACGGAAAGTGCCTGTACCTCGGAAGCGGCGTTGAAAAGAACATTTACGCGGCGTTTTCGTGGTTCTCGAAGGCGGCGGCTCAGGGTCTGGACATCGCGCAGTACAATCTCGGCGTGATGTACCTTCGCGGCACCGGCGTTGAGAAAAACCGCTCGGAAGCGAAGCGTTATTTCCGCATGGCGGCGGAAAACGGACATTCAGAGGCCGCAAAGGTGCTCGAAAAGCTTGAAAATCAGGAACATAAATGATCGGAGGAAAACAGAGTGAAAGCAGCAGTTATCCTTACAAAATGCAAGAACGACCACGCACTGTTCGGCATACGCACGGAGCAGCGCGAGGACGGCGGCTGGTACGCTACATGGGCGTTCAAGGTGTCGGAGCAGACCGCCGAGCGCGAGAAGTTCGGCGATACTAAGATAAGCGGAAATATCTACATCACAACAGAGTACCCCTCCTGCCCCTACTGCGGCGCGAAGGGATTCTTCCAGTGCGCGGAGTGCGGCAGGACCACCTGCTGGAACGGCGAGACCGAAACGGTATGCGAGTGGTGCGGCAACGAAGCCGAGACCGCCGCAGAGGAGAAGTTCGACTCCATAACCGGAGGCGGCTTCTGATGATGATGAAGGTCGGTGACAGAGTTCCGCTGGAATTAGGCGGCGAGGCGGAAATAACGCAGCTTCTCGGGCAGGGCGGACAGGGCGCAGTCTACCGCGCCTCCTACCGCGGGAGAGACTACGCGCTGAAAATGTACTTCACGAAGAAACTGAAAAATCCCGCGATGTTCCGCGAGAACCTCCAGCGCCTGTGCGAGGACGGCAGTTCTTCCCCGGCGTTCGTAATGCCGCTGATGATGACCGCCGACACCTCCGAGGGCTTCGGCTTCCTGATGGAGCTTATCCCGCCGGAGTACGCGCCGTTTTCCGATATTCTGAACGCCCGGGTGAAATTCTCCGGGCTGTATTCCATAGTGAATGCCGCGATAAAGATAACCTCGGCGTTCCGGGAACTGCATAACTCCGGCAGAAGCTACCAGGACCTCAACGACGGCGGATTCTTCATTCGCCCGACCGACGGCGACGTACTGATATGCGACTGCGACAACATCGCGCCCTACGGCGAGAACCTCGGAATCGCAGGCAAGCCCGGCTACATGGCGCCGGAGATAGTAAGGGGCGAGAAAGCTCCCGACAAGCTGACTGACCGCTATTCCCTGGCGGTGGTGCTGTTCCGGCTTCTGCTGCGCGGCGACCCGCTGGAGGGCGGCAGGGTGCTGAAAAGCGTCTGCCTTACGGAGGACGCGGAGCGCCGTCACTACGGCTACGAACCGATGTTCGTCTATGACCCGTCCGACGATTCCAACCGCCCGGTGCGCGGAGTCCACAACAATATAATCAAGTTCTGGCGCATAATGCCGGACTATATCCGTGACGCGTTCACCGTTTCCTTCACTGACGGACTTTTCCAGCCGGAAAAGCGGCTTATCGAAAAGCAGTGGCTTGACCTCCTGGTGCGCATGCGCGGCGATATCTGCGCCTGCACCTGCGGCGCCCAGGGATTCATCTCCGGCTCGGAGCGCGACCCCGACGGAAAGGTGGTCTGCCCCTGCGGTACCCACTACCAGCCGCCGCTGGCGCTGCATCTTGGAAAACAGCGCATTCTGCTGTTTGACGGCGCAAAGCTGTTCAATGATGATGTCGAGTGTATCGGCGAGGTAGTCCGCAACAAGGTGAACCCCGGTCTTTTCGGGCTGAAGAATCTCTCAGGCGAGGCATGGAGCTTCACGCTCCCAAACGGGCAGGAAAAAACGGCGGCTCCCGGGTCGGCGGTGCCTGTATTCAACGAAACCGTGCTTGATATCGGCGGAGTTTCCGGGCAAATAAACGGCGAAATTTAATGCGCGTAACACCCGCATTTTGTGCAGAATAGCCTTTGACAAAGCGGGAAGTTTCTGCTAAAATCATAAGGTAATAAATAAAAAAGATCGTGTGGCATTTGCGTAAATCCAGATTCGGAACGCAGCTGCCGCACTTTTTTTGTGAGAGGAGATAATTTACACAATATGGGAAGCGCAAAGAATCCACAGATGAACAAAATGGCAGCGGCACCGGTCAACCGGCTCATGCTGAGCATGGGTATTCCGATGATAATTTCAATGATGCTGCAGGCGATCTACAACATTGTTGACAGCGCGTTCGTGTCCAACATGGCAGAGGGAGGCGAACAAGCTCTGAACGCGCTTACGCTGGCTTTCCCGGTGCAGATGCTGATGGTCGCGATAGCCATAGGCACCGGCGTGGGAATGAACGCGCTGATGTCCCGCAGCCTTGGCCAGGGCGACCGGGAACTCGCGGGCAAAGCCGCCGGAAACGCGATATTCCTTGCGGCGGTGATATACGTGGTGTTCCTGCTGTTCGGAATATTCGGCACGGGAGCATACGTAGGCTCGCAGACGAAGAACGCAGAAATAGCGGAGATGGCGGAGGAATATATCCGCATATGCTGCACGCTGTCATTCGGGATAATCTTCTTCTCGGTGTTTGAAAAGACCCTCCAGGCTTCCGGGCGGTCGCTTTTCTCCACAATAGCACAGATCGCGGGAGCCGTTACCAACATCATCCTCGACCCGATAATGATCTACGGCCTGCTCGGGATCCCTGAGATGGGAATAGTCGGCGCGGCGCTTGCTACGGTCATCGGTCAGGTGGTTTCCTGCGTTCTGGCTGTGATATTCCACTTCCGGCTCATCAAGGAGATAGACATCGGCTGGCGGTACATCAAACCCTCCGGCTCCGTGATAGGGAAAATATACTCCATCGGGCTTCCCGCGATAATCGCGCAGGCTCTGATGTCAGTTATGACCTACGGACTTAACCTTATACTCGTCCAGATAAGCGAAAACGCCGTCACCGCCTACGGACTCTACTATAAGATACAGCAGTTCATACTGTTCGCGGCATTCGGACTGCGCGACGCCATCACGCCTATAGTTTCCTTCGGCTACGGCATGGGAAGCCGGGAGCGCGTAAAGCAGGGCATAAAATACGGCATGCTGTATACGCTGATAATCATGGCGGCGGGTCTTGTCCTGCTGGAGATATTCGCGCAGCCCTTCGCGGCGCTGTTCGGACTTTCCGGTGAAACAGAGCAGCTCTGCGTCAGCGCTATGCGGGTGATTTCGCTGAGCTTCATTTTCGCCGGCGCTAATGTGGCGTTCCAGGGAATTTTTCAGGCGCTGGAATCCGGTGTGCAGTCGCTGGTGATATCGGTATGCAGGCAGATACTGTTCGTTCTGCCGGTGGCATGGGGATTCTCGCTTATCGTTAGGAATTCCGGCAGCACTGACATGATGTGGCTTGTATGGCTGACATTCCTTATCGCCGAGGGGCTGTCCGCCATCATTGCTGTGATACTGATGACGGGTATTTCCAGGCGCAGGATTAGCACGCTCGGTAATTAATCGCCGACCCGCCGCATATAATCAACCAAAAACAGTTTCAGGAGGTTTTTATGCGGCGGGGAATCCGGATACGGTCAGACTTATCGGCTGACGAAACGAGATTCTTCTGCATATAAAGGAATGTACGTTCCGATATTCCGCACTGCCCGATCCTACTTACACGTACTTTACAGGAGGTCAATATGGAAGACATGAAGAAGCTCGTTGAAAAATACAAGCGCGAACTTATGGAATACAGCAGACAGGCTCCCAAACCCGAGAAGCTCTCATTCCCGGAAATGCTGCCGGAGGAGCCGCCGGCTCAGGGCGTCCAAGAAATCCCGGAGCACCGGGATACTCAGCCGCAGTCCTCGGAGCCGCCCAAGCCCCGTATCATCGGATACTCTGACGATCAGCGTGCGCTGAACGACCTTGAGAAGTACTTCTCCGACATAATAAACACCGCTCCGCCGGCGGACGGGAATGCGGAGGCTTCCGGAACTTCGGATCGATCTGGCGAGCTTCCGGAACAGGAGCTGCCGCAGTCCGACCGCCCGGAGGGAGTACAGACCGACGATTTTAACTCGCTGCCGCCGCAGTTCACGGATAACCCTCCGCAGATAGCTGAAACAAACGAGGAGCCGCCCGTAGAAAACAACACGCCCAGCAATGAGCTGGAGCGGGAGCAGCCGTCCCAGTTCCCACGGGAGGGCGAGAACACCACTGCGGCTCCGGGAACCATCGAAAACATCGGAACTCTGCCGGTGAGCGGTCAGTCCCCGGACGAACGGCTCGGGCGGCGGACATTCGTGGACCAGTCGGGACCGGTGAATTCCCGCGACGACATCAAGCCGCTCGTACAGCAGGAGAACGACGGTCACACCAAGTGCCCCGACGAGCCGGAATACGACAAGCTCGAGGATTTCCTTGCGGTGAACACCCGGCAGGGTACGCTTCGCTTCAGGACATACACGGCGCGCAATGCACTGCCTGTCCCGAACGCGCGGGTCATCGTGTTCAAGATAATCGGCGGGAAGCCGCACACATTCTACGACCTCGTCACCAATCAAAGCGGTCAGACCGAGATAGTGCCGCTGCCCGCGCCGCCGAGCCATCTTTCCCAGACCCCCGACAGCGGAATACAGCCCTATTCCCTGTATGACGCGGATATCACCGCCAAGGGCTACGCGCCGGTGGCGATAAGGAATCTCCCCATATTTGAGGGGATACTCTCCGTGCAGCGTACCGCGATGATTCCCAGAAGCGAGGACAGCGGCGAGACCATCAGCGAGAACGAACCCGACCTTACGGAGGTGCCGAATGCCTGATATCGCCAAACCAGTCATTCCGGAAACGATAACCGTACATCTCGGCACGCCGGATTCCGACGCCCAGAATGTCACCCTGTCCTTCCCGGACTACATCAAGAACGTGGCAAGCAGCGAGATATACCCCACCTGGCCGGAAGCCGCGATACGCGCCAACATCTACGCCCAGGTGACATTCGCGCTCAACCGCGTATATACCGAGTGGTACCGCAGCCGCGGCTATGATTTCGACATAACAAGCTCCACGCAGTACGACCAGGCGTTCGTATACGGCAGGGACGTTTTCAATAACATCAGCCAGATCGTCGATGAGATATTCAACAACTACGTCGTGCGGCAGGGGAGCGTCGAGCCGCTGTTCACACAGTTCTGCAACGGTACCTCCGTTACCTGCCAGGGGCTTTCCCAGTGGGGCACCGTGGAACTCGCCAACCGGGGTTTCACGCCGTATGAAATGCTGCAATACTACTACGGCGACAATATCAACATAGTGCGCAACGCCGCCGTGGAGCCGTTCATCGGCAGCTATCCCGGAACTCCCTTCGGGTTCGGAAGCTCCGGCAACGAGGTACGCACCATTCAGACCGAACTCAACCGCATCTCCGACAACTACCCCGCGATACCAAAGATAATTCCCACGAACGGGTTCTACCGGGAGTCCACCGTCGAAGCGGTCAGGGTGTTCCAGGGAGTTTTCGGGCTTCCGCAGACCGGGATAGTCAACAAGGCGACCTGGTACCAGATAAAGTACATCTACGTAGCCGTAAAGAATCTCGCAGAGCTGACCTCCGAAGGGCTGAGACCCTCCGAAGTTGCGGAGGAATTCCCGGAGGAACTCCGCAACGGTGATTACGGGATTTTCGTGAGCTATCTGCAGTACTTCCTCAACGTTATTTCGTATTTCAATCCCGAGATACCAACCGTCCCCGCAAACGGAGTTTTCGGAACGGAAACTGAGAACCAGGTAAAGGCGTTTCAGCGGTTTTACGGTCTGAATCCGGACGGCATAGTCGATTTCGCCACTTGGACCCTGATACAGAAAATTTACAACGATATACTTAACAGGCTGCCCGAGGGCTACGCCGGGAACACCGCCGCGCTGTACCCCGGATATGTCCTGACGCCGGGCATGAGCAACAACGACGTACGGGCGCTCCAGACCTACCTGAATCTTATCGGCAGGACCTACCGCGACATTCCCGAGATACCCGTCAGCGGATATTTCGGTCAGCAGACCGAGGACGCTGTGAGGACATTCCAGCGGCTTTTCGGGCTGACGGTCTCCGGAGTAGTCGGCGCGCCCACATGGGACGCTATCTCGAAGGAGTACAACTATATCCGTTTCGGTACCCAGAGAACAGGATAAAATAAACCGCCCCGGTCTGTTACAGCCGGGGCGGTTTTGTCTATTCGTCAGTTGAACTGTTCAAGGATCTGTTCCTTGCGGTGCAGACCTACCAGCACCTCTTTGGTTATGCCGTCCTTAATGATCACCAGCGTAGGAATGCTCTCCACTCCGAACGCTGCTGCGAGCTGGGGCTGTTCGTCTACGTTCACCTTGCCGACCTTCAGCTCGTGGTGTTCCTCTGCGAGCTCGTCCACTATCGGGGACTGCATCATGCAGGGCGCGCACCAGGAAGCCCAGAAATCCAGCAGCACGGGCTTGTCGCTCTCGACTACCTCGGTCTTGAAATTGTCCTTTGTTATCGTCAGTACAGCCATATTATTACCTCCGTTCAGGCTGATATCTTTTTTGCGGAGCCTTGCTCCTGTATACATTATATACTGATTCCAGGAGTTTGTCCAGTGTAATTTTATTCTTGCATATCTCGCCAAATTTATACGGCGGGTAATATCCTCTGATGACGTATCTTGCACAGTTATCAACTGGTTTTGCTCTGCGTTTTTGTTGAAAAAGCACTATTATGTTACATAAACTGTCGGATTTTGAAAAAGCCCTTGACTATATCGGCTGTTTTGTAGTAAAATATAACCGTATAGGATATGAGCAAGGCTCAGCTTTAATAATACCAGAAACGGAGAGAATTAACAATGCAGAAGACAATCGGCGTACTTACAAGCGGCGGCGACGCTCCCGGCATGAATGCCGCAGTGCGTGCAGTTACAAGAGCTGCTATCAAGAAGGGCTTCAGAGTTGTCGGCATTCGCCGCGGCTATAACGGTCTGCTCAACAATGATATGGTCGAGCTCACCACCAGAGATGTTGCTGATATAATCCAGCGCGGCGGTACAGAAATTTTCACCGCACGCTGCAAGGAATTCAGAGAGTGGGAGTATGTCCTCAAGGCTAAGGATATCTGCGTAAGAGACAATTTCGCAGGCATCGTGGTTATCGGCGGCGATGGCTCCTTCAGAGGCGCTGCTGACCTTTCTAAGGCAGGTATCCCCTGCGTAGGTCTGCCCGGAACTATCGACAACGATATCCAGTGCTCTGAGTACACCATCGGCTACGACACTGCAATGAACACCGTTATGGAGCTTGTTGACAAGCTGCGCGACACTTCTCATTCCCACGAGCGCTGCGCTGTCGTTGAGGTAATGGGCAGAAACGCAGGTCACATTGCACTGAACACCGGTGTTGCATGCGGCGCTACCGCTATCCTGGTTCCTGAGATCGAATTCGATATCGAGGACGTTATCCAGAAGATAAAGAACGCCCGCGCAAACGGCAAGGAGCAGTTCATCGTCATCGTTGCCGAGGGCGTAGGTCACACCGAGGAAATATCCAAGCGTATCAACGAGGAGACCGGCATCGAGTCCAGAGCTACTATCCTTGGCCACGTTCAGAGAGGCGGCAGCCCTACAGTACGCGACAGAGTCGTTGCTTCCGAGATGGGCTACTATGCAGTTGAGCTGCTTGAGAAGGGCATCGGCAACCGCGTTGTAGGCATGAAGGACGGCAAGATCTACGACGTAGATATCCAGGAAGCACTCAGCATGAAGAAGCCGTTTGACAAGCGTCTCTACGACATCGCAAACGACATCAGCTTCTGATAATTAAGTCACCCCGCGTCCGGACGGGCGCAGAAAATAAAAACTACAACACAGAGTAGGAGAACGTGCGTTAAGTGCTGCGCGGACGGAGAGTTGCCGCGCGGACGAAAGCCCTTCGGGCTGCGGTACGTTCTTCGCATCTCGCTGTACATAAATCGAATATTGAGCCAGGGGCTTTATTCTGTTTGTATATGGCGAAGTTACGGAGGATAAGGTCATGGCTTTTTTTCTTAACTTCTTTGGCAGCTTCAAAAAATCCGCGCAGGAGCTGAAAAGCGTCCGCTGTATCGCGGTAACTGCGGTTCTTATCGCGCTGGCATGCATTCTGAAAACGCTGACGATTCAGCCGATGCCTACGCTGAAAATAGGCTTCGCGTTCGTTGCGATAGCTTCCATCGGAATGCTTTACGGTCCTACCGTGGCGGGGCTTTCCTGCGTCGCTACGGACGTTATCGGTTATCTCATCTCCAACCAGCAGCAGGGATTCTCACCGCTGTTCACGCTGGTTGAAGTGACCGGCGGCGTTATCTACGGCATTTTCCTGTACGGCTTCGACCCTGTAAAGCCCGACCTTTCCTCGGTTAAGGGGTTCTTCGGCGGGCTGAAGGCTAATCTGCCGTCGGTGTTCCGTATAATCGGCGCGAAATTCACGATAAATCTCGTGTGCAATGTGTTCATGAATACGCTGTTCTTGATGATAATGGGCTACGGCATCGTTCCGGAAACATTCTGGATTAAGGTCGGCGAAAGAGTTATCAAGAACGCGGCTATGCTCCCTGTCGAGGTGCTTATACTGCTGCTGGCGCTGTTCCCGATAAAGGCGGCGTATCGCTCAGTTTTCAAGAAGCACAGGCAGGGCGCTTGATAAAAATCGGCGCCGGGCGCCGGGAAAGGCTCTAATATGAAAAAACTAGGTTTTATCGGCGTCGGCAACATGGGCGGCGCAATCCTCAAGGGTATCGAGGGAAAGCTCGGCAACACCGCAGTTTTCGCTTACGACGCGAACGCTGAAAAGCTAGCAGACCTCCGCCTTGTAGGAGCCACCGCCGCAGGCAGCGCCCGCGAGATAGCGGAAAAGTGCGACTTTATCCTGCTGGCAGTCAAGCCCCAGCACCTCGGGGAAGTCCTCGCGGAGATAAAAGACTCCGTTAAGCCGGAAACCGTGTTCATTTCCATCTGTGCGGGTATTTCCGCAGAGTTCATCAGGGAGCGTACTATCCCTAACGCAAAGGTAGTGCTCGTTATGCCGAACACTCCCATGATGCTCGGCTGCGGAGCCTCCGCGATGTCCCACGACGAAACTGTATCCGAAGACGAGTTCGCGTTTGCACGCAAGGTCATCGGAAGCTGCGGCATCACCGAAGTTATCCCCACCGACAAGATGAAGGAGATCATCGCTGTCAACGGAAGCTCCCCGGCGTTCATTTACCTGTACGCCAAGGGATTCGTGGATTATGCGGATTCCGTTGGGATCGACAAGGACGTCGCGCTGCGGCTGTTCGCACAGAGCCTTATCGGCTCGGCGAAAATGCTCACCGAGTCCGGAATGACCGTAGACGAGCTGATAAAGCAGGTATCCTCCCCCGGAGGAACAACGCTTGCGGGTCTTGACAAGCTGTACGAGGGCGACCTCACCGGAGATGTCAAGAACGCCTGCGAGGCCTGCACCAAGCGCGCATACGAGCTGGGACAGTAAAAAAGATACACAGGGCGATGAGATATTCGCCCTTTTGTTTTAGGGAGGAAGAGCATGATAAGAGTCGCGCAGATACTTGGAAAAATGAACGGCGGCGGAGCGGAGCAGGTCGTGATGAACTACTACCGCGCCATAGACCGCGAGCAGGTGCAGTTTGATTTCTATTTTTTCAAGGGGTCGAAGTTTGTGCCGGTCGAGGACATCAAGGCGATGGGCGGGAGAATGTTCGTGCTGCCGACTTTCAGGCATCCCCTGAAGTACCTCCGTACGCTGCGCCGTCTGCTCTCCGAAAATAAATACGATATCATGCACTGCCACCTGAGTACGCTGTCTTTCCTGCCGCTGCTCGCCGGAAAGCAGGCGGGGGTAAGGACGCGTATCCTCCATAATCACAGCACCTCCGGAGGCGCCCGGGAATGGCACCGCAACCTTGCCAAATTTCTTTTCAAGCCCTTTGCGAAGCTGCATGCCACCGACTATTTCGCGTGTTCGCAGCTTGCGGCTGGGTGGATGTACGGCACCCGCGCCACCGCGCCGCTTTCCGAGGAATACGACCCCGTGCAGAAGCACCGCCGGGTTCGTATAATGCCGAATGCCATCGACACGGAAAAATACAGCTACAGCGAAAAAAAGCGCCGCGAGGTGCGCCAGGAGCTGAAAATTCCACAGAGCGCGACGGTTTTCGGGCATATCGGAAGATTCTGCCCGCAGAAGAATCAGGGATTTCTCGTCGATATATTCCGTGAGATACTGAAACAGCGCAAAAACAGCGTGCTTATAATGACCGGCACCGGCGAGGACATGGAGCTGATAAAGGCGCGGGTCATAGCCGCAGGGATATCCGACAGAGTGGTGTTCACCGGGCAGCGCAGCGACGCCGACCGCCTTTACAGCGCGTTTGACTGCTTCCTGCTGCCGTCGAATTACGAGGGTCTGCCGGTGGTCGGCGTGGAGGCTCAGTGTTCGGGACTTCACTGCCTGTTTTCAAATAAGGTCACTCCGGAAGCGCGAATAACCGGAACAGCGCAGCTACTGCCGCTTGGGAAGCCGGAGGACTGGGCGTGCGCCGCCATCTGCTGCGCTGGTCTCAGAAACAAGAACGCAGCCGCCGAGGTCGCGGAGGCTGGCTACGATATAAACGGCGCAGCGGAGCAGCTCGCTGGATTTTATCTGAGAAAATCAAAATTGTAAACCGAAACTACTTGACAAGTTTACATTCCTGTGTTATAATTATCAAGGCTCTATTGTAAACCAAAAAGACAGGAGAAAGTAAACAATGAAAGAAACAATCGATCAGAACGGTGCAGGCGCAGTTAAAACAGCGAAATTCTTCACCGTAAGAAACATGGCATTCATCGCAGTAATGGCGGCGCTCATCTGCGTAGCGGCTCCCTGGAGCGTTCCGATGCCAGGACTGGTTCCCGTATCCCTGGCAACCTTCGCGGTATACCTGGCAGGAAGCCTGCTCGGCTGGAAGAAGGGCACCATTGCAGTGCTGATATACGTGCTGCTCGGCGCGGTGGGACTTCCGGTGTTCAGCGGCGGCGCAGGCGGCTTTGCAAAGCTGTTCGGAGTTACCGGCGGCTATATCGTGGGATACATACCCTGCGCGCTCATCAGCGGTCTGTTCGTAGATCTTTTCTATAAGAAGAACGCGTCCAAAAATCCGTTTGTTAACGGCGCCTGGGCTATCCCGGTTGGCATGATAGCAGGCACTGTTGTGCTCTATGCTCTCGGAACCGTCTGGTACATTATCGCGCGCGGCGTTACTCTTGAAGTGGCCCTGGCTTCCTGCGTGGTTCAGTTCCTTATCGGAGATACCATCAAGATAATCTGCGCTACAGTTATCACGGTCGTGCTTCGCGACAGGCTTTCAAAGATCATGAGATAAATCATGACTTATATCAGATGCTAGGCGTCAAACCGCAGTAATACTGTATGTATTTCAAGGTTTGACAACGAAGCAGATGATATAAGTCATAGAAATCTGCCATGAAGGAGGTTTTTAGAGGTTACCTTATAGCAAATGGGCTGTTGGTTCACAGCCCATTTTTATTATAGTCTGACACTGCGTCAGTAAGTTCGGAGAAATCGTCGAGGGTGAGTTCCTCTGCGCGCGCCGTCGGCTTTATTCCGCAGGAGGTCATGAGTTCCGCGAGTTCCTGCTTTGCTATGTGGAGTTCTCCTGAAAGCGGATTCGCGATCTGTTTCCTGCGCTGTGAGAATGAAGCCCTGATTATCCGGAACATCAGCCGTTCCCATTCTGCGGGTCTGCCATGATCAGGTTTAACGTCCAGCCGGATAACCGCGCTGTCCACATTCGGAGAGGGCATGAAGCTCCCCCTGCCGACCTTGAACAGCAGCTTCGGCTCGCTGTAGTACGATACCGCACAGGATATCGCGCCGCAGTCGCGGGTGCCGGGCTTGGCGCAGATACGGTCAGCGGCTTCCTTCTGCACCATGACTGTCATTGCAGATACTGGCAGGCGGCTTTCCAGCACGCGCATTATAACCGGCGAAGTGATGTAGTACGGCAGATTCGCGCAGACTACAACCTCCATTCCCGGCGCTTTCTCAGCGAGAAGCGCGGCGAGGTCGGTTTCCATGACGTCTGCGAAAACTATCTCAACGTTGTCGTAGTCCGCAAGCGTTTCCTCAAGGATAGGCTTCAGGGAGGTGTCTATCTCCACCGCAATGACCTTTTCGCACCGCTCCGCAAGCTCCTTTGTGAGGACGCCCACTCCGGTGCCTATCTCCAGTGCGCAGACTCCCGCCTTTGCGCCGCCAAGCTCCGCTATTTTCGGGCAGACCGCAGGATTTACCAGGAAGTTCTGACCAAGGGATTTCGTGAACGAAAAACCGTGCCGTTCGAAAAGATCCTTTATTACTCCGATATTTGTAAGCTCCATCAGTAGCCCTCGCTGCCGGTGAGGCTCTCGTCGTTATCCACCCAGTCGCTGACGTGGATAACTCTGTAATCAGACGATGTGACCCGGATATAAACAGTTTCGATACCTGCGTTGATTATCTGGCGCTTGCACATGGAGCACGGCTCTACATCGCCGTAAAGCTGACCGGTCTTTGCGTCAAGACAGGCGAGGTACAGCGCGGAACCTATCATATCATGCCTTGAAGCGCTGATGATGCAGTTTGCCTCCGCATGGACGCTTCTGCACAGCTCATAGCGCTGACCCTTCGGTACGCCGAGCTTTTCGCGCATGCATTCGCCTATGTCCGAGCAGTTTTTCCGCCCGCGCGGGGCTCCGTTGTAGCCGGTGGCGATTATCTCGTCGTTTTTCACAAGGATAGCGCCGAAATTCCGCCGCAGACAGGTCCCCCTCTCTGCGACAGTCTGGGATATGTCCAGGTAGTAGTTAGTCTTGTCGCGTCTTTCCATTTTACTGCCTTTCAGCCGGAGGTCATCTGTGCTTCTTGTTCATCTGCCTGCTGATGAAGCCCTTGTTCTGTACGGGCTTGGGAACAAGCGGGACATCTCCGGGACGATTTGCAGGCTCAGTGTTTGCTGAAGGGATAGGAGGAAGGAGACCCTCAAAGGCGTTGATATAAGTCTGAGCGATTGAACGCTGAGTATCGAGCGTGCTGTTTTCGTCGGCAAATTGGATAACCTGTGTGAATTCTTCACGCGCCTCATCTTCCTTGCCGAGCTGTGCGTAAAGCTCGCCGAGGACGCAGTGATATTCTGTTGCACGGGTATCATTGTCTTTGCTGCTTTCTTCATCAATGGCGAGTTTCAGCTTTTCAACAGCCTTGTCATAGCTGCCGAGGTCGATGTATTTAAGTGCGGCTTCAAAATTGATGTTGCTCATTTCAGTATACCTTTCAAATTATATTCATCTGCACAAAACAGAATTCCTAATCTATTGTATCATAAAACCTCCGTTTTGTCAAAACCTTTTTGTATTTTTCCTTATCTGAGTTCAAAATACCTATAAAATTATAAGAATACATAAATTGCCGGCCGCTTGCGACAGTTATTGCTTACATTATATGGTAAAATAAACCTGCGAGGCACAGGGAACGTCCGTCGCCCCCGTGAGGCATCGGGACATGGGACTGCGGACGTTGACTGCCCGAACATAGGGGATAATATGCGAAAGGAAGCTCAGACATGACAGAGAAGGCTGTTGTTCTCAGCAGTAGGACAGCAAAAACGAAAACGGGCAGCATACTTGCGGGGGGAGCCTGGGCGGCGGCAGGTCTGCTGATGGAGGTAAGCTCCGGCGGCGGAAGCGTTGGAGCTTCTGCGCTGGCAGCGGGAGTAACCGCCGCAAATGGAATATGGATATACGCCGGCGGAATAATCGGAGCGCTGCTGAAGGGATTCCCCGGCGGTTACATAGGGATAGGCGGTCTTGCAATAGTACTTGCAGGACGTCTTATCCCGCAGGTGAGAAACGTCAGAATAAGATGCGTGATCCAGGGCCTGCTTGCCGCGGCTGCGGCGTTTTTCCCGGCGTGCGCGGAATACACCTCGCCGTCGGCGCTGCTGAGCGGGATAATCTCCGCTTTCACCGCCGGAATATTCGCGGCGTGCGTCCTGCTGCTTTACGACCGCGCGTCCGTGCGCGGGTTCGATATCTCCGACCCCGGCGACTGCGCCCTTGGAGCCGTTGCGGCTGGCATAGCCTTCATGAGCCTCGGCGGACTGGAGCTCCCATTCTGTAACGTCGGCAGGCTGCTTGCAGGATTCCTGCTGCTTGCCGCTACAGAGCGCAAAGGCGTACAGGGCGCCGTTCTGGGTATCCCGGCAGTTTGCGGTCTGTGCATTTCCGGCGGTACGAACATGCCGGGAGTCGGAGTGATCGCGCTGGCGGCGGTGACGAGCTGCTTTCTGAGCAGATACGGGCGCATAACGCGTGCTGTCGGGTACCTGTTTTTCGGATGCACCGGAATACTCGCCGGTGCAGTTATGGAAGGCTCCTGGAGCATTTTCGCCGAGCTTGCCGCCGGAGGGACAGCGTTCGTGCTTATTCCGGCGAAGTTTATATCAGGAGCAGAAGCGGAACGCACTGATATTCCCGCGGCAAGGGTGCTCAGGGAACGCCTTAACTTCGCCGCCGGGGCGGTGGAGGGAGTCAATACCGGGCTTGAAGCCGCCGCAGATACGCTTGAGCGTAGGTACTCTGCGAGCCTGATACAGGTAGCAGACAACGCCGCAGACAGAGCCTGCCGCTGCTGTCCGAACAATATGATATGCTGGGGTCAGAAATACGAGCTGTTCCACGGTGAATTTGAGCGGCTTGTAAAGCAGCTCCGGACCGGCGGCGAGATATCCGAGCAGTCCATGAATCCGCTTGCAGCCGCAGAGTGCGTCAACCGCCCCGGAGTGATCGCGGGGGTTCGCCGCGCATACGAGCAGTATCTCAGGGAATCCGGCGAACAGAAGCACATCAAGGAGCTTCGGCGGCTGTTTTCGGAGCAGCTTGGCGCTTTTGGGGAGATACTCCGCGATATGGGAGGCGCCGCCGGTAAGCTCCGCGCAGGAAGCCGCACCGCCGAGCGCCGCGCCGAGAAGGTCTTGCAGGAATGCGGGCTTACTGAAACGTCGGCGTTCGTGACATTTGCAAAGGGCGGAAGGCTGCGCCTGGAGGCATACGGCAGCGGTTCGCTGAATTCCGACAGGGAATACCTCGGGGAGCTGCTGATACGCGCACTTGGCAGGGAACTTGACCTCCCGGAAGTCAGCACAAGCGGCGGCAGGGTAAGAGTGACCGCTTCGCAGCGGGCGGCAATGTCCGCCGAGGTGGGAGTATGCCAGCTATGCCGTGGAAAAAACCGGGTCTGCGGCGATTGCTGCGACAGCTTCACGGATCCCTCCGGGGCGCTGTATGTGGTGCTGTCAGACGGAATGGGCAGCGGCAGCAGGGCGCGTATCGACTCCGCATTAGCGTGCAGCCTGACCTCGCGGCTGATAAAGAGCGGGATATCGCTCAGCGCCGTGCTTGAGACGGTCAATACTTCGCTTATGGTGAAATCTGCGGACGAGAGCTTTGCAACGCTTGATATCTGCCGGATAGACCTGAATTCCGGCGAAGCGGTCATCTACAAAGCAGGAGCCGCCGCGACCTATATAAAGAGCGGCGGTAGAATGTCCCGGGCGGTGCTTTCCTCACAGCCGATAGGCTCCGGAGGGAGCGTCACAGTACCTGCTCAGAAGTTCCACGTTACGGCGGGGGATATTGTGGTGATGACCACCGACGGTGCTTTCCTCGATGAGGAGTGGCTGTCAAGGGAGCTTTCCAGGGAACTTCCCGCTAAAGGCGGTCCGCAGGAGCTTTCAGAGCGGATAGCTCACGCCGCCCGCAATGCTGAAAACGGAAGGGAGGACGATATCAGTATAATTACAGTCGTAATTGGAAGATAGGAAAATTAGAATTTGTAATTGTGGTGCGCACTTTGCTTAGGGTTTTAATGTGCTGAAAGTGAAAGGACGGAAAACTATAATTTAGCTGTGTAGTGTGCTTCCGAAACAGTCCACCGGACTGTTTCGGAGGATAGGCTCAACAAAGACAATGTGTTGCTTGTGGGGGAAAACTCTTGTTTTCCCCCACACCCCTTTAGCGCTTTTTGGACGTTTTGACTGCGCGCCGGCGCGCAGAGTAGCCGTGCTCCGCACGGAGTATCCGCACTTCGTGCGGAGGTTTCGCCTAGCGGCGACGAGGGCGCTGCCCTCGACTCGCAAGGGGGACTAGTCCCCCTTGACTCCCGATTTGGGATTGCGGTAAGCGGAACATGCACCGCTAAATTCTAGTTTTCTCTCACAAGCAACGTTCCGCCTCTAAACAACAATTTATTGTAATCACCTATAAGTATTCTCGACGATCTGCCAATTATCCAACATAGCCTTAGCGACATCAGGATCATACATCAACCCGGAATTTTTCTCGATCTCGCTCCGCACCGTTTCCAGCGGAAGCGCGCCCCGATACGCTCTGCTGCTCGCCATAGCGTCGATGGAATCGCATACCGCAATTATCCTCGAGCCAAGCGGTATTTCCTCGCCCTTTGCGCCGAACGGATACCCCTTTCCATCAAAACGCTCATGATGATGCAGTATTATCGCCGCTATCCTCGCGAATTTAGGCGCCCCCGCAAGGATATCCGCGCCTATCTTCGAGTGCTGTTTCATCAGCTCCCACTCCTCGTCATTGAGCCTGCCCGGCTTCAGCAGTACCTTGTCCGGAATCCCTATCTTCCCTATGTCATGGAGATGTCCCGCAATATGTATCTCCCTGGTTATGTCCTCCGGCATGCCTAATACGTGGCACAGATCACACGCCATATCCGCTACGCGGCGGGAGTGATTCCCTGTGTACGGATCCCGGGCGTCCAGCGCGGAGGTTATACACTCAACGAGGTCGTGTTCCTCGTATGCAGATTCACAGTTACAATGCATTTTAACGCTCCTTTCGAGTGTTAGAATTAACTAACATTTGCTTTATTATTGTAAACCTTTTTCGTCGGATTGTCAATAGCTTTCCCGGAAATCACCGAAAAAATCCACTCCGGAGCATGCAGGATTCAGCGCGCCATATCAAAAACAGGGACTTCACAGCCCCTGCAATTTACGGAAGTATTACAGCCGCTCCGCAGCCTGGCGCATTTTACGTGCCGCAGCGGTGATATCAGGCTGAGAAATTATCGCTGAAATAACGGCAGCGCCGTTTATCCCCATACCATACAGCCCGCTGATGTTCTCTGAATTTACCCCGCCTATCACCACAAACGGAATATCCACCGCGCTGCGTATCGCGCGTATAGTCTCCGCAGTTACCGGGCGCGTGTTGGTCTTGGTGGAGGTCGCGAAAACCGCTCCTACGCCGAGGTAGTCGGCGCCGTCGGACTGCGCCTTTGCCGCTTCCTCCGGGGTGGCTGCGGAAACGCCTATTATCTTCTCAGCGCCGAGAATACGCCGCGCCTCAGAGCATGGCAGGTCGGTCTGCCCGAGGTGGACGCCGGCGGCGTCTACAGCAAGGCAGATGTCCAGACGGTCGTTGATTATAAGCGGAACATCATATTTATCCGTGACCCGCTTGACGCGCTTCGCAAGCTCGAAAAGTTCCCGCGAAGAAGCCTCCTTCTCGCGGAGCTGCACCACCGAAACACCGCCCTGGATCGCACGCTCAACGCTTTCCTCAACGGTATTGCAGGACATAAGCCCGCTGTCGGTGCACAGGTACAGAGTATAGTCAACTTTCATAAATTTCAAGCCTTTCTGCCAGTAATTTAGGCGTAATGCTCCCGGCAAAATCAAACAGCGCCGCCCGGAAGCTCCCAGGAAGCCCGGAGCACTCCTGCGCAAGCTCGCCGCATATATCCATAAGCGCTATTCCAGCGGCGGCTCCGACAAAGCCGTCCGAAGCTGTACACATCGCCGCACACAGCGCAGAGGTCATACAGCCCGCCCCCGTAACCTTTTTCAGCAGTGAAGTCCCGCTGAGTATCGTTACAGTGCGGCTTCCATCGGAAATCACATCGCGTTCTCCGGTGACTGCGCACACGCAGCCTAGCTTTTTTGCGGCTGTCTGCGCGGCTTCTGCGGCGATTATGCGTGTTTCTGAGGAATCTACTCCGTTTTCCCGGGACTCGAACCCCGCAAGGTAGGATATCTCCGAAAGATTCCCGCGTATCGCAGTCAGCCTGACCCGCCTGAGTATCTCCCCGGCGGAATTCCTGCGGAATCCGGAGCACCCCGCCCCCACCGGGTCGAATACCACCGGAATTCCGCGCCTGTTCGCCTCCGCGCCGGAGCGCAGCATAGCCTCCACCCGGGAGCCGGAGGGAGTTCCGAGGTTCAGCGTCAGCCCTTGAGCCAGCGCGGTTATCTCGGCGCTTTCCGACGGGTCGTCCGCCATTATCGGAGAAGCACCCGCGGCAAGCAGCATGTTAGCGGTGTCCCCCGCCGTGACGTAATTCGTAATGCAGTGTATCAACGGAGAGCTCCCGCGCATATCCGCGAGAGCTCCTGCAATTTGCTGTTTAAGGGTCATCAGGTTTTAGCCTTTCATGATTTCTGCGGCTGTACGTCGCCGAAGAACGCGTCGATCGCCTTCACGCGCTTGAGCGAAGTTACTACGATAGCAGCGATAACGGTTCCCACAACGCTGGAAGCGAAGAACGGGAACACGAATCCGAACAGTGTTGCAGCGGTGTTGTTCATGATCAGATAAGCGATCGGGAAGGACAGCATACCGCCGATGACGGAAGTTCCGAACAGCTCGCCGATATACGCCATCGGAAGGCGCAGAGCCAGCGGCTTGCCCTTGAATATCCAGTGGAACATAACGCCGGAAAGGAACGCACCGACCATGCTTCCGGGGAACGCCATGAGCGAACCGAGTCCGAAAATATTACGCAGCAGACTGGCGCAGAACGCAACTCCGAGGGAGTACCACGGACCGAGATAAACGCCGCCGATGATGTTCACAAGATGCTGAACCGGGCTGCACTTTGCTCCCAGGAATGGGAACGAGAACAGCGATCCGACCACGGCGACTGCTACTAATACGGCAGCCATAGCAAGCTTTCTGATGTTTGTCTTTTTCATAAGATACCTCTTTCCTGCGCGGCGCAGGGCAGAGTTATCCCGGCGCACGCACAAATGCGTTACAATACGGATTATCCGTACTGCCGGTCGATACTCAGAAGTATCCTCTCACCGCGAAACACGCGTTCCCTCGCTGGAATAAACCCCGGACGGCGCTCCCCGCCAGAGGCAATAATAAATTCGGAATTCAGAATGCGGAATTCGGAATTATGGAGCGCGCTTCGCGCGGTATTCCAAAAGGATCATACAAAGGCGAAATCGCAGAAATTCGCTTTTTCACTATTGATTACTCATTTTTGCAGAGCGAAATAACCGGGCGACGGCATGGACGCCGTCGCATCAGAAATTTCGCTCGTTGAAAGAAGCAGGCGGTGTGCTATACACATTTTCACTCATACAAGGTTTTTAGAGGTGACCTTATTTTTCTGTGCAGAACTTGACTTCCTTGCCCTCAAGTATCATGTTGGTTGTGCGGACTGCGCACATCTTGCCGCACATTGAGCAGGAATGACGGTCAGCCGGAGGTACGCTCTCAAAGTAAGCGCGAGCCTTATCCGGGTCTGCGGCTACCTTGAACATCTCCTCCCAGTCAAGCTTGTGGCGTGCCGCCGCCATCTCGTTGTCCTTGTCGCGGGCGTGGGGGATTCCCTTCGCGATGTCTGCGGCGTGGGCTGCTATCTTGCTGGCGATTATGCCCTCCTTAACGTCGTTGAGGTCGGGCAGGCGGAGGTGCTCCGCAGGAGTTACATAGCACAGGAAATCCGCACCGCTTGCCGCTGCGATCGCGCCGCCGATAGCGGAGGTGATGTGGTCGTAGCCGGGGAAAATATCAGTCACAAGCGGACCGAGTACATAGAACGGAGCGTTGTGGCAGATCCGCTTCTCAAGCTTCATGTTTGCCTCTATCTCGTTCATCGCCATGTGTCCAGGACCTTCTACCATTACCTGAACGTCCTTTGCCCATGCGCGTTCGGTGAGCGCTCCAAGCTCGATAAGCTCGGAGATCTGACCCGCGTCGGTGGCGTCGTCGATACAGCCGGGGCGCAGCGCGTCGCCGAGCGAGATGGTAACGTCATACTCGCGCAGAATATCGAGGACTTCATCGTAATGCTCATAGAACGGGTTCTCGTTGCCGGTCATCATCATCCACGCGAACAGCAGGGAGCCTCCTCGGGATACAATGTTCATCTTGCGCGGGTCGCGGCGGAACGCCTCTATTGCACGGCGGTTTATTCCGGCGTGGATAGTCATGAAGTCGACGCCTTCCTCAGCGTGGGCGCGTACGACCTTGAGGAAGTCCTCAGCGGATATCTCAAGCAGATCCTTGTCAAGGTAGCCGATCGCGTCGTACATCGGAACGGTGCCTATCATAGCCGGCGAACGCTCGATGAGCTGCTTGCGGAAAGTGTTGGTCTTGCCGTAGTTGGAAAGATCCATTATTGCCTCCGCGCCGAACTTTATCGCCATGTCGACCTTCTGCATTTCCATGGTGTAGTCCTTGCAGTCGCCGGAAATGCCCAGGTTAACGTTGATCTTGGTTTTCAGCCCGGAGCCTACGCCCTCGGCGGAAAGAGACGTGTGGTTCACGTTGGCCGGGATAGCTACCCAGCCCTTAGCGACCAGCTCGCGGAGCTTCTCCGGCTCCATGTATTCCTTTGCCGCAACGGTCTGCATTTCAGGGGTGATTATGCCCTTCTTTGCGGCTTCCATCTGTGTTTTGTATTCTCTCATGTTATGTCCTTTCCGGAAACAGACGGTAAAAATGATCCGTGGGACCGTGTCCGTTTCCGATATCCAGTCCGTGTTCTATCGCGCCGGTGAGGTAGTCCTTCGCAAGGCTCACCGCTTCCGGGAGGGGCTTCCCCTGCGCCTGATACGCCGCTATCGCCGACGACAGCGTACAGCCGGTTCCGTGGGTCGACTTCCTGTCGAGCCGCTCATGCGTGAAAATGCTGAACTCCTTTCCGTCGAACAGCACGTCCGTGGCGTCGCCGGTGAGGTGTCCGCCCTTGATGAGCACTGCTCCCGCGCCGTGCGCAAACAGGCTGAGCGCCGCCGCCTTCATGTCGGTGACGTTCTCAATATGGCAGGAAAGCAGCGTTTCCGCCTCCGGGATATTCGGAGTGAGCAGGCTGCACAGCGGGATAATTCCATTGATGAACGCGCCAAGCGCGGAACTGTTCATCAGCTCCCCGCCCGCCGTAGCAGCTATTACCGGGTCGCATACGACGATCTCCGGTTTATACTTGAACAGAGCCGCAGCCACCGCCCGCATAGCGCCGGTATCCGGCAGCACGCCTATCTTTACGGCGTCTACCCGGATATCCGAGAACACCGCTTCCAGCTGGTCGGCTATGACCTCCTGTGAAACGCTCATGCTGGACAGCAGCGCGTGCGTATTCTCGGCGAAAACGGAAGTTATAACGCTCATTCCATAGCAGCCAAGCGCGGAAAACGTCTTGAGGTCTGCTTGTATACCCGCGCCGCCGGAACAATCCGAGCCGGCAATGGTAAGGCAGTTTTTCATCGTGGTACCTCCTAATGAAAAAGGACTCCCGCAAAACAATAGCAGAAGTCCTGAAAAGCTGATTCATCACGGCTTCCCTACGATGGTATTAACCAACAGGTTCAAAGGGTCGGACGCTGCGCCCTCTCAACTCCAAGGAGTCCCCCCAGCATATTTTTATTATACCACTTATAAAGCGGTTTGTCAAGTGAGACAACAGGCTGCTGTCTCATACTCCTGAACTTTCCCGTAGTATCTGCGCGATATGCTCCATGCGGCTCTTGGAAAGCGTTTCTCCGCTGTCGTAGCTTTTCAGGAACTCCAACAGCTCAGCGCTTTCGCAGCATACATAGTCGCTCTCGCGCAGGGAAATCTTCAGCTTTGCATTCGGCGACGAGAAATACAGCACGGAATCTATCCACACATTCTCCCCCGCAGCGGTCAGAATGCTCTTTACAATGTCGCGCTGGCGGCGCATCTGCTTTATCGGATTATCCATCATTGTCTCCGTGACCTTGCCGTCGCGGTAGTGTTTGCGCTGCGTCCACTTGTCGTCCCTCCAGCTTCCGGAGATGGTTCCGGAATGGTTCTTCACCTCAATTATGAGGACTCCGGCATGGCACACTATCAGCATGTCAAGTTCTGAACGCCCGCGCTTATACCGCACCGGCAGATTGTGGAACACGATGTTTGTCCCATGGAGCTTCTTCACCGTCCGGAACAGCCTGCGCTCCCCCTTCACGCCGGAATGCAGCACGGCATACCACCGCGCTAAGAACGCATAGGCAAGGTTGCACAGAAATATAAGAATTATGAAAACCGTACCCACTATAGGAGTCTGGTACATCTTCTTCCAGACGAAAAGAATAAGCAGCAGCACAGGCATGACTCCAAGCACCACCTGAGCGATGAACAGGGTCTTAACTTTTTTGTTGTTGGCATTGCGCCCTCGGATGATCTTGTTCATCGTTGCCTCGCTTCGTCAGTCTGTCCGGCGGTTATACGTTGAAGCGGAACAGTGTAACGTCTCCGTCCTGCATAACGTAGTCCTTGCCTTCAAGGCGTACAAGCCCCTTTTCCTTTGCCGCCGCCATGCTTCCGCACTTCATAAGATCGTCGAACGCAACGATCTCAGCGCGTATAAAGCCCTTCTCAAAGTCGGTGTGGATCTTTCCGGCTGCCTGCGGAGCCTTCGTGCCGCGGGTAATCGTCCACGCGCGCACCTCCTGCGGGCCTGCGGTAAGGTAGGAGATCAGACCCAGCAGATGATAGCCGGTCTTGATTATTCTTGCGAGACCGGAGCTTTCAAGGTGCATATCCGCAAGAAACAGCTCCTTGTCCTCGTCGCTCATACCGGAAATCTCAGCCTCGATCTGTGCGCAGATAGGCAGGACTTCCGCGTTCTCCTCCTTTGCGATGGCGCAGACTGCCTGGTATTCCTTATTGCTGTTGATATTGCCGGTGAAATCAGCCTCTGAAAGGTTTGCAGCATAGATGACAGGCTTATTGGAAAGCAGCGGAGTATCCTTGAGCATTGCGCGCTCATCCTCGGTGAAGTCGTAGCTGCGGGCGGACTTTCCGTTCTCAAGATGAGCCTTCAGAGCCTCGAAGAAATCAACTTCCTTCTGGAGCGACTTGTCGCCCTTTACCGCCTTCTTTGCGCGGTCGATACGGCGGTCGAGTATCTCAAGGTCGGAGAATATCAGCTCAAGGTTGATGGTCTCGATATCCCTTGCGGCGCCGATGCTGCCGTCAACGTGGATTATGTTATCGTCCTGGAAGCAGCGGACAACGTGCACGATGGCGTCCACCTCGCGGATATTGGAAAGGAACTTGTTGCCAAGACCCTCGCCCTTGGAAGCCCCCTTTACAAGGCCGGCAATGTCCACGAACTCCAGCGTAGCCGGAGTGAACTTCTCAGGATTGTACATTTCGGCGAGCTTGTCAAGACGCTCGTCCGGAACAGATACTATGCCGACGTTAGGCTCAATGGTGCAGAACGGATAATTAGCGGACTCTGCGCCTGCGTTTGTGAGTGCGTTGAAAAGGGTGCTCTTGCCGACATTCGGCAGACCTACCATGCCTAATTTCATTTTTGACTGTCTCCTCTGTTAGTTGATACGAAAATACGTTCTCTTCATTGTAGCACTTTTTTTATTATATTTCAAGTATTATTTAAGAAACATTTTTTAGAGGTGGACATCAGCGATCCATTAACACTACTGCAACACTTGTTACATATTTTTTATAAATAATATTGAAATTTCTTTCATATTGTGGTATAATTACGCTAAAAGTAGTTATCCGCGCAATCAAATGCCCGGATAATGAAATAATGCGAATTTTTGGAGGCAGATTATGACTATTACTAAAAAAATAGGTATAATGGTCGCAGCATGTACAGTTGCATCGTCTATAGCTGTCGGCGCTTTGTCGCTCGTTGATTCCAACCAGTTCATGACAAGCAACGCCGAAGCAATAATGACCGCAGAATGCAACAACATTGCAGCGGACATCGAAGCATATCTCGGCAAAGTCGAGCTGTCAGTGGACACGCTGTCCGATATCGCGCTTAACTCAATCGGGGATTTCAACAAGTTCAAGACCGATTCCAGCTACGTTTCAGACTACACCTCAAATATGGAGCAGACGCTGATGAACTCCGCTTCCAACACCGAGGGTGCGGTCTGCGCATACCTCAGATACAACCCGGATTTCACCGAGCCTACATCTGGCCTTTTCATGACCAGGAACAATACTACAGATCCATTCCAGAGCGTTACCCCGACGGATTTCAGCATCTACGACAAGAGTGATATCGCTCATGTCGGCTGGTACTACACCCCGGTAAACAACGGCAAGGCAACGTGGATGTCTCCATACCTCAATGAAAACGTAGGAATATACATGATATCTTATGTAGTTCCGCTGTTCGTAGACGGCACGAACGTCGGCATAATCGGCATGGATATCGATTTCACAATGATTCAGGACATCGCGGTGCAGTCTGAGGAATACTCAACCTACATGCCGATAATCACCGATGATTCCGGCAGCGTTATGTACTGTCCGGAAATCGACTTTGGAACCAACCTCGCCGACATTCCAAACAGCAATATCGGCTCCATGATAAACGATCTTTCAAACCAGAACAGCTCCGGAATGACCAAAGAAAAAATCAGCGGTGTGAACCGCCGCGCGGTATTCACCACTCTTGGAAACGGCATGAAGTTCATAGTAACTGCCGATGACTCGGAGATATTCAAGCAGACCAGCCAGCTTCTCACAATGATAATCGTGACTATTCTCATTGTTTCTGCGGTTGCCGTAACTATCGCGCTGTTCATCACCAGAAAGATGACTAAACCGATAAATTCCCTTACAGACGCTGCCGCAAAAATCGCGGACGGTCAGTTCGATGTTACTGTTGAGCGTACCTCCAACGACGATATCGGCGACCTCGCAGAGAACTTCGGCAAAACAACAGACAGACTGCGCAATTATTCCGATTACATAACAGAAATCTCCTCCGTGCTGGATCAGATTGCAGAAGGCAATCTTGACATCGCGCTGACAATGGATTATAAAGGGCAGTTCGCAAAGCTCAAGGCAGCGCTTGACAACATCACGAACTCCCTCAACAGCACCCTAGTTGATATCGATCTCGCAGCAGATCAGGTCGCTACCGGCGCTGATCAGGTATCCGTCGGCGCACAGTCGCTGGCAGCTGGCTCCACCGAACAGGCAGGCTCTATCGAGGAGCTTTCCGCAACCATCGCCGACATTTCCGAGCAGATAAAGAAGAACGCTAAAGAGGCAGAGCTAGCCAACACCAGCATGAACTCCATCGGCAGAGAAGCCAACCTGAGCAACCAGCGCATGAATGATATGCTTGCTGCAATGCAGGATATCAACCATAACACCGACGAGATAAGTGAGATAATCAAGACCATCGAAGATATCGCATTCCAGACCAACATACTGGCGCTCAATGCAGCCATTGAAGCCGCACGCGCAGGCGAAGCCGGAAAGGGCTTTGCAGTAGTAGCCGACGAGGTAAGGAACCTTGCCTCCAAGTCTGCGGAAGCTTCCCAGAACACCGCGGCGCTCATCAGCAAGACGATGGAAGCAGTCGAGAACGGCTCAGAGATAGCAAACCAGACCGCGGAATCCCTCCACACTGTAGTGAACAGCATAGACGATATCGTCACCTCGATCGACGACATCTCAAAGAACTCCCAGAGCCAGTCCGAGGCTATCGAGCAGGTAACCCAGGGCGTGGAGCAGCTTTCTACCGTAACGCAGAACAATTCCGCTGCATCTGAGCAGAGCGCCGCAGCAGCCGAGGAGCTTGCAGGTCAGGCTAATACCATGAAGTCCCTGGTCGGAAGGTTCACTCTCCACAGATAAGACCCTGCAAAACTTATTCGCAATATAAGCAAAGGCTGCCGTTTCCGGCAGCCTTTGCTGTATTAGTAAGGAAGTCTGAACAGAGTGAATCTCCACCCGGTGGTGGTTTTCACGGCTATGCACGTGATTTTCTTTTCGGTAATGCTCCCCGCCTCGTACTCAAACCGGGAAGTCCCCGTGAACACCGCAGCGTCGTCGGTCAGCGACGTCAGCGCGTATTCCGTGCCGAGATATGATATATTCCCGCCGGAATGCTCCAGCACGTAAAGCGCGCCCTCTTCGTCGGCAATGACGTTATCCGAGCCTTCCGATAGGGTATCCAGAATATCCCCGGTAAAGAAGCGCTCCAGCGCCGCATTGAGCTTTCCCTTGGTATCCAGCTGACCCGTCACACGGTAGTAATTCCCGCGCTCCGATGTAAGCGCACCGCTTTCCTGGTCATACGGGAGTTCCCCGTAAACTGCGGCGTAAAGCGCATTTGCCTCCGCGAAAATATCCGCCGGAAGCTGCGTTTCGGGGTCGAACCCGGAATACGCCTGGGATTCGGGAAGCAGCCGGTACTCCTCGCCGTACTGGCGGTATGCGCGGCTTCCGTCGGAATTCACCCAGATATCGCAGATGAAATCCAGCGAATCCCCCTCATCGTAGCAGGATACGCCGTAGAGCCGTTCTCCGTTTATCTCGCGCTGCTCGTTGAGGTTGCGGTAAATATAGACTTTATCGCTGTCGGGAAGCCCGAGGTATTCACTTCCGAGCGCTTCCACCAGCTTCACCGGGTCGACTGGCTCCGCAGTTTCAGCGGTCTCAGCAGTTACAGACGGCTCATCAGGCTCGGAAAGCTCGTGCGTTTCTCCGGTCTGTTCAGCGGAACGCACCGCCGCAGAAGCCGCAGCCGTTCCGGTCTGCTCAGCCTGGCTTGCGGAGTCAGCTTCGCCGCGCTGAAACTGCGACTGCTCCGTGATACCCGCCACCGTGTCAGCGGAACAGCCAGTGATGGTAAGTATTCCGGCTGCAAGACAGACAGCAAGTAATTTCTTCATAAAATCCCTCCGGACAACAAAATGCGGCAATGCCTTCGCACCACCGCACAAGTATGCAGTTTAAATGCCGTAACCTGATCAGAGCTTCTCGCTGGTCTCGGGAGCTTCTTCCTCCTCGACTACCTTTCTGGTTTCCTCAGCGGGAGCGGTCTTTTTTTCCTCAACGGGAGCGTCGTCGGGCTCCTCCTCGATATCGGTGATGTCCTCGTCCTCATCGAAGTCGAAGTCAGCGCCATCGTCGTCCCACTCTTCGTCCCAGTCGTCGTAGTAGTCCTCGTCGTTTTCCTTCTCGAGCTTCTTCTTAGTGATAATAGTAGCTGCTGCGATACCGCCTGCTACAGCAAGGATACCAACGAGAGCAATGCCTAAACCCTTCATGACAATACCTCCATAGTTCAATAGCATACTGCGGACGCGAAAAACGCCGAAGCCGCAGTCCAATTTTTTCTTCCTGTATTGTATAGTATATACCCATTTCAGGTTTTTTTCAAGTGTCAGGCGGAATTTTAGTCAGATGTGCCAAAAAATTCACATGTTTCCTGTCATATTCATCAAAACTGAAATTGCCGCTATCGGAGCGGTCTCGCAGCGCAGGATACGCTTGCCGAGAGAGGCGCATTTCAGCCCAGCCGCGATGAGCTTTTCCGCTTCGGACTGCTCAAATCCGCCCTCGCTGCCGATAACGATGTCGATATTGCGCGTGAACTCCCCGACCGCCTCGCGCAGCGGAGTTTCCGCGCATTCATAGAATAGTATGCCCGTATTCTCCGGAGATATTAGCGCCGGCATCTTGGAAATATCTATAGTCGAACCGACCTGCGGAATAATTCCCCTGCCGCACTGCTTTGCGGCTTCGTAGGCTATGCGCTGCCAACGCTCAGTCTTTTTCGCGAGCTGCTTCGCGTCCGGGCGGGAAACGCACCTCTTTGAAATAAACGGAACCACCTCGCACGCGCCGCACTCCACGGCTTTCTGCACGATGAAATCCATCTTGTCGCCCTTCGGCATTGCCTGAAACAGCCGCAGATGTACGCTCGGCTCCGCCTGATTCGGCGATTTTTCGAGTATTCCAAACACGCATTCGCCCTCGGCGCTCTCAAGCCTGCCGAGGTAATCTGTACCCTTTCCGTCGCATATCACCGCTAATTCGCCCGGGCGCATTCTCAGCACCTGGGAAACATGCTTGGAATCCTCTCGGTCAAGCACCGCCGCAGTATCCGAAATGTTCTCCGTGAAGAAACGCGGATAGCGCCAGCGTTCCATTTTAAGCTCCAGTTCTGACATTGTATCTCCTTTAATTCCAGCCGTATTCTCCGCTGCCGCCGAAAAGGCGCTCAACATTGCGCCGCAGAAGCTCGTTTTCCGGTCTTGTTAGCTGTGGGTCAGCCGACAGTATCGCGGCTGAAACCCTGTCCGCCTCGGTGAGAAGCCCCGCGTCGTCCGCGATATCCGCCACCTTCAGCGGCGGCAGACCGTGCTGCTCCCTGCCGAAAAAGTTTCCGGGACCCCGCAGTTCCAGGTCCTCCTGCGCAATTTCAAAGCCGTTCGTAGTGCGCACCATCGCGTCCATTCGCGCTTTTGTGTAGTCGCTGCGGTTGTCGGTCATGAGCACGCAGAAGCTCTGCTCGCTGCCTCTTCCGACGCGTCCGCGGAGCTGATGGAGCTGCGAAAGCCCGAACTGCTCCGCATTTTCAATGAGTATCACCACCGCGTTTGGGACGTCGATACCGACCTCGATAACGGTAGTCGAAACCAGCAGTTTGAGCTTCCCCGCCTTGAAATCCGACATGACCTGCTCTTTTTCCGACTGTTTCAGCTTTCCGTAGAGCAATCCCGTCGGGATATCCCGGAAATCTCCGTTTACGAGCCGGTCGTAGTACTCTATCGCGCTCGCCTTCTCGCTCTTGCCCTCGGAAGATTCCACCAGCGGGCAGACGATGTACGCCTGCCGCCCGGCGGCAATGTGCTTCTTAATGAAATTGTACACCCTCAGCCGGAAGCTTCCGTCAACTGCGTAGGTCTTTACCGGGAGCCTTCCCTTCGGCATTTCGCCCAGTATGGAAACGTCAAGGTCGCCATAGATTATCAGCGCCAGCGTGCGCGGTATCGGCGTTGCGGACATCGCAAGGATATGCGGCGCTTTCCCCTTTTCGGCGAGGGTGCTGCGCTGCGAAACTCCGAAGCGGTGCTGCTCATCGACGATAACAAGCCCGGCGGAACTCATAGCGGAGGTTTTCTGGATAAGCGCCTGGGTGCCTATCAGCACGTCTATCTCTCCGGATTCCGCGCGGCGGCGGACGTCGTTTTTCTCCTTGACGGTAAGACTGCCGGAAAGCAGCTCCACCCGCACGCCAAGCCCGGAGAGCATTTCGGTGAAGGTCTTGTAATGCTGCTGCGCCAGAACCTCCGTGGGAGCCATAACCATGGTTCCGTGGCCGTTCAGGAACGCGAAATACGCCGCAGCCGCCGCGACCAGCGTCTTGCCGCTGCCAACGTCGCCCTGTATCAGCCGGTTCATCGGGAATTCCCGCTGCATATCCGCGATACAGTCCCGGACGGCGTTTTTCTGCGCGTTCGTAGGTTCGAACGGCAGCGCCCTCCACAGCGGAGTTATATCCGCCGGCTTCATGACTGCGCCGGTGTGCTCCCTGCCCCGGCGCTTCATCAAAGACAGCCCCAGTTTCAGGGTCAGCAGTTCCTCGAGCACCAGACGGCGGCGCGCTTCTGTATACTCCTGCCGGGTGCGCGGGAAGTGTATCTGCCTTACCGCGGTCTCCCGCGGGAGCAGCCCGAGCTTTTCAATAAGCGGCTGCGGAAGGCTCTCAGCGACAGTCACCTGCTGCAACGCGGTCTTTACGTTCGCCGACACCATGTTGTTGGAAAGCCCGGCGGTAAGCGGATATTTCGGCATGAGCACGTTCTCGGAAACGTCCACGAACAGCGGCGTGCTGATCTGCTTTCGAATCTCGTCGCCGGTTATTTTGCCGTAGAAGATGTACTCCCTGCCTGTTTCCAGCCTGCCGAACGCGTATTTTGTATTAAAGAACACCGCCGTGATATTCCCGGTGCCGTCTGAAAGCTCCGCCTTGTACAGAGCCATTCTCGCGTACTCGTTGAACGGGGATTTCTTGCTCATTACAAAAGCGCGAAAGGCGCATACCTCGCCGATGTGCGCCTGTGCAACTGTTACCGGAGCGGTGAGATCGACATAATCCCGCGGATACAGCTCTATGAGCTGCTCCGCAGTTTCAATGCCGAGCTTCCTGTACAATTCCGCCCGTTTGGGGCCTACGCCCTTGAGATAGGTGATATCCATTTACTCAACAGAAATGATATAGTAATATACCGGCTGACCGCCGTTTACAAGGTTGATGTCGATGCTGTCGCTGATACGCGCGCGGAGCTGCTCGTAAGCCGCATTCGCCGCCTCGTCGCTGACATCGGAACCGTACATCACGGTGATAAAGCTGCTGGAGCTGTTCACCAGGCGCTTTGTGAGCTTCACCAGCGCCTTTGTGACGTCCTTCTCGGTGAACACGATCTTGCCGTTGTCCATCGCGAGGATCTCGCCCTGCTTTATCTTGTGACCGTCGTACTCGCTGTCGCGCACTGCAAAGGTGATCTGACCGCTCTGCACCCTGTCGAGTGCTTCGGTCATGTTGCTGCGGTTGGTGACGAAATCAGCGCCGGGGTCGAAATTCATCAGCGCGGTTATGCCCTGCGGAATGCTCCTCGACTGGAGGACGCATACGTTCCTGTCCGCGAGTGAAACTGCCTGCTCCGCTGCCATGATGATGTTCTTATTATTCGGCAGAACGAACACGTTATTCGCCGGAGTCTGTCCTATCGCCTCCAGGATATCCTCCGTGGATGGATTCATCGTCTGACCGCCGCGTACTACGCTGTCGGCTCCGAGGTCGCGGAACAGCGCCTCGATACCCGCGCCCGCCGCAACTGCAACGAATCCGAAGTCCTTCTCGGGCTTCACGGGAACCTTGCGGTTCTTCTGGACAGCCTCGTCTGCCTTGATGATATTGTGATGCTGCTCGCGCATGTTCTCTATCTTCATCTTGGTCAGCTCGCCGAACTTTATGCCCTCCTCGATCGCCTTGCCGGGGTGGTTGGAGTGAACGTGCACCTTGATGATGTCATCGTCGTCGACCACTACAACGCAGTCGCCGATGGTCTCGAGGAACGCGCGCAGCGCTGTCGCGTCCTTTGCGCCGGGCTTCTTGTTTACGATGAACTCGGTGCAGTACGCGAACTTGATATCCTCCTGAGCCGCGCCCGCAGCCGCAACAGCCGCCGGTGCGGAGGGCTTCGTTTCCTCCTCGGAGCGTATCATACCGCCGCCGGAGATAACCTGCTGCATTCCGCTGAGGATAACCAGCAGACCCTTGCCGCCCGCGTCAACTACGCCCGCCTTTTTCAGCGCCGGGAGCAGCTCCGGGGTATTCGCAAGGCTCTTTTCGCCTTCTTCGATGAATTTCGCAAGGAATTCGGCAGCGTCGCCGCCATCCTGCGCTGAATCCTTCGTGTTCTCCCATGCTTCCCTTACAACGGTGAGTATGGTGCCCTCGGTTGGTTTCATTACGGACTTGTACGCTGCGTCAACGCCCAGCTTGAACGCGTCGGACAGCATTTTTGCGTCCGCCTCCGCCTGACCGGCGAGCCCCTTTGAAAGTCCACGGAAAATAAGCGACAGAATAACGCCGGAGTTTCCGCGCGCGCCCCTCAGCATTGCGGAGGCAGTCAGCTTTGCGGCGTCGCCTGCGGAGATACCGTCGCCCGCCGCCTTCAGTTCAGGCAGTGCGTTGCCGATGGTCATGGACATGTTTGTGCCGGTATCGCCGTCCGGCACGGCGACGAAGTAAGGCTGTATGCCTTACGAGGAGGTTTGAAGAAGCAGTCGGTGTGCTATACACATTTTCACTCAAACAAGGTTTTTAGAGGTGACCTTATGTCTTTATTTCGTCAACGTAGACATTCACGCGCTCAACGGAAATGCCCGTGCTTTCTTCCATAACGTACTTCACCTTGTTGATGATGCTCTTCACCACAGTGCCTACATTCACGCCGTAAAGCACCGTGATGTGGAGGTCTACCACCAGCTTGTCACGCCCTGCGCGGACGCTTATGCCGCGCTCGTAGCTTTTCTTCTTTACGAAGGGCAGCGCCGCAAGTATCGTCTGCTTTGCGCTGCTGATATTCATCTGAACAACGCCGAAGCAGCCGGTCACGGTGCTTCCTATGAGCGATGTAAAGTAATCCTGCGAAATGGTTATCGTACCGATATTGTTCTGAACCTTGATCATAGTACCTCCCTTTCTGTGATGGAAACGCCCTCCCGGACGCACCCGCAGACCGCCGTAAAGCAGCCCGGGAACTCTCCGGACGCGCGCTTTGCATTCGCTTCGTTATCAAATACGCCGAATACCGCCGAGCCGCTCCCGGTGAGCATTGCGCCCTTAGCGCCGAGCGCGGTCAGCCGGGCGCAGATATCCTCGATGCGCTTGTCTGAATACAGCCGCTGGAACACATTGTACATCTCCGGAGCGTAATTGCCGGGCAGTCCCGCTGTGAACCGCTCCAGACCGCCGTGAATTTCAAGCGGGCTTTCGTCGTACTTCCGGTACGCTTCCCCGGTAGGGCAGCCGAATTCCGGCTTTACAACAAGGAACACGCCCTCGGTCACTGGGATATCCGACATCTGTTCGCCGATACCACGGCACAGCTTAGTCCCGCCGATAAGGCAGAACGGAACGTCCGCCCCGACCTGCGCTGCGATCCCGAGCAGCTCCGATTCGGACAGCGGCTCTCCGAACGCAGTGTTCAGCGCTTTCAGGACTGCCGCAGCGTCTGCGCTGCCGCCACCCATACCAGCGCCGCTGGGAATACGCTTTTCGATATCAATGCAGACCGAGCCGGAAGCCCCCGCTTTTTCCAGGAACAGCTCAGCGGCGCGGAAAGCGGTGTTGCGGCCGTCCGTGGGGATATCCTCCCGGCTGACGGACAGCGTTATGCCGTTCCCGGCGCTGACCACAACAGTCACTTCATCGGCAAGGGAAATGCTCTGCATTACGGTCTCAAGAAGGTGGTAGCCGTCGTCGCGTCTTCCGGTGATATCGAGATACAGATTCAGCTTTGCGTATGCATTCAGCTTATAGATCCGTATCCCGCTCGCGGTTCTCACTTTTTAAGCTCCTCTACGAATTCCTTTATGCGCTGGAGCGCAGTAGTGATGTGCTGCACTGAGTACGCATAGGAAACTCTTACATAGCCCTCGCCGCTCTCGCCGAATGCGCTTCCGGGAACTACCGCGACCTTCTTGCTGTATATCAGCTTCTCGCAGAATTCGCTCGACTTCATTCCGGTTGACTTTATGCAGGGGAACACGTAGAACGCGCCCTCCGGCTCGAAGCAGGTAAGCCCCATATCATTGAAGCCCTTTACCACCAGCCTGCGGCGCATGTCGTACTCCTCGAGCATTCTGTCAACGTCGTCGCGGCACTGGGTGAGAGCCGTGATTGCGGCGTACTGGCTGACCGTCGGGCTGCTCATTATGCAGTACTGGTGGAGTTTCAGCATCTGCTTCATCACGGGCTTCGGGCCTGCACAGTAGCCGAGTCTCCAGCCGGTCATGGCGTAGGTCTTGGAGAATCCGTTTACAACGATGGTGCGCTCCCTCATGCCGTCTATCTCGGCGATGGAAACGTGCTTCTCGCCGCCGTAGGTCATCTCGGAGTATATCTCATCGGATATTATCATGATGTCGGTGCCGCGGAGCACCTCTGCGACAGCCTCAAGCTCGCCGCGGCGCATTATTGAGCCGGTCGGGTTGTTCGGGAACGGCAGTATCAGCGCCTTGGTGCGCGGAGTTATCTTCGCCTTGAGCGCGTCCGCGCGGAGCTTGAACTTGTCCTCCTCGGTCATGACTATCGGAACGGGGGTACCGCCGCAGACCGTGATTATCGGGGAATAGCACACGAAGCTCGGCTCCGGAACCAGTACCTCGTCGCCGGGCTGTATCAGCGCGCGCATTGCAAGGTCGAGAGCCTCGGAACCGCCGACGGTGACGATTATCTCGCCGTTGGGGTCGTATTCTGTGTGTATGAAGTTGAGCAGATACTTTGAGATCTCCTCGCGGAGCTGAATAAGACCTGCGTTTGCAGTATATGCAGTCCTGCCCTTTTCAAGGACGCCTATAGCGGCTTTTCTTGCAGCCCACGGGGTCTTGAAGTCCGGTTCGCCGACGGACAGGGAGATAACTCCCTCCACCTGCTGAGCGATGTCGAAAAATTTACGAATGCCCGACGGCTGGATGTTCCTTATTTTTTCGGGGATCACCTTATCATAGTCTATCACGGGGAAACCAGGCTCCTTTCATCGGAGTGTTCCTCGCTGAAAACGTGGTTCTTCTCCTTGTATCTTCTCAGTACGAAGTGGGTCGTTGTGGACAGAACTCCGTCAAGCACTGCGAGCCGCTCGGAAACGAACAGAGCGACTTTTCTCAGGCTGGTGCCTGTGATGGTGATGGACAGGTCGTTCGCGCCGGAAAGCAGGAACACGCTGTCTACCTCCTCGTACTGCATGATGGTGTGTGCGAGGTCGTCAAAGCCCCTGTCCTTGAATGGGGTGACCTTCAGCTCAATTATAGCGGTCACAGCGTTGTCGTCAGCCTTTTCCTCATTGACGATGGCTGCGTAGCCGATGATTATTCCGGAAGCCTCAAGTTCCTTTATGCCTGCTGCGACCTCCTGCTCGGAAATGCCGAGCATGGTGGAAAGCTCCGCGTTGGAGAGCCGCGCGTTCTGCTTTAATAAGGCAAGTAACTTCTTGTTGGTAGGTGTCATTGCATTATCCTCCTGTTCAAGCTGGCGATAAACAGCCGTTTACGCCGTCAGGCACAATGCCCGGCTGAGATCTGACTGCTTTCTGCCGCCTTTTAAGCTATTTTAATTTATAGAAACAAATATGGGCTGTTTCTTTCTGAAAACGCATACCTCGGTGAATCCGATATCCCGCAGCATGCCGTACACCTGCGGAACGTCCGCCGCGACGTCTGCGACCCGGTGCGCGTCGGAACCGACCGTCACCATTCTGCCGCCCTTGTCGTAGTAACGCTTGACGTACTCCGCATTCGGCATAGGGACGTGCAGCCCCTTGCGTATGCCGGCGGAATTTACCTCCAGGGCGATACCCTGCCGGATTATTATTTCCAGTATTTTGTCGATTATCGCGCTGTAGCGGCTCATATCGACCTCGTGACCGCCCACATCGCCGCTGATGAAGCGCAGCGGGAAAGTCAGGTGCGACAGCGAGCAGAACCTGCCCCACTCGGCAAGACGAAGTTCCTCATCGAAATACTCGTCAAGGCAGCGGTACCTGTCCTCGTCGCTGTCGGGTACGCGATCAAGGCGCGGGTAAGTGCGGGTGCAGTGCGTGGAGCCTAACACGAAATCATAGTCATGCTCCGCGAGTATCTTTTCAGCGGCGGGCAGGTTGAACAGCGCCTGTCCAAGCTCCGCGCCGTAGTATACCTCCATCTTCCCGCGGAAGCGCTCCTGTATCTCAAGGAACACATCGTGTGACCTTGCTATCGCACCTGCATAATCCCAGCTTTCCAGCTTTTCGCATTCAATATGATCCGTCAGCGCAAAGTGCTTTATTCCCAGCCCGCAGGCTCGCTCCGCCATTCTCATCGGCTCGTCGCAGCCGTCCGGGGAGAGGGTGGAATGGTTATGGATATCCGCCGGGATATGGCGGAGTATTTCAGTTTCCATTTGTCTACCTTCTTCTGTTCTGTGTCTGATTTGAAAAAGTGACTATAATATTACTCTTTCAAATGCTTTTTTTATTATTTTATCACAAATTTTTAAATTTGTCTATGAATACATTTACTTTTTCAGTTTTTTTTAGTATAATAGATAAGAAAGATAAAAATTCAAGGGTCGCGGTGCATAATTTTATACATAATGACATGCCCGCAGACAAGGAGGACAAGTATGAGAGCCGTAGTAGCTGTTATCGGTAAGGACACTGTAGGTATTCTGGCAAAGGTCAGCGGTATCTGCGCAGAGCACAATGCAAACGTAATGGACGTTACACAGACCATCATGCAGGATCTGTTCGCAATGACAATGATGATCGAGATCTCTAAGCTCAACATCGACTACATCGACTTCGCTGACAAGCTGACAAAGGCAGGCAGCGACATGGGTCTTCAGGTACATGTTATGCACGAGGACATCTTCAACGCGATGCACAGAATCTGATAAGGAGAACACCGACAAATGCTGAATTCGACCGATATTTTAGAAACGATAAAGATGATACAGGAGGAGAACCTGGATATCCGTACCATCACAATGGGTATCTCCCTTCTCGACTGTATCGACAGCGACATCGACAAGGCTTGCGACAAGGTATACGACAAGATAATGCGCAAGGCTGAGAACCTTGTAAAGACCGGCGAGGACATCGAAAAGCAGTACGGTATCCCGATAGTCAACAAGCGTATCTCCGTTACGCCTATCGCGATGGTCTCCGCTGCGTGCAAGGGCAGCCCCGTGAAGTTCGCGAAGGCGCTCCAGCGTGCTGCCGACGGCACCGGCGTAAACTATCTCGGCGGTTACTCCGCGCTTGTCCACAAGGGATTCTCCGCAGGCGACCTGGAGCTTATCCAGTCCATTCCGGAGGCTCTCGCTGAAACAAGCAACGTTTGCTCCTCCGTCAACATCGGCTCCACAAGGGCAGGCATCAACATGGACGCAGTAGCTATGATGGGTCAGGTGATACTTGACGCCGCGAAAGCTACCAAGGACAACAGCTACTTCGGCGCTGCAAAGATAGTTGTATTCTGCAACGCAGTAGAGGATAACCCCTTCATGGCGGGCGCATTCCACGGCGTCGGCGAGTACGACTGCGAGATAAACGTAGGCGTTTCCGGACCCGGCGTTGTACGCGCTGCGCTCCGCAAGCACCCCGACGCAAACATCAGCGAGATAGCTGACGTCATCAAAAAGACCGCGTTCAAGATCACAAGAATGGGTCAGCTCGTTGGTACGGAGGCTTCCCAGAGACTCGGCGTTCCGTTCGGTATCGTTGACCTCTCCCTTGCCCCGACTCCCGCTGTCGGCGACTCCGTCGCGCATATTCTCGAGGAGATCGGCCTTGAGAGCTGCGGCTGCCACGGTACGACCGCGTGCCTCGCAATGCTCAACGACGCAGTTAAGAAGGGAGGCGTAATGGCTTCCTCCCACGTCGGCGGACTTTCCGGCGCGTTCATTCCCGTATCTGAGGACGCCGGCATGATCGACGCAGCAGTCAAGGGCTCCCTCGGCCTTGAGAAGCTGGAAGCAATGACCGCTGTCTGCTCCGTAGGTCTGGATATGATCGCAATTCCCGGCGACACCTCCGCTGACACCATATCCGCCATCATCGCTGACGAAGCCGCTATCGGCATGGTCAACAGCAAGACCACCGCAGTGCGCGTAATTCCTGCCATCGGCAAGAAGGAAGGCGACATGGTAGAGTTCGGCGGTCTGTTCGGAAGCGCTCCGGTAATGCCGGTAAGCAAATTCTCCGCAAGCAAGTTCATCAGCCGCGGCGGACGCATTCCCGCTCCGTTACAGAGCTTAAAGAACTAATAATCAAGGGCTGCCGGCGGCAGCCCTTTTTAAATTCGGAATTAAGAATTCCGAATTCCGAATTAAAAAACCGGGACTGCCAACCGCAGTCCCGGTTTGATTTACTTTATTCTCATAGCCCGTGTGGCGTTCAGAATCGCAAGCACTGCAACTCCGACATCGCCGAACACCGCGATCCACATATTGCCGATACCTACCGCAGTAAGCAGCATTATCAGCACCTTTACGCCTATCGCGAACACTATGTTCTGCATTACAATGGCGTGAGTCTTTTTCGAGATACGCACCGCTGTCGGAAGGCTCTCTATATTGTCGTTCATCAGGACGATATCCGCAGCTTCTATCGCTGCGTCGCTTCCCATTGCGCCCATCGCTATGCCGACGTCCGCCCGGGCAAGCGCCGGAGCGTCGTTCATTCCGTCGCCCACGAATACCAGCGAGCTGTTTTCCGGCTTAGCCTTGTAGAGTTCCTCCACCTTGGATACCTTCCCATCAGGGAGAAGCTCCGCGTGGTACTCGTCGATACCTGCTGTCTTTGCGATGGCGTCAGCGGCTGCCTTACGGTCGCCGGTGAGCATTACCGTCTTTGCGCCGCAAAGCTCCTTTAGAGCCGCAAGCGCCTTCGGTGCCCCGGGCTTTATCTCGTCGGATATCACGATGCAGCCTGCGTATTTACCGTCAACCGCGCAGTGCACGACAGTGCCCGGGGTGTCCACAGAGGGAGCCGCGATGTTCTCGCGCTGCATAAGGCGATGATTTCCGACTATTGCAGTCCTGCCGTCAACTACTGCCTTTACGCCGTAGCCCGCGATCTCCTCGGCGTCGGAAGCCGTTGTTGTAAGCTCGCGCTTCTTGGCTTCCGCGATTATCGACTGCGCTATCGGGTGCGTGGAGTAGGTCTCCGCAGCCGCGCAGATACCGAGCAGCTCGTTTTCCGACATGCCCTCGGGAGTTACTCCGGTGACTGCAAAGCTGCCCTTTGTAAGGGTGCCGGTCTTGTCAAACACGAACGTGCGCGCTCTCGACAGTTCCTCGAGATAGTTCGCGCCCTTTATCATGATACCATACTTCGAAGCCCCGCCGATACCGCCGAAATAGGAGAGCGGAACCGAAATAACCAGAGCGCAGGGGCAGGAAACTACCAGAAACGACAGCGCACGGTAAACCCAGCCGCCTTCGCCGATCCAGTTGGTGAAATCGGTGAAGCCGTTCATCGAAGTTTCTATAAGACCCGGGATTATCGCCAGCGCGATAGCCGCGAACACCACGATAGGAGTATACACCTTCGCGAATTTCGTAATGAAGTTCTCGGGCTTTGCCTTGTTCTCGGTGGAGTTCTCGACCAGTTCCAGGATACGCGCAACGGTGGAGTCGGAGTAGGGGCGCGATACCTTGACTTTGAGCAGACCGTTCGTGTTGATGCAGCCGCTTATTACCTCGTCGCCCTCTGCGACCGCACGGAGCGCGCTCTCGCCGGTGAGCGCCGCAGTGTTCAGCTCGGAGGAGCCGGAGATTATCGTTCCGTCAAGCGGAATGCGCTCGCCGGGGCGAATGACTATCGTCTCGCCTGCGGCTACGTCCTCCGGGGAGACCTCGGACACCTCGCCGTCGCGCTCTACATTCGCGTACTCCGGGTTAATGTCCACCATCTCGGCGATGGAGCGGCGGGATTTTCCGACCGCAACGCTCTGGAACAGCTCGCCTATCTGGTAGAGAATCATAACGGCGCCGCCTTCGTCGTACTCGCCGATAACCATAGCGCCGATCGAAGCTATACACATCAGGAAGTTCTCGTCAAACACCTGACCGTGCGCGATGTTCCGGATAGCTTTCCACAGGATATCCCAGCCTATCACGAGATAAGCGGCGGTGAATATTCCCAGATGAATGAATCCCAGCAGGCTGAATCTGTCGTCCGTCGGGAAAATATGCTCTACTGCAAAACCGATCGCCCAGATCGCTCCGGCGGCGATTATGCGTATCAGCATTTTTTTCTGCTTTTTACTCATTGCTGCTCACCTCGTTATCTGAAAAAAATTACACCTTTATCGTGCAGTCCGGCTCAACGTCCTTGCATACCTTTATTGCCGCCTTGAGAGCCTCGTCGAACTGATCGTCCGGAGCTTCCAGCGTGAATTTCTGCTGAAGGAAGTTAACAGAAGCGTTTGTAACGCCGGGGAGCTTCTTTATTGCCTCCTCCATCTTAGCGGCGCAGTGCGCGCAGTCCAGGTCGATGAGCTTAAATGTCTTTTTCATAGTGGTGTCCTTTCTCGGTTGGTTTATTCGTCAGAGTTTTCCTCTGCTTCGTTCTTGATGATGACTGCATAGCAGCACGGGATAGTTCCCTTGATGAGCTTTGTGTAGACCCTGCCAATGCCGCAGCCCTCGAGCATTTTCTTGTATTCCGACGGGGAATAGCTCGCCTCCGTGTCGAAGCCTATCGCCTTGTAAAGCTTTATAAGAAGCTTCCCACGGTTCTTTGTGGTGAATGTCGGAAGAAGCAGCTTTCCGCCTGGCTTGAGCACACGGTAAAGCTCCATGACTGCGCCCTGCGGATTCTTCAGCAGGTGCAGGACGTTTCCGGCGATCACTATATCGTAGGTGTTGTCCGGGTCTTTCAAATCGAAGATATTGCGCGTTTCAAAGCTGATATTATCGGCTCCGAAGAATCCAGCCTTGCGGCGGGCGTTTTTCAGCATTTTCTCGGAAAGGTCGGTACAGACTACAGATTCCGCATTTTTCGCGGCGGCGAGCGAAAGCTCCCCGGTGCCGGCGGCGCAGTCAAGCACCTTTGCCCCGGCGGGGACCAGCCTTTCAGTCTGCGCGCACATTTCGTGATACACGTCTCCGTTTATGCTCTCTGCGAGGTCGTACACCCCGGCTATCTTGTCCCAGAAATCAGTCATGGCTCTACTCCTTATTCGTTGACATGCTCCAGCCCCTGGCGGATTATCGTTGTAACATGGTCGTCGGCAAGGGCGTAGAACACAGTTTTTCCATCGCGGCGGCAGCTTACAAGCTTCGCGCTGCGAAGTATCTTGAGCTGATGTGATACCGCCGAGGACGTCATTCCGACCAGCTTCGACAGGTCGCACACGCAAAGCTCTCCATGGCTCAGCGCCGTGAGTATCTTTATCCGTGTGGAATCCCCGAATACCTTGAACAGCTCAGACAGGTCTATAAGCGTATCTTCATCGGGCATCGTCGAAGTTATCCGGTCTACTGTGTCTGCATGTACGCACATGAATTCACAGTGCGGTGCGTCGTTTTCCATGGGCGGTGTCTCCTTTTCGGTCGTTCGTTTGAACATCTGTTCATTTGTTTGATTTGATTATACACCCGCACATGTGATTTGTCAAGGGCTTTGCAAAAAAATCTGCAATTTTTTCTGATCCACGGCATACCTTTTATAAAAAGCGGCTTGTACTATAAAGGGGGAATTCCGTTGAAACGCTTCAGAAAAATACTGTGCTGCATTTTGTGCGCTGCTATACTGGCTGCGGGTCTGTCCTGGAGGGCGTACGCCGAAGAATCCGGGGACGGCGAGACCGGCTCCATAGCTACGCCGAAAGCGGCGGTGCTGATGGAGGCCGAAACAGGGCAGGTGTTGTACTCGGTGAACGCTCAGGCGCGGCTGCCGATGGCTTCGATAACTAAGGTGATGTCCCTTCTGGTGCTCGCGGATATGATAGACGCCGGGGAGCTCCAGCTTACGGACGCTGTTAAGGCTTCGTCCTACGCCTCGTCTGCGGAAGGCTCGGTGATATGGCTGGAAGCGGGCGAGGAAATGACCGCAGCGGAGCTTCTGGAAGCGGTCATCGTTAGTTCCGCGAACGACGCCTGCATAGCCCTCGCGGAACACGCGACGGGAAGCGAAGCGGCATTCGTGAAGCTGATGAACAAACGCGCCAGGGAAATGAAGCTGAAAAACACGAAGTTCACCGGCTGCGTAGGCTTTGACGCAGAAGGCCACTACTCTTCCGCTGAGGACATCGCCATAATGACGGCGGAGCTTATGACGAAGGAATACTACCGCGGCTGGCTGCTGACCTGGCTTGATTACCTGCGCGGCGGAGAAACTCAGCTTTTGAACACCAACAAGCTGGTGCGGTACTACGACGGCATTCTGGGTGGCAAGACCGGCACCACGGACGGCGCAGGCTGCTGCCTTGCGGCATGCGCACAGCGCGGGGACATGCGGCTTGTGGCGGTGGTGCTGGGCTGCGGCGAGGATCCGGAGCGCTTCGACAAGGCGGAGGAACTGCTTGACTACGGTTTCAGCGGATTTGAGCGGTTTACTCCCGAGACAGACAGCCGGGAACTCCTTCCGATAGCGGTGGAGCGCGGCGAGACCGCGGAGGTCAGACCGATGGTGAAGTCACTGGGAGACTGCATTATAAAGAAGGGCTGCTCCGGCAGGGTAAAGTACGAATACACCTTCGTTGAGAAGCTGGAGGCTCCGGTGGAAAAGGGACAGTTTGTAGGAGAGTTTCTTGTCACGCTGGACGGCAGCGAGGTGTTCCGCTCGGATATCGTCGCCCGGGAGGATGTCCGCCGAATGAGCTTCGGAATGTACCTGCTGAGGATACTCGGGGAAATCATCGCGTTCTAGGGAACATAAGGAATTTTTTGACGGAATTTGTGTATTAGTCGGGGAATTTTGGGAAAAACACTTGACATTTTGCATGAAATGCGATAAAATAAAGATGAATAAAACTGTAAGTGTGCGAGCCTGATCGCTATCGGGAGCGTTGACGGAAAGTACATGCACAGCGGAGTTCCTTCGCATGCCGGGCGGCGCAGACGCGGACGGTGTGCGGCAGTATGCAGCCCGGTGCGGCTGCAGGATACTGGTCTACATGATATGCGCCTGAATTCCGAGTACACACGGGTTCAGCTATCACAGCCTTTCCGCAAAGTCCAGCGGCGGGGTCAAAGGCGCAGGGCAGATGCAAGAACAGATTCTGCAAAAGCTGCGGGCAGCTCCGGTGGACGCAGGCAATCTCCGCGCAGGCGGAGCCGTTGTATTCCGGAAGAATACAGTCCGACGAAACGCAGATCATCGGTTTCTAGCGTGACGCGCAATGGTAAACCTTGCGGGTAATTCCGTTCCGGCTCACCGCTGCGGTCAGGTAAACATGCTGATAAAAAGCGTTCTTTCAGGTCGGGCTTATAGAGAAGGTTTTATTTTGACTCACTCTTTGAGAGGGGTCGTATTACGAACACCCTGAGTATATCTCCAGGTAATCGCAATACGGCCTCCTTTCTTTACTTCGACATTTCGTGAATAATACTTCGGGGGGCTGTTTTATACAGTTCTTTTTTTTACTATAATACCATAATAATCAGACAATAACAGAACGGAGGTGCACAATGGTACTGCCTGAGAATATCTCCCGCGCGCTGGATATGCTGGAATCCGCAGGACATGAAGCCTGGGTGGTCGGAGGCTGCGTCCGTGACAGCCTGATGGGGATAATCCCGCATGACTACGACATAACGACGTCTGCGCTCCCGGCGGAGACCGAGCAGGTATTTGCGGGATACCGCCTGATAGAGACCGGACTGAAGCACGGGACAGTCACGGTGCTTGCAGACGGCTCCCCCATCGAGATAACCACCTACCGCGTGGACGGCGAATACCGCGACAGCCGCCGCCCGGAGCGTGTCACATTCACCAGGAATATCCGCGATGACGTTTCCCGCCGGGACTTCACGATGAACGGCATAGCCTACAATCCCAAGCAGGGATATTTCGACGAATTTGGCGGCGCCGAGGACATCAAAGCGGGCGTGATACGCTGCATAGGCAAGCCGGAAAAGCGCTTCCGCGAGGACGCTCTGCGTATCCTGCGCGGACTGCGCTTCTCGGCTTCCCTCGGGTTTGAGATAGAGGAAAACACCGCACGGGCTATGCACGATACCAGGGAGCTGCTCAATAAGATATCCGCAGAGCGCGTTTTCTCCGAGCTGTGCGGGCTGCTGACCGGCAGAAACTCCCACCGCAATATTTTCCGGGTTCTGACTGAATTCCGCGATATCGCCGCAGTGATAATCCCGGAATTTAGGGAATGCACAGGCTTCGTGCAGCACTCAAGGTTCCACTGCTTCGATGTTTACGAGCACTGCGTGATGTCCGCGCAGAAGGCCGCGGAGATCTCCGCAGGCAGCGAGTGCAGGCTCCCGCTGACCCTCGCAATGCTGCTCCACGATATCGGGAAGCCGCAGCGATTCACGCTCGGCGAGGACGGCGAGGGTCACTTCTACGGTCACGCTGCCGTCAGCGCGGATATCGCAGAGGATATCCTCCGCCGGCTGAAATGCAGCAACGCACTGCGGGAGCGGGTCTGCGCCATTGTAAGGTATCACGACGTTCCTCTCAGCGATACGGATAAGTCGGTGCGCCGGCTGCTCAGGAAATACGGTCTGGAAACCGTCCGGGATATCTGCCTGGCCCACATCTGCGACGACTCGGCGAAAACTCCGGAATGCGCCGGACGCTGCGGCGAATGGCGCGCTGTTCTCTCCCGTGCGGAAGCCCTCGCGCCGTCCTGCTGTCTCACGCTGAAAGACCTTGCGGTCGACGGGAAGGCGCTCTCCGGGCTGATGGAGCCGTCTCCGGAAATGGGGAAGGCGCTGAAATTCCTGCTTGACGAAGTAATAAACGGAAATTTTCCGACGAAGTAAGGCTGTATGCCTTACGAGGAGGTTTGACGACGAAGATGGCGCGCACTGCACATTTTCGCTCACATGAGGTTTTTAGAGGTGACCATATAATAAACGTGTAGACGAAAAGACAAATCAGAGAACGGAGAATAAATATGGCACTTGATATAGGCATAGACCTTGGCACCGCGAATATCATCATCACCATTGCCGGAAAGGGCATTGTACTGAATGAACCGTCCGTGGTGGCTTACGATAAGAAGAAAAAAGCAGTCGTCGCGGTCGGCGCGGAGGCCTACAAGATGATAGGCAGAACCCCGGAGTACATCGTTGCAGTGCGCCCGCTGAAGGACGGCGTTATCTCCGATAACGACATGACCGAGGCAATGATCCGCGAGTTTATCCACATGGTGAACGGCGGCGCCATGATGAAGCCCCGGATAGTTCTGTGCGTACCCTCCTCCGTCACCGACGTGGAGCGCCGTGCAGTAGTCGAGGCGGCGATGTCCGCAGGCGCGCGCAAGGTGTTCCTCATTGAGGAGCCTATCGCGGCTCTTATCGGTGCTGGCGTGGACATCTCCAAACCCAACGGAACCATGGTAGTTGATATCGGCGGCGGTACTGCCGATGTGGCTATCGTTTCATTCAACGGTATCGTCCAGAGCCGCTCCATCAAGATGGCGGGAAACAAGTTCGATCAGGCAATAATCCGCCATATCACCCAGAAATACAAAATACTCATCGGCGAAAAGACCGCAGAAAAAGCCAAAATGGAGATCGCAAACGTATTCGACCCCACCGGCGAAAAGAAGATGACGATACGCGGCAGAAACCTCCTGAAGGGTCTCCCCGAGAGCATTGAGATATCCGATCAGGACATCTACGACGCTATCCACGAGAACGCCATGGAGATAGTCGAGCAGGTAAAGCTGGTGCTGGAATCCACTCCGCCTGAGCTGGTCGGCGATATCCTCTCGAACGGAATACTCCTCACCGGCGGCGGAGCAATGCTCGGCGGTCTGCCGGAGCTTATCAGCGACAACGTGGGCGCTCCCTGCTTCGTTGCAGAAAACCCAATCGAGTGCGTTGCGCGCGGCGTCGACGCGGCGTTCAAGATGTCCGGAGAGCTCCTCGACGGCTTCGAGCAGATACAGCTCTACAACTTCAAGTAATGTAAAATCAGAATTTAGTTTTGTCGCCCCTTGAAATTTTCAGGGGGCGTTTTTGTCTATTCCTACGAAAAAAATCGGAGTTCTTGACGAATTATTCCCGAAATGGTAGAATAGATTAGAGAGGTGATAGATTATGATTACAAAAGAATTCTGCGACGAGTGGGACGGCGTTGGTCTTAACGTCAAGGATATGATAGAGCATTTCATGGACAGCGAAAGCATGTTTCTGAAATATCTGTATAAGTTCTTTGATTCTGCGGACAGCGTGGTGCTGGAGCTTACCTCCGCCGCTGAGCGCGAGGACTATCAGCAGATGCTTTTCTCGGCGCATGCGCTCAAGGGTCTTGCCGGAAACATCGGGCTGAACGGAGTGTTCCTGCCGGCTAAGAAGATTGTCGACGATATACGCTCCGGCGACCACAGCCAGTGCGGCGAGGAATTCCGCAAACTCCAGGAAAATTACTACAAAGCGGCGGGGATCGCCAAGAAATACAAGCAGGCATAAGGAGGTATTCACATGCCGGATTTCATCGAACCGGGACTTCTCGTCCCCATTGTGATCATCGTTATACTGGTGATCGTCATTTTCAGCGCTGGCTACCGCAAGGCTCCGCCGGATAAGGCTTTCATCATAAGCGGTCTGCGGCGCAAGGCTAAGGTAGTTATAGGCAAGGCGACTGTCAAACTGCCGTTCTTCGAGCGCTGCGACGTGCTGGAGCTTGCCCTGATGTCCGTTGACGTCAAGACCGCCCAGGCAGTCCCTACTGCGGATTACATCAACATCTCCGTTGACGCGGTGGTAAACGTCAAGATATCTCCCGACCCCGACATAATCCAGAAGGCGCAGCAGAACTTCCTTAACCGCAACGTGCAGTACATAACCGGCGTCGCAAGGGAGGTACTGGAAGGCAACATGCGTGAGATAGTCGGTCAGATGCGGCTGGAGGAGATGGTCTCCAACCGCCAGGCGTTCGCCGACAAGGTAAAGCAGAACGCAGACCCCGATCTGCGTGCGATGGGTCTTGAAATAGTATCGTTCAACGTGCAGAACTTCGTTGACGACAACGGTATCATCAACGACATGGGTATCGACAACACCATGCAGATCAAAAAGAAGGCGGCTATTTCCAAGGCCGAGGCTGAGCGCGACATCAAAATCGCTCAGGCGGAGGCAAACCGCAAGGCGAACGACGCCCGCGTAGACTCCGAGACAGCCATCGCAGAGCGCGAGAACGAGCTTGCGATAAAGCAGGCTGAGCTCAAGCGCGCCGCTGACATCAAGCGTGCGGAAGCCGACGCAGCCTACACCATTCAGCAGGAAGAGCAGCGCAAGACCATCGAGATAACCTCCGCAAACGCAAACCTGGCAAAGCAGGCGAAGGAAGTCGAGATAAAGGCGAAGGAAGCCGAGATCAAGGAACGCGCCCTCGAAGCAGAGGTAAAGAAAACCGCTGAGGCTCAGAAATACGCAGCCCAGCAGAACGCAGACGCGGAGCTGTACACCATTCAGCGCAACGCGGAAGCTAAGAAGTACGAAGATATCCAGAACGCAGAAGCAGAGCTGGAGATCAAGAAGAACGAAGCCGCAGCGATCCTTGTAACGGCGCAGAACGAAGCAGCCGCAGCGAAGGCGCGCGCAGAAGCCGCAAGATACGCGGCAGAGCAGGAAGCGGAAGGTATCCGCGCAAGAGGTATCGCAGAGGCGGAGGCAGTCCGTGCGAAGGCTCTCGCCGAGGCGGAAGGTCTCGACAAGAAGGCGGAAGCTATGCGCAAGATGGAAGAAGCCGCAGTACTCCAGATGTACTTCGAAAAGATGCCGGAGGTCGCTCAGGCTATCGCAAAGCCGCTTGAGAACGTCGACAAGATCACAATGTACGGCGACGGCAACACCGCAAAGCTGGTCAAAGACATCACCGAAGCCACTACCCAGGCTTCCGCAGGACTGCTCGACGGCCTTGGCGTTGACCTGAAGTCGATGGTCGGCAGCTTTATCACCGGAAAGGCTGTAGCGTCCGGCATCAACTCCGAAACGCATGTAAACGCCGCTCCGGAAGCGCCCGCAGCTCCCGTTAAGCCCGCAGAAGATTTGGTTCAGCAGTAATATCAATTCCCGGGAAGTTGATTTCCGGGAATTTTTTTATTTATGGTCACGTCTAAAAATATCCCCGCAGGCGCCCTGCGGGGATATATAGTATCGGAGATAAATATATTACTTATTGCCTGAAAGGAGCATACGGTCGTTGTTGAGCGCGGAGCCGCTTGCTGCCTCGAATTTCTGGAGCAGGTCGTCAACGGTGAGCTTCTTCTTTTCCTCGCCCTTCACGTCGTAAATTATCTTGCCGTTGTTCATCATGATAAGACGGTTGCCGTATTCTATAGCGTTTGCCATGTTGTGAGTTACCATCATTGCGGTAAGATGGTTTTTCGCGATTATCTCATCGGAAAGCTGAAGCACCTTCGCTGCGGTCTTGGGGTCTAGGGCTGCGGTGTGCTCGTCAAGAAGCAGTATCTGCGGCTTCTTCAGCGTAGCCATAAGAAGAGTCAGCGCCTGGCGCTGTCCGCCGGAGAGCAGTCCAACCTTAGAGGACATTCTGTCCTCAAGTCCCAGGTCGAGCATCTTAAGCAGCTCGTGATACTCCTCGCGCTCCCTGCGGGTGATTCCCCACTTCAGGAAGCGTCCTTCGCCGCGGCGCTTTGCAAGCGCGAGATTTTCCTGTATCTCCATGGTGGCTGCGGTGCCGGTCATGGGGTCCTGAAATACTCTGCCTATGTACTTTGCGCGCTGGTGCTCGGAAAGTCCGGTGACGTTCTTGCCGTTGATGATGATGGAGCCTTCGTCCACTGGCCACACGCCCGCAATGGCGTTCAGCGTCGTGGATTTTCCTGCGCCGTTGCCGCCGATGATAGTCACAAAGTCACCGTCATCGAGCTTGATGTTTACGCCGTTGAGCGCCTTCTTCTCGTTTATGGTTCCGCGGTTGAAAGCCTTTTTGATGTTGATGAGTTCAAGCATTACTTATCCTCCTTCTTGCCGGTCACGGAGTTCTGCATTACCTGTCCGAAATGCTCGGATTCAGCCGCCGCAGCGGACGCAGCTGCGCCTGCGGAGCGCTTTGCAGCACGCCTGAACGAAGTCTTGGAGGTTTTCTGGAGGTAAGGAACCGCCAGGAATATCGCAACGATAAGCGCGGAGAACATCTTAGTGTTGTCTGTGGAAAGACCAAGCAGCAGCACTATTCTCAGAACTACGAAGTAGATGATAGCGCCGAGAGTGGTGAACGCAAGCTTCCCGATGAAGTTGAAGTGTTTCCTCAGGATAACCTCGCCCAGGACCATGCCGATAATTACAGCCGCAAGACCGATTACGATGGCGCCTCTGCCCATGTTTACGTCGGCGAAGCCCTGATACTGAGCTAGCAGCGCGCCCGCAAGACCTACCATGCCGTTGGAGAGCACCAGCGCGATGATAGTCGTGCGCTTGGTGTTGATACCCTCCGCCTTTGACATCGCGGAGTTGCAGCCGGTGGCGCGGATAGCCATGCCGTATTCCGTTCCGAAGAACCAGTACAGCGCTGCGATGATCAGCACAACGAACAGCAGTGCGGTTCCGACGGTGCGGATAATGTCAACGACCTCGTTGCCGGCGGTAACGTATCTTGACGAGATGACCAGCGGGAACTTGTCAACGCTGACCGGCGCGTTAGCCTTTCCGTTGATGTCGAGGTAAACGGAATACAGTGCGAGCTGAGTCAGGATACCCGCAAGTATGCCCGGAATACCGAGCATGGTATTGAGCAGCGCGGTGCACAGACCCGCAGCGCAGCCCGCCAGGAATGCAATAAGCATAGCCACGGGAACAGGCACGCCGTTTGAAATGAGAACTACCGCGACAACGCCGCCCAGACCGAGGGTTCCGTCAACGGTAAGGTCCGCGAAGTCGAGTATTTTGTAGGTGATAAAAACGCCGATAGCCATGATACCCCAGATAAGTCCCTGAGTGATATCACCGGGGAGGGCGTTTCCGAAGGTGGATAGCTTAGCCAGAAAAATGTCCATGATCTCTCTCCGATACTGTTTATTTTTTGCCTTTATTTATGCAGAAGCGGGGAACGGACAAAGCCCGCACCCCGTTATGCATTAGTTTGTGTTCTGAGAATTACTCAGCGATAGCCTCGTAGCCCTCGGGAGCTGTGATACCAAGCTCAGCGCAGATGGAAGCGTTGTACTTCTTGGTAACGTTGGGAGCGAAGCGAACGTCCATTGTGGAAATGTCGGCGCCCTCAACCAGGATCTCGTATGCCATCTCGCCGGTAGCTCTGCCGAGGTCCTCGTAGCTGATGGACAGAGTTGCAACGCCGCAGCCTCTGCAAATGCCCTCTTCGCCTGCGATTACCGGGATACCTGCGGGAACAACGATGTTCTTGATGGTCTCGGTGGAAGAAGCCATTGTGTTGTCGGTCGGGAGATAGAGTACGTCGCACTCGCCGATAGCTGTGGTGCATACGGTGCTTATCTCGTTGGTGTCAGCAGCGCTGTACTCCTTGCAAGCTACGCCTGCGTCTGCAAGGGCGTTAGCGAACAGGGTCGCTTGGTACTTGGAGTTAGCCTCAGCGGAGCAGTAAAGGATACCAACCTGCTTTACATCGGGGAACATCTCGAGCAGCATCTTAGCCTGCTCGTCGATAGGAGCGAGGTCGGAGGTACCGGAAATGTTTGTGCCGGTAGCGCCTGTCCAGTCGTCGATGGAAAGAGCGGTAGCGTAATCGGTTACGGAAGTGCCAAGGATCGGAATTGTAGCGGTAGCAGCGCTTGCAGCCTGGAGAGCACCTGTAGCGTTAGCCAGGATCAGGTCAACGCCGGAAGCGGCGAAACCGGTACAGATGGTGGTGCAGTTGGTGGACTCGCCGTTAGCGTTCTGCTCGTCGAACTTAACGTGGTCAGCGCCGAGCTTCTCGGTGAGAACGTCCTTGAATCCCTGAGTAGCTGCGTCAAGAGCCTCGTGCTGAACGAGCTGGCAGATACCGATGTTGTAAACCTTGTCAGCGGGGATCTCAGCCGCGGAGCTGTCGTCTGCTGCGCTGGAAGCGTCAGCGGTGGAAGCTGCGTCTGCTGTAGCAGCGGGAGTGCTGCTGTCTGCAGCGGAAGAATCTGCCGCAGAGGAATCAGCGGTGGAGCTGGAATTTGTAGAGCTTGCACAAGCTGTTGCGGAAACAGCCATTGCTGCAGCTGCAATAGCTGCGAAAATCTTTCTGATCTTCATGTTACGTTTCTCCTTATTTGTCCATTCTATGTAGGTATGCGCTTTTGGACTTTGGCGCTTTTAGGCTTTCGCTCATTAAAGCCGCCCGCGCATACGTTAATTATAGCACACATTCTCTTAAAGTGCAACTTCTCATTGCAATAAAATTCAGTTTTGCCTTCATTTTTGTGAATTATAAACAAAACAGCGCCGCCAGATTTCCCATATAGAGCAGTCCGGCGGCGGCATATCATGTAATTTTTTTCAGAACCCTAGCTCGTTCTTGAAATAGCTGTAAAGCTCTCCTGCCATTTCCTCCTGCTCGGTGGCACGGGGGTGACCGTTAGTTCCACAGCCTGTGCGTCGGAACATAAAGTGCGTTACGCGCTCGGAATTTACCTCCTGAGCTATTTCCTCGAGGGCGTCGTCCCAGGTGTGGTCGTGACCGAGTATCGTCAGTATCAGCACGAACTTTGCCGCGGGGTACTTCTCCATCAGCGTGCGGAGGAGCTTTATGTAGTTGTCCTTCCAGTAGCGGCGGTACTCCTGAGTCTTGATGCGCTCAGGCTCGGGGTTCGCGTCGTTCTGACCGATGGCGATGATAACCGCGTCGGGAGTCCAGCGGGAGAAATCCCACTGCTTCTTCTCGGCGTAGGGGCTGAACTGTATCTTGTCGTAGCAGCTCTCCATTCCGGTGAGCTGGTCGGAGCAGAAATATCCGGTGCCGTCCAGCAGAGCGATACCGCCCTGTGCGATGTCGTGCAGTTCCGCGTTGAGCTTCCTTGCAAGAGCCATCGGGTATGCAAAATGGGAATTATCCAGCCTGTTGCGGTGATCCTCGGGGTCGCACTGACCCTCGTAATACAGAGCCTCCGTGACCTCGCCGGCGGAAACGCTGTCGCCGTACACCTCGAGCTTCATGTCGTACTTATGCGCGGGGTTAAAGACCTCCGCGCCCTCGTCTACCACTATCCCGACAAGCTCGATGTAGTTGTGCGAAGCCATCGTCTTGAGTATACGCAGCGTGTGCTGCTTGTCCTCAAGTCCCTCTGCGGCTGTGAACAGCTCGTCCTCCCGGTTGGTGGGGAGTGTTATCTTCTTCATCACGCCGTCGACGATGACCGCAAAGTGCGTGTCCTGCTGAAGGTTGATGTTCTTCATCACCACCGCCGCGGAGGTTCCGGTAAAGTTAACGTCCGCATAGCTTCCCGGCCATGCCATAACCGGGCGCCTCGGATCGTCAAAGTCTATTCTTCCGACATACTGGAAGCAGCCGTTATCCGCCGGGATCAGTTTCTTTCCTTTTTCAATCGTGTAAGCCATTGTGCTCTCCTTATACTTATAAATGTACTTTGCAGGTCAGCCTGTCAACGTCCAGGCGGAAAACGCACACTGCGTCAAGCATTTCCGGGCGGAATTCGCAGTTTTCCTTTCCAGCCGTATGCTTCATCAGGCTCTGAAGACCGAGTATCTTCTCATCCGGGTCGGCGACTATCGAAACGTTTCCATTGCCGATAATACTGCTGAATTCAGCGTAGCAGTCGCAGGGGGACTCACCCGGGTGCAGTTCGTAGCCGCAGTCCATTTCAAAGCCGACCTCGTAGCCCTCTTTAACAAGGTCTATCTTCCTGCCCTCTTTCGCACTGTGAAAGTAGAAGGTACGTCTGCCGTCCTGCTTCACATAGCCAAAATTCAGCGGAACTATGTACACCTCGCCGCTGTCGTTGAAGCCTATTCGGCAGCAATTACAGCGGGATATTATCTCGTCTATCCTGGCTTCGTCGGTGACTTCGCGGTCTTTTCTGCGCATTTCTCGCATATTATTCCTCCTTGTGCGCCAGCAAAAGCGACACTATATAGTTGTAGACCGGAAATCCCTTTCCGGTGAGGGACAGCCTGCCTTTTTCCTGCCGGTAGTACTCCTGCGGAATGAGCCGCAGAGCCTTTTCCAGCGGCTTGTAAAGCTCCTCCGGAATGCCCTCTGCGAGCCGCAGACCCATCATGACGCGCTCGTCGTAATCTCCGGGCTGTTCGTCCGTTATCTCGGTCGGCTGTCGCTGTGCGGCTATGAAAGCCCCGATATCACGGGGGACTGCGAACCGCTTCCCTCCGTAAAAGGAATGCGCCGCCGGACCTATCCCGAGATACTCCTCGTCCCGCCAGTATTTCAGATTGTGGCGGCACTCGAATCCATCCCGGGCGAAATTCGATATCTCGTATTGATGGAAGCCGCGCTCCCCGCAAAGCCGCTGGCACAGCGCGTAAAGGTCCGCCATTGTATCGTCGTCCGCCATATCCGCAGGCGGCGATTTTCCGAACGGCGTAGCTGGTTCCAGCGTCAGCATGTACGCCGAAATGTGCTGTATCGGGAGCTTCGCGAGCCGCTCCAGCGTGTCCGTCAGGGAATCCGCCGTCTGCCCGGGCACCCCGAGCATTACATCAGCGGAAATGCTGTCGAATCCCGCCTGCCGCGCCTGGACAATAAGTTCCTCCGCCTGCTTTGCGTTGTGGAGCCTGCCCAGCTTTTTCAGCTCGTTATCCTGAAGCGACTGCACGCCTACGGAAATGCGGTTCACGCCTGCCCGCCGCATTATCCGGAGGGTCTCCGGCGAAGCGGACGCGGGGTTGCATTCTGCGGAAATCTCCGCTCCTGGAATGGTGCTGACCGCCTGCAAAATCCCCGGCATGTACTCCGCTATGAGGTTCGGAGTTCCTCCTCCGAAATACACCGTGTCAAACTGCTCCGGGTATTCCCGGAGATTCCTTACCACCGCCGCGGCGTAGTTCTCCAGGAGGTCGCCGCGCCCCGCCGTGGAGTAGAAATCGCAGTAGGGACACTTCCTCACGCAGAACGGAACGTGGATATAAAGCCCGCGGAAATCACTCATCATCGAGCTTGAGCACAGCCATGAACGCCTCCTGCGGAACCTCGACGGTACCGAAGGCTCTCATGCGCTTCTTGCCCTCCTTCTGCTTCTCGAGCAGCTTCTTCTTTCGGGTGATATCGCCGCCGTAGCACTTTGCGAGGACGTCCTTGCGCAGAGCCTTGATGGTCTCGCGGGCGATTATCTTGCCGCCGACAGCCGCTTGTATCGGAATTTCGAACATCTGCCGCGGGATATGCTCCTTGAGCTTCTCCGCCATCTTGCGGGCGCGCTCGTACGCCTTATCGGCGTGGACGATGAACGACAGCGCGTCGATAACGTCGCCGTTGAGCAGTATATCCAGCTTCACCAGCTTGGACGGCACAAATCCCATCATCTCATAATCGTAGCTTGCGTAGCCGCGGGTGCGGGATTTCAGCACGTCGAAGAAGTCGTAGACTATCTCGTTGAGCGGAAGCTCATAGTGCAGGTCGACTCGGGTCTGGTCGATGTATTTCATGTCACGGAACACTCCGCGCCTGTTCTGGCACAGCTCCATGATGTTCCCGACGTAATCCGATGGGGTGTAAACATGAGCGTTTACCATCGGCTCGTACGCCTGCGCTATCTCGGAGGGGTCGGGGTAGTTTGTGGGGTTGTCTATCATCTTGAAGGAGCCGTCGGTCATTTCTATCTTGTAGACAACGGACGGCGCGGTCGTGATGATGTCGAGGTTATATTCACGCTCAATGCGCTCCTGGATTATCTCCATGTGGAGAAGCCCGAGGAATCCGCAGCGGAAGCCGAATCCCAGCGCGATGGAGGTCTCCGGCTCGAAGCTCAGCGAAGCGTCGTTGAGCTGGAGCTTTTCCAGCGCGTCGCGGAGGTCTACGTACTTTGCGCCGTCCGCCGGGTAGATGCCGCTGAACACCATCGGGTTTACCTCGCGATAGCCGGGAAGCGGCTTTTCCGCAGGTCTGTCAGCGGAAGTTACAGTATCGCCGACCTTGGTCTCACCGATGGACTTGATGGAAGCCGCGATGTATCCAACCTCGCCCGCCTTGAGTCCGGAGCAGGGCACAAGCTCGGTGGCGCCCATAACGCCGGTCTCCACAACGGTGAATTCCGCGCCGGTCGCCATCATTTTTATGCGGTCGCCGGGCTTAACGGAGCCTTCCTTTACCCTGATGTAGGTGATAACGCCCTTGTAGCTGTCGTAGTAGCTGTCGAATATCAGCGCCTGGAGCGGAGCCTCAGCGTCTCCCTTCGGCGCGGGTATGGACTTCACCACCGCCTCCATTACCGCGTGGATATTGATACCCATTTTCGCGGATATTTCGGGGGCGTCCTCGGCGGGAATGCCTATTACGTTCTCTATCTCCTCCTTGACCTGCTCGGGGTGCGCGGAGGGGAGGTCTATCTTATTGATGACCGGGACCACCTCCAGGTCGTTTTCTACTGCGAGGTAGGTATTCGCAAGGGTCTGCGCCTCGATGCCCTGGGAGGCGTCAACGATGAGCAGAGCGCCCTCGCACGCAACCAGTGAGCGCGAAACCTCGTAGTTGAAGTCCACGTGGCCGGGGGTGTCGATAAGGTTAAAAATGTAGTCCTCGCCGTCGTCCGCATGGTATTTCAGGCGGACTGCGCGCGCCTTGATGGTGATACCGCGCTCGCGCTCGATATCCATATTGTCAAGGAGCTGCTCCTCCATGTCGCGGAGCGCGACGGTCTGGGTCTGCTCGAGGATACGGTCAGCAAGGGTGGATTTGCCGTGGTCGATGTGTGCGATTATGCAGAAATTGCGTATCTTGGAAAGATAGCTTGTATCAGCCATGTATTTTGATTCCTTTCAGATGGTTTTTTACTGATCTTCGACGTATTCCGTGTCAAGGTGCCACTCCAGGCGCTCGAGTATGGTCTGGAAGTTGTCTACCGTCTCATAGGGCATTACAAAGCCCTTCCACGCGTCGTTCTTGAGAAGCTGGCGCACGACATAAAGATCGTTCTTGCGGGAGGTCGCGCTCTCGGTGTAGTCGCGAAGCGGCGCGAATACGCCGTACTGCCCCTCGAGCCTGTAAAGTATGAACTCCCCGAACTGATAGACCTTCAGCGCGTTGCCCTCTGCAAGGAGCTTCACCGTGGTGGTCTCCATATCCGGCGCGGATTCGTTCAGCACGAAGTACACCTCGGGGACTTTCAGCAGGTGGGCGTCGTTGTGCTCGCCGGCTACGCTGTCGTAATCCGCTTCGTTGAACGTAAACTCCTCGCTGTTGTAAACGTAGAAATATGACGAAGGGTTCTGATAGCATTTTACTATAGTATAGGTGACGTCGCCGTCCCGCTTCGTGAACACCTCGTCATGCGGCGCGTAGAATATTCCGATCACGAATTTTATTCCCCACATGAAAAGCCCGGTGCACACCAGCACTATCAGCATGGGTAGAATTTTCAGGAAAGCCGCCTTCCCCTTTGACATTCCGGTGTACTCGCCGTCATGTTCCGGCTTCGCAGTTTTTTCCGGCTCTGCGGGGGATTCCTGCGCGGTAACTTCCGTTATTTCGGGGAGCTGCTCTTCCCGGGTGATTTTATCTTTATTTTCGCTCATGGTCGTCCTTTCAGCAGTTGCTTGCAATATACGAAATTATTATAGCATATTTTCCGACAAATGTTAAGGGGGTAAAGGTGAAAATCTGAAAAAAATGCCGTTCTTACAGCGGATAACTGGATTTTACCGCCGATAAAAAAGTTTGGCATGACAAAATGTTGACAAATCGGGAGAAATAATATATAATAGGAAGGTATGAGCGGATTTTCACCGCATAGAATTGGAGGAACAAAAGAATGAAACTGAGAAATATCATTTCCGCTGTTGCGGCTGCGGCTGTTGCAGCAAGCGCGGCAAGCCTCTGCGCATTCGCAGACGACCAGCCCGCAGGATACGTTTACTTTATGGCTGAAAAGACCACGCTCGGTCAGGGCTTCGAGGTCGAGCCGGTCAAGGTACCCTACTACGAGGGCGAGACAGGTCTCGACATCGTTGAAAGAGCCGCTGAGATCAAGACCGAGGACGCCGGCTACGGCGCGTTCATCACCGCCTTCGCTGATACCGACAGCAACGATGTCGTGCTCCCCGAGGCCGTTGCAGAGGTTTGTACAATAGCCTCCGGCAGAACCGAAGAAGGCTGGCTTAGCGCTTACGACTACACAGCGGAAAGCGGCTGGACATACTTTGTAAACGACGAGTACGCTCAGATCGGCATTGCTGACTACACCCCCGCTGACGGCGACGTTGTAGTATTCTCCTTCACCGTTTACGGCTACGGCGCTGACCTCGGCGTCGACAACTCCTCCTGGGGCGGAGCGGCCGCACTCAAGGAGCAGGTAAAGACCGCTGAGCTCGTAAAGCTCTTTGCCGACAACAAGGATCTCCTTAACGGCAGCGACGAGCAGGCATATGCATTCACCGCAGCAGGCGAGGCCCTGGCACAGTACGAATCCACACAGGAGGACGTAGACAACGCAGTTGACAGGTTGGAAAATATCCTTGGCACAGAAACTCTGGTGACCGAGGAAAGCCCCTCAGCTGACGCAGACGCAGAGTCCGAAGCTACCATAGACGCAGCAGACGACGGCGCTTCCGGCGAAAAGGGCTCACCTTCCACCGGCGTTGAGGGTGTAGCCGTTGCAGTTGCAGTAGTTATCCTTGCAGGCGCTGGCATTGCGATGAGCAAGAAGCAGTAATACATGAAAAAAATAGAAACAGCAGTTTCAACGGTCTGCATTGCAGTTATCATTGCGGTGCAGGCCGCTTTTTCAACTGCATTCGCAGCGGATTCCGGGGACTGGGCGGCTCTCGCGGAAGAGTGCTTCGGGTATTTCTCCGGCTCGGACGGGGAATTCTGGAGCAGCGCCGCCGACAGCAACTCGGACTGGGCGGCTTACTGCTGCGCGCGGCTTCACGGCTCCGAAGGGTCGGAAGCCTACGCCGCCCAGCTTGAAAACCGCATTTCGGAGCTTGCGGAAACAGTCTCCTCAGGCGGATTCGTGAAACCCACGGAGCTGCAGCGCACCGGAATATTCCTTGCGGCGATGGAGCATGATCCGTCGCAGGCGGTGGAGCTTGGCGTGTTCCAGAGCGAGACCCTCGGCCGCCAGGGCTTCAACGCGTACATCTGGGCGCTCATAGCGCTGAACGTCACCGGAGAAACCGCGCCTGATAACTCCCTGAACACCGCGCAGTCCCTGACGGAATACATCGTCGCTTCTCAGCACGATGACGGAAGCTTCTCGCTGTTCGGCGACGGCGGCGATGTGGATATAACCTCCGCGGCGGTCTACGCGCTGGCCTCAGCGGATTCCGACGAAGCTCAGGAAGCGGCACAGCGCGGCGCTGACTGGCTCTGCGAGATCGAAGGCGGCTACACCTCGATGGGAGTCCGCAACTGCGAAAGCACCGCCCAGGCAGTGATAGCCCTGGCGGCCGCCGGACGCACTGAAAAAGCGGAAGAAGCGGCACGTCAGCTCGCTGAATACCGCAGACCGGACGGCGGCTACGCGCACCTCCCGGACGGGGACACCAACCGCATGGCAACAGCCCAGACCCTGGAAGCGTTCACCGCCCTCGCGCTTTCACAGCGCGGCGAGGGGCTGTTTTCCGCGCTGCCCGCTGTAAGTCCGGGGCTCTCCAGCCAGGATGGTTCGGCAGACATAGATGTTTCCGCAGACAGCCAAATCGCCGGCAATCCGGAGAATGGGAACACGGCGGAACCAGTCATTCCCGGCACGGCGCAGTCATCAGCCGCCCCTGAACAGACACATGGCTTCACCGGAACCCACATCAAGCTTATAGTTTCGGCTGCGGTCGGACTGGCGGCGGCCGGTATGCTCGCCGCGGCGATTATCCGCAGGAAGAAACTGCTGATTCCCGGAGCGGTGCTGCTCGCGGCGGTCTGCGGCGGAGTGTGGCTCCTTGATATACGCACCCCTTCAGAGTACTACGCGCAGGAAGTTACCGGAGGCATGGAAGTGACCTTCTCCGCTGACTGCAAATCCGTGCTCGGCAGAATGGATACCATCGACCCGTCGGTGAATAAGCCGTCTGTTATCCCGCCGGACGGCGTAGTCATCGCAGAGTGCACGCTATCCCTTCCGGAAGGCTCCTCGGCGTTCGACGCACTGATAACCGCGGCGCGGCAGCAGCAGGTGCGCGTGGATTACACGGGCAGCTCCTGGGGAACTTACGTCCGCAGCATCGGATATATCTCGGAATTCGGCTTCGGAGAGCTCAGCGGATGGATGTACCGCGTCAACGGAGAATTTCCGCAGGTCTACGCCGGGGAATTCACACTGCACGAGGGCGATGTCGTGGAATTTGTCTATACGTGCGATCTCGGCGGCGATGTTGGCGATAGTTACAATGCAGAAAACGCCGGTTAATCAACTGGATATCGTTTACATTATGTACATTTGCACAAATATTTTAAACAAAATTTGTGTAAAGCGCATGCCCTAATTTCCGGACGTTTGCTTGCAAATCCGTCTGAATTATGGTATAATTTAATAGAATTATATAGCATGGCGTATTGCGCAGGGGAGAAGCGCAAACGCTGTTCTGAATTAGGAGGAATAACCAAATGACATCTGCCGCAGTAAACAACACCGCAGCAGGAAAAGCGCCGCTGAACAACAAAACTATCGGCATCGGCATGGTTGCTTTTGCTGTGATAGAGGCTGTTGTTACGTTTTTCCTGGTAATGAAGCCGCTGTTCATCAACCCGGTATTCAACCAGTGCAAAGCATATAACGAAGAAGGCAAGGCTTGTATCGTAAAGCTCTTCGGCAAGACCTTTGCGTCGCAGGACGAGATCGCTAACAATCAGATAATCCTTTCGCTGTGGGATACTATTCTCAACATCGTGCTTATCTACATAGTTATCACCGGAATACTTCTTCTGCTTTCATTCTGCTATTTCAAGGGATTCGCGTTCGCAAAGTCCTACCTGATAGCTGTGTTCGGCGCAAAGACCGTTATCGCGCTGACTCCCATTCTTGTTCCCTTTGCAAATTTCAGAAACTCAATGCGCACCTTCGGCGCAATTGACGCTGTTATCTGCCTCGCGGCATGTATTTACTGCGTATACGACAGTTCCTCTGAATACGCCGACGACATGCTTCTGACCGCCGACAAAATCGCAAATATGTGGAAGCGCGGCAAGACTGCCGGCGTGATGTTCCTCATCATGGCTGCCGCTGCAATTTTCGCCGCATTCGGCATGAGCGCTTACGGCAACATCGGCAACTCCGGCGGTAACTGGTCAATCGTTATCGGCTGGCTGGACAACACCAGTCTTGCACAGGGCGTTGTGCTGATTCTCCTCGTAGCTGTCGCTCTTATCGGTTCCATCATATATGTTCGCGAAGGCGAGTGGGCTATGATCTACTACTTCTCCTTCGGCGCAGCTATGACCGTTACAAACCTCATCGGCATTCTGTTCAGAATCCTGTGGATCTTCAAGACCTACAACCCCACCAAGGCGCTTGCGAAGTCCGGCGACGAGGACGCTCTCGCATGGGTAGGCTCCAACGGCATGACCGCAAAGTGGTGGATGGCTACTGTATTCCTGATACTCTCCTTCGTGGCGGCAGCGGTAGTTACTATCATCGCTTTCACAAAGATCAAGAACAAGCTCTCCTTCAAGTTCAGCGAAGCTGACAAGAAGCCCGCTATCGCAGTTATGATCGGCGCAGGCTCCATTATCCTGGAGTTCGTTCTTACAATGATCGCAGTTCTCATGTGGGATAAGCAGCACTACACCGCTATCACACTGGGCGCTATGGACTATATGTATTTCATCACTTTCGGCGGCATTTCGCTGTTCCTCGCGATCGCAATGTGGTGCGGTTACAGCTTCTCCAAGTTCGGAACCCTCGCACTGTACATCATGGTAGGCTCCTGCAACTTCTCCTCCATCTTCACCGTATTCGGCGAGAGAGGAACAAAGGTTGCAAACTCCCTCGCAGCTTACAATGCGGCTGTTGAGCAGGGTCTGACCGAGCTTCCCGCGAAGTTCAAGGGCTACAACTACATTACCTGCGGCGTATTCTTCATTCTTTCCTTCCTCGTATGCTTCAGCATTATCGTTGTGTTCGTTGTCAAGGAAGTAAACAACTACATGTATCAGAAGCGCTACGAGTAATCAAGTAACCTAGTAACCCCTTAAATCATAAACACAATGAATCCCCCGGTTCATGGAACCGGGGGATTTTTTTCGTATTTACCGCTTCAGCGTATCAAGAGTTTTCCGCAAACTATACGGATTAAATGCAACAAAAAACTTCCGCCTCCATACGGAAGCGGAAGTAATTGTATCAAAATTATGATTACTTATTCAGGAGAACCTCAACGCTTGCGAGCTTAACGCAGACACAGAATATCTCCATGGCCTGGCGAAGCTCGTCAACAGACGGGAATGTCGGAGCGATACGGATATTGCTGTCCTTGGGATCCTTGCCATATGGGAATGTAGCGCCTGCGCCGGTCATTACAACGCCTGCTTCCTTAGCGAGGGATACAATGCGCTTTGCACAGCCGGGGAGCGCGTCGAAGGAAATGAAGTAGCCGCCGTTGGGCTTATTCCACTTGCCGATCCCGAGGGGTTCGACCTCTTTGTCAAGCATGTAGAGAACTACGTCGAACTTCGGACGGATAATTGCTGCATGGTGCTTCATGTGCTCGCTTATGCTCTCGAAGTTCTTGAAGTACTTAGCGTGACGGAGCTGGTTGAGCTTATCAAATCCGATGGTCTGGTAGGTCATCTGGCTCTTGATAAAGTCGATGTTCTCCTTGCTTGCTGCAACTACAGCAAGACCGCCGCCCGGGAAGGAGATCTTAGAGGTAGAAGTGAACTCGAATACCATATTCGGATTACCAGCCTTCTTGCACTCCTCGATGATGTTCAGCAGGTGATCGTGATTCTCGGAGAGATGGTGTACGCAGTATGCGTTATCCCAGAAAATACGGAAATCCTTAGCCTTCGGCTTGAGGTTTGCAAAACGCTTTACAACTGCGTCGGAATAAGTAATGCCGGTCGGGTTGGAGTACATCGGAACGCACCAGATACCCTTGATCTCCTCGTCCTCGGAAACCAGCTTCTCTACAGCGTCCATGTCAGGACCGTCCTCAAGGTAATCAACGTTGATCATCTCGATACCGAGCGCCTGGCAGATAGCGAAGTGTCTGTCATAGCCGGGAGCCGGGCAGAGGAACTTCACATGCTCGTATTTGCACCAGGGCTTCTCGCTGCCGAGTACGCCAAGCTGCATTGCACGGATAATGGTGTCGTACATCATCTGGAGGCTGGAATTACCGCCTACGATGACCTCGTCAGCGGAAACGCCGAGCATTTCCTGGAACAGAGCCTTAGCCTCGGGGATACCGTCTAGTACGCCGTAGTTGCGGCAGTCGATGCCGTTGCTGGACTTGTAGTCGCCGTCAAGGCAGTGAAGGAGCATGTCAAGCGAAAGGTTGAGCTGCTCGGGGGCAGGCTTACCTCTCGACATATCGAGCTTCAGACCCTTTGCCTTGTAGTCTGCATACTGCTTCTCAAGCGCTGTCTTTTCAGCCTGAAGCTGTTCTTTGCTCATCTGTGAATAAAGCATGGTTATTTCCTCTCTTTACGCTGTCATTTTACCGCGCGCATTCTATCCCGCGCCCATGTAATTTAATTATACCATAGATAAGCGAATTTTGCAAGCACTTTTTCGGAATCCTGCAAAAATATATCACAGGTTTAAAGAAATTGCGGCGTTTTCTCTGCTGCCGCCAAAAACATGTTGTAAACTCGATTAAATTATGGTATAATGTAATTGAATATAAGCCGGAATTACCCGGAACAAATACGCACCACAGAAAGGAACCACAGCAATGACAGCATTTACATCAGCGGATATCCTCCTCCCGAAGCTTGACGCGGAAGGAATGACAAAATGGTCTGTAGTCGCATGCGACCAGTACACCAGCGAGCCGGAATACTGGGCTAAGACCGCCGAGATAGCAGGGGACGCTCCCTCCACGCTGAACCTCATATTCCCCGAGGTCTACCTCGAGGAGCCGGACGCGGACGCCCGCATTGCAAAGATCAACCGCACCATGCAGGAGTACCTCGACAAGGGACTGTTCAACGAATACAGATCCGCGCTGATACTCATGCGCCGCACACAGGCCGACGGAAAGGTACGCACCGGGCTTGTCGGAGCCATCGATCTGGAGCAGTACGACTACAACAAGGGCAGCAAGTCCCAGGTGCGCGCTACGGAGGCCACCGTTGCCTCACGTATTCCCCCGCGCGTGAAAATACGCCGCGACGCAGCGCTGGAGCTTCCGCACATCATGATACTCATTGACGATGTAAAGCGCACCGTTATCGAGCCGCTGGAAGCAAAGCGCGACCAGCTCACCAAGCTCTATGACTTCGACCTCATGCAGAACGGCGGCCATCTTGAGGGCTGGCTTGTCGACGGCAGCCACGCAAAGGCTGTATTCGACGCCCTCGACAAGCTCGCTGACAAGGCGGATTTCAACAAGCGCTACGGGCTTACCGGAGAGGACGTCCTTCTGTACGCAATGGGTGATGGAAACCACTCCCTCGCCACCGCAAAGGAGTGCTACGAGCAGAAGAAGCGCGCGAACGCTCCCGAGGCTGCGCTTGCACGCTACGCCCTCGCCGAGGTAGTGAACCTCCACAGCGAGGCTCTGGAGTTCGAGGCTATCCACCGCGTTATTACCGAGACCGACGCCGCAAAGCTCATGGCTGACATGACCGCTGCGCTGAAGCTCACCGAGGGTGCCTCCGGTCAGAGCTTCACTGTACTGCTGGACGGCGCGAAGAAGCAGTATTCCGTGGGCGCTCCCACCGCTAACCTTACCGTCGGCAGCCTTCAGAGCTTCCTCGACAAGTGGCTTTCCGAGAACGCCGGCAAGATCGACTACATACACGGCGAGGACGTTGTAGAGAGCCTTTCATCCGCAAAGAACAGCATTGGTTTCCTGCTTCCCTCCATGACCAAGGAGGAGCTGTTCCCCACAGTTATCAAGGACGGCGCACTCCCCAGGAAAACCTTCTCGATGGGTCACGCGCACGATAAGCGTTTCTACTGCGAAGCAAGAAAGATCAAGTGAGGTCATAAAATGAATCTTGTTAAACTCGAGCGTATTTCCGATATGCTGCGCTCTCAGGTCGAAAGCGGAGCCGCAGTCGGCTGCTCTGCGTACGTTCTGAAAAACGGACGCCCCATCTACCGCATGAACGCCGGCATGGCTGACGAAGCCCGCGGAATAAAGTGGACGGACGACACCATCGTGCGGCTGTACTCCATGACAAAGCCGGTCACTGCGGCGGCGGCCATGATACTCATTGACCGCGGTCAGCTTGATATCTACGACAAGGTGAGCTGGTTCATTCCCGGGTTCAGGAACCAGACCGTGCTCACCGAAAACGGTCCTGAGCCGCTGAGCCGCGAGGTCTGCATAAAAGACCTGCTGGATATGACATCCGGTCTCGCCTATCCTGACCGGAACTACCCCGCAGGCAGCGTAATGCAGGATCTCTACGACAAGATCTGCGAGGAAGTCGCAGCCGGAAAGCCCGTTGATACGCTTGAATACGCAAACCGCATAGGTCAGGTGCCGCTGGCGTTCCAGCCCGGCGACCGGTGGATGTACGGCTCCTCTGCGGATATTCTGGGCGCGGTTATCGAGGCCGTTTCCGGGAAGAAGTTCGGCGATTTCCTGCGTGAGGAGCTGTTCGAGCCGCTCGGAATGGTGGACACCGATTTCTGGGTACCCGAGGAAAAGCTCTGCCGCTTCGCCGAAAATTACGAGGAAAAGGACGGAAAGCTAGTCCCCTGCCTGTGGCAGCATTTAGGTCTGACCTACCTGTGCAGGAAGCCTCCGGAGTTCCAGTCCGGCGGCGCCGGGCTGTGCTCCACAATGGACGACTACGCGGCATTCGCTGAAATGCTGCTCAACGAGGGCGTCTACAACGGCAGGCGCATTCTGAGCAAAAACGCAGTCAGATACATGACTTCAAACCAGCTCACACAATACCAGCTCCGCACAAGCGACTGGGAGCAGTGCATAGGATACGGCTATGGAAATCTCATGCGCGTTGCAATGGAGGAACGCCTGCCGGGAGTATCCACCCACCCCGGTGAATACGGCTGGGACGGCTGGCTCGGCTGCTTCTGGGCGAACGACCCTAAGAACGGCTACACATTCATGTATTTCGTGCAGCGCTGCGGAGGTCTCGGAGTACGCCCGCTGAGAATGATAAAGCAGATAGTTTACGGGGCTGAGGATTAAGTTACACACGTTACACTATACCTTCCACAAAAAAACTGTAAATAAACTGGTACGTCTTGTGGAAATGCCTATTGACTTTTTTCATGGTTTATTATATAATTAAACCATGAGATTTATCTACCAACAGGCATTCGGAGAGGGGATACATAAATGGAGGAACGCAATACTCTGCTCATCGTTGACGATTTCGAGTTCAACCGACTGATGCTGAGCGACACGTTCAGCGACCGCAGAGTCGTTGAAGCGGAAAACGGCAAGCGCGCAATAGAAGAGTTCGAGAAGAACAAAGACAAGCTGTGCGCGGTTCTGCTGGACATCATGATGCCGGTAATGGACGGATTCGGCGTGCTGGAATACCTGGTGGACAATAAATATATAGACGATATACCGGTTTTCATCATCAGCGCGGACACCTCCGACAAATCGCTGTCCCGGGCGTATGACCTCGGCGCGGCGGACGTCATTGCGAAGCCTTTCAATATACGGTTCGTCCGCAGACGTATCAACAACATCATCGAGCTTTACGATCAGCGCAGGTATCTCAGTATGCTGGTAAAGGAAAAAGGCATCGAGGTTCCGTTTATGAAGGTCGGTTCGGCTAATAAGTAAAAATTCAGGGGGCTGCGTGGCAGTCCCCATTTGTATTTTGTAACTGGGTAAGCGGTATAATCTGGTTAATTCGGAATTCAGAATGCGGAATTCGGAATTAATGAGCCGCCTTCGGCGGAGAATTTAAGGTCAAATGCAAAAAAGCGGAAAGCGAGCGCAGCAGTGCTAAGGGCGGGGAAAATTTGTGCAAGACTTATTGCAACGCCAATATCCATGATATGTGGAAATACCGAAATGCCCTGTTCGAAATGTCAGATTATCGTTTCAAAAGTGACGGTCGCAGAATTACGTCATCAGGAGCAATTTCCTGCAATCCAAGGATTTTAGGAAGCTTGCGCCCAATGAATGCCCTTGCTGCGTCATATGGACATCGAAATTCTGGGCTTCTGTGCTGAATAATCTGAAAAACCGAAAGGTCGAGGATATTCTCATTGCCTGCACAAATAACCTCACAGGGTTCAGCGAGGCGATAGCGGCTGTGTTCCCGAAAACTGACATTCAGAATTGTATAATTCACCAGCTCAGGAACTCCAGCAAATACG